>JAESFN010000463.1_pt1 | contig 37728 bp, 20 predicted proteins | sample 9269411 | NCBI WGS metagenome assembly JAESFN01 (sample SAMN14505399, study PRJNA617100) | algae metagenome | isolation source: Iphinoe sp. HA4291-MV1 and co-occurring heterotrophs from trail next to... | place: USA: Maunawili Falls, Hawaii | collected 2009-07-25
CCGCCTACCTGATCTACACGTCCGGCTCCACCGGCCGCCCCAAGGGCGTGCTGGGCACCCACGCCGGTCTGGCCAACCGGCTGGCCTGGGCCGACGCCGACTGGCCGGTCCAGCCCGGGGACACCCGGCTGGCCAAGAGCTCGGTCGGGTTCATCGACGGGCTCACCGAGCTGCTCGCCGCGCTGCTCGGCGGGGCCCGGGTGGTGCTGGCCGACGACCGGGCCGCGGTCGACGCCGCCGCGCTGGCCGGCCTGCTCGCCGAGCACGAGATCGCCCAGCTCACCGCCGTCCCGTCGCTGATCGACACGCTGGCCGAGGTGCCCGACGGGGACGCCCCGGGGCTGCGCCGGTGGATCTCCTCCGGGGAGCCGCTGGCCGCGCCCACCGTGCGCCGCGCGCTGGCCCTGGCCCCGGGCTCGACGGTGATCAACTCCTACGGCTCCTCCGAGGTGGCCGGGGACGTGCTGGCCGGGGCGGTGGACCCGGACGAGCTCGACGCCGGAGCCGAGGTGACCGTCGGCGGGCCGGTGCCCGGGGTCGAGGTGCTGCTGCTGGACCGGTTCCTCAACCCGGTGCCGGACGGGCTGGTCGGTGAGGTGTACGCGGCCGGGGTGCAGCTGGCCCGGGGTTACGCCGGACGCCCGGCGGAGACCGCCGCCCGGTTCGTGGCCGGGCCGGACGGCACCCGTCGCTACCGCACCGGGGACCTGGGGCGGCGCGGCGTCGACGGCCGGGTGACCCTGCTCGGTCGGGCCGACGAGCAGGTGAAGATCCGCGGCGTGCGGGTGGAGCCCGGCGAGGTGGCCGCCGCGCTGTCCGGGCATCCGGACGTGGCCCGGGCGGCGGTGGTCGCGCACGCCGGGCTGCCCGGCGGTCCCGGCCTGGTCGGCTACCTGGTGCCGGCCACCGGGCAGCGGCCGGAGCCGACCGAGCTGCACCGGTGGGCCCGCGAGCGGCTGCCCGCGCAGCTGGTGCCGGCCCAGCTGATCGTGCTGGACCGGCTGCCGTTCACCCCGAGCGGCAAGCTCGACCGGCGGTCCCTGCCGGCGCCGGTAGCGGCCGACCCGACGGGCCGCCGGGCCCCGGCCGGCGGGCAGGAGAGCGCGCTGTGCGCCCTGTTCGCCGAGGTCCTGGAACGCTCCGAGGTCGGCCCGGACGACGACTTCTTCGCCCTCGGCGGGCACTCGCTCGTCGCGTTGCGGCTGGTCAACCGGGTGCGCTCCACCTTCGACGTGAGCCTGTCGGTGGCCGACGTGTTCGCCGCCCCGACCCCGGCGGCGCTGGCCCCCCGGCTGCTCACCCTGCTGGCCGATCGCGGTGAGGGGGCGCCCGGGGCCGGGCTGCCCGCGCTGCGCCGCCGCGACGAGACAGGGCCGGCGGTGCTGTCCGCCGGGCAGCTGCAGATGTGGGCGCTGACCCAGGCCCAGGGCCCGTCGGCCACCTACAACGTGCCCCGGGTGTGGCGGGTGAGCGGGCCGCTGGACGTCGCGGCGCTGCGGCCGGCGGTCGCCGACGTGGTCGAGCGGCACGACGTGCTGCGCACCACCTACCACCCGGACGGGACGACGGCCGTACCCCGGGTGCACCCGCCCGGCGAGCTGCCGCTGTCCGTCGAGCACCGCACCGGGGTGCCGGCCGACCGGCTCGACGACCTGGTCGGCCAGGTGCTGCGGCATCGCTTCGACCTGGCCGCCGAGGCCCCGATCCGGGTCGAGGTGCTCAGCGCGGCCGAGCAGGAGCACACGTTGGCCCTGGTGGTGCACCACATCGCGGTCGACGAGTGGTCCTACCGGACCCTGCTCGCCGACCTGGGCACCGCGTACGCCGCGCGGGCCGGCGGATCCGCCCCGGCGTTCACCGAGCTCCCGGTCCGGTACACCGACTACGCGGCCTGGCAGGCCGAGGTGCTCGGCGAGCCCGGCGACCCCGGTGCGCGGGGCGAGCGCCAGCTGGCGTTCTGGTCGGGCGTGCTGGCCGACGCCCCGGTGGAGACCACGCTGCCGCTCGACCGGCCCCGCCCCGAGGAGCCCACCGGCGCCGGCGCCGAGCTGGGGTTCGTCATCGACCCCGGGCTGACCGGCCGGCTGCGGGCCACCGCCGAGGGTCACGGCGTCAGCATGTTCATGGTGCTGCACGCGGCGCTGGCCACGCTGCTGCACAAGTACGGGGCCGGCGGGGACGAGGACGTGGTGATCGGGACCCCGGTCTCCGGCCGCCGCGACGACGCCGCCGAGAGCCTGGTCGGCTACCTGCTGAACACCCTTGCGCTGCGGGTCAGCCTGGCCGGCGACCCGACCCTGGGCGAGCTGCTCGACCGGGCCCGGCACGCCGGCCTGGCCGCGATGGCGCACGCCGAGATCCCGTTCCAGCGGGTGGTGGAGCGGGTGCGCCCGCCCCGGTCGGCGTCCCGCAACCCGCTGTTCCAGGTCGAGCTGGTCTACCTGCAGGCCGACGTGACGCGCAGCGAGATCGCCCTCGCCGGCGCGGAGGTCGAACCGGGCTGGGTGGCGGCCGACACGGCCAAGTTCGACGCCAGCTTCCACTTCTACGAGGCTTCCGTGGGGGAGGTCGGCGCCGTTCTGCGCGGGCACCTGGAGTACGCGACCGAGCTGTTCGACGAGGCCACCATGCGCGGGGTGCTGGACCGGCTGCCCCGGTTGCTGGCCCAGTTCGCCGACGACCCGGGCCGGCGGCTGTCGTCGGTCCGGGTGCTGTCCAGCGGCGACGAGCTGCGGCTGCTGGACCGCCGGACCGGGTTCAACCCGGACACCGACCGGCCGGCGTCGCTGGCCGCGCTGTTCGCCCGGACCGCGGCGACCCACCCGGACGCGACGGCCCTGGTCGCCGGGGCCGAGCGGCTGACCTACACCGAGCTGGCCGGGCGGGCCGGACGGCTGGCGGCGCGGCTGGTGGCGCGCGGGGTACGGCCCGGGGACCGGGTCGCGCTGGCCCTGCCCCGGACGTCCGAGCTGCTGGTCGGGCTGCTCGGGGCGGCGTACGCCGGGGCCACCTACGTGCCGCTGGACATCGCCTCACCCCCGGAGCGGCTGGGCTGGATCCTGGCCGACGCCGCGCCGGCCTGCGTGTTGACCACCTCGGCGGTCCGGCTGGCGCTCGGCGCGGTGGCCGGCCCGGTGCTGGAACTGGACGACCCGGAGACCGACCCGGTGGACCCGGTCGCGATCGATCCCGCACTACCGGCCTACCTGATCTACACCTCCGGCTCCACCGGGCACCCGAAGGGCGTCGAGGTGCCGCACGCGGCCGTGCTCGACCTGCTGGAGGCCTCGGCGAAGGTCTACCGGCCCGAGCCGACCGACGTGTGCTCGATGTTCGCCTCGGTGGCCTTCGACTCCTCGGTGTTCGAGACGTGGGCCGCGTTCAGCCGGGGCGCCCGGCTGGTGCTGGTCGACGAGGAGACCAAGCGGTCGCCGGACGCTCTGTGGGAGCTGATCCGGGCCGAGGGCGTCACCGTGCTCGGGCAGACCCCGTCGGCGTTCCACCAGCTCATCGACGCCGAACCGGCTCAGGGTGGCCATGCGGCGTCGCTGCGCTACGTGCTGCTCGGCGGCGAGGCGGTGGATCCGGGCCGGCTGCGGGCCTGGTTCGCCCGGCACGCCCCGGACACCCCGAGGCTGCTGAACACCTACGGCATCACCGAGACGGCGGTGAAGACGACGTTCGGCGAGCTGGTCCCGGAGGACGGGGCGCGGCCGGACGCCCCGATCGGCCGCCCGCTGCCCGGATCGGGGGTGCTGGTCCTGGACCGGCACCTCAACCTGGTGCCGCCCGGAGTGGTCGGTGAGCTGTACGTGTCCGGCGGCCAGCTCGCCCAGGGCTACGCCGGCCGGCCCGGGCTGACCGCGACCCGGTTCGTGGCCAACCCGTACGGCGGCGCCGGCGAGCGGCTCTACCGCTCCGGCGACCTGGCCCGCTGGAATGCCGCTGGAGTGCTCGAGTTCCGCGGCCGGGCCGACGACCAGGTGAAACTGCGCGGCCACCGGATCGAGCTGGGCGAGGTGCGGGCGGCGCTGCTGGCCCGGCCCGAGGTGGTCGACGCGGTGGTGGTGCTGCGCGACGAGGGCACCGACCGCCGCCGGCTGGTCGGCTACGTGGTCCCGGCCGGTTCGGACCTGGACCCGGCGGCGCTGCGGGCGGCGGTGGCCTCCCGGCTGCCGGACTACATGGTGCCCGCCGCGGTGGTGCCGCTCGAGGCGGTCCCGCTGACCGTGAACGGCAAGCTGGACCGGGCGGCGCTGCCGGCCCCGGAGTTCGGCGGCGGCGAGCTCGTCGAGCCCAGCACCCCGGCCGAGCACCTGGTCCGGGACACGTTCGTCGAGGTGCTCGGGGTGGACCGGGTCGGCGCCGGGGACGACTTCTTCGCCCTGGGCGGGGACAGCATCCTGGCCATCCGGGTGGTGTTCCGGCTGCGCGAGCAGGGCCTGGCGCTGACCCCGAGGGACGTGTTCCGGGGCCGGACCGTGGCCGGGGTCGCGGCCCTGACCCGGGACGCCGAGGACATCGGTGACGGAGCCGCGCCGGAGACCGGCGAACTGGTGCCGCTGCCGATCGTGCACCGGTTCACCGAGCTGGCCGGGACCCGGCGGTGGAACCAGTCCAGCCTGATCGAGGTGCCGGCCGGGCGGACCGCCGCCGGGCTGACCGGTGCGCTGCGGGCGCTGGTGGAGCGGCACGACGCGCTGCGGCTGCGGCTGAACACCGGCGGAGCGGACCGGGCCGGGTACTGGACCGTGAGCTGCGCACCCCCGGACGACCCGGCCGACTGGACGCCCGAGGTGGTGGCCCTGCCGGCCGACCCGGAGCGGGCCCTGGCGGTACTCACCGAGCACGCCGAGGCCGCCACCGACCGGCTCGACCCGGAGCGCGGCCCGGTGCTGCGGGCGGTGCTGTTCGAGAACCCGGACGGCCCCGACCTGCTGCTGCTGGTGGCGCACCACCTGGCCGTGGACGGGGTGTCCTGGCACATCCTGCACGGCGACCTGGACGCGGCCTGGCGGGCCGCCGAGGCCGGTGAGCGGCCGGCGCTGCCGCCGGTCGGGACCACCCTGGCCGGGTACGGCCGGCTGGTGTCCGAGCAGGCCGCCGGCAAGCGGTACCTGACCGAGTACCGGCACTGGGCGGACGTGCTGGCCACCGGCGGACCCCTGGTCGACGGCCCGGTGACCGGTCACACGGCGGCCGAGGTCCGGCACCGGTCGGTGCGGCTGCCCACCGAGGCGACGGCGGCCGCGCTGGCCGCGTTGCCGACCGCCGACGGCGCCGGCTTCACCGAACTGCTGGTGGCCGGGCTGGCCACGGCGGTCCGGGCCTGGCGTGGCGGGGGCGGCGAGCTGCTGATCGACCTGGAGCGGCACGGGCGCGAGGAGCTGGCGCCCGGGGTCGACCTGTCCCGCACCGTCGGCTGGTTCACCGCGGTGTTCCCGGTCGCGGTGCCGGCGCATGACGACCCGCGGCGGACGCTGGCCGATGTCCGGGCCCGGCTCTACGGGCCGGCCGCCACCGGCCTCGGGTTCGGCATGCTGCGCTACCTGCACCCGAGCGTCGGGCCGAGGCTGGCCGGGTCGGAGCCGGCCCAGGTGCTGGTCAACTACCTGGGCCGGCTGGACACCGGCGGTCCGGGCCTGGCCGGGCTGCCGCCGTCGGACCCCCGGCGGGCGGCCGCCCGGACCGATCCGCTGCCCGAGCAGGAGTGCCGGTACGCGCTGGAGCTGAACGCGATGGTGGTGCGCGGCCCGGACGGCCCGGAGCTGCAGGCGCGGTTCTCCGCCCCGGCCGGGCTGCTGCCCGAGTCCGAACTCGACCGCATCTCGGCGGGCTGGCTCGACGCGGTGGCGGCCACGGTCGCCACCCTGCCCGCCCCCGGACAGGAGGACCCGCCCGCGTGACCAGCCGACTCGACACCCCCACCAGCGGATCCGACCGTCCGGACGCCGATCGCGAGCTGCCGCTGCTGCCCGCCGTGCAGCGGCTGGCCGACCGCGCGGCGGACGCCGATCTGGAGGCCGGCGACCCCCTCGCCGGGGCGGTGCGGTCGGTCCTGCTGGGCGTCGACGGCGAGCTGGACACCGCCGCGCTGCACGGCGCGGTGGATCACCTGCTGGCCCGGCACGAGGCGCTGACCGCGCGACGTTCCGAGCTGGCCCCGTCGCTGTGGTCGCTGGAGCTGCCCCCGGCCCCGCCGCCGGCGGCCGAGCTGGTCCGGGTGTTGCCGGACGATGCGGAGCCGGCCGGGCCCGGGCTGGATCCGGACGCCGGGGTGCTGCTGGCCGTCCTGGTGCACCGGGGTGACCTGTTGCTGATGGTGCACGACCTGGCCTGCGACGACCGGGGCCTGCTGGTGCTGGCCGAGGAGCTGGCCGGGGCGTACGCCGCGCTGGCTGCCGGCGCTGCCCCGTCAGCCTCCGGCGCCGCCGCGTCGGCCTCCGGCGCTGCTCCGGCGGCCGGGCCGGTGGGCGGGGTCGGCGAGTGGGTCGACCGGCAGCGCGAGCTGGTCCGGACCGCGCCGTCCCCGGCCGAACTGGCGGCCTGGCGGGCGGCCCGCCCGGCCGGCCCGGGCCCGACGGCCGGGCCCCGACCCACCGGAGAGCGGGTGCTCCGGCTGGAGCTGCCGACCGGCCGGCCGGAGGCCATCGCGGCGGCGGTGCTGACCGCCCTGGCCGCGCTCCCCGGCCCGGACGGCGACACCCCGGACGGCGACACCCCGGACGGCGGCCTCCCGGTCGAGCTGGACACCGGGCGCCTTCCCGGCTACCTGCCCGCCGACGCCGAGCGGGCGGTGGCGCCGCTGACCGAGCCGCTGCACGTCCACGCCCGAGCCGACCGCGACGCGCTGACCCGGCGGCTGGCCGACCCCGGTGACCTGGAGCGGTTCGAGCTGTACCGGCACTTCGATCCGCGCACCGCCCGGGAGTTCGCCCCGGCGGCCCGACCCCGGGTACTGGTCGAGCTGCACCCGGCGCCGGTGGTCGAGCTGCCCGCCGGGTGGACGCTGGACCCGGAGCGGGGGCGCGACCTCGGCCGCCGGCCGGTCGGGTTCGACCTGGTCGTGCAGGTGTACGAGCCCGCCGCCGGCGGGACGACCGAGGTGCGGCTGCTCGGCGCCCCGGACACCCTCGACGTGCTGGACGGCCGGCTGCGGGCGGAGCTGGCCACCCGGTCGGTGGACCGGGCGCTGGCCGAGATCACCGACACCGAGCTGGACGCCGTCGTCGCCGGTACCCGGTACCCGGTGTCGGCTGTGCTGCCGCTGTCCCCGCTGCAGGCCGGCATGTACGTGCAGGCGGTGATGGACGAGGAACGGGACGTCTACTACGCGCAGAACGTCTTCCGGATCGCCGCGCGGACCGACACCGACCGGCTCGATCTGGACCGCCTGGGCGCGGCCTGGGACGGCGTGCTGGCCCGGCACCCCAGCACCCGGGTCGGGTTCTCCGGGGAACCCGCCGCCGGCCCGGTGCAGTTCGTGGTGGAGGACGTGCGCACCCGGGTCGCCGAGTTGGACCTGCGGGCCGAGCCGGACCCCGAGGCCGCGCTGCGGGCCTTCCTGGAGCGGGACCGGGAGACCCGGTTCGTGCTGTCCGACCCGCCGCTGGCCCGGCTCACCGTGGCCCGGCTGCCCGAGGGCGACGCCCTGGTCTGGACCCACCACCTGCTGCTCTGGGACGGCTGGTCCCGCGAGGTGGTGCTCACCGAGCTGTTCGACCGCTACCGGGGTGAGCCGCCGACCGGCCCGGCCGGGGCGGAGTACCGCGAGTACCTGCGCTGGGTGGCCGCCCGGGACCGGGACGCCGGGCTGGCCCGCTGGCGGGACTACCTCGCCGGGGTGGAGCCGACCCTGCTGGCCCCCAGCGCGCGGGGCCGGGAGCTGGTGGTCGCCGAGTCGCTGCACGAGCGGCTGCCGGAGGACCGCACCGCCGAGCTGACCGCGTGCGCCCGCCGGCTGGGGGCCACGCTGAACTCGCTGCTCACCGCCGCGCTCGGGATCACCCTGGGCTACCAGGCGGGCCGGCCCGGGGCCACCTTCGGCACCACGGTGGCCGGCCGCCCGGCCGAGCTGGACGGGGTGGCCCGCAGCGTCGGGGTGTACATGAACACCGTGCCGGTCCGGGTGGAGCTGGACCCGGCCGAGACTTCCGCCGACCTGGTGGCCCGGCTGCACGCCGACCGGGCCGAGCTGATGGAGCACGACCACCTCGGCCTGGGCGACATCCAGCAGCAGCACGACGGCCGCGAGCTGTTCGACAACCTCTATGTGCTGCAGAACTTCCTGCGCGACGACGTGTTCGACGAGTTCGCCTCGGTGAACCGGATCGAGCGGGTGGACTTCGTCGACCACACCCACTTCCCGCTGACCTGGGTGCTCACCCCGGGGCGGCGGATTAACGTCAAGCTGGAGTTCCGGCCCGACCTGGTCGAGCGGGCGGACGCCGAGCGGCTGCTGACCCGGTTCCTGACCGTGCTGGACCGGCTGGTGGCCGACCCGGCGGCCCCGGTCGGCGCGCTGGACGTGCGGCTCCCGGCCGAGCGGGTTCCCGAGGCCGGTGCCGAGCAGCCGGAGATCCCCCAGGTCACCGTGGCCGAGCTGCTCGGCGAGCAGGCCCGGGCCACCCCGGACCGGGTCGCCCTGGTCGCCGGGGAGCAGCGGCTGACCTTCGCCGACCTGGACGCCCGGGTGTCCCGGCTGGCCCGGCTGCTGCGGGCCCGGGGCGCCGGCCCGGAGCGGGTGGTCGGCCTGGCGCTGCCGCGCACCGTCGAGATGGTGGTGGCCCTGTTCGCGGTGCTGCGGGCCGGGGCGGCGTACCTGCCGCTGGAGCTGGAACACCCGGACGAGCGGCTGGCCGGCCTGGTCGAGGACGCGGGCGCGATGCTGCTGGTCACCACCGGGGAGGCCGCCGACCGGCTGGCCGGCACCGGGGTTGCTCAGGCCCGGCTGGACGACCCGGCCACCGCCGCCGAGCTGGCCGCGCTGCCGGGCTCCCCGCTGGAACCCGCCGAGCTGGGCGGGTTCGCCCCAGGCACCCCCGGCCGGCTGGAGCACCCGGCCTACGTGATCTACACCTCCGGCTCCACCGGGCGCCCCAAGGGCGTCGTCACCCCCTACCGGGGCCTGACGAACATGCTGGTGAACCACCGCACGGAGATCTTCGGTCCGACCGTCGAGCAGGCCGGCGGGCGGGTGTTGCGGATCGCGCACACGGTGTCGTTCGCCTTCGACATGTCGTGGGAGGAGCTGCTCTGGCTGGTCGAGGGCCACGAGGTGCACGTCTGCGACGAGGAGCTGCGCCGGGACGCCGAGTCCCTGGTGGCCTACTGCGACACCCATGAGATCGACTCGGTGAACGTGACGCCGACCTACGCCCACCACCTGTTCGAGGCGGGGCTGCTGGACGACGGCCCGGGCCGGCACCGGCCGGTGCTGGTGCTGCTGGGTGGGGAGGCGGTGCCGGAGTCGGTGTGGACCCGGTTGCGGGACACCGACGGCACCTGGGGTTACAACCTGTACGGCCCCACCGAGTACACGATCAACACCCTGGGCGGCGGCACCGACGACAGCGCCACGTCGACCGTCGGAAGGGCGATCACCCACACCCGGGCGCTGGTGCTGGACGGCTGGTTGCGGCCGGTACCGGACGGGGTGGCCGGGGAGCTGTACATCTCCGGGATCGGCCTGGCCCGGGGCTATCTGGGCCAGCCGGAGCTGTCCGCGGCGGCGTTCGTGGCCGATCCGTTCACCCCGGGTGGGCGGATGTACCGGACCGGGGACGTCGTGCGCCGTCGCCCGGACGGCAACCTCGACTTCCTCGGCCGCGGCGACGACCAGGTCAAGATCCGCGGCTACCGGGTCGAGCTGGGCGAGGTGGAGAGCGCCCTGGCCGCCGTCGACGGGGTCGACCAGGTGGCCGTGACCACCCGCGAGCACCCGGAGGTCCCCGGGCAGCGCCAGCTCGCCGCCTACCTGGTCGGCGGGTGCGACCCGGTGGCCGTCCGCGATGCGGTGAGCGCCCGGCTGCCCCGGTACATGGTGCCCACCCTGTGGGCCCGGGCCACCGAGCTGCCGCTCACCGTGAACGGCAAGCTCGACCTGGCCGCCCTGCCCGAACCGTTGCCGCTGGCCGGGGCGGAGATCCGGGCACCCCGCACCGACACCGAGCGGGCGCTCTGCGAGATCTACGCCGACGTGCTCAAGGTCGAGCGGGTCGGCATCGACGACGACTTCTTCGCCCTCGGCGGCGACTCCATCTCCGCGCTGGCGGTGGCCAACCAGGCCCGCAAGCGCAAGATCCGGATCCGGCCCCGGCACGTGTTCGAGCTGCTCACCCCGGCCCGGCTGGCCGAGCAGCTCGACGGCCCGGTGTCGGACACCGAGGCCGCCGACACCGCCGCGACCGAGGACGACACGACCGCCGAGGACGACACCGCCGGGCGGCCGGTGATGACGGCCCGCGAGCACGGACCGGTCCGTCCGCTGTCCCCGGGCCAGCGGCAGATGTGGGCGTTGTACCAGCTCGGCGGGCCCTCAGTGGCCTACAACGTGCCGTCCGTGCTGCGGCTCGAGGGCACGCTGGACCACGACGCGTTCGCCGCCGCCTGGGGCGACCTGATCGCCCGGCACGAGATCCTCCGCACCGTCTACCGCGACGGCCCGGACGGGCCCGAGTCCGTGCTGCTCGACCCGGACGTCGGCGCTTCGCGGGTGACCGGCCGCACCGTCGACCCGGCCGGGCTGGAGGCGGCGATCCAGGAAGCCGTCGCCGTCCCGTTCGACCTCACCGCCGAGTGCCCGCTGCGGGTCACCGTGCTCTCCACCGGGCCGAACACGCACGCGGTGGTGATCACCACGCACCACATCGCGGTGGACGAGTGGTCGTGGAAGCTGCTGCTCACCGAGCTGGAGCCGGCCTACGCCGCCCGGCTGGACGGCCGCGCGCCCGAGTTCGCCGCCCCGGCCCCGCAGTACGCCGACTTCGCCGTCTGGCAGCGCGAGTACCTCGCCGACGACGACGCCGACCACGGTGCCCGCCGGCAGCTGGACTTCTGGCGCGAGCAGCTCCGCGGCACGCCCGCCACCAGCGGGTTCCCCACCGACCGGCCCCGGGAAGGCCTGCTCACCGGGAACGGCGCGACGCTGCGGCTGGACCTGGACGCCGAGCGGACCCGGCGGCTGCACCAGCTGGCCCGCGACCACAACATGACCGTGTTCATGGTGCTGCACGCCGCGCTGGCGGTGCTGCTCTCCCGGCACGGCAACGGCCCGGACGCGGTGATCGGCACCCCCACCTCGCTGCGCACCGACGCCACCCTGGCCGACACCATCGGCTACTTCCTGAACACCCTGGCCCTGCGCGCCCGGGCCGAACCGGACCTCACCGTGGCCGACTACCTGGCCGCCGTCCGGACCGCCGACCTGGACGCCTACGACCGGCTGGACGTCCCCTTCGCCGACGTGGTGGAGAGCGTGCGGCCGGACCGGGTGCCCGGGGTCAGCCCGCTGTTCCAGGTCATGCTGGTCTGCCTGACCGGGGACGCCAACTTCGCCCGGTCCCGGCTGGCCGGGCTGGACGGCGCGGTCTCCTACGTCGGCACCCGCACCGCGAAGTTCGACATGTCGTTCAACTTCCACGACCTCGGCGGCCAGGTCCGCGGCGTCATCGAGTACTCCACCGACCTGTTCGACGAGGCGGGGGTGGCGATGCTCGGGCAGCGGCTGCTGACCGTGCTCGACGGGTTGGCGGCCGACCCGGCCCGCCGCCTCGGCACCCTGGAGGTGCTGCCCCCGGCCGAGCGCGCCGGGCAGCTGGAGCGCTGCGCCGGGTCGGCCCCGGACCTGGGCGAGGCCACCATCGCCGACCTGCTGGGCGAGCAGGCGGCGCGCAGCCCGGACCGCACCGCGCTGGTGTTCGGGCCCGAGCGGCTGACCTTCGCCGACCTGGACACCCGGGTGTCCCGGCTGGCCCGGGTGCTGCGGGCCCGGGGCGCCGGCCCGGAGCGGGTGGTCGCGCTCGGGCTGCCGCGGTCGGTGGAGATGGTGGTGGCGCTGTTCGCGGTGCTCCGCGCCGGGGCGGCGTACGTGCCGCTGGAGCTGGAGCACCCGGACGAGCGGCTGGCCGACCTGGTCGCCGACTCGCACGCGTTGCTGCTGGTCACCGACACCGCCACCGGCGCCCGGCTGGCCGGCACCGGCATCCCTCAGCTGGTGGTCGACCACCCGGACACCGCCGCCGAGCTGGCCGCCGCCCCCGGAACCCCGCTGACCGACGACGAGCTGGGGGTGTTCGCCCGGAGCAACCCGCTGCGCGGCGAGTTCCCGGCCTACGTGATCTACACGTCCGGCTCGACCGGCCGGCCCAAGGGCGTGGTGACCCCGTTCCGCGGCTTGACGAACATGCTGGTCAACCACCGCACGGAGATCTTCGGTCCGACGACCGCGCTGGCCGGCGGCCGGGTGTTGCGGATCGCGCACACGGTGTCGTTCGCCTTCGACATGTCGTGGGAGGAGTTGCTCTGGCTGGTCGAGGGCCACGAGGTGCACGTCTGTGACGAGGAGCTGCGGCGCGACGCCGAGTCCCTGGTCGCCTACTGCGACGCGCACGAGATCGACTCGGTGAACGTCACCCCCACCTACGCCCACCACCTGTTCGAGCAGGGCCTGCTGGACGACGGCCCGGGCCGGCACCGCCCGGTGCTGGTGCTGCTGGGTGGCGAGGCCGTCCCGGAGAGCGTCTGGACCCGGCTGCGGGACACCGACGGCACCTGGGGCTACAACCTGTACGGCCCAACCGAGTACACGATCAACACCCTGGGTGGCGGTACCGACGACAGCGCCACGTCGACCGTCGGAAGGGCGATCACCCATACCCGGGCGCTGGTGCTGGACGGCTGGTTGCGGCCGGTGCCCGACGGGGTCGCGGGGGAGCTGTACATCTCCGGGGTCGGCCTGGCCCGGGGGTACCTGGACCAGCCGGGCCTGACCTCGGGTGCGTTCGTGGCCGACCCGTTCACCCCGGGCGGGCGGATGTACCGGACCGGGGACGTGGTCCGCCGCCGCCCGGACGGCAACCTCGACTTCCTCGGCCGGGCCGACGGTCAGGTGAAGATCCGCGGTTACCGGGTGGAGCTGGGCGAGGTGGAGAGCGCGCTGGCCGCCGTCGACGGGGTCACCGGGGTCGCGGTCGTCACCCGGGAACACGCCGAGGTCCCCGGCCAGCGGCAGCTCGCCGCCTACCTGGTCGGCGGGTGCGACCCGGTGGCCGTGCGGGCCGCGGTCACCAGCCGGCTGCCCCGCTACATGGTGCCCACGCTGTGGGCGGCGGTCGGGTCGCTGCCGATGACCGTCAACGGCAAGCTCGACGTCGGCGCGCTGCCCGATCCGGCGCCGCTGCCGGCCGCGCCGCCCCGGGAGCCGTCCACCGACACCGAGCGGGCCCTGTGCGACGTGGTCGCCGCGGTGCTCGGTGCCGAGCGGGTGGGCGTCGACGACGACTTCTTCGAGCTCGGCGGGGACTCCATCATGGCCATGTCGGTGGTCAGCCAGGGCCGCGAGGCCGGGCTGGCGCTGCGGGTCCGGGACGTGCTGATGTGCCCGACCGTGGCCGAGCTGGCCGAGCGGGCACAGCCGGTCTCCGGCGCGGCGACCGACCCGGGGGAGGGCCGGGTCGAGCTCACCCCGGTGATGCGCTGGCTGGAGGAGCTGGGCGGACCGATCACCGGCTACCAGCAGAGCACGATCCTGCGCACGCCCGTCGGGTCGACCGCCGCCGACCTCACCGCGCTGACCGGTGCGCTGCTCGCCGCGCACCCGATGCTGCGGGCGCACCTGGTACAGCACGGGGACGGGCGCTGGAGTCACCTCGAGGTGCGGCCGGCCGCCGAGGTCGATCCCGGCCGGATGCTGCGGGTGCTGGCCGACCCCGACCCGGATCTGGACGGCGACCGGCTGGCGGACGTACTCCAGGAGGCCGGCGACACGGCCCGGACCGAGCTGGACGCGGGCCCCGACGGGATGCTCCGGCTGGTCTGGGTCGACCGCGGCCCCGACCGGCCTGGCCGGCTGATCGTGTTGGTCCACCACCTCGCGGTGGACGGGGTGTCCTGGTTGAGCCTGGTCGCCGACATTGCCGCGTTCGGGGCCCGCACCCGGGCGGCGGTACCGGCCGGAACCTCGTTCCGGACCTGGTCGCGGCGGCTGGCGGAGTACGCCGGGTCCGCTGAGGTGCGGGATTCGGTGGCCCGGTGGACCGAACGTGTCGAGGGCGCTCGGCCGCTCCCACTGATCCGTCCGCGTGGGCCCGAAGACATCCATCGGGGCGCCCTCAGACACCGCGAGCGGGGCTCGGCCGCGTTCGGGTCGGTGGTGCTGACCGAGCTGCCGGCTCGCCTCGGCGTCGGGGTGGACGCGGTATTGCTGGCCGCGCTCGGCGTCGCGCTGGGCGAGCTCGGCCCGGCGGGACCGTCCCTGCTGGTCGACCTGGAGGGACACGGGCGCGCCGAGGGCATCGACGCCGCCCTGGACCTCTCCGGCACGGTCGGCTGGTTCACCAGCATCGCCCCGGTGCGGTTGGACGGGGTGGGCGAGGAGGTGGCGACCCTGGACGCGGCCGCCGCCCGGATCCGGGCGGTGGACGGCCAGCTCCGCGCGGGCGGTCCGGACGGCGCCCTGTCCTACGGGTTGCTGCGCTACCCGCCCGACGGGACGCCCACCGTGCCGGCCTCGGGTGCCGAGGTCGAGTTCAACTACCTCGGCCGGCGGGGCGGTCCGACCGACGCGGACTGGGCGCTGGCGCCGGAGCTGGACCGGGTCCGGATCCGGTTCGCGCCGGAGGTACGGCTGGGGCACGCCCTGGTGGTCGACGTGGTCGCCCTGGACAGCGGCGACGGCATCGCGCTGGAGGCCATCCTGGCCTGGGCCCCGGGCGTGCTGGACGACGACCGGGTCCGGCTGGTGGCCCGACGGTGGATCGACACCCTGGAGACCTGGGCCCGCGCCACCCGGGCCACCACGAACGGAGAGCAAGCATGACCAGCACCGTGCAGCGAGGCGCGGACGTCGTACACCTGCCGCCGGACCGGTGGCGCGAGTCCTACGACCTGTTCCGGGCGGCGCTGCACCTGCATCCGGCCTCGGACGAGCGGTGGGCCCAGGTGCGCGAGCTGTACCGGCCGGACCGCGTGTACGGCGTGTTCGCCGAGCCGGCCGGCGGTGACCAGGAGCCGGCGGTGGTCGGCACGTTCATGTACTCCGCGCAGGGCATGACCACGCCGGGCGGCGAGGTCGTCCCGGCCTACGGCGGCACCTCGGCCGGGGTCCGCGCCGACCGGGCCGGGCGGGGCCTGTTCGGTCCGGTGATCACCAGCTGCCTCCGGGACATGGCCGAGCGCGGGGAGGCGCTGCTGATGATCCGGCCCAGCACCGGCGACCTCTGGCAGCGCTGGGGTACCGGACCGGCGGCGCGCAGCCAGGGATTCCGGGTGGATCGGCTGCGGGCCCGCCCGCGACCCGACCTGGCCCACCGCCGGGAACGGGTGCGCCGGCTCGACCCCGGCACCGACCTCGCCGAGGCGCTGCCCCCGGTGCACCGCCGGGCGGCGGCCGCGCGTCCGGGGACCGTCGTGCGCTCCGCGGCCTGGTGGGCCTGCTGGAACCCGCACGCCTGGGTGACCGCGCCGGTGCACGCCGCCGTGGTCGACGGCCCGGACGGGCCGGAGGGCTACGTCACCTGGTGGGTCGAGTACCAGGGTGACGAGCTGGCGGCGATGCGCCGGATCGTGCACGTCGTGGAGCTGTTCGCCGCCACCGCGACCGGCGTGGTGGACCTGTGGAGCTACGTGCTGGGCCTGCCGCTGGTGGAGGAGGTGCGGGCGTCGGGCCGACCGCTGGACGAGCCGGTGCCGCTGCTGCTCACCGACGAGCGGGCCTGCGAGGTCGGTCCGGTGCGCGACGAGCTGTGGTTGCGCATCGTGGACGTGGCCGAGGCGCTGCGGCTGCGGGGCTGGGCGCCCACCGCCGGGGACTCGGTGGTCCTGGAGGTGTTCGACGACCAGCTGCCGCACAACGCCGGCCGGTACCGGATCGGCTCCGACGGTGTCGAGCGCACCGGCCGGGCCGCCGACCTGAGCTGCTCGGTGCTCCACCTGGCCACCATGTACCTGGGCGACCGGGCCCCCTCCCAGCTGGCCGCCGCGGGCCTGCTCGACGTGCACGACCCGGCGGCGGCGGACCGGGCGGACCGGCTGTTCGCGGTGCGCAGCGCACCGTGGGGCGGGTCGATGTTCTGATGACCACCGGGACTGTTCCGCCGACCACCGGCACGCTGTCATGATCTTCGTCGGACACGGGGCCCTGCTCTGGCGGGCCGTGCGGCACACCCGGGACCTGGGGTACCCGGTGGACCTGGTGTGCACCGAGGCGGGCGCCCGCCCGGCCGAGCCCGGGGTCGACCCGGACCGGATCACCGAGACCACCGACGTGAACCGGCTGGCCGGTGAGCTGAGCGCGGCCTGCACCGACGGCATCGTGTGGTCGATCGACAACCGGTTCCTGTTCCGCGAGCCGGTGCTGGACCTGGGCCTGCGGATTCTCAACGTGCACGGGGGCCCGCTACCCGGGTACCGGGGCCTGCCGCTGGCCACCGCCGCCTACGCGATCCTGAACGGGGAGACCGAGTTCGCCGCCACCCTGCACGAGGTGGCGCCCGCGCTGGACAGCGGCCCGGTGCTCGCCGAGCAACGCTTCCCGATCGCCGCCGACGACACCCTCGAAGACGTGCTGATGGAGCTCGTCGAGGCCTGCCACCAGGTGTTCGTGGACAACCTCGACCCGGTGCGCGGCGGCACGGCGTCGGCCCGACCGCAACCGGCCGGGCCGGGCGGGTACTACGGGCTGCGGGCGCTGCGCGAGATGATCGATCATCGGGATCATCCGAACTACGAACGGGCCACCGACCTGGGCCTGTTCGAGGACTTCTACCCCGACGCCGCCGCCGCGTGGCGCTGACCACACGATGAAACGGCGAGGTGGCGTGGAGCAACCTGGAGGACACCGATGACCGCGACGGGTATCTCCCGACGATCGTTGCTGACGTTCGCGGGCGGGGCCGGCCTCGCGCTCGGGCTGGCCGCCTGCGGCGCGCGGGACGCCTCCGGGGGTGCGGCCCCCGGCGCGGCCGGCGCGGACGGCTTCCCGGTCACCGTCCGGCACAGCCTCGGCGAGACGGTGATCGAGTCGCCGCCGAAGCGGGTCGTCGCGCTCGGGTACTCCGACGCGGACGCGGTGCTGGCGCTGGACGTGCAGCCGGTGGGCATCCACACCGGGTACTCCTTCCCGGCCGGGGTCGGCGCCTGGGCCGAGCCCAAGCTGATCGACCCGCGCCCGGTGGTCTGGCCCGGGAAGATCTTCAACTACGAGGCCATCGCCGCGCTCGGCCCGGACCTCATCCTGGACGTCTCCGACAGCGGCGACCAGGGCCCCTACGACATCCTGTCCAAGATGGCGCCGACGGTGTCGTTGCCGGCCGGCTCGGTCCGGCACGCCGCGACCTGGCAGGACACCCAGCGGCTGATCGGCCAGGCCCTCGGTCAGGCGGCCCGGGGCGCGGAGCTGGTCGCCGGCACCGAGGCCTACCTGGACCGGGTCGCGGCCGAGAACCCCCGGTTCGCCGGGCGGACCCTCACCTACCTGGACATCTACCCCGGGGGCATCTCGGTCGGCGGGGAGCCGGCGAAGGTGGTGCAGACGCTGCACCGCCTCGGCTTCGTGCAGTCTCCGGCGCTGCGCGGCCCGCAGTGGGCGAAGAGCCAGAACCCGATCTCCCCGGAGCTGCTGCCCCAGGTCGACGCGGACGTGCTGTTGATCATCGGCTTCGGTTCCGACCTGCCGCAGTTGGTGGCGGCGAACCCGTCGCTGGCCGGCCTGGCCTCGGTGAAGGCCGGCCGGGTGCACGTGCTGCCCGACCTGAGCCTGGCCTCGCCGTCCGTGCTGTCCATCCCGTACGGGGTGGACCGGCTGGTGCCCGAGCTGCGCCGGATGCTCGGATGATGGCTGCGCGACCGGCCGGGTCGTTCATGGTGGACATCAGTCCGCTGCGGGAGAGCCCGGTGTTCCGGCGGCTGTTCATCGGCCGGACGATCCTGCTGGTCGGGGTCGGCATGGTGGCGGTGACCGTGCCGGTGCACGTGTTCCTGCAGACCGGGTCCACCGTGCAGGTCGGGACCGTGACCTCGGTCGAGGGCATCGCGTTCCTCTTCGGGTTCCTGTTCGCCGGGATGCTGACCGACCGCTTCGACCGCTGGCGGATCCTGGAGTTCGCCCGGCTGGGCACGGTCGCCTCGTTCATCGGGCTGACCGTGAACGCGGCGCTGGCCGGGCCGGTCTGGGCGATCGCGCTGCTGGTGGCGGTCAACGGGTTGGCCGGGGCCACCGCCATCACCGCGCTGCTGGCCGTGCTGCCGTCGCTGGTGGGTCGGTCCAAGCTGCATGCGGTGGGCGCGCTGAACACGCTGTCCCTGCGGTTGGGCACGGTGCTGGCCCCGGTGGCCGGTGGGGCGGTGGCGGCGGCCGCCGGGCCGGTCTGGAGCTACGGGGTCGGTGCGGCGGCCGCGCTGCTCACCGTGCCCATGCTGCGCCGGCCGTACGCCGCGGAGCTGCCCGACCGCCCCGAGTCCCCGGCCGCTGAGCCGGGCTCGGCCGCGGAGTCGGGCTCGGCCGGCGCGCCGGGCCGGGCCGGGGAGTCGGGCCCGGTCACGCCCCGGGAGCACCCGCTGCGGGCGCTGGCCGGCGGGTACGGCTTCATCCTCCGGGAGCGGGTGGTGTTCGGGGTGATGGCCGCCGGCGTGGTCGGCATGCTGGGCGGCGGATCGCGGGTGCTGCTGCCGGCGCTGGCCGAGACCCGGTTCGGCAACGCCCAGTTCACCGTGGGCCTGATGTACTCGGCGGTGTCCGCCGGGCTGGTGGCCGGCGCGGTGACCAGCGGCTGGATCCGGCGGGTGGCCCGGCCCGGCCTGCTGCTGTTGCTGATGATGGTCCTCTGCTTCCTGTGCTGGGCGGCGGCCGGCGTGGCCCCGCTGCTGTGGTTGGCCCTGGCCGCCCTGCTGGCGGCGGGCGCGGTGAACTCCGTCGAGGAGGTGCTGCGTTACGCCCTGCTGCAGCAGCGCACACCGGAGGAGTACCTGGGTCGGGTCAACAGCGTGTTCGCCGCGCAGAACATGTCCGGGATCGCGGTGGGCGCGATGATCGCCGGCTTCGTCGGGGCCTGGCTGGACCCGGTGACCGCGTTCTGGGGCTACAACGTGGCGATGGCCGGGATCAGCGTGGTCGTGCTGTTCCTGCTGCCCGCCCTGCGCCGGCATCGCGGCGAGGACGCCCGGTCGGCCGGGGCCGAGGAGAGCGAGCCGGCCCGGTCGGGCGGGGAGAGCGAGCCGGCCCGGCCGGGCGAGGGGAGCACCGAGTGCGCCGGTCAGTGAACCACGAGGCGGACGTGCTGCGGGTGCAGCCGCTGTCGCCCAGCTTCGTCCGGATCGAGCTGGGCGGGCCGGGGCTGCGCGACTGGACCACGCTCGACGTCCCGGACGAGGGCTGCATCTTCCGCTTCCCGGGCGACGAGCACCATCCGGCGCCCGACGCCTGGCGCGGCCGCTGGTACACGATCCGCGACTTCGACCCCGCCGAGGGCCGGCTGACCGTCGATTTCATGATCCATCCGGGTGGCGTCGGCGGGGAGTGGGCGGCGGTGGCCAGGCCGGGGGACCGGCTGCGGATCCTGCTGCAGGACAGCTGGTACAAGCGCCCGGACGGCGTCGAGTGGCAGTGGCTGATCGGCGATGTGGTCGGGGTGCCGGCGTTCGCCCGGATCGTCCGGGAGACCGCCGGCCGGATCCCGACCCGGGCGGTGATCGAGGTGCCGGAGACCGCCGACCGGCAGCCGATGGACGGCGCCGAGGTCACCTGGCTGCACAGCCCGGACATGACCTCCGGGGCCGGCGCGTTCGCCTCGGCGGTGCGTGAGCTGCCGGTGCCCGCCGGGTTCGGTTACGTCTACGTGGCGGGTGAGGCCGCCGCGACCCGCGAGGTGCGCGGGTACCTGCGGCACGAGCTGCGGCTGCCGGCCGAGTCCTTCGACGTGATCGGCTACTGGCGGGCCGGCGCGGCATGAGCTCCGCTGCGGGCACCCGCGAGCGGCTGCGCTGGTTCGGCCTGCTCTGGATGGCCGGCTTCGCGATGGACTTCACCGCCGCGCAGAAGTCGTTCTGGGTGGCGTGGGTGCTGGTCGTCGGCCTACCCGCGCTGGTCCGTCCGGACTCCCTGCGGGCGTTCGGGCTGCTGATCGCCGGGACCGGGGTGGCCGCCGCGTTCAGCCTGCCCGCGTCGGCCAACCACCTGGTGGTGGCCCTGCTGGCCGTCCTCGGGCTGGCCGCCTCGGCGCTGTGGGTGCGGGTGAACCGCGGCCGCCGGGACGACGGGGACGACGTCCTGGCCGCCTGGTTCGAGGTCGCGCGCACGCCGGTCGGGCTGACCCTGCTGGTGGTGTACGCGTTCACCGTGTTCCACAAGCTGAACACGGCCTTCTTCGACCCCGCCGTGTCCTGCGCGGGCACCCTGATGGCCCGGCCGTTCCGGATGAACCCGGCCGACCTCGCACTGGACCCGACCGTGGTGCAGATCGCGGCGGTCGGCACGGTGCTGGTCGAGACGGCCATCCTGGTCCTGCTGGCGGTGCCCCGGCTGCGGCGCTGGGGGCTGTTGACCGGGATCGTCTTCCACCTGATGCTGGCGCCGGGCGGGTTCTGGGACTTCTCCACGCTGGTGTTCGCGCTGTACCTGCTGCTCATGCCGGACCGGGTGTTCGGCACGGTGGCCGAGGGTTCGGCCCGGCTCCGGGCGATCGCCCTGGCCGGGGTCGGGGTGCACCTGGTCCTGTTCACCACCGCGGTGAAGCTGCCCGACACCGTGATCGGCCCGCGCGGCCGGGTCGAGCTGATCTGGGTGGCCGTGCTGGCCTGGTACGTCGCGGTGGTCCCGTTCCTGGTCCGGTTGCTGCGCGCCTGCTTCGCCGACCGGGGCGACTGGCCGGTGATCCGGCTCCGCCCGGCGGTGCTGCTGATCGTGCCGCTGCTGGCGTTCCTCAACGGGGCCGCGCCCTACCTGGGGCTCAAGACGGTCACCACGTACTCGATGTTCAGCAACCTGCACGTCGAGGCCGGGACCAGCAACCACCTGGTCCCCGGGGTCGCCGACCTGCAGCTGACCGACTACCTGCGGGACACCGTCACGGTGACCGCGGTGGAGCTGCGCACCGACGACCGCCGCGAGGCGCTGCGCCAGGTCGACTGGGTCACCGAGCGGCCGCCGATCAGGCTGCCCTGGCTGGAGCTGCGCCGGGCGGTGGCCAAGTGGCGCGACGACGGCGTCACCGGCGTGCGTCTCGAGTTCTCCCACGGCGGGGTGACCCGGTCGGTGGACGACGCGCTCACCGACCCGGAGCTGGGCGCGCCGCTGCCCTGGTGGCAGCGCCGCCTGCTGGCCTTCCGGGCGATCGACTCGGCCGACGGGCGGGACGTCTGCCGGTGGTGACGCTCTCCCGGCGGGCCCTGCTCGGGCTGGCCGGAGCCGGCCTGGCGCTCACCGCGTGCGGTGGCGGCCCGGCGGCGAGCGGTCCCGGCGGGGCCGCCGCCGAGGGCTTCCCGGTCACCGTGCGGCACAGCCTCGGCGAGACGGTGATCGAGGCACCGCCGAGGCGGGTCGTCACCCTCGGGTTCAGCGACGCGGACGTGGTGCTGGCGCTCGGGGTGCAACCGGTGGGCATCCACAGCACGTACGACTTCCCGTCCGGTGTCGGCCCGTGGGCGGAGTCCCGGCTGACCGACCCGCGTCCGGTGGTCTGGGGCGGGCGGATCTTCAACTACGAGGGCATCGCCGCGCTCGGCCCGGACGTCATCCTGGCCGTGTCCGACAGCGGTGACCGGGGCCCCTACGACATCCTGTCCAAGATCGCGCCCACGGTGGCGTTGCCGGCCGGCGCCGTCCGTTACTCCGCGTCCTGGCAGCAGACCACCCGGACCATCGCCCTGGCCCTCGGCCGGGCCGACCAGGGGGAGCGGCTGGTCACCGACACCGAGGCGTACCTGGCCCGGGTCGCCACCGACAACCCCGGATTCGCCGGCCGCACCCTCACCTACCTGGACGTCTACCCGGGTGGGATCACCGTCGGCGGGGGCCAGGGCCGGGTGGTGCAGATGATGCGGGGCCTCGGCTTCGTCCAACCTCCGGGGCTGCCCGGCCTGGAGTCGGCGAAGAGCCTGACCCAGATCTCGCCGGAGCTGCTCGGCCAGGTCGACGCCGACGTCATGCTGGTCTACGGGTTCGGCTCCGACCTGCCCCGGCTGCTGGCGGCCAACCCGTCGCTGGCCGGCCTGCCCTCGGTGAAGGCCGGCCGGGTGCACCTGCTGCCCGACCTCAGCCTGTCCTCGCCGTCCGTGCTGTCCATCCCCTACGGCGTGGACCGGCTGGTGCCCGAGCTGCGCCGGATGCTGGGGTAGCCCCGTTCAGTAGGTGCTGGTCGGGGTGGCGGTGGTGCGCGGGCCGTAGGGCGCCTTCTCCAGCCACTCCCCGGTCCGGGGCAGCACCGGGGCGAGGGCGGCGGCCACCCGCTGCCGCAGCCGCTGCCGCCGCCGCGCCGGCCGCATGTGGGCCAGCGCGCTGCCCGCCGCGTCCCGGTTGTGCACGGCGGCCCCGCGCCGCACCCGGTCGTACTCCTCGACCGCCGCCCGGGCCCGCTCGCGGGTGTCGGCGGCCAGCGCGGCGGCCACCGCGGTCGCGGCCGCGTCGGCGTCGGCGATGCCGCTGTTCATTCCGCGCGCGCCGAACGGGGCGAACAGGTGCGCGGCCTCCCCGGCCAGCAGCACCCGGCGGTGGTCGTCGACGAACGAGTCGGCCACCAGCTGCAGGAACGGGTAGCGGGAGGTCCACAGCACCCGGTCCAGGTAGCCGGCGTCCACCACGGACGGCAGCCACTCACGCAGCCGGGTGGGCTCCAGTAGCGCGTCCGGGTCCTCGTCCGGCCGGCACTGCAGGTCGATCTGCCGGCCGCCGGCGAACGGCACCACCAGCACGTGCCGGCCGTCCAGCCCGGGGTGGTGGTAGTGGAACTCGCGCAGCGTCGGGTCCGGGTCGTCCGCGTCGTCGGCCAGGTCGATCACCACGTGGTGGGCCTCGGACCGTCCGCCGACCATGGTGCGGCCGATCGCCGTCCGCACGGCCGAGCGGGCGCCGTCGGCGGCGATCAGGTACCGCCCGGTCCAGCTCCGGCCGTCGTCGGCGTGCACCTCCACCGTGGCGTCGTCGGCCCGCACCTTGTGCACCCGCGCCGACCAGGCGAACTCCACCCCGGCGGCCCGGCAGGCGGCCATCAGGTGCTTCTCGGTGTCCAGCTGGCGCAGGCTGGCGTAGGGCGGCAGCCCGCTCCCGGCGCCCGGCGGGTGGTCCTTGGCGAACACCCGGCGGCCCCGGTAGTGGGTCCGCCGCCCGGACCACTGGATGCCCTGCCCGGCCACCGCCGCCCCCAGCCCGGGGGAGACCCGCTCCAGGGTGCGCAGCGAGTCGCGGTGCACGTAGAGCGCGCGGCTGCCCGGGCGGACCCGGTCCTCCGGCTCGGCCTCCAACACCCGCACCGGCACCCCGAGCGCGCGCAGCCCGAGCGCGGCGGTGAGCCCGGCCGGCCCGGCCCCCACCACGTGCACCGCGCCGTCCCAGTGGTGATCGTCCCCGGTCATCGTGCTGAACCCGAGAATGCGACGCTCGGCACCAGCGGTTGTCGGTAAGCCTTACGGTTCATAAAGTAAGGCTATGTTTAGTTTCGCGGTCTGGCGAGTCGGCGTCGTCGTGTCGGTGGGCACGTGAGGCCCAGCGGGCACGTGAACGGGACCGGCGCGTGAACATAGCCGCCGAGCTGGCCGAGCTGGCCCGCCGGGAGGGCTTCACCGATGCCCCGGCCTATCTGACCGAGCAGGCGGTGAGCACGCACGGCGAGGTGCACGGCCTGGCCGCCCGGCTCGCCTCGGTGCTCACCGGGCGCGGTGTGCGGCCCGGGGACCGGGTGTTCGTCGCGCTGGCCGACAGCGCCGAGCTGGTCGCGCTGTTCCTGGCCGCCGGGCGGGTCGGCGCGGTCGCGGTGCTGGTCAACCCGCAGCTGCGGGCGCCCGATTACCAACCGCTGCTGGCCTGCGCCCGCCCGGCGCTGGCCGTGTCCGGGCCCGACCTGGAGGAGGTCCTGAGCGGCGGCCCGTGGGTCGCGCTGGACCGGCTGCTGGCCGAGGCCGAGCGGTCGCCGGAGGCCCCGGCCGCCCCGCTCCCCCCGGACGCCCCGCTGTACGTGCAGTTCACCTCCGGCACCACCGGTGCCCCCAAGGGCGCGGTGCACCGGCACGCCGACCTGGCGCCGTACCACCGGGCGGTCGGCGAGGGCATGCTCGGCATCACCCGGGCCGACGTGACGCTCTCGGTGTCCAAGATGTTCTTCGCCTACGGGTTCGGGAACTCGCTGGTCTACCCGCTGTTCTCCGGGTCGGCGGCGGTGCTGCGGGCCGCCCGGCCGACCCCTGAGCAGACCGCAGAGCTGGTCGACCGGCACCGGGTGACGCTGCTGCACGCGGTGCCCTCGGCCTACGCGAACCTGGTCGCCGAGACCGGGCCTGAGGCCTACCGCAGCGTGCGGGCGGCGGTGTCGGCCGGCGAGTCGCTGCCGGTGACACTGGGCCGGCGGGCGTCCGATCTGCTCGGGGTGCCGGTGCTCGACGAGCTGGGCTCCACCGAGGTCGGCGGGGCGTACTGCGCCAACACCCCGGCCGACAACACCCCGGGCACGATCGGCCGCCCGCTGGCCGGTTACCGCCTCGAGGTCCGCGACAAGGAGGGCGGCCCGGTCCCGGACGGCACCGAGGGCCGGCTGTGGACCGCCGGGCCGACCCTGCTCACCGGCTACCTGGACAACCCGGAGGAGACCGCCCGGGTGCTCTCGCACGGCTGGCTGGCCACCAACGACACCGGCGTCCGCCGCCCGGACGGCCGCTTCGAGCACACCGGGCGGGCCGACGACGTCGAGGTGGTCGGCGGGATCAACGTCTGGCCGCGCGAGGTGGAGGCCGTGCTGCTGGAGCATCCGGCGGTGCGCGAGGTGGTGGTGGCCGCCGTCCGCGACGAGCGCGGGGCCAGCAAGCTGCGGGCGTTCGTGGTGACCGCGGCCGCGACCCACAACGATCTGGAGGACGAGCTGCTGACTCTGGCCCGGGGCCGGCTGTCCGCGTTCAAGGTGCCCCGCACGGTCACCGTCGTCCCCGAGCTGCCCCGCACCTACACCGGCAAGGTCCGGCGATTCGTCGCCCGCACCGGCCGCTGGTAAACCCGAGGAGCCTGACATGCGCACCGTCCTGGTCGACAACTACGACTCCTACAGCTACAACGTGTTCCAGCTGATGGCGGCCACCTTCGGCGAGGAGCCGCTGGTGCTGCCCAACGACGCCCCGGAGTGGGCCACCCTGGACCTGACCGAGGTGGACGCCGTGGTCATCTCGCCCGGTCCGGGCAGCCCGGAGGTGCCCAGCGACCGGGGCGTGGCCCTGGACCACCTGGCCGCCGCCGACATCCCGCTGCTCGGCGTCTGCCTCGGCCACCAGGCACTGGGCTGGCTGGCCGGGGGGTCGGTGGTGCCGGCGCCGCAACCCCGGCACGGGCACCTGGAGACGATCCGGCACACCGGCGCCGAGCTGTTCCGCGGCATCCCGCAGGACTTCACGGGAGTCCGCTACCACTCGCTGTGCCTGGCCGAGCCGCTGCCGGAGGACCTGGAGGCCACCGCGTGGGCCGGCGACGGCGTGGTGATGGCCGTCCGGCACCGCCGACTGCCCTGGTGGGGGGTGCAGTTCCACCCGGAGTCGGTGGCCTCCGAGCACGGCGCCGCGGTGTTCGCCAACTTCGCCGAGCTGGTCCGCCACCACCACTCCACCCGGTCGGCGGCCGGGTTGGGCGGCAGCCGACCGTCGCGCAGCCTGCGCCGCGCGGTGCTGGACTTCACGGTGCCCACCGAGGTGCTGTTCGACGAGCTGTTCGCGCACCGCCGGGTGGCGTTCTGGCTGGACAGCAGCCGGGTGGAGCACGGGCTGTCCCGGTACTCCTTCCTCGGCGACTGCGGCGGCCCGCTGGGGGAGGTGCTCGCCGCCCGGGTCGGCACCGGGACGGTGAACGTGTCCGACGGCGAGGACGGCCGGCCGAGGGCCACCCCCGGGTCGGTGTTCGAGGTGCTGGACCGGCGGGTCCGGGAGAACGAGCTGCCCTGGGATCCGGGCCTGCCGTTCGACCTGGCCTGCGGCTACGTCGGCTACTTCGGCTACGAGCTGAAGGCCGAGTGCGGCTCGTCCAACCGGCACGTCTCCGAGCAGCCGGACGCGCTGTGGATGCTGGCCACCCGGATGCTCGCGGTCGACCACCAGACCGGCCGGATCTGGGTGCTCGCGCTGGCCGACGACACCGACCGGGGTATCCGGCTGGCCCAGCGCTGGGTGGACGACACCGCCCGGGCGATCACCGCGCTGCGCGGCCGGACCGCCCCGCCGGACCCGGTGGACCCCATTGATCAGCACGGCGTGCAACCGGATCTGCGCCCGCTGCTGGACCGGCCCCGGGAGCAGTACCTGGCCGACATCGAGGAGTGCCAGCGCCAGCTGCACGCCGGGGAGAGCTACGAGATCTGCCTGACCAACGTGCTGGACACCCCGTTCCGCGGTTCCCCGCTGGAGGCCTACCGGCGGCTGCGGCGGCGCAGCCCGGCGCCGTACGCGGCCTACCTGCGCTTCGACGACCTGTACGTGCTCTGCTCGTCCCCGGAGCGCTACCTCAAGATCGACCCGCAGGGTGTGGTGGAGTCCAAGCCGATCAAGGGCACCGCCCGCCGGGACGCCGACCCCGGCACCGACGACGCGTTGCGCGATGAGCTGGCCGGCAGCGACAAGACCCGGGCCGAGAACCTGATGATCGTCGACCTGCTGCGCAACGACCTCGGCCGGATCTGCGAGGTGGGCAGCGTGCGGGTGCCCGGGTTCATGAACGTGGAGTCCTACGCCACCGTGCACCAGCTGGTGTCCACCATCCGCGGCCGGTTGAAGTCCGGGGTGAGCCCGGTGGACGCGGTGCGGGCCAGCTTCCCCGGCGGCTCGATGACCGGGGCGCCGAAGCTGCGCACCATGCGGATCATCGACTCGCTGGAGCAACGGGCCCGGGGCATCTACTCCGGAACGCTGGGCTTCCTCGGGCTGCAGGGCGCCGCCGACCTGAACATCGTGATCCGGACCGCCGTGGTGGAGTCCGGGCGGGCGACCATCGGGGCCGGTGGGGCCATCGTGCTGGACTCCGACCCGGTGGACGAGTACGAGGAGATGGCGCTCAAGGCGTCGGCGGTGGTGCGCGCGGTGACGGCCGAGGCGGTCGCCGGCGCGGTGACGGCCGGTGCGGGTGGTGCCCGGTAGCCGGTCGCCCTGGGTGACCGGGTGATCACGGATACGACGTGTCGACCCCTCAGCGGTCGGGACCGTATGCTAGCTTCACGGTGATAGTAAGGCTTGCCTAATCGAATCGGGCTTGGCTCCGGGAATTGAGTGCCCGGTGAACGGGGGTGCCGGGTTGAACATCGCGGAGTCGACGGTTCTCGCCCTACGGAGCCTGCGGGCCGGTCGCCTGCGGGCGCTGCTCACGGCCACCGGCATCATCCTCGGCGTCGCCGCGATGATCGTGCTGGTCGGCCTGAGCGACGGGATGAGCACGAAGTTCGAGCGCACCGTCGGTGACACCACCCGAGGCATGCGGGTCCAGCCGCAGCAACCGGTCGGCACCGGTACCACGGACGGCGTCCGGACCCCGATCCGCGAACGCGACGCCAAGTTCCTGGAGGACGTCCTCCCGGCGGACGAGATGGAGTCGATCAGTGCCGGCCGTCGCGGCGCCGGCATCGTCAGCAACGGGACGAAGAAGTACCGGGCGACCGTCACCGGCGGCACCGGCGACACGCTGGGAGCGGAGAACCGGTCCCTCATCGCCGGGCGGCTCATCACCGAAGAGGACGAGCGGCTGAAGGCCAGGGTGGCCGTGGTCGGGATGGACGCGGTCCGCTACCTCTTCGACGGGAACATCAACGCCGCCCTCGGGTCGCCGATCCGGGTCGGCCGCGTCACCTTGCAGATCATCGGGGTGCTGAACGCGACCGACGACTTCTCCGACACGTTGCTGCTGACGCCGCTGTCCACCTCGCGGCAGATCATGGGCGGCACCAACACCTTGACCGGTATCTCCTTCGTCGCCCGCACCTCACACGATGTGTCGGCGCTGCGGACGAGTATCGAGAGCGCACTCGACGAGTTCCGGAAGATTCAGCAGCCCTCCGGCCGGGACTGGCTGATGGTCGTGCGTGACCAGCAGGTCGCGGACGCCAACCGCTACGTCTCCCTGTTCACCATCTTCACCCTGGGCATCGCGGCGCTATCCCTGCTGATCGGGGGGATCGGGGTGGCGAACGTGATGTTCATCGCGGTGAAGGAGCGCACCCGGGAGATCGGCGTCCGCAAGGCGCTCGGCGCGCGGCGTGGAGTGATCGTCCAGCAGTTCCTGGTCGAGTCGTCCATCCTCACCACCCTCGGCGGGCTGATCGGGGCGGCGCTCGGGATCGGCCTGGTGCTGCTCGGGAAGCCGCTGCTGCCCGTGCTGCTCCCCGACTTCGGCGTCCCCGAGCTCTCCTGGACGGCCGTGGCCGTCGCGATCGGCGTGTCGGTGCTGATCGGGCTGCTCGCCGGGGTGCTGCCGGCGATGCGGGCGGCGCGGCTGCGTCCGATCGATGCGCTCCGGTACGAGTGAGTCCGCGTGTCCCCCGGCAGCATCAGTAGCCAAGGAGTCGATCGATGAACGCCCGTGACACCGCGGTGTTGGCCATGCGGACCATGCGTGCCTCGAAGCTGCGTACCGCGTTGACCGCGCTCGGCATCACGATCGGCATCGCCGCCGTGATCCTGCTGGTCGGCCTGGGCAACGGCATGCAGGACAGCCTGGACCGTAACGGCAGCCGGACCGCCACCGTGATCACCGTCAGCCGGGCCCTCGGCCTCGCGCCGGGGGCGGCGCTGAGCCGGCGGCTGACCGACAACGACGCCGTCGCCCTGGCCGAGGCTCCGGCGATCGACAAGGTCGTCCCGAAGTTCACCGGGGCCAGCGTGATCCGCATCGGGGCGAACACCACGAAGGTCACGGTGCTCGGCGTGACTCCGGACTACCTGGCCGTCCAGTCGGAGGAGCTGGCGTACGGCTCGACGTTCGACGAGGCGGACGCCCGTACCGGCGCGCGGGTGGTGGTGATCGGCCAGGGAGTGGTCAACTACCTCTTCGGCGGCAATCCCAACAACGCCATCGGGCAGCAGGTGACGCTCGGCCGGCTGCCGTTCCGGGTGATCGGCACGTTGAAGGCCTCCAGCCTCGCCGACCAGCAAGCCTTCATGCCGCTGCGCACCGCCCGGACGATCCTGCTGGGCGGGATCAACCGGCTCACCGCGATCGGCGTGACCGCCACCAGCGTGCAGGACGTCCCGGCGGCGCAGCGACAGATCAACGAGATCCTGGACCGGGAGCACCTGGTCCGGGACAAGGGCCTGCGGGATTACACGCAGGAGGCGTTGCTGGTCAAGGTCCAGAAGACCCAGGAGTACCTGGACCTGTTGAAGGTGTTCATCATCGCCATCGCCGGTATCGCCCTCCTGGTCGGTGCGGTCGGGATCGCCAACATCCAGCTGATCTCGGTGCAGGAACGGCGGACGGAGATCGGCATCCGGCGCGCCGTCGGGGCGACCAGGGGCGCGATCGTCCGGCAGATGCTCGCCGAGTCGACGGTGATCGCCGGCGTCGGCGGGATCACCGGTGTGCTGCTCGGGGTGGGGGCCACGCTGATCGCCGCCGACGTGCTGCCGAGCCAGCTGCCCGGCTTCGGGGTGGCCAGCGTGTCCGTCGCCGCCGTGGTGATCGCCTTCGCGGTCAGCCTGGGCATCGGTGTGGTGGCCGGGGTGGCTCCGGCCTGGCGGGCGGCCCGGCTGCAGCCGGTGGACGCCCTGCGCGGCTGACGAGGCGCGCGCTGCGCGGCCGACAGATGTGACGGTGATGAGGGTAATTACGGCGACTTGACACGATCGGGTGAACTAAGGTTAGGCTCACCATCTAGATGGTGAGCCTAACCAGTCCGATTTGAAGTGCTCGGATGGTTGGCGATGGTGTTCGTCAATCCGAGAGGACCGTCATGACCGTTGGAACCGTCGGGCCCGTTGCGGCGACCCTGGCACCGGACGGCCCGGCCGCCGCCGTCAGGCCGGAATCCCCTGTCGTCCTGCGGGTCGGGCCGGACCGCCACCGCGAGTGCTACGACATCTTCGCCGGGGCGCTGCACATGGCTCCCACCACCGAGGAGCGTTGGGCGCAGGTGCGCGGCCTCTACGACTCCGGGCAGGTCTACGGGGCGCAGGCGCCCGGCGCCGACCCGGCGTCGCCGATCCTGGGCACGCTGATGTGGGTGCCGCTCGGGCTGGTGCTGCCGGGCGGCGACGTCGTCGAGGTGGCCTGTGGCACCTTTGGCGGGGTCCGCCCCGGATTGGCCAGCCAGGGGCTGGCCAGCGCGATGCTGCGGACGCAGATGAACGACCTGCTCGACCAGGGCCAGCTGATGTACGCGCTGAAGCCGGCGGCCGCGTACCGGGGCGCCCCGCTCGGCGTCTCGGCGGTCAACCGGGCGCAGACGTTGCGGATCGACCGCGCGTACAGCACCGTGCGCAGCGGGCTGGCCGACCGGATGAACGTCCGGCCGGTGCCGGTCGGGACCGACCTGATGGAGCTGCTGCCGCCGATCCAGCGCCGGGCGACCCGGCACCCGGGCACCATCGTGCGCTCGGACGAGTGGTGGCGCTGCTGGAACCCGTACGCCCGCGTGCCCGCCGTCGTGCACACCGCGGTGGCCGGGCCGCCGGACGAGCCGGACGGCTACGCCACCTGGTGGGTGGAGTACGAGGGCACCCAGCTGCCCGAGATGCGCCGGATCCTGCACGTCATCGAGCTGTTCGCGGCGTCGGCGGAGACCGCCACCGACCTCTGGCTGCACCTGCTCAACATGGAGCTGGTGGAGGAGATCCGGGCCGAGGGGCGACCGCTGGACGAGGACGTGCCGCTGCTGCTGACCGACCAGCGCGCCTGCCGGGTCGGCGCCGTGTACGACGACCTGTGGGTGCGGCTGATCGACGTACCGGCCGCGCTGAACGCCCGCCGCTGGAACCCGGCCGCCGGCGAGGCGGTCGTGCTCGAGGTGGTCGACGACCGGCTGCCCGCCAACTCCGGGCTGTACCGGATCAGTGCCGAGGGCGCCGAGCGGCTCCCCTCGGGCACGCCCGAGCTGTACTGCACGGTGGGTGCGCTGGCCAGCCTGTACCTCGGCGACCACCGGCCCGCCCAGCTGGCGGCGATGGGCATGGTCACCGTGGCCGACCCGACCGCGGTCCAGCGGGCCGACCGGTTGTTCGCCACCGCGACGGCGTCGTGGGGCGGGACGATGTTCTGATGGGTCGACCCTCGGTCGCCGCACCGTCTCGCGGTGCGGTGACGAGGTTCATTCCACCCCGCGTGGCACCGAACGCTGAATTATACTTAGCCTCACTTTAGTAATGCTGAGGCTTACCAGCGAACCGACCCAAAGGGGTGGCGATGTCGTACGTCGAGGCCGATCGGGATCCGGGTGGCGGGGCCGAGGTGCTGGACGTGGTCGGCGTCGGATTCGGTCCGTCGAACCTGTCGCTGGCCATCGCGGTGGCCGAGCACAACGCGGCCGGCGGTCGTCCGATGACCGCGCGCTTCGTCGAGCGCCAGGCCCGCTTCGGCTGGCACCGGGGCATGCTGATCAAGGACACCACGATGCAGGTGTCGTTCCTGAAAGACCTGGTCACCCTGCGCAATCCGGGTAGCCAGTTCAGCTTCCTGTCCTACCTGCACAGCCGCAACCGGCTGGTCGACTTCATCAACTACGGCAGCGTGTTCCCCACCCGGCTGGAGTTCCACGACTACCTGGAGTGGGCCGCCGCCGCGTTCGACCACCAGGTCGACTACGGGGTCGAGGTCGTCTCGCTGCGGCCGATCCGCGAGCCGGACGGCTCGATCGACCGGATCGCGGTGATGGTGCGGGAGGCCGACGGCACCTCGCGCCAGCTGCTGGCCCGCAACGTGGTGCTGGCCGCCGGGCTGACCGGGCGGATCCCGGACGGGGTCCCGATGGGCCGGCGGATCTGGCACAGCCACGACCTGCTCAACCGGATGCCGGAGCTGGAGGGGGCGGAGCCGCGCCGGGTGGCCGTGGTCGGGGCCGGGCAGAGCGCCGCCGAGGTGGTCGACTACCTGCACCGCACCTTCACCGAGGCCGAGGTCTGCGCGGTGTTCACCCGCTACGGATACAGCCCGGCGGACGACAGCTCCTTCGCCAACCGGATCTTCGACCCGGAGGCGGTGGAGGAGTTCTACGCCGCGCCGGAGGACGTCAAGGCGCAGATCATGAGCTACCACTCCAACACCAACTACTCGGTGGTGGACCCGGAGCTGATCGACGAGCTCTACCGACGGCACTACCACGAGCGGGTCGCGGGCCGGGAGCGGTTGCGCTTCCTCAACGTCACCCGGGTGCTCGAGGCCGAGCCGTTCGGCGACCGGGTGAACCTGACCGTGGAGTCGCTGATCGACGGCGCCCGCCAGCACCTGCCGTCCGACCTGGTCGTGTTCGCCACCGGCTACCGCCCGCGCGACCCGGTGCCGCTGCTCGGCGAGGTGGCGGCGGTGTGCGACCGGGACGAGGCCGGCCGGCTGGCCATCATGCGCGACTACCGGGTGGCGACCAGCCCCGAGGTATCCGCCCGGATCTACATCCAGGGCGCCACTGAGCACACCCACGGGATCACCTCGACCCTGCTGTCCAACGTCGCTGTGCGCACCGGGGAGATCGTCGAGTCGATCTGCACCGACCGCAACCACCGGGTCAACGGCCTGGTCGACGCCACGCCCCTGCGCAGCGCCGCGAGCTGAGACCCTGACCCGCTCGACCGAGAGGAGAACGCGTGTCCGTCAACCCGTTCGACGACGAGAACGGCACCTTCTACGCCCTGCGCAACGACGAGGGCCAGTACTCGCTGTGGCCGACGTTCGCCGAGGTGCCCGACGGCTGGACGGTGACCCACGGCCCGGACGGCCGGCAGGCCTGCCTGGACCACGTCACCGAGCACTGGACCGACCTGCGGCCGCGCAGCCTGGTCGAGCGGATGGGGGCCTGACCGGCACCCACCTCGAGCTGGACGGCTGGCGGCTCGAGTACCAGGAGCGCGGCGCCGGGGAGCTCGTGGTGCTGGTCATGGGGTCGGGCAGCCCCGGCTCGGTGTGGCGGGCGCACCAGGTGCCGGCCCTGATGGCCGCCGGGTACCGGGTGGTCACCTACGACGCCCGGGGGACCGGAGCGGCGGCCGGTCGGGAGCCGGATCCGCCGATCACCATCGAGCGGCTGGTCGAGGACCTGGCCCGGCTGATCGAGCACCTCGGCGGCCCGGCCCGGGTGATCGGTACCTCGCTGGGCGCCCGGGTCACCCAGGAGCTGGCGCTGGCCCGACCGGACCTGGTCGAGCGGGCGGTGGCGATGGCCGGGCACGCCCGGCTGGACACCGTGCGGCGCACGCTCACCCTCGGCGAGATCGGCCTGTTCGAGGCGGAGGTCGAGCTGCCGACGGCCTACCAGGCGGCGGTCGAGGCGATCCTCAACCTGTCCCCGGCGACCCTGCGCGACGAGCGGCGGGCCCGGGACTGGCTGGACGTCTTCGAGTTCGCGCACCGCCCGATCGCGGCCGGGGAGCGCGCCCAGCTGGAGGTGTCCGCCCGGCTGGGCGACCGCCGGGCCGCCTACCGGGGCATCCGGGTACCGCTGCTGGTCATCGGGTTCGCCGACGACCAGATGGTGCCCGCCTACCTGGCCAGGGAGGTGGCCGAGGTGGTCCCGGGGGCGGGCTACGCGGAGGTCCCGGACACCGGCCACATCGGGTACCTGGAACGGCCGGACGCGGTCAACCAGCTGCTGGTGGACTTCCTCACCGGTTCCGCGCCGCGGACCGCTGCGTGGCGGCTCGGGCTGGTCGCTCCGTCGTAGCGCGGCCGGTCGGCGGCAGGGTGACCTCGACCGTCGTCCCGGTGCCCGCACCGGCGGTCACGGTCAGCCGCCCGCGGTGGTCCTCCACCACCCGTCGGGCCAGCTGCAGGCCCACACCCTCGGCCCGGCGGCTCCCGTCGGCCGGGCCGGTGAGGCCGATGCCGTCGTCGCTGACCACCAGCCGGGTACCGGTCCCGGCCGAGCCGGTCAGCTCCACCCGTACATGGTCGGCCCGGGCGTGCCGCAGGGCGTTGCGCAGCAGCTCCTCGGCCACCCAGTGCAGCAGGACGCCGATCTCGCGGGGCGGCGCGGAGCCCCCGCCGTCCCCGCTGTCCAGCGTCACGGTGACCTCGATCGGTGGCGCCCCGTCCCCGGCCTCGCGGCGCAGCCGGGCGGCCAGCTCGTCGAGCAGCGGTACGCCGTCGACGTCGGCGGGCACCAGACCGTTCAGGATCGCCCGGAGCTCGCGGATCTCGTCGGTGAGCAGCCCGTGGGCCCGGTCGAGCAGCTCGTCGGTGCTGGAGCCGGGGTCGCGGTCCCGGGCCATCTCCAGCAGTAGCCGGGCGCCGGAGAGGTCGGGGATCACCCCGTTGTGCAGCCGGCGGGCCAGCTCCAGCCGGGTCGACTCGGCGGAGGCCAGGCCGTAGCGGCGGGCGGCGCGTTGCTCGGCGCGCTCCCGCTCCACCCGCCGGGCCAGCCCGATCGAGAGCGGCAGCGTGCCCAGGGCCAGCAACGCCAGTCCGCCCAGCAGCAGCGGCAGCGCGGCCGAGGTGAGCTGCTCGGCCTCGCCGGCCACGTCGGTCGGTACGTACAGCTCCAGCCAGGCCCGCTCACCGCTGGCCATCCGGAACTCGACGAACGTCTCGAGCAGCATCGACGCCCGGGCGGCCTCGAAGCGGTGCTCGTGGTCGTCCGGCACCGGGTGCACCAGCACCTCGCCGGGCCGGACGAGTCCGGACGGGTCGAAGCCCGGCCGCTCGCCCTCCAGCCGGGGTTCGTCGGAGTAGGCGATCGCCGCCCGGCCGTCGTGCAGCGTCCAGATCTTCACCCGCTGGACCATGCCGCTGGTCAGGAACGGCGCCAGGTCCCGGTTGATGTCCTCCCGTGCCGCCATGTCCCGCTCCCCGGCCGGCCGGGTGAAGTCGTGCCGGGACAGCGGGACGACGACGGCGGCGGACACCTGCCGGGCGACCCGCTCGGCGTTGTGCCGGGCGTCCTGGCGCGCCGCGACCAGCGCGCCGGCCACCAGCAGGCCGCCCACCACCGCGGCCACGACCGTGGACAGCAGCACGTGCCGGACTATCGCGCGGCGCGGGAGCACGGTCAGTACCTGCGGCCGACGGTGAGCAGGCCCAGCCGCTGCGCCTCGACCACCGCGCCGAGCTGGTTGTGCGCCCCGAGCTTGCGGATCAGCGTCTTGATGTGGTCCCGGGTGGTGTTCAGCGAGATGCCCAGCGCGGCGGCGATCCGGGGGGCGTCCAGGCCCTGCCCGAGCCGGCGCAGCACGTCGTGCTCGCGGGGGGTGAGCGCGACCGGGCAGCCGTCGCGGTCCAGCTCGGGCGCGAGCACCGGCCGCTGCGGGGTGGCCGTGCGCAGCGCCGCCAGCACCCCGCGCAGCGAGGTGTCCTTGCCGATGAACCCGGACGCCCCGGCGGCCACCGCGCGGCGGGCCAGGTCCGGCCGGACGTGCGCGGTCAGGATGATCACCCGGGCGTCCGGGCGCAGCTCCAACAGACCCCGGGTGACGTCGATGCCGCTGGCGTCCGCGAGCTCCAGGTCGACCACGGCCACCGCGAACGGTGAAGTTGCCGCCAGCGCGAGCCCCTCGGCGGCCGAGTGCGCGGTACCCACGCAGTGCAGGTCGGGCTCGGCGTCGATGCCCAGGCGCAGGACGTCGGCGAACACCCGGTGGTCGTCGATCAGCAGCACGGGGGTGGGACCCTCCTGGGTGGGCACCCCCCAATTTTAGGGAGCGGCTTTCAAGATCGAGCAGGTTAGCCTTTCCAGATGCGGGTGAGGCTCACGGGACGGTCGCGGTGACCCGCGTCGGTGCTCGCGGAGTCTTCCTGAACGCCACCGAGACGTACCTGCGGGCCATCCTCGAGTGCGAGGAGGAACGCGGTGGTCCCTCGCCGCGCACCTGGCTGCGCGAACGGCTCGGGATCGGCCGGGCCTCGATCGACCAGTACGTTCACCGGTTGAACCGGGAGGGCAAGGTCGACCTGCTGAACGATCACCGGGTGCGGCTCACCGAGCCCGGTCGCCGCACCGCCGCCCGGGTGATGCGCAAGCACCGCCTGGCCGAGCGGATGCTGGTCGAGGTGATCGGCCTGGACTGGGCGATGGCGCACGCGGAGGCCAGCCGCTGGCAGCACGTCCTGGGCGACGATGTGGAGCGCCGCCTGGTCGGGATCCTGAACGGGCCGTGGGTGTCCCCGTACGGCAACCCGATCCCGGCGCTGGACGAGCTGCTGCCGGTGGCCCCGCCCTCGGTGCGGCCGCCGTCCGTGGGGAGCGACGACCTCGCCCGGCGCGGCGGCGGTACGGCGCGGCTGCAGGAGCTGAGCGAGGGTGTGCAGGCGGACGGTGAGCTGCTGACCCGGTTGCGGCGGGCGGGCCTGCTGCCCGGGTCGCGGATCTCGGTCGGGGCGGCGGGTGGTGGGTGCGTGACGATCGGCTCCGTTCCGTCCGGCCGCGGCGGCTCTCGCGCCGGGGGCCCGGTGCGGGTGGAGCCGCTGGTGGCGGGCGGGATCCTGGTCGTGCCGACCCCGGCAGACCGGTCGCCGTCCGACCTGCCCTGACGTGCGTCCGTCGGGTGGTCGGCCGTTCGTGGTGTCTGCCGTTATGTTCTCCGTCTGGCGACTTCGTCGCCGACGGCCCGAAAAACATCGGTTGCGTTGGGTCTTGTCGCGGGTTTCTTTGGACCGGACCACAGCCGGGTGACCACAACGTCGTGAGTCACCTTTCCCTGCGCGGGTCTGGGAGAAAGTCCGGTAGGGCAGGCGAGCCGGCCACATAATTCTTCGATCTTTTTCTGGGGGACGGCTCTCTCGTGCCCCGGAATTGTCAGACCCCCCTGTTTGAATGGGTCCATGACAGCGGGCGGGATCATCTTGGCGGGGGACGCACTCGTCTCCGCGCTGGACGCTGCCTGCTCGGCCTCGGCCTCGGATCGGGAGATGATCGACGCGCTGCGCGACTACGGGGCCGTGCGGGATCGGGCCGAGGCGGCGGCGGTGCTGCTGGTCGGGCAGATGATCCGGCGTGGGGTGTTCTCGGTGCACGGCTACACCCGGCCCGAGTACGCGGTCGCCGACCTGCTCGGGTGGGACCGGCGGCCGGCGCGGCGGCGGGTACGGCTGGCCGAACAGGTCTGCCCCCGCATCAGCTTGGACGGGCAGGAGTTGCCGGCGCGGCTGCCCGCGACCGGGACGGTGTTCGCCGAGGGCCGCCTGCCGGTGGCCGTCGCGGAGGCGATCGTGGCGGT
>JAESFN010000464.1_pt1 | contig 37352 bp, 37 predicted proteins | sample 9269411 | NCBI WGS metagenome assembly JAESFN01 (sample SAMN14505399, study PRJNA617100) | algae metagenome | isolation source: Iphinoe sp. HA4291-MV1 and co-occurring heterotrophs from trail next to... | place: USA: Maunawili Falls, Hawaii | collected 2009-07-25
TGGTGGTTGACGGTACGGCGCTCATCGCCGATAAAGAGTTCCTCCGCGCCCATCGTCTAGCGGTCAGGACACCGCCCTCTCACGGCGGGAACAGGGGTTCGATTCCCCTTGGGCGCGCCAAACTCTCCCTCCACTCTAGTCTCAATCAGCGCGGCTTTCGTCGCGGACAGTTCTCAACGGATTCGGTACTCTGTCACCGACGGCTGCTGATCGCGACTGGAGGGCTCTGTGACTTCGCTCATTCTGCTCCAACTCGGCTGGCTGGTCGTCGGGCTCACCGCGGCGGTGTTGATCCAAATCGCGGGCCTCAGCCTCATCTCACAGCTAGTGAACCGGCTGAGCGCGCGGCCTGATGCCGTCGCGCAGACCTGGCAGATCGCCATCATGGGCCTCGTGGTCTACCTGCTGTTCGTGCTGCACCTCGCACAGATCGGCATCTACGCGGCGATCTACGTCTTCACCGGTGCGATCCCCTCGGTGCACACGGCGCTCTACTTTTCGGCGGCGACGTTCACCACGATTGGTGGCGGCCCCGTGCAAACGGAAGAGCCGTGGCAGTTCTTTGCGTCGCTCGAAGGGCTCAGTGGCATCATCATGGTGGGGTGGTCGATCGCCTTCCTCGTGGCGGTGACGCACCGGCTCGGCATGTGGACGCAGAAGCCGTCAGGGGAATAGGCCATGCGGCCGGGCAGCGACCTCTCCCACCAGCCGCTTTGCCAGCTCGGCGCACTGCACCCGGATATCGGGAATCGCCTCGATCTCGAAGAAAGTGCCGCGGGTGAGCGGGCCTACCGCCAGCAGCCGGTCCGACGGTGAGCCGCTGCTATCGATGGTGCGGCAGTCGGGATCCACTTCGAGGCCGATATGGAGCGGGTCCGGCCGGATGTCGCCGCGGGCGAGCAGCGCGCGGATAGCCGGGTTGCTGGATTGCTCGACATCGACACTGATGCCGCCGCAATCGTAAACGCGGGCGACATCGAAGAAGGTGAGATTGCTCGCCCCCTTGCGGCGCACGGTGGCGCGGACTGCGGCGTCGCGCCGCTCGATATCGAGATAGGTGCCGGCAACGAGGCGCACCTGCCCTGCTACGACCGCCGCCTCCAGCCTCGCGCGCAACTCCGGAGGCAGGCGGTGGCGGTGGATATTCCAGAACGGCCTGACATGGCTGAGAAAGCGGCGGCGCGCGCCGAGCGACCAGTTCTGCCAGATGCGCTGGTTGAACGGCCGGAGCGCATCGACGACGCTGCGCCAATCCTCGCCGCGCCCGGCGGCTTCCGCGACCAGATCGCGGAACCAGGCGGTGAAATAGTGAAGCTCGGTGCCGAATGGCACATCGGCGGCCTCGAGCGGGATCGGGCTCACCTGCCGATGCGCCTTCGGCAGCAGGCCGTGGCGGGAGACGACGGTGATCGGGCCGCGATGCTGCGCCTCGGCCAGCGACAGCCAGGCATCGACCATGGAGAGACCCGAGCCGAGCAGCAGCACCGGCACATCGGGGTCGAGCGGGGTATCGGCCTCCGAGCCGACGCGGACGGCGATGCCCTTGGCACGGGCCGGGTTGGTCTCGTGTCCCACCGCCAGCACCGCGACATGAGCCATCAGGCTGGCGCCGCTCCTGAGCCGGACCTCCACCCCTACCCCGGTGGTCAGCACGTCGATGCATTCGTCGTGCACGATGTGCAAGCGGCCGGGCGCGGCGGCCTCGACCTCGGCCAGCACATCGGCGAGGTAGCTGCCATAGTGGCGGCGCGGCACGAAGACGAAGCGTTCGGCCTCCGTTACGAGTGTGCGGTGACGCAGCCAGCGCCAGAAATGCTCGGGATCATCGGCAAAGGCGCTCATTCCTGGCGCTGCGACATTCAGTACGTGGTCAAGCTGGCGGGTCGAATAGGCGACGCCGCGGCCCAGGCTTGGCCGCTTCTCGATCAGCGTGACCCGGATATCGGCAGCGCTGCGCAACAGGTGCGCAGCGAGCAGCACGCCACTGGCGCCACCGCCGACGATGAGGATGGAGAGGCGTGGATGCGCTTCGTTCATGCGTGCTTCCTCGATGGCTGGTCACGACGCAAAACGTCCCGATTGAAACGTCCGTCCTAAGCTAACGTTCTCCGAGGGCAGGTTTTTTCGTCACCCGCGACCGGCGCGCTGCCGGAGTTCCTCGACCGGTTTCGGCACATAGACTACTAATCCAGTCGATTTAATCAACACTGTATCCTGTTCGGATGCAGCGGGAGCCGGGTTTGACGCAACTGACGCTCGACATCGCCACGCAAGGCACAGTGCCACTTGAGGACCGGCCGGTAGAGCGGCCGCTCTCGGGTCGCGGCCATCAGGTGCGAAGCGGCCTCGTCTGGGTGGTGGCTGTGTTGATCGCCGCTTACGCAATCTCGGTGGTGGCGACCAACCCTGCGATGCGCTGGGATTCGATCGGCAAGTTCCTCACCGCGCCGATCATCCTCTCAGGGCTGCTGACAACGCTGCTGATCACCTTCGTTTCGGCGGTGATCGGGCTCATCGGCGGGCTGGTGATCGCGCTGATGCGGATGTCGTCAAACCCGCTGATCAAGACCATCGCGGTGGGCTATCTCGGGCTGTTCCGGGCCGTGCCGCTGCTGGTGCAGATTCTCATCTGGTACAACCTCGGCACTTTCTTCCCGCAACTCGGCTTCGGCATCCCGTTCACCGATATCGGGGTGTACGGCGACACCAACGTGCTGCTGAGCCCGCTGGTGGCGTGCCTCATCGCCATCGGCTTGAATCAGGCCGCCTATATGGGCGAGATCATCCGCGGTGGGCTGCTCTCCGTGCAGCCGGGCCAGGTCGAGGCGGCGATCGCGCTGGGGATGACGCGGGCCAAGGCGTTCCGCCGGGTGATCGCGCCACAGGCCGCCAAATCGATCATCCCGCCGCTCGGCAACGACATGATCAACCTGCTGAAGGCCACCTCGCTGGTCTCGGTGGTGGGGGTCGGCGACCTGATGACCCGGGCGCAGGGCATTTATGCCAGCAACTACCAGGTGATCCCGCTGCTGATCGTCGCCAGCATCTGGTACCTGGCGCTGACCATCGTCTTCACCTTCGTCCAGGGGCTGCTGGAGCGCCGCTTCGCGGCTGGGGTGGCACGATGAACTTCGTCCCTCCCGGGCTGCACGTCGCGGCGGAAGCACCGGCGCTGATCCGCGTGCGCAACCTTTCCAAGAGCTACGGCGCCAACCGGGTACTCGACGCCGTCAACCTCGATGTCCGGCAGGGCGAGGTCCGTTGCATCATCGGGCCATCCGGCTCGGGCAAGAGCACCCTGCTCCGCTGCCTCAACGCGCTCACCGATTTCGACGGCGGCGCCGTGGTCCTGGACGAGACGCGGGTCGGCTACACCGAACGCCACGGGGTGCTGAAACCGTGGACGGGACGCGAGGCGGCCGCGTTCCGCAGCCGGGTCGGGCTGGTGTCACAGCACGTCAACCTGTTCTCGCATCGCACCGTGCTCGAGAACGTCATCGAGGGGCCGGTGCAGGTCCTCGGCACCAGCCGCGCCACGGCCATCCGCGCAGCCACGGACCTGCTGTCGCGCGTCGGGCTCGCCGACAAGCACGACAGCTATCCCAGCCAGCTCTCGGGCGGACAGCAGCAGCGTGCCGCCATCGCGCGGGCACTGGCGATGAACCCGAAGGTCATGCTGTTCGACGAGGCGACCAGCGCGCTCGACCCGGAGCTGGTGGGCGAAGTCCTCGGCGTCATGCAGGCGCTGGCCGGCGACGGCATGACCATGGTGGTGGTGACGCACGAGATGCGCTTTGCCGAGGAGGCGGGCGACCGCATCGCGGTGATGGATGCCGGCCGTATCATCGAGGACGGACCGGCCAGCGAGGTGTTCAGCCGCCCGCGCCAGCCGCGCACCGCCGAATTCCTCAAGGATCATTTCAGGTTCGCTCCGGCCGAGAGCCGGCGCAGCCACGCCTGAACAACCGGGCCGGGGGCCCCATCATGCAAGGAAAGAAACTGACCGTGACCAAGCCATCATTCGTAACCAGGGGGCTACGCGCCGTCGGCCTGACGCTCGCCGTGGCGGCGCCGCTGTTCGCCGTACCGGCATTTGCCGACGCCGCCACCGACGCCGCTCGTGCACTGCTGCCCGCCAAGTATCGCGACGCCGGCGTGCTCAATGTCGGCGCTTCGACGGTCTATGCGCCGCACTCGTTCTTCAAGGAAGGCACCACCGAGTTCACCGGCTATGAGATCGAGCTGTTCAACGCGGTGACCGAGATCCTCGGGGTGAAGCCGGTCTATACCGAGGCACCGTTCCAGCAGTTGATCGCCGGGGTGAAGTCGGGCCGCTCGGATGTGTCGCTGGGCGACCTCGGCGACAACGACCTGCGCCGCGAGCAGGTGGATTTCATCGACCATACCCGGCTGACCTTCCAGCTCTTGATCGACGAAGCCGACAAGGACAGCATCAAGACGGTGTTCGACCTCTGCGGGCGCGACCTCGGCGTGGTGCAGGGCACCACCAACATCATCTTTAAGGCGCTGTCGCAGTGCGAGAGCAAGGGGCTGAAGCCGGCAAACTTCATCGAGTTCCCGGATGCCACCGCCAAGGACCAGGCGATCCAGTCGGGCCGCCTGCCGCGCGCCGATATCTCGGCCACTGCCGTCGGCCGCTTCCGTGAGGCGGCCGGGCTGAACCCCGGCCAGATTCTCGTGCCGGCGCCGGAACTGGGCGACCTCTTTATCGGCTTCATCGTCGACAAGGGGAACGCTGAGCTCGCCAACGCCATCGAGGCGGCGCTGAAGATCCTGTTCGACAACGGCAAGTACGCCGAGATCCTCGCCGCCTACAACATCGCCGACCTCAACCTCGAGGCGCCGGGCGTCAATATCGGCCAGAACGCCTCGAACTGGGTGCAGCCCAAGCCGAAGAGCTGATCGACCGATCAAGCCATGTATGGGCGCTGGCAGCAGCCGGCGCCCAAGCCTTTCCAGATAGGTAACCCGACCATGCCCAGCGCCCGGCCCTCCGGCCACGAGCAGATGAACATTGCCGTCCTCGTTTCCGGCGGCGGCAACCACCAGGGCGCCTGGCGCCGTGCCGGCAGCAATATCGAGCTGGCCAATACGCCCGGCTTCTACGTGGCGTTCGCGCAGGCTGCCGAAGCGGCGAAGATCGATGCGATCTTCTTTGCCGACATCCCGTCACTCGACCCCAAGGCATTGGGGGTAAACCCGGTGCTCAACGCCTTCGAGCCGGTGGTGCTGACCTCATACCTTGCGGCGTTCACCAGCCGGGTCGGGCTGGTATCGAGCGTTTCGACCAGCTTCTCCGAGCCCTACACCGTGGCCCGGCAGTTCGCCTCGCTCGATCGCGTCTCGGGCGGGCGGGCCGGCTGGAACATCGTCACCTCGGCCACCGGCGAGAAGAACTATGGCGCAACACCCCTGCCCGACCAGGATGTGCGCTATGCCCAGGCGGCCGAGTTCGTCGAGATCGCCAAGCGGCTGTGGGACAGCTGGGACCAGCAGACGCTGAAAATCGACCGCGCCAGCGGGCAGTTCGGCGATGTCGGCGACATCCGGCCGACCGAGTTCCACGGCAAGTTCTTCGATGTGGCCGGCCCGCTCAATATCCAGCGACCGCCGCAGGGCTGGCCGGTGCTGTTCCAGGCTGGCGCCTCGCCGATCGGTCGTGGCTTTGCCGCCGAGACCGCGGAGGGCGTATTCACCGCGCAGCAGACGCTGGAGGACAGCCTCGAGTTCGCCCGCGACATGCGCGCCCGGGTCAGCGCCGCCGGCCGCAATCCGCGCCGGGTGAAGCTGCTGCTCGGCATCACGCCGATCATCGGGGCGACGGAAGCCGAAGCGAAGGCGACCGAACGGGAACTGGGCGAGTTCATCGACATCAAGGCGTCGCTCAGGAAGCTCAACAGCTACATCCCGGGCGTCGACCTCTCCGGGTTCGAGCTCGACAAGCCGATCCCGCGCGAGGCGCTGCCGGATGTGTCGGCGGTACAGGGGCGGCAGAGCCGCTACAAGATCTTTGCCGATCTCACCCTCAACGACGGCTGGACGCTGCGCGAACTGGTGAAACTCACCGGCCGCTCGGACGGACACTGGACGCTGACCGGGAGCCCCGAGCAGATCGCCGACCAGATGGCCGAGCGTTTCCTCGCCGATGCCTGCGACGGTTACGTGGTGATGCCGACCTACCACCCAGAGGGATCGGGGCTGTTCTTTTCGGAGGTGGTGCCGATCCTGCAGCAGCGCGGGCTGTTCCGCACCGAGTACGAGGGCACGACACTGCGCTCGCATCTGGGGCTCGATATCCCGGAGCGGGGTGCGCGCGGCAGCTGACAGCCTTCACCGCCCCTCCCCTCCCCGCTATAGAGAGCGGCAAACGGAGGGGGAGTGTTCGATGTCGGCTGTGGGTCATCTGTCAGAGGGGGATCGCGGACAGGCGCGGATCACCGCAATCAAGGCATTGCGGCTCGATAGCGGCTTCTGCCTCATCCGCATCGATACCGATGCCGGCATCTCCGGCTATGGCGAGTGCGGTGATCTCGATGGCGACCTGGTGCGCGCGGCGCTGCTCACCCATGCCGAGGGCGGCGCGCGCCTGCCGCACCTGCAACTGATCGGCAAGGATCCGCTCGATATCGGGGTGCACCACCACAACCTGTTCTACGCCTATCGGCAGCGCCCGGCGCACATCATGATCTGCTCCGGCATCGACATGGCATTGTGGGATCTCGCCGGGAAGCTCTTGAACCAGCCGGTGCACAGGTTGCTGGGCGGGGCGTTCCGCACCGAACTCGAGCTCTATTCACACTGCCCGCATTTCGACCTGACCGATGCCGGCGCCTGGGCCGAGGCGGCGGCCGACCTCAAATCCGACCCGCATGGGTTCAAGACCTTCAAGGTCGATATCCACGACGCCATCGGCATCGAGATGCAGGAATATGTGCCGAGCCTGTCACCCGGCGACATCCGAAAGATTGCCCGCTCCTACGAGCTGGCGCGCGAGCACCTTGGGGACGAGATCGATATCATTGTCCACTGCCATAACGAGCTCGACGTGCCGAGTGCCATCGCGGTGGCGGAGGCGGTGGAGGCGATCAAGCCGATCTACTACGAAGACCCGCTGCAGCCGGGCTTTTCAGAGAACTGGCTGGCGCTCAGGCGTTCGACCAACATCCCGATCATGACCGGCGAGAACATCGAGCTGCCGGAGGGGGCGTTGCCGTTCCTGCAGACGCAGGCGGTGGATTGCCTGCAGCCCGACATCATCAGCTCGGGCGGCATTACCGGCACCAAAAAGATCGCCGATCTCGCGGCGCTGTATCGGACGCCGATCACCCTGCACAATGTCAGTGGGCTGTTGATGAACGCGGCGAGCCAGCAGTTGGCGGCCTCGGTGTTCAACTGCCCGCGGATCGAGTGCACCCGGCGGGCGGATAGCCTCGCCTGGGCATCGCCCAACCCGCTGCAGGTGCGGGATGGCAAGATGCAGGTGTCGATGGCGCCGGGGCTCGGGGTGGAACTGGATCAGGACTGGATCAGCGCACACCGGTTTGCGGGGGAGCCGGGGTGGGACTAGCCACCGGTGCCGCAGTGAGTGCCTTCTCCCCTTGCGGGAGAAGGTGGCCGAAGGCCGGATGAGGGGTACCGCGACCATAGGTCGTGCGATCGGAGCGGAGCGACGGGCGACTGAGAGTCCAGCCGCCCCCTCCACCACCCTCCGGGTGGTCCCCCTCCCCCGCCCCGCGGGGGAGGATTAAGGCAGTCGCTGGGTGTGCGTCGGTTCGAACTCGGCCTTGCCGAAGGTGCCCGGCAGGTTGGTGTCCATCCACTCGTAGGGGTAGCCGAGCTTCAGTGGCATGGCGTCTGTGAGTTCCTGTCGCACGTCGGCCGGCAGGTCGAAATCGCCGGCGTCGAGGTTTTCAGCGACCTGGTCGACGCGGCGGGCGCCGATGATGGCGGCGGTGACCCTGGTGTCGCCGAGCAGCCAGCTGAGCGCCACCTGGCTCGGCGTGCGGCCGAGGCGGCCAGCCACCTCTACTACCTTGTCGATCATCTTCAGTGAATCCTCGAACCAGTAGCGCGGCAGAGCGATGGCCGCCTGCTGGCCGATGCGGGATTTCTCGTCGGGCTTATCCTCTCCCCGGTACTTGCCGGTGAGCATGCCGGCGGCGAGCGGGCTCCAGCAGATCATGCCGAGGCCCTGGTCGTCGCAGGCCGGCAGGATTTCACGCTCGATGTCGCGCCGGACGAGATTGTAGAGGTGCTGCGCCGAAACCAGCGGCTCATAGCCCTTCAGCGCGGCGACGCCATTGGTCTTGGCGATCTGCCAGCCATAGAAGTTGGAGCAGCCGAGATAGCGGATCTTGCCGGCACGGATCAGGTCGTCGGCGGCGCGCAGGCTTTCCTCGATCGGGGTGTAAGGATCGGGGCCGTGGAACTGGTAGAGATCGATGTAGTCAGTATCGAGCCGCTTCAGGCTCTTCTCGCAGGCTTCGACGATATGCTTGCGGCTCAAACCGCGCGAGGTCACTGCCGGATCGGCCGGGAACCAGCACTTGGTGGCGATCACCAGCTGGTCGCGGCTGTGATCCTTGAGCGCCACGCCCAGCATCTTCTCCGACGCACCGCCCGAGTAACCATTGGCCGTGTCGATGAAATTGCCGCCGCCCTCGACGAAGCGCTTGACGATGGCGCTGGAGGTCTCCTGGTCGCAGCCCCATTGCGCGTTGCCAAACGTCATGGTGCCAAGGCAGAGGCGCGAGACCAACAGCCCGCTGCGGCCGAGATAGCGATACTTCATCAGTTTTCTCCAGATAGGGCGGCAAGAGCGCGGAGCGGATCGAACAGGGAAATTTGGCGTACGTAAAGCAGCCGCATCACTCGGTCGGGTATTTCAGCCCGATCTGCTGCCGGATGGTATCGAGGCAGGCCATGATGGCGACGCTCTCGGCGGGCGAGAGGATCGTGCCGGCCGTCTTTCCCTCGGCGACGAGGCGCTCGAGTTCGGCGGCCTGGTACTGCATGCCGCGGCCCTCGACCTTGGAGACGTACTCCTCGACCACGGCATTGCTCTCGTCGTAGCGGCGGAAGCTGGTCGGGGTGTACCAGACCTTATCGATCTCGATGCGCCCCTTGGTGCCGAGGATGGTGGCGATGTTGCGGCCCGCGGTGTCGCTGGCCGACAAGGTCAGCGCAATGGCGCCGCTGTCGTAGGTGAACATGGTGGCGATATTGCCATCGGCCCCGGTGTCCTTGAACTTGGCGACCGCGGCGATGGTCTTTGGCGTCCCCAGTACGTCGAAGGTGAACGAGATTGGGTAGATGCCGAGATCGAGCAGCGCCCCACCGCCGAGCTCCAGGGCGTTGAGCCGATGGGCGGGATCGTCGGGCAGGTCCTGGGTATGATCGGCGACGACCGAGCGGATCTCGCCGAGCATGCCCGAGCGGACGATCTCGCGGATGCGCAGCATGTGCGGCAGGAAGCGGGTCCACATGGCTTCGAGCACGACGAGGCCTTTGCTGGCACCGAGATCGACGATCTCCTGCGCCTCGCGGGCATTGACGGTGAAGGCCTTCTCGATCAGCACGTGCTTGCCATGGCTCAGGGCCAGTTTGGCATTATCGGCGTGCATCGGGTGCGGAGTGGCGACGTAGATCGCGTCGACGTCGGGATCGGCACAGAGCGCTTCGTAGCTGCCATGAGCCCTGGGGATGCCGAACTCAGCAGCAAATTTGTCGGCGCTGGCCTGGCTGCGCGAGCCAACGGCGGTCACCTGATGGCCGTGCTGGTTCAGATCCTTCACGAACTGCTCGGCGATCCAGCCGGTTGCCAAAATCCCCCACCTGACGCTGTCGGCCATCTCATGCTCCCCGATCAAGATTGTCGCGGCGCAGCAGTACCGACTCCCGCTTCCGAGGCAATGGCCGATGGCCCGATCTTCGACCATCGTCGTAGATCGGGTGGCCAATGCAACCTTGCGCGGTACAGCCGAATTGCTCTCCGACGGCAGGAGCAATGATGCGCGTTTCAGTGGGCTGCGACATCCAGTTCGACGTGATCGAGGACACCACGCTGATCCTCAACATCGAGGCGCAGCACCGCGAGAGCCAGGAAGTGCTGGCCGAACGGTTCGCCATCTCAAGCGGCGTCGCCAGCGATACGCACGTGGTGCCGGAGACCGGCAACCGCTACCGACGCCTCAGGCTCAACGTCGGGCAGCATCTGATCAGCTATAGCGCCGAGGTTGAGACCCGGCCTCATGTCACCGATCCCGTGAGCGTTGCGGAGGTCCCGATTGCCGACCTGCCATTCGAGGTGATCACCCATCTGTCGCCGTCGCGCTACTGCCAATCCGATAAGCTCGGACGCTTCGCCTGGCGACGGTTCGCCGATATCGAGGGTGGACATCAGAAGGTGACGGCAATCTGCAACTGGATCTTCGAGAACGTCGATTACCTCGAAGGCTCGAGCGACGTCAGCACCTCGGCCTACGACACGTTTACGCTGCGCGCCGGGGTGTGCCGCGACTTCGCCCATCTGGGCATCACCTTCGCGCGGGCGCTGGGCATCCCTGCCCGGTTCGTGTCGGCCTATGCGCTCGACCTGGTGCCGCAGGATTTCCATGCGGTGTTCGAGGCCTATCTCGGCGGGCGCTGGTATCTGTTCGATGCAACCCGGCTCTGTCCGGTCGATGGGATCGTGCGGATCGCTGCCGGCCGGGACGCGGCCGATACCGCGTTCGCCACCTATTTCGGGCAATTGGGCGGGCCGCCAAAGCAGATCGCGGTGAGCCGCCTGGACCAGCAAACCGGAGGCGACTGGACGGTGTCGGCCATCAGCCTGGTCTCCAGCTGAAAATCACTTAAGCAATCACTTAGGTATTGACAGGGACGCTTCGCCACGATACTTAAGATCATGCTTAACCAAGAGACAGAGCCCCTCGACCTCATGTTCCAGGCATTGGCCGACCCCACCAGGCGGCGAATGATCGAAAGACTGAGCCGGGGGTCAGCGTCGGTCAGCGAGCTGGCCGAGCCGTTCAAGATGAGCCTGCCTGCCATCGTGCAGCATCTCCAGGTGCTGGAACAGAGCGGGCTGGTGACGACGCAGAAGGTGGGACGGGTGCGGACCTGCACCATCGACACGGGAGCGCTCAGCATGGCCGAGAAGTGGATCAACGATCGACGCATCGGCTGGGAGCACCGGCTGGACCGGCTGGGGGCGTTCCTCGACGCGCTGCCCAGCGGCCCGGACAAGCCGACGAAGTAACGCGCCAAAGACGGCAGAGCAGAGACGATCGGCTGGAAGCACCGCTTCCGGCAACGGGTGAGATTTGCCCATCATCGGGCAGGAGGATCGAATGACCAAAGTCGTGCTGAGCTTCTCGATGTCGCTGGACGGCTTTGTGGCCGGCCCGAATGTCTCCATCCGAGATGGCATGGGAGTGGGCGGCGAGCGGCTGCACGAATGGATGTTCGCCGGCGGCACCAAGGCCGGCGATGGCAGCTTCAGCAGCAGCGAGGCTGAGGACGCCGCGGAGATCGACCTTGCCTTCAGGTCGGTCGGAGCGGTGATTGTCGGGCGCCGCACCTATGATGTCGGCCTGCAGCATTGGAACGACACGCCCTACCCCGTGCCCTCGTTCGTGCTGACCCACAATGCCAAACCCGAACAGCCGATGAAGAGCGCCAGCTTCCGTTTCGTCACCGATGGCGTGGAGAGCGCCGTGCGGCAGGCGCGAGCCGCCGCCGGCAACAAGGACGTCATCGTGATGGGGGCTTCGGCCGCTCAGCAGGTGCTGCGTGCCGGGCTTGCCGATGCGCTGCGCATCCAGGTGGTCAGCGTGTTGCTCGGGGGCGGAACCCGGCTGTTCGAAAAGCTTGGCGACGCTCAGATCGAGCTCGCCCGTAGCCGGGTGGTCGCGGCGTCGCCCGGGGTCACCCATCTCGAATTCAACGTCATCAACCAAGCCTAGAAAGAGGAAACCCAAAATGACCGAACGTTCCATCGCCCATGGCAGCTTCACCGTCGAACGCAAGTACAAGCACGCCCCGAGCAAGGTGTATTCCGCCTGGTCCAATCCCGAGTTCAAGCGCCAGTGGTTCGGCTCGCCGAGCCCGGACAAGCCGAAGGACGTGATGGACTTCCGGGTCGGCGGCCGCGAGTTCAACGAGGCTGAGATGGGAGGCGATACTTATGTGTTCGACGTCACCTATCGCGACATCGTGCCGGACAACCGCATCATCTACACCTACGAGATGCTGAAGAACGGCGACCGCATCTCGGTGTCGCTGGCCACGATCGAACTGTTCGCAGACGGCGATGGCACCCGCATGGTGGTGAAAGAGGACGGCGCCTTCCTCGATGGCCTCGACAAGATGGCCGATCGTGAGGCCGGCACCAATTATCTGATCGACCTGATGGGAAAGTGGCTCGACGAGCAATGAGCGCCAAGTCGCACAGCGTGATGATCGGCGACCTCGAGGTGCATTACCTCGAGGAAGGCCGCGGGCAGCCGCTGCTCCTCCTGCACGGAGGAACAGCGACTGCCAGTTCATGGGGCGAGGCGATGCCGCGGCTGGCCGACCGCTACAGGGTGTTCGCCCTCGACACCCGGGGGCACGGCAGGACCAACAACCCCGCACAGAAGATGAGCTACGCGCAATTTGCCGATGACGTCGCCGGCTTCATCGCGGCGCTCGGGCTCAGGAAGCCGCTGATCGTCGGCTACAGCGACGGCGGGCAGACGGCGCTGGAGTTCGGCTTGCGGCACCCCGGCAAGGCGGGAGCGCTGGTGCTGGGCGGCACCATCAGCCGCCCGACCGAGGCCTATCTCGAAGGCCTGCACGGCTGGGGCTTTCCGGCACCGGGCAAGGTCGACTTCGACCGCGTCGCGGCCGAGTACGGCCCCTATTTCGAGCAGATCAAGGTGACGCACATGCATCACTATGGTCCGGATTACTGGAAGGCCTTTCTCACCCAGATTTCCGAACTATGGCTGACCCTGCCCCACTACAGCGAACGCCAGTTGGCCTCGATCTCGGCTCCGACACTGGTGATCATGGGCGACCGCGATCACCTGGGCGGCGCGGACGAAGCCAACCGGCTCTACCGGCACCTTGGCGCCGGGGAACTGTCGATCATCGCCAATGTCGGTCACGAAGCCGTCAACAAACCGCTGTTCTGGGACGCAGTGCGCGAATTCCTCGCCCGGCACGACGAGCGCCAGGACTAACTATCTCATCGGGAGATTTGCCTTGAGCACCACCGTTTCCAAGGACGGGACCGTTATCGGCTACGACAAAATCGGCGCCGGTCCAGCCGTCATCCTGATCGCTGGCGCGACGCAGTATCGCGCCATCGACCAGCAAACGCCCGAGTTGGCGCGGCTGCTGGCCAAGGCCGGCTTCAGCGTGATCAATTACGACCGTCGTGGCCGCGGCGAGAGCGGCGACACCCTGCCCTATGCAGTGGCCCGCGAAGTGGAGGACATCGCGGCACTGATCGGCGTGGCGGGCGGTCGCGCCTCACTCTATGGCACATCGTCCGGCTGCGCGCTGGCGCTCGAGGCGGCACAATCCGGGCTGCCGGTGGAGAAGCTGGTGCTGTACGAGCCGCCCTATGTGGTTGACGACAGTTGGGCGCCGCCACCGCGGGATTATTTCGAGAAGTTGGCGGCGTTCCGCGACGCCGGCGACAAGGCCGGGGCGCTGACCTATTTCTTCACCGCCTCCATCCATATGCCGCCCGAGCAGGTCGAAGGCATGAAGCAGAGCCCGTTCTGGCCAATGCTGGAGCCGGTCGGCCATACGATCGAGTACGACGCGCTGCTGATGGGCAAGGAGGCGGTGGAAGGCGGACTGGCGGGGACGCAGCGCTGGGACCGGGTGACGCAGCCGGTGCTGGTGGTCGACGGTGATGCCAGCTTCCCGTTCATCGCCGCAGGGGCGGATACGGTGGCCAAGGTGTTGGGCGCTGGGCGCAAGACACTGCCGGGGCAAGGGCACGGGCCGGCGCCGGAGGCAATTGCGCCAGTGGTGGTGGAGTTTTTGCGGGGAGACGACTGAGAGAGACGGCCCCCTCCCGTCCTCCCCCATAAAGGGGGAGGTGCCGCATCGAGTGTCTGGCGCGATCGAAGACAGAGCCTCGACTCTTCACCTCCCCCTTTATGGGGGAGGCCGGGAGGGGGCCGTCTGCTTCGGTTCTAGAACTACTCTGCCGCCGCCTTCAGCCGCGGCTTCACCCGGTGCCGGCCGACCGGCACGATCATCGGCGAATGCGACACCGGGTCGTCACACACCTCGGCGTCCATGCCGAACACCGATTTCACCAGTTCCGCCGTCACCACCTCGGCCGGCGCGCCGGACGCAGCGACCTTGCCCTCGCGCATGGCGACGATGTGGTCGGCGTAGCGGCAGGCGAGGTTGAGGTCGTGCAGCACTGCGACCACGGTGCGGCCGCGCTGCTGCACCAGATCGGTCAAGAGGTCGAGCACTTCGACCTGGTGGTTGATGTCGAGGAAGGTGGTTGGCTCGTCGAGCAGCAAGAGCTCGGTTTCCTGCGCCAGCGCCATGGCGATCCAGACGCGCTGGCGCTGGCCGCCCGAGAGTTCGTCCACCGCCCGACCGGCGAGATCGAGCGTATCGGTGGCCTGTAACGCGGTGGCGACTGCAGCATCATCGGCGGCGACCCACTGTCGGAACCAGCCCTGATGCGGATAGCGGCCGCGGCCGACGAGGTCGGCGACGGTGATGCCGTCGGGCGCGACGGGGGTCTGCGGCAGTACGCCGAGCAGCGTTGCCACCTCGCGGGTCGGCATCTGGTGGATGGCGCGGCCATCGAGATAGACCGTGCCGGCGCTCGGCGGCAGCAGCCGCGCCAGGCCGCGCAGCAGGGTGGATTTGCCGCACGCATTGGCGCCGACGATCACGGTGAATTTCCCGGGCGGGATCGCGATGCTCAGCTTGTCGACGATGGTGCGATCGCCATAGCCGAGCGTCAGGTCGGCGGCCGAGAGCTGGTGATTCACTGACATCCTGAGGCCTCCGATCAGCCACCCCTGCCCGAACGATGGGCAGCGGCAAGCAGGTAGATGAGGACCACGGCACCGAGCGCGCCGGTGACGACGCCGACCGGCAACTGGTTGCGGCCGAGCATGTGCTGGGCAACGAAATCGGCGGCATTAGTGACGAGGCCGCCGACCAAAGCCGCCGGCAGCAGCGCATTGCCCGAGGGGCCGAGCAGCCGCCGCGCAATCGGGCCGGCAATGAAGGCAACGAACGAGACGGGGCCAACGGCGGCGGTAGCGAAAGCGGCGAGCAGCACAGCGACGAGGATCAGCCCGAGGCGGGAGAGCTCCACGCGGGTGCCGAGCGCGGTCGCCGCGTCGTCGCCCATCTGCAGCGTACGCAACGCGCGCGACAGGAACGCGGCGAGCGGGACCAGCACGAGAAGTGCAACGGTGAGAGGTGTCAGATTTTCGAAGGTCGAGCCATTGAGGCTGCCGGTCAGCCAGCTCAGCGCTTCCTGCACTTCCATGATGCGGGCACGGGTGAAGAGGTAGGAGACCACCGCCCCGGCAAGCGCCGCCATGCCGATGCCGATCAGCACCAGGCGGTAGGGGGTGACACCGTTGCGCCAGGCAAGGCCGTAGATCAGCAGCGCCGTGACCACCGCGCCGCCGCAGGCCATGAGTGAGACGCCCAACCCCGACCACTTGAAGATGATGATCGCCAGCACCGCCGCAGCGCTGGCGCCGGTGGTGATGCCGACGATGTCCGGGCTGGCGAGCGGGTTGCGGAGGATAGTCTGGAAGATGACGCCGGAGAGGCCGAACGCCGCGCCCGACAGCAACCCGGCCATCACGCGCGGCAGGCGCACGCCGAGAACGATGAAGTCGTTCGCGGCATCGACGTGGCCGGTGAAGGGCGAGAACAAAGAGGTGATGACGTCGGCAAGCGGCAGCGGGTAATCGCCGATCGACATAGAGAGGCTGGCCACTGCCAGCGAGAGGAGTGCGAGACCCAGCACTACGAGGCCATAGCGGCGCGCGAGGCGCTTGCGCACTGCCACGACGGCACCGACCGGGGCGAAGCTTTGGGTAGCGCTCATAGTTCGGCCAGCTTCCGGCGCCGCACCAGCGCGATGAAGAACGGCGCGCCGAGCGCTGCGGTGACGATGCCGACCTGCAACTCGCCGGGCGGCACAATGATGCGACCGATAATGTCGGCGCCGAGCAGCAGGATGGGCGCCAGCAGCATCGAATAGGGCAGAATCCAGCGGTAGTTCGGGCCGGTGAAGGCACGGGCCAGGTGCGGCACGGTAAGCCCGACAAAGGCGATCGGGCCGGCGGCGGCGGTGGCGGCGCCGGCAAGGATCACCGCAGCGAAGCCGACCATGGCGCGACCGCGCTGCACCTTGAGGCCGAGGCCACGGGCCACGTCATCGCCCAGCGCCAGCCCATCGAGGATGCGCGAAGTGAGCAGCGCCAGAACGATGCCGGCGAGGATGAATGGTGCCACCTGCAGCAGGATATCGGTGGTGCGGCCGGTGAGCGCGCCGACCTGCCAGAAGCGAATCTGGTCGAGCGTTTCGACATTGGTGATGAGAATGGCTGACGTGACCGAGGTGAGCGCCGCGGTGACGGCAGCGCCGGCCAGCGCCAGCTTCACCGGCGTCGCGCCTTCGCGGCCGAGCGAAGCGACGAGGTAGACCACCAGCATCGCCACCCCTGCCCCGAGGAAGGCGAGCCACACATAACCCGAGAGCTGGGTGATGCCGAATACCGAGATACCAAGCACCACGCAGAGCGTCGCGCCGGCATTGATGCCGAGGATCCCGGGATCGGCCAGCGGGTTGCGGGTCGCGCCTTGCAGGATAGCGCCGGAAAGTCCAAGCGCCGCACCGACCAGCAGGCTCACCAGGGTACGCGGCAGGCGCAGGTCGAGGATGATCTTGTGGTTGGTTTGCGTGGCGTCGAATGCCGTCAGGGCATTCCAGATGTCACTCAGCGCGATCGGCCGGGCGCCAACGGTAATCGACAGCACCAGGACGGCGAACAGCGCCAGCGCCAGCAGCACGAAGCCGCCGGCGCGTGCGGCCGGCGGTAGACCGGTCGCCGATGTGGCGCTCGGCGGCAACTGCTCAGTCGCCGATGCTGACGTCGGCGGCGTCGATGGCGACGGTGAGCTTATCGAGCTCACGCGCATAGGCCGCGTAGTTGCGCAGCCAGAACGCCGGCCAGTCGGTTACCTGCCCCGCGGCGGCAGCGCGGAGCGTCGTCCAGGTCGCCTGGGATTTGGCGGTCTCCAGGGTCGCCTTGGAGCGGTTGTCGACGAGGATCAGGTCCGGCTGGTACTTGTCGGCGTTCTCCCAGCTCAGCGTCTCCCAGTAGCCGCGGTCATCGGCAATCTCAGGGTCGATCAGCTTGAGGCCCCAGGAGGCAAAATCCATCAGCTCGGACGAGCCTTCGGTAGCAGCGACATAGAGCGCGTCGGTCCCGGCCCAGACGGCGAGCGCCGAGAGATCGGGCTTTGCGACGACGGCCGCCTTGAACTTGTCGCGAGCCGTTTCGAAGGCGGCCTTATCGGCAGCAACCCCAGGCGCCGAAAGATCTGCGCCGAGGCTCGCCGCCAACTTCTCGTAATCCTCGATCAGGGTGACGATCGATGCTCCCTGCTTCGGGCCGGTAATCGGAGCCAGCGGCTTCAGCGCGTTGACCACATCGGCACCACCGCTCCAGGTGTTATCGAGCGGCCACCACTCGCCGACGATCAGGTCGGGCTTCAGTGCGGCCGCCTTCTCGACGCTGACCTCACCCCATGCCTCGCCGATGATCTCGATACCGGTGAGATCGAGCCCTTCGAGCGCTTTCGCCTCGGCAACGGCGCTGTCGACATAGATGCCGACCGGGCGGATGCCGAGCGGGATCAGGCCGGCAGCGGCGTCCTGGCTGGCAATGATGCGGGTGGGCACGTGGTCGACGGTCACCGTGTTGCCCGAACCATCCGCATAGGTCCAATCCTCGGCAAAGGCGGCCGGCACCAGAAGCGTGAGTGTCGCAAAGGCAGTCGCGGCAAGCGTCTTGAGGGACATCGTCAGGGACCCGGGATTTGTTGATTGTTGGGGTCACGTATCAGCGCGCTATGCTGATTAGTCAAGTCATGTTTCGGCCCGACGCTGGCGGGTCATGCGGGTTTCACCAATCGGTGCTATGGCTTAGCCGCCAACACGCGAGACCGGGACGTGATCGAGCTGCCGCCGGCCATCGAAGAGTACTGGTACGCCTTCGACTGGGACGTCGAGGCGTTGTGGGCGCTGGACCTGCCTTCCGAAGCCTTTCCGATCGACAAGTTGCTCTGGCATCTCGACGTGCCGCTGTGGGAACTCGACGGCCATCGCTATGCGCTGACGCCGCGCCAGGTGCTGCGTTCACCCTATCGCTACGACAAGGAATATCGACGGGTCCGCGCGGCGAGCCTGGTGTTCCCGATCGAGATCACCCGGCTGAAAGGCCGCTGGCTGATCCTCGATGGCGTGCACCGGATGACCCGGGCGCATGAGGACGGGCACGACGAGATTTTCGTGCGCAAGGTGCCGCGGAAGCTGATCAGGTAGCCGGTCGGTGCGCTTTGCACTCGAACCAAGCCTAACTCGCCACCCGGTACGGGCTGAATGTCCGGCCGTTGTCGGAGAGGCTCGACCAGACCACCCAGTAGCGGCCCTGCTCGTCGGGCACCAGCACCTCGGCTTCGCGGCCGCTATGGGCCTGGAAGCGGGCCAGGGACTGGGCTTCGAGGGCGGCGTTGGAGCGGGAGGCAAACGGGCCGTGCGCCTTGCCCTCGAAATCGACCCACCAATTGTCGCGGCTCTGAATCACGAGGTAGAGCGCCTTGGCCATCTAGAGGTCACCCCTGTTGCTCACGAAACCGTTATCACCGATTCTGGTGGCGTTCCGTCATCTGGAATGAGTTTCGCACAAGTGCGTAGTTCGGACGAGAGCGCCATCTACGGCTGATTTTATGCAAAGATGCGCTCAAATTCGGCGAATGCAAGGTTAGGCGCCGACGAAACTTGGCCGGAAGGCCCAGCGAACATTTGGGGCTGGCAACTAATGCGAGCGAGCTGAGCTGCAACTGCCCACCAGCTTACATGATGCGGCTGCCCTGCCCAAGTATTGGGCAGCTTGCCGACGACACTGGCGCGCCGTAGCGCGGCATGCATGATATCGGACATGCAAACACTCAAAGTCATTTACGATACCGACCCAGGCGTCGACGACGCCATGGCCCTGCTCCTCCTCGCCCGCCACAAGCGGATCGAGCTCATCGGCATCACCACGGTGTTCGGCAATGCCGATATCGCGACGACGACACGCAACGCGTTGTACCTGAAGCAGAAGCTCGGTTTCACCGCGCCGGTGGCACAGGGCGCCGGCGCGCCACTGGTAGGTGAACCGGACGCGCCGCCGACCTTCGTCCACGGCATGAACGGACTCGGCGATATCGACTTGCCCGCCATCAGCGCTACCGCCGACCCACGACCGGCGCACCGGTTGATCATCGAGTTGGTGAAAGCCAACCCGGGCGAGGTCACCATCATTGCCGTGGGGCGGATGACCAACCTCGAGCGGGCCATGCGCGAAGCACCCGAAATCGTCGGGCTGGTCAAGCAGATCGTGGTGATGGGCGGCGCCTTCGGCCGCAACGGCCACACCGGCAACGTCACGCCGGTGGCCGAGGCCAATATCTGGGGCGACCCGGATGCCGCCGACATTGTGTTTGGTGCGGCCTGGCCGATTGCCATCGCCGGACTCGACGTCACGCAGGCGACGGTGATGACGGAAGCCTACGTGGCGGAACTCGCGACCGCAGCGGGCGCAGATGGGGCGTTCGTTCGCGCCATCTCGGCATTCTACCAGAATTTCCACCGAGAAAGCGCCGGGCTCGACGGCTTCTTTGTGCACGACTCGAGCGCCGTGGCACTGGCGCTGCACCCCGAGTTCTATCAGACCGAAACCGGCGCCATTCGTGTGGTGACCGATGGTATCGCTATCGGGCAGACGATCATCAAGCGGGATGGAAAGAACTATCCGCCCGGCGCCTGGGACAACCGGCCGAGCCAGACGATCGCGGTTGGCGTCGATGCCGAGGCGGTGCTGCGGTTCTATCGGGAGACGCTGGTCGGAAATAGCGCGGTCCGACCCTAGTCAGCGTCCCACACTCGGTGTCATCCCAGCGAAAGCTGGGACCCAAGCATCAGCCCGCTCACAAGGCGAGTTCGATCCCCGACTTTGTCTCTGCGGGGACGACATTGGGTCTGTGTGAAACCCGATCGAGGAGCTGCCCCCTCCACCATCCTTCGGATGGTCCCCCTCCCCCGCCCCGCGGGGGAGGATCAAGGCTCAAGCCGGGCGGCGGTACTGGTAGATGCCAACGTCGATCGAGCCTTCGAAGAAGCCCGCTTCGCAATAACTCAGGTAGTAGACCCACTTGCGGCGGAACTCCTCGGTGTAACCGAGTTTCTTGATGTCGTTCCAGCGGTCGAGGAAGCGTTCGCGCCAGAGCTTCAGCGTCTTGGCGTAGCTCAGCCGGAAGGTCTCGACGTTCTCAAGGATCAGCCCGACCTTGTCGCCCTGCTCCTGCATCGCCGTCTTGGTCAACAGCATGCCGCCGGGGAAGATGAAGCGCTGGATGAAATCCGGACGCGCCCGGTAATCGTGGAAATCCTGCTCGCCGATGGTGATGGCCTGGATGGCAGCGGTACCACCCGGCTTCAGCCGATCGTGCACGGTCTTGAAGTAGCTCGGCCAATGCTCCTCGCCGACAGCCTCGATCATCTCGATCGAGGCGACGTGGTCGAAGTCGCCCCGGGTGTCGCGATAATCCTCGAAATGCATGGTGGCGAGTTTGTCCAGGCCCTGCCGCTCGAGGCGTTCGTTGGCGAATTTCAGCTGCTCGGCCGACAGGGTGATGCCATAGACCTCGGCGCCGAAATCCTTGGCGGCACTCTCGGCAAAGCCGCCCCAGCCACAGCCGATCTCGAGCACGCGATGCCCCGCCTTGACGCCGGCCATCTCGGCGACGCGGCGATACTTGGTGTGCTGCGCATCGGTGAGCGACTGATCGTCGGAAGTGAAGATGGCCGAGGAATAGGTCATCGAGGGGTCGAGCCACTCGGCGTAGAAGTCGTTGCCGAGGTCATAGTGCTCGGAAATGTTCTTCTTGGACCCCTCTTTCGAGTTGTGGCGGCTCAGGTGGTAGGTGAAGTCCTGGGCGGCGCGGCCGTACCAGGAGTTCTCGCCGCTATCGAGCACGTCACGGTTCTGCAGAAAGTAACGGAACAGTGCCGTCAGGTCCTCGATCTCGACATCGCCGTCGATATAGGCCTGGGCGAAACCCACCGTGCCGCGCTGCATGGTCTTCTGCAACACCTTGAAGTTGCGCAGCGTCAGCCGGGCATGTACGCCCGTTGCCGGATCACCGAAGGTGCGAACCTTGCCGTTCGGGAAGGTGATGGTGACGGCGCCATGCTTAGGTCGGCCAATGAGCCGCTTTCCGATAAACGCCGCAACGGTCGAGAGCAGATGGGTCCACGGCGTGGGCGATGCTGCCCTCGTTTCAACCGCAAGCTTATCCATGACGCAACATTCCAGACTACGGTCCGCTCCGCCGAGCGGCCAAACCAGCGCCGGTGCGAGGTCGGGCAAATGCGAGACCGGGCAACGAGGCTCCCCGTGAATTAGGGCAGCACTTTAGTCGTCACAAGTGGATATGCAAGCATGACTTTCAACCCTGACAGAAGCCTGACAGAGGGTTAGCGACCGCCCGGGCGAGCCGCGTCCAGCAGCCGAAACTGCACCTCTTCGCGGCCCTGCCAGTGGTCGATGGAGAGAGTGCCCGCCAGGTGCAGCTGCGTGTCGTTGCCAGCGCTCAGCAGCGCTTCGCCGAGCGCGGTGGTGGCGGCCCGGAAGGCGATCGCCTTGAGTCGCGCGCCGTCGTCCGCCGTGAGGGTGAACTTCACGTGCCCACCGGTGCCGACGATCTCAGCGAACTTCGCCTTGTGGGCCGGAAAGGCGAAGACCGGCTGCGGACTGCCGGCGCCGAAGGGCCCTGCCCGTTCGATCTCGTGGACAAATCCGGGGTTGGCACCGCGCGCCGTCATTGCTGCGTCGATTTCAAGCGCGGTCAGGGCGCGTGCCTCGTTGACACTGTTGCCCAGCCGATCGGTGACATGAGCTCGGAACGGGCCGAGCTGGCCGGGCTTGAGGGTGACGCCCGCCGCCATGGCATGGCCGCCGCCCTTCGCCGCCAGCCCCAGTTCGACCGCCTCGATCACGGCGCTGCCGAGGTCCACGCCTGGCATCGAGCGGCCGGAACCGGTGCCTGAGCCATCGGGCAGGAGAGCAATGGCGAAGGTCGGGCGCTCGAAACGCTCGCGCAGCCGGGCGGCAATCAGGCCGACCACGCCGGGGTGCCAGTTGGCGGAGGCGAGGACCAGTACCGGCGGCCCCTCACCAGCGCCGATCTCGGCTTCAGCGGCACGGGCCGCCTCCTCCACCGCCTCGACCTCGATACGCTGACGCTCGGCGTTCAGTTCGTTGAGTTGAGCGGCGATCATCAGTGCCTGCTGCTCGTCATCGAGCGACAACAGCCGGGTGCCAAGGGCGGCGTCGCCGATACGGCCGCCGGCGTTGATGCGCGGCCCGATCAGGTAACCAAGATGGTACGCATTGAGCGGACCTGAAAGCCGAGCTGCCAGGGCCAGCGCGCCAATGCCGCGATTGGAGCCGGTGCGCGCCACCTCGAGGCCGCGGGCGACGAAGGCGCGGTTCAACCCCCTGAGCGGCACCACATCGCAGACCGTCGCCAGCGCCACGAGGTCGATCATGGTCATCAGGTTCGGCAGCCCGGTACGCCCAAGCTGCTTCAACAACCTGTTGGTCGCCACCAGCACCATGAAGGTGACGCCGGCGGCGCACAGGTAGCCGAGCCCGGAGATGTCGTCGGGCCGGTTGGGATTGACGAGTGCGTTGGCGGGCGGCAATTCCGCATCGGACAGGTGGTGGTCGATCACCAGCACGTCGAGCCCGCGCTCGCGGGCATGGGCAATCGGGCCATCGCTGGTGGTGCCGCAGTCCAGTGTAATCAGCAGGCTTGCGCCGCCGTCGACCAGCTTGTCGATCGCCGTGGTATTAGGCCCATAGCCCTCGAAGATGCGGTCGGGGATGTGCACCTGCGGATCGAGGCCGAAATGCCGGAGGTAGCGCGCCATCAGCGCGCAGGAGCAGGCGCCGTCGACGTCATAATCGCCGAACAAGGCGACCGGCTCGTTGTCGGTGATGGCTCTGGCCAGCCGTTCGGCCAGCGCATCCATGCCAGCCAGCGTCGAGGGGTCGGGCATCAGCTCGCGGATCGTCGGCTGCAGGTAGGTCTCGGCAGCATCGACGTCGACCCCGCGCCCGGCAACGATGCGGGCAAGGATCTCGGAGAGGTCGGTGCGCTGGCCGATGGCAGCAGCAGTGCGCACCGCCGCCGGATTGAGTCGATCCACCCAGGCGCGGCCCAGGGCGGATTTCGATACGTCGAGGAAGTTGGGGCGCAGCTCGTCCATCACCGGGCGAGGTAAGCAGAAAGTGCCCGATAGTCGAGGGCGAGGCAGTGGTTTTCCTCGCTGCGGGTCGCCCCGGCCGGAAAAATCGGCACGTCTCCCTGGCAGAGGTCTACACTTTCGTCGACTTTGCCCCCATATCAGGCCCAACGTTTTCACATGGGGAACCACAATGTTCGCTTCGAAGGGCTTCCGATTTTCGGCCCTCCTTGCCACGCTGATCATGGCCTTCTCGCTGGTTGCAGTCGATACCGCCGAAGCTCGGCGTGGCGGCAGCTTCGGTAGCCGCGGCATCCGCACCGAGCGGAGCGTGCCCTCGACGCAGGTCTCGCCAAACACCACCGCACCGGTGCAGAACACCATGACCAACGGCACGCAGCAGCGGAACACGGTGGGTAACGCGACGACGCCGGCTCGCCCGGGTCTGTTCGGCGGTTTCGGCGGCGCACTGCTCGGCGGCTTCCTGTTCTCGGGTCTGTTCGGCATGTTGTTCGGGTTCGGCTTTGGCGGCTTCGGCGGCATGCTTGCGCTGCTCGTGCAGGTGGCGATCATCGGCCTTATCGTGGCGTTCTTCATGCGCCGCAGGCAGCAGCGCCCGGCGATGGCCGGCGGCCCGCTGAACTACGAGGCGCAGGACAGTGCCCGTAACTATGGCAGCGGTGGCGCCACGGCGCAGCGCGGCCCGCGCTCGGCGGCGTCACAGCGCGCCGGCCGGCGTGACGAAGTCGGCATCACCGACCAGGATCTGTCGACCTTCGAGAGCCATCTCAAGGATATGCAGGACGCCTATTCGCGCGAGGACTATGCGGCGCTCCGCCGGATCACCACGCCCGAAGTGATGGGCTACCTCGCCGAGGAACTGGGCGAGAACGCTACGAAGGGCCTGCGCAACGAAGTGTTCGACGTATCGCTCCTCGCTGGTGACGTGGCCGAAGCCTGGCGCGAAGGCGGCACCGACTACGCCAGCGTGGCGATGCGTTACGAGAGCCGCGATGTCACCCGCAACCGTGGCACCGGCGAGATCGTCTCGGGCGACGATCGGGTCACCGAGACCACCGAGGTCTGGACCTTCCAGCGCCAGAATGGCGGCCGTTGGCTGATCAGCGCGATCCAGGAAGCGTAAGCTTCGAGTTACATGAAAGTGAGCGGGCCGCCCAGTGGGCGGCCCGTTTGTTTTTGGCGAGCAGGTCAGCCGAGGCTGGATCATGCCTGGCACACCGGACGGCACCTCCCCCCTTGTGGGGGAGGCTGGGAGGGGGGAGCCACGAACGCTGACTTCGAGGGGAACGCCCCTGCACTTTCTGAGCACGCCGCCCCACCCCCTCCCGGCCTCCCCCATCAAGGGGGAGGTGTCAGGCCGGTGGGTTTTGCCAGGTCGGGCGCTACCGCCGGTGTTCAGCGGTGATCCAGCGCACCGTCTGGCTCCAGGAGCGCATCACCACGGTGTTGGTGCGGACCGAGCTCTTGCCGTAGCGCACGCCGCTCAACAGGCTGCCGTCGGTGACGCCCGTGGCGGCGAACAGCACGTCGCCGGAGGCCAGTTCCTCGGTGCGGTATTTCCGATTGGGATCGGTGATCCCCATCTTCAGCGCGCGAGCCCGCTTGTCGTCGGTATCGAGGATCAGCTTGCCCTGCATCTGGCCGCCGATGCAGCGGAGCGCCGCCGCAGCCAGCACGCCCTCAGGGGCACCGCCCGACCCGAGATAGATGTCGATGCCGGTATCCTCGGTATTTACCGCGTGGATGATGCCAGCGATGTCGCCGTCCGAGATCAGCTTGATGGCGACGCCGGCGGTGCGCAGGTCATCGATCAGCGCAGCATGGCGCGGCCGATCCAGCACGCAGGCGGTGATCTCGTTGACCGGAACACCCTTGGCCTTGGCCAGCGCCCTGACGTTGACCGTGGCGCTCTGGTCGAGGTCGACGACGCCCGCCGGGTAGCCGGCGCCGATGGCGATCTTGTGCATGTAGACATCGGGAGCGTTCAGCAGGCCACCGCGCTCGGCCATGGCCAGCACACAGATCGAATCCGGCTGGTTCTTGGCGCACAGCGTCGTGCCCTCGAGCGGATCGACGGCGATATCGACCTCGGGGCCGTCGCCGGCGCCGACTTCCTCGCCGATGAACAACATCGGCGCTTCGTCGCGCTCGCCCTCGCCAATGACGATCCGGCCATGGATGTGGACGTTGCCCATCTCGCCGCGCATCGCTTCGACAGCGGCGGCATCGGCCGCCTTCTCGTCGCCCTTGCCGCGCCAGGCGGCGGCGGCAAGCGCCGCGGCCTCGGTGACGCGCACCAGTTCGAGGGTGAGCGAACGATCGATGGCCGCCTGTCGGTCGGTATCGGACTTGCTGAGCTTCATGAGCACTCCCTGCCCCGCCGCACGGGGCTTTACGTGGCCTATGCGGTCGCCTGCCCGAACCGCAAAGCCGGGAAGGCTGCTAAAGCTGTTCGATCCGGATCATCTGCGGATCGCCGACGATGAAGCCGTCGCCCTTGATCGCCGAGAGGGCGTCGCGAACGGTCTGCTCCATGGTGGAGTGCGTGAGCAGCACCACCGTGCGGGACTCGGTCCCCGTCACGCCCGGCTCGCTAACACGCAAATCCGGACGCTGGATGACGCTTTCAAGCGAAATGCCCGCGGCACCCATGCGGGTAGCAATAGCGGCAAACGCACCGGGCACATCCCTGACATTTAGTCGGATGTAATACCCACCCTCGTGCTCGCGGATCGGGGCGCGGCGATATGGGGTCAATTCCGCGCTGGGCACGCCGAGCGGCGGCACCCTGGTACCGCGGGCAATGTCGAGGATATCGGACAGCACCGACGAGGCGGTCGGTGGGCCGCCGGCGCCTGGGCCGGCGAGCAGCAGTTCATGCACATGGTCGGTTTCGAGCGCCACGGCGTTCAGCACCCCATCGACACCGGCCACCGCCGAGGTCTTGGGTACCAGCGTGGGGTGCACGCGCTGGTCGATGCCGTCGGCCGAGCGCTGGGCAATGCCGAGCAGCTTGATCTTGTAGCCGAGGTCGCCAGCCACCTTGATATCGGCCTGGCTGATCCTGGTGATGCCTTCGACGAAGATCTCGTCCGGCGCAATCTCGCAGCCGAAGCAGAGCGAGGCGAGGATGGCCAGCTTGTGCGCGGTATCGAAACCCTCGACATCGAAGGTCGGATCGGCTTCGGCATAGCCCAGCTTCTGTGCATCGGCGAGGCATTCGGCGAAGCTGATCCCCTCATTGCCCATGCGGGTGAGGATATAGTTGCAGGTGCCGTTCATGATGCCATAGACGCGGGCGATGCGAGCCGAGCCAAGGCCTTCGCGCAGTGTCTTGATGACGGGGATGCCGCCCGCCACTGCCGCCTCGAAACCGAGCTGCGCTCCCGATTCCTCAGCCGCTTTGGCGAGGTTGACGCCGTGCCGGGCCAGCAGTGCCTTGTTGGCAGTGACCACCGGCCGGCCGATTTCCAGCGCGGCTTTCACCGCAGCCAGGGCCGGCCCGTCCTCGCCGCCGATCAGTTCGACGAACAGGTCGATGCCGTCGGATTTTGCCAGCGCCACCGGATCGTCGAACCATTCGAGATTGGTGGCATCGATGCCGCGGTCGCGGCTGCGCGAGCGGGCGCACACCGCCGTGACGGTGATCTTCCGCCCGAGCTTGCGGGTTAATTCCTCGCCATCCTTCTGGATGATGCGAACCAGCGTGGCGCCGACATTGCCAAGTCCGGCGACGCCGATGCGCAACGGCGCTTCAAGCGCGGCATCGGCATGATCCTGCATCGACTTCAGGATCCGCGTGCGCGTGTCGGAGCGCGGCTCGCGCCCTTCCCTGAGATCGAAGACGAAAAGCGGATCGCCCGCGATGGTCCGCCCGAACCGGGTCGGGGTCCAGCCGCGCGCCGCAATGAAGGCTTCGACGGATTGGCGGAACGACTGGATATCGGACATAGAAAAGCTCTCGGAGTTGGTCCGAGAGCTATGGATAGGAAAGACCCTATCCGTCAATAGGATTGATGGGCTTGCCGGAGCGTGATATCATTGATTGCAATGCTAGCACGGAACAGCTTAGTGGCCAGTATCACCATTCGTCAAATCGATGACAGCGTGAAGGAACGATTGCGGAAGCGGGCAGCTGCCAACGGCATCTCTATGGAAGAGGAGGCTCGGAAGGCTCTGCAGAGCTGGGTCGCTCAAAGTAGCCCACGCGGTGGCTTTGGGACACGAATCCGGCGCCGTTTCGCGGCACTTGGCGGACTCGAACTCGACATTCCGGCTCGAACCGGAAGGATGAGGCCTCTCCCGGACATTTTCGACGACGAATGATCGTCCTCGATACCAACGTACTCTCCGAGCCGATGCGCCCAATCCCGGATCCTCGGGTTGTGGATTGGTTGGATGAGCAAGATGCGCAAGATTTGTGGATCACGGCCATCGTCGCCGCGGAATTGTGGGCGGGTGTCGCGAAGTTGCCCCCTGCGGGTCGTCGTGCTGGCCTGCAGGCACAAGTCGAGGAAACGTTGCAGGAATTTGAGGGCCGCGTCCTCGCCTTCGATGCAGATGCCGCATTCGTCTACGGAGAGCTGGTGGGACCACTGATAGCAAAGCGCACAAAGTACGAAGTGCTCGACTATCAGATCGCCGCCATCACGCTGGTCAATGGGGGCATCTTAGCTACGCGCAATCTAAAGCACTTCATCGATACCGGCGTCCCACTCATCAACCCGTGGGACGCCTGATCTCTGCCCTACTTCCCGAGCTTCTCCGCCGCCGCCGCAATCTTCTCGAAATAGCGCGGCATGCCCCATTTGATCGACAGCGCGCTGGACGAGATCACCGACATATTGAGGATGCGGTCGTCCATCTTCACATAGGCACCGCTCTTCACCTGCGGCGCGCTGTCGATATAGGGGCGGGCAAAGAACTCATCGGCGAGTTCGGGCGAGTTGAAGAAGCCGATGAGGATATCGGCCGGGACCTGGTCGAAGTTCTCGTAACTCAGCGGATACCAGAAGCCCTGCAGTTCACCGCCGGCAGGCGAGCGCTCAGGGATCACCAGACCAGCCAGCGCCAGCAGCTTGGCACGCGCATCGTCGGCCGAATGGATGGCGGCGGCGCCGTTGTAGTCGATCAACGTGACGGCGCTCTTGCCTGCCAGCGCCGGGTACTTCCCCGCCTCGGCCTTGATGAAGGCCTCGAGTTCGGCGACGAGCGCAGTCGCCTCGGCCGACTTGCCCATTGCCTCGCCGGAGATGGTGATGACCTGCTGCCAGGTTGCGGTCCACGGGTGCTCGGGATAGGCCACCACCGGCGCGATCTGGCTCAACAGCTTGTATTCGTCCTCGGTGATACCAGAGTAGACCGCAAGGATCAGGTCGGGCTTCAGCGCCGCGATTTTCTCGATCGGGGCGCCGGCGGTATCATCGAAGGTCGCCGGTGTCGGCGCCCCGGCTTTGGCGATCCCCTCCTCTACCCACGGCACGATATCCTTGTCGAAGCCGGCAGAGCGGAAGCTCGGAAACCCCACCGGCACGGTGCCGAGCGCGATGGCGGCATCAGTGGAGGACCAGCCCAGCGTCACGATGCGCTGCGGCGCGGCCGGGATCACCGTTTCGCCTAGTGCGTGCCTGATGGTGATGGGGAAGCTCTGGGCCAGTGCGGGCAAAGCCAGCAGTGCAAGGCAGAACGCCGCGACGGCGTTGAGGACGAGTTTCATGTGGGATCTCACTTCCTGGCGTTGCGGGCAGCCGCAGCGATGATTTCGGCGTAATGTGGAAAACCCCAGCGCAACGACAGCGCGCTCGGGGGCGAAACAGCGGCGACATACTCGACGCCGACCAACGAGGCGAAGGCGCCCTGGAGGTACTGGGGCTGGCTTTGCGCATAGGGCTTGGCGAAGAACGCGTCCGAAGCGTCCTGGGTCTCGTAGTAAGTGATGAGGATGTCGCTTTTCAGCTGATCGAACAGCTCGTAGCTCAGCGGATAGAAGAACGAGCCATCCTTGGGCGAGAGTTCGGTGACGCTCGGCGCCAGCACCAGGCCGATATCGGTGAGGAACCTCATGCGCGCATCGAGCGCGTCGTAGACGGCGATCGAGCCGTCGAAATCGTTGACCCCGGCAAACGTGGTGCCGGCGATCTCGGGATACTTGGCCGCTTCGTCAGCGACGAACTTCAGCGTGTCGGCGACCAGTTGTTCGGCCTCGGCGGGTTTGCCGACGATCTGGCCGACGATCCGGGTCACATCCTGCCACGGCGTGCTCCAGGGCTGGTGGGGATAGGCGACGGTGGGCGCGATCTCGCTCAAGCGAGCATACTGCTCAGCGTCGAGGCCCGAGAACACGGCAACGATGACGTCCGGCTCCTGCGCCGCAATCTGCTCGAACGGGATATCGGAGCCGTCCGAGAGCTGGACCGGCGTCGCGGCGCCCAGTTCCTTCAGCCTCTCCTCTACCCACGGATGCAGCCCGTTGTCGCCGCCGCCGTAGGTGGAGAACGGCATAGCCACCGGCACGACGCCCAATGCCAGCAGTGCATCATGGTTGCCCCAGCCCCAGCTGACGATGCGCTCTGGCGCCCTCTCGATCACCGTCTCGCCGAATACGTGCGTGATGGTGACGGGAAACGACTGTGCGAGCGCAGGAGCGCCAGCGAACAGCACGGCAAGCGCAACAAGAAGTCTGCGGAACATGAGATGGCCTCCAGCAAGCTGAAAGCTGATAATCACAGTCATGTTAGAGAGCAAGCCCTGATGGGAACCCTGTCAGCTCTTGCCCGCCCGCACGGCGTCGGCGATCAACTTGATGTATTGCGGATATCCCCATTGCAGCGACAGCGCGCTTGGCGGCGAAATCGAGTTGATGAGTTCGGCACCGATCACCCGGGCGACCGCCCCCTTGGCGACCTGCGGCGCCAGCGCGATCACCGAGTTGCCGAAGAATGCGGTATCGGTTTCGGGTGTCTCGAAATAACTGACCAGCACATCGCTGGTGAGCTGGTCGAGGTTCTCGTAGCTCAGCATGAAGTAGAGGTCCTCGCCCTTGGCCAGTTCGGACACGCTGGGAGCGGAAACAAGACCGGCATCGACGAGGAAGCGAACGCGGGAATCGAGGTTGCCGTAGACATTGATCTCGCCGTTCCACTCCGCAATGGTGGCGAAGCTCGCTCCGGTCAGTTCCGGGTATTTTGCCGTCTCGTCCTTGATGAACTGCTCGAGCTCGCCGACCAGCGCCACGGCCTCAGCCGTCTTGCCGATGGCCGCACCTGTAATGGTGATCGTGTCCTGCCACGAGGTGTCCCAAGGCGTCTCAGGGAAAGCCACAACCGGCGCGATGCCGCTCAGCACCTTGTACTGCTCCTCGGTGATGCCGGAATAGACGGCGAGGATAAGGTCGGGCTTCAGCGCGGCAATGGCTTCGACCGGCGGCTCACGGCCGCTATCGGGCAGGATAACGGGAAACTCGGCGCCAAGGGCAGCCACAGCATCCTTGGTCCAGCGCAGCGCGCCGTTGCCATCACCGCCGTAGCCGAAGAACGGCACGCCGACCGGCACTTCACCCAGTGCGATCACTGCATCCTGGGTGGACCAACCCCAGGTGACGATCCGCTGTGGCTTCGCGGGGATGACCGTCTCCCCATAGGCATGCCTGATGGTGACCGGGAAGGATTGCGCCAGCGCCGGCGCGGCGACGAACAGCAGCGCAAGCGCAACGAGAAGTCGGCGGAACATGGCAAAGGCCTCCAGCAAAGCTGAAAGCTGATAATCACAGTCATATTAATTGGGCAAGGTCATTATCCGCCTGCATCGGGAGATTCCACGCCCGCAAAGCAAACGGCCCGGTCATTGACCGGGCCGTCACAAGATCAGATCCGTCCGCCTTACTTCGCGGCGGTGATCGGCACGACGTTGCCATGGCTCGGCTGGCCGGACAGGAACTTCTTCACATTGCGGGCTGCCTGCCGGATGCGCTGCTCGTTTTCGACCAGCGCGAGGCGGATGTACTGGTCACCATACTCACCGAAACCGACGCCAGGAGCGACGGCAACGCCGGTTTCCTGGATCAGCAGCTTGGCGAACTCGAGCGAGCCCAGATGGGCGAACTGGTCGGGGATCGGGGCCCAGGCGAACATCGTCGCCTTGGGCGACGGGATGGTCCAGCCGGCGCGGCCGAAGCTTTCCACCATGACGTCGCGGCGGTCGCGATAGACGGTCCGCACATCCTCGATGACGCTGTCGGAGCCGTTGAGGGCCGAGGCAGCAGCGACCTGGATCGGGGTGAAGGCGCCGTAGTCGAGATAGGATTTCACGCGGGTCAGCGCCGCAATCAGCCGCTCGTTGCCGACGGCAAAACCAACGCGCCAGCCGGGCATAGAGTAAGTCTTCGACATCGAGGTGAACTCCACCGTGATGTCCATGGCGCCTTCGACCTGTAGCACCGAAGGCGGCACTTCGTCATCGAAATAGATCTCGGAATAGGCGAGATCGGAGAGGATGAAGATCGAGTGCTCGCGGCAGTACTTGACCACTTCCTTGTAGAAATCCAGCGACGCCGTATAGGCGGTCGGATTGGCCGGGTAGTTGAGAATCAGCGCGATGGGCTTGGGGATCGAGTGGCGCACGGCGCGATCGAGCGCGCGCATAAAGTTCTCGTCCGGTTCGGCCGGCATGGAGCGGACGACGCCGCCACTCATGATGAAGCCGAAGGCGTGGATCGGATAGGTCGGGTTGGGCACCAACACCACGTCGCCCGGCGCGGTGATCGCCGCGGCCATGTTGGCGAAACCTTCCTTGGAGCCCAGCGTCGCCACCACTTGGGTGTCGGGGTTCACCTTCACGCCGAAGCGGCGGCCATAGTAGCTCGCCTGGGCCTTGCGAAGGCCCGGGATGCCCTTGGAAGACGAGTAGCGGTGCGTGCGCGGGTCCTTCACCGTCTCCTTGAGCTTGTCGACGATGTGCTGCGGCGTCGGCATGTCCGGGTTGCCCATACCCAGGTCGATGATGTCGACGCCGTTGGCGCGGAGCTTGGCCTTGATCGGATCGATATGTGCGAAGACGTAGGGCGGGAGGCGGCGGATACGGTGGAAATCGTCGTTCATTGGAACCTCGGTGGACCCGCGACGCACTTGCAAGTGCCGCGACGCCTTCAGTGAGGCGCCGATTATCGCGGAATTATGGTTTTGACTCGGTTAAGCGGCCGATCACGACCGCCAGGCTCATTTGGTTCCGCTCTCCCCAGCCGCATGGCGGCGCTCGGGGAGAGCTAGCGAGCGGGGGCGCTAGCGCACGCGACCGCTCCGGCTGCAAAGCCGGCGGCTGCGATTGGCGCTGCTACTCCCTGAGTCATGTCCAAAACCCTGAGCGAGGATTACGGAGCTTTAGAGGCGGACACGGCGGGTGGTCAAGTGCGCTGTCGCCCGGCGTAGGCCAGCGAGTACACCACACCGATCAGGATCGGTGCGAAGACGCAGCCGAGCAGCCACCAGATCAGGGTCGGCGCGGGCAGCAGAAGGGCGGCGGCGATCAGAACGAGACCAGCGATAATGCAGAGGAGGCCCGTGAGACGGTGCGTCGCCTGCCAGTTGACTGGGTCGTTCAACGTGGACGGCAGACGGAGCCCTGCGAAGCTGTTGGGCTGTGACTTCGGCATGGCGTTGCCGAGGATGAGCAGCAGCACGCCGAGCGCGAGGCCGAGCACCTGCACCATGTTGACCGCTACGCCGATGCCGATCAGCACTGTGGCAGCTTCGAGCACCAAGGCGAGGCCAGTCAGGGCGGTGATCACCACGCCGGCGGTGTGACGCCCGGCGGCAGCGTCGGATGGCTTTGCCACACGGCCGACGATGAAGAAGATCGCCCAGACGAACATCGCCATCAGCAGCGGCATGAGTAACGCCCATTCGCGCGGCAGGAAGCCGTCAGCTTCGCCGCTGACGCCCCAGTGCACCGGAAGCATGGTTCCCGAGGGCACCAGCACCAGCCCGGTGATGAACGCCGCGACGAGGGCGACGAGCAGCGCGATGCGGATCGGGGTGAACAGCGGGCTCATCACTTGGGCTCCTTGAAGCTCATGAGGCCCGACAAGGCCTCCTCGAGAATGGACATGTTGAGGTGGTAGATCAGGCTGGTGCCCTGCCGCTCGACGGCCACCAGTTCGGCCTCCTTCAGCTTGGCGAAATGCACCGACAGCGTCGGCTTGCTCAGCGTGAAGTGCTCGGCCAGCGCGCCGGCCGACATCGGCCCGCCCCTGAGGAGCTGGAGGATTTCCCGGCGCACCGGGTGGGACAGCGCTTCGAAGACGGCATTGATACCCATAAGGCCCGCTCGCGTGGCGACCGGCATTATTTAGACAACACTCTAATTAGAGTCAAGACGAACTAGCATCGCCTTTCACCGGCAGGTATTTGAGGAACTGGTCAGTGCTCGCCGCCCAGGAGAACTGCTCGGCGTAGATCCGGCACTCGTCGCGGGAGACGTGCAACGCCTTGAGCGCCGCCGCCTTCAGGTCATGGTCGAGCACGCCGACCGGCGCGTCGCCGATCACGTCGATCGGTCCGGTGACCGGGAAGGCCGCAACCGGCGTGCCGCTGGCCAGTGCCTCAAGCAACACGAGACCGAAGGTGTCGGTCTTGGATGGGAAGACGAACACGTCGGCCGAAGCGAAGAGCCTCGCCAGCTCCTCGCCCTGCCTTGGGCCGACGAACACTACATCGGGGTACTCGGCCTTCAGCTTTTCGAGGCTCGGCCCTCCCCCCACCACCAGCTTGGTGCCGGGCAGAGCTAGTGAGACGAAGGCCTCGATGTTCTTTTCCACGGCGACGCGGCCGACATAGAGGAACACCGGGCCATCATAGGCGAGCGGTTCGCGCCGCGACGGATTGAACAGCTCGGTATCGACGCCCTTCTGCCAGATCATCGCATTGGTGAAGCCGCGCTGCTCGAGCAAGGTCTTCAGGTGCGGCGTGCCGACGAGACAGTATTTTGCCGCGCCGTGGAACCAGCGCAGGAACCGGTAGCTCCAGCGCAACGGCACCGGCAGACGAGCCCGCAAATATTCCGGGAACTGGGTGTGGTAGGCGGTCGAGAAGGCAAACCGGTGCTTGCGGCACCAGCGGCGCGCCATGATGCCCAGTGGCCCTTCGGTGGCGATGTGGATGGCGTCGGGCGCTGCAGCTTCGATGCGCGCGTAGACCGGCTTCATCAGCGTGCGGCTGAGACGGATTTCGCCGTAGCCGGGCATGGGGAAGGTCTTGAACTCGTTCGGGGTCAGGAGCTTTACGGCAATGCCCCGCTTCTCCATCTCCCTGATCACCAGCTCGATCGAACGCACCACCCCATTGATCTGCGGGTGCCAGGCGTCGGTGACGATGAGAACGGTCTTGGGCTGCGGCATCGGGGCTCGGCTCGAGCGCTTTCAGGGAAAGTTCCGGACTCTTCTGAGCGAAAGCGCGACAAATCAATGACCTGAGCATTCTCGCCGTTTCACCGAAGCGGTGAATGCTCAAGGGCGGCAATGGGTATCGCGGACCGGCTGGGCTCGCAAGCGTCGCCAATTGCGGAACGCGCCGACTGCCCGTAGCGTGGCGTCACTCAAAGGGACCCGACACACTTGCCGTTCGCTTCCGACCTGGGGTGGTTTCGCTACCGTCCGGCGCCGCGCCGACGAGATGCGGCAGGCTTGGCGCTGGCTCGTCTCTATGCGGCCGACGTGGCCGCCGAACAGCGCTACGAGGCGCTGGTGCGGTATTTCCTCGAGGGCTTCCTTGCCGTCGCGACGCCGGATTTCGAGCGGGCGCAGTATCGCGGGATGGGCAGCTCACACGGCTATCGGGTGGCGGGAGTCGAGGGGTTTGCACGCACGGCCCCACTGTTCGCTGCCTGGATCGCGGGAGGTCGCGAACCGGTAATTTCCGGCCTGTCCGGCAACCGAAGCATCGATCTCAGGCAGTTGCTTGCCTCCGCCTTCACCGCCGGCCCGGATCCGCAACACCCCGGTTACTGGAGCGATCCGCACGATTTCACCCAGGTGCTGGTGGAAGCCAGCGACATCGCGATGTCGATCTGGATCGCGCGTGGCAGCGTCTGGCCGCTGCTTACCGCGCGCGCCCAGTCCAACCTCCTCGCCTGGCTGAGAACGGCCGCGGTCTCCGAGCGGCCGGCCAATAACTGGCTGTTGTTCGGGGCAACGGCCGATGCAGTGGTGGCGGCGCTGGAGGGGCGGGCGGTCGTCGCCCTGCCCGGCTATGAGCAGTTCAAGCCGTATTACCTGGAGCATGGCTGGTTCAGCGACTCGGCAAAGGGCCGGGTCGTCGACTACTACAACGTCTGGGGCATCACCTATCAGCTGGCGTTCCTCCACCTGATGCACCCGGATTACGATGCCGAGTTCCTGCGCAGTGCGGTGCTCGCCTCCGCCAACCTGACTGCACACCTGATCAGCCCTAACGGCATCCCCATCATGGGCCGTAGTGTCTGCTATCGCACAGCGGCCAGCGCCCCACTATCGGTCGCTACGCTGCTCGAGCCCACGCCGGAACGCTTCGGCCTGTCGCGACGCGCCAACGATTGTGTCTGGCGCTACTTCCTCGCGCATGGAGCGGTGCGCGGAGGTACCCTTACTCAAGGCTATTTCGGCGACGATGCGCGCGTGCTCGATAGCTATTCGGGCCCTGGCTCCAGCCACTGGGGGCTGCGCTCGGTGATCCCGGCGCTGCTCCATCCGCCCGGCTCGGCGTACTGGACCGTGCCCGACCAGCCGCTGCCGGTGGAAACCGGCGACTATGTGCTGGATTTGCCCGAGCTGGGATGGCGAATCGAGGGAGAGCGCGCCACCGGCGAAATCCGTATCCTCATCGCCGCCAATGCCGGACAACAGCCGGAACTGCTCCCCTACACGTGGCGCAACCGGCTGGCGGAGTTGCGTAATCAACGGGCCTACCGACCGAAGAACCGTGCTGCGGCCTACGACGCCGCAGTCTATTCGGCGCTCGCGCCCTACCCGCTGAAGCGTTGAGCGCAAAAAAGAAAGGCCCGCCGGAGCGGGCCTTCCAAAATCTCGAGAACTCGAAGCTTAGCGCTTGGAGAACTGGAAGGAACGACGGGCCTTGGCCTTGCCGTACTTCTTACGCTCGACCACACGGCTGTCGCGGGTCAGGAAGCCACCAGCCTTCAGCACGCCACGCAGCTCGGGCTCGTAATAGGTGAGCGCCTTGGAGATGCCGTGACGCACCGCACCGGCCTGGCCGGACAAGCCGCCACCCGAAACGGTGGCGACGATGTCGTACTGATCCTTGCGGGCCGCGGCCACGATCGGCTGCTGCAGCACCATCTGGAGCACCGGACGGGCGAAGAAGGCGTTGAACTCCTTGCCGTTGACGGTGATCTTGCCGTTGCCCGGCTTCACCCAGACGCGAGCAATGGCGTTCTTGCGCTTGCCGGTCGCATAGGCGCGGCCCTGCGCGTCGAGCTTCTGCACGTGCACGGGAGCGTCGGCAGCAACAGCGGCGACGACGTTGGCAGCGCCCAGGTCTTCGAGCGAATTGATGGTCTCGGCCATTACTTGGCCCTCACATTCTTGGAGTTGAACGAAGCGACGTCGAGCTTCACGGGCGCCTGGGCCTCATGCGGGTGGGTCTCACCGGCGTAGACGCGCAGGTTGCCGTACTGCTTGCGGCCGAGCGGGCCTTCCGGGATCATGCGGCGAACGGCGTTCTCGAGCACGCGCTCCGGGAAACGG
>JAESFN010000465.1_pt1 | contig 37311 bp, 39 predicted proteins | sample 9269411 | NCBI WGS metagenome assembly JAESFN01 (sample SAMN14505399, study PRJNA617100) | algae metagenome | isolation source: Iphinoe sp. HA4291-MV1 and co-occurring heterotrophs from trail next to... | place: USA: Maunawili Falls, Hawaii | collected 2009-07-25
TCACGCCCGCAGGCTCAAGACGCTCCGTGGCCTTACACCCTACGAATACGTCGCACGCGTCTGGACAGAAGACCCAGGCCGATTCAAGATCGACCCGTACCGCCACTCTTCGGGACTAAACACCTAGTCGGCAAGTAGGAGTCGGCCCCGATAGCCGCCAAGAGGTTGGAAACCATGAGGACGTTTCGCATGCCGCTTAAAACTTGCACGGGCAGCCCTGTCAGACTTTTTGCCATTGGTCCCCTGTTGCTTACGGCAGCCGCGTTGCTGATCGGACCGGCGGCCGCGGGTGCCGCCACGCCGTCCGACATGCGCGTTCAAGTTGCTGCAGGCGTGGAGCTGCGCGCGATCGACCGCGGGGTTTCAAACAAGCGCCCCCCTCTCGTCTTTATTCCCGGTTGGAGCGCGGGCGCCGATGTGTGGCGCTGGCAGATCGAAGCGTTCGCTCGCGATCGCCGCGTGATAGCGTTCGATCCCAGGTCTCAAGGCGAATCCAGCAAGATCGGCACCGGCAACACGCCGGAAACGCGCGCGGACGACTTGCATGCTTTGCTGGCTGCCCGGCATGTGACGCGGCCGATCCTCATCGGCTGGTCACAAGGCGTCCAGGACGTCGCAGCCTATGTGTCGCGGTTCGGGAATGCCGGACTGGCGGGCATCGTGCTCGTAGATTCAACGATCGCGAAAGGAGCCAAAACCGTGGCGGCGACGCCAGAGGCAGCAGCCGCCACGCTTGATAGATTGTTCCTCTATCAAACCCGGCAGGAGGCTTATCTGCGTGGAATGTTCGGGTTTATCATCAGCAAGCCGCAACGCAATGGTGTCATCGACGCGCTGGTCGCCACGGGGTTGAAGACACCTTCATCGATCGGCACGGCGATGCTGGTCGCCGACCTCTACGGTGCCGACCGGTCTCGCGCGCTTGATAAGGTGAACGCTCCAGTGCTGGTTGTCGCAGCCGCGAACTCACCGGATCGTGACGCGCAACGCGAGATGGCGGCGCAGATCCCCGGCGCTCGGTTCCATGTGATCGACGACGCGTCGCACGCTGTGTTTCTGGATCAGCCCGAAGCGTTCCGCGCGGTGCTGTCGGAGTTTCTTGCCCATGTTGATGGCGGCTAAACGATGAACACGGCGTCGCCGCGCCGGGCGATCGCGAACAGGCGTTTCGCGAAATCCTCCGGCACGCCGATGCAGCCGTGGGTGGCGCGGCCTTCACGGACGTTGCTGGCGTGGATCGCGATGCCGTCACCGGTCAGGCGCAGCGTGTAGGGCATGTCCGCGTCGTAGAGCGATGAACGGTGCTCCTTCAGCTTTTCAAGGATAGGATAGCGGCCGGGTGGCGTCGGCTTTTCCGGTGCGCCATAGAGGATCACCGCCGTCGCGATCTCATGCGGGCCGCGAAAGACCGAGATCACTTGCGCGTCGCGGTCGACGCGGATCCACAACGGCCCGGCAGGCACGCCGTTCTCGTTCCACACCGACTGGCCGAAGGACATGCGCGCGGGGACGTCGAGCATGCTGCGGACCGGCACCGGCGCACCGGCAAGATCAAGCGGTTGATCGGCCGCGGCGAGTACCCGGCCTTTTTCCGGCACCGCCGCCACGGCTGGCGCGTAAGGTCGTGAGGCAGGTGCTGGAGGGGGCTGGGGCTGGCGAGACAGCTTGGCCGGTCGATCGAGTTGAAAGACTCCGACGATAGCGGCGACGGCGACGATGCCCGCCGCCATCCAAAGCGCGAACCGCCTATCGAATCGGGGCATAAGCGAGGAGCGGAATCTGGCGGATCGCGGCGATGATCGTGCGGCGCCGCCGCCATACCGTCCCGATCGTGCCGAAGCCCAGGATCATCAGCGCCCAGTTCTGCGGCTCCGGCACGCCCGGCGGCGGTGGCGGCGGAGGGGGTGGATTAGGACCGCCGCCGCCACCGCCGATCACGATGCCGCCTCCGCCGCCGACCCAAGGCGGGATGTAGACGAAGCCGCAGCCGCAGGGAAACGGTTCCTCGATCGGTCCGGCCGGGAACGCGCCCACCGGCACGAAGCCGGGCGCGAAGGGCGTATCGGCGAAAGCGAGCGGCGTCGCGGCTGGCGGCGGTGCCAGAAAGGCGGGGAGGCCAGCCGCAGGCGCCCGCAGGCGCGGCTTGGCGCGTGCGACCGGGCGCGGCCGTGCCGCGGCGACGCGCGGGTGCTTGATCTTGATGAGGTGCGCCGACGTACGGATGCCGGGCGAGCGCTTACGGATCAACTCGGCCGCGCTGCGCACGGCGGCCTGTGCCGAGGCGATGAGAATCTCGCTGCCATGCGCAGCCGCGCGGCCCGAAGCCAGCACGGCCTCGCCGACTGCCAGTTCGGGCGAGGTCAGCGCGATGCCCGCCATGCCGACCAAGGCGAACGTCCACAGCGGCGAACGCCTCCACATGGTGGGCGCACGCGCCCGGCCTTTGCGGTCGACAATAAAATCTGCCTGACACCCCACCGAGCGTCTTGGACGTGGCTCACGCATGCGACCCGGTCTCCCGAAGGGCTGCCGCGGGTTCGTTGCCCGCAGCTAGTCACGGAAGCGAAACACTTGAAGTGGCGCGAAGTTTCCCCTTCGCTGCCGCCTCTCAAACAAACTGTTTCCGTTTGGGACAACAGCTTATTGTTTCGACGGCGTTCTGTTTAGACTGGATTGGCGAAGAAAAAAAGGGCGGCTCCTCCGCGCCGGGAGGAGCCGTCAGGGGGAGTCCGGTTGATCAGCGGGTCAGGGCGATTTGAACGTCGCTCCGGCGCTCCGCCATCGCGACGGCGCGGTCGCGCTCCAGGGTCGCCGAAGCGACGGCATTGGCGCGGCATGCATCGAACCTGACGCGGCCGCGTGCGTCCGCCGGCGAGGGCGTGCCGCAAAGGGCCGATACGGCGTGAAGGATCCGCAGATCGAGCGCGCGCTGGCCACGCACGGTCGCGAGATCCAGTCCGGCGGTGCTGACCACCAAACTGCCGGCCGCCGGCTGCGCGGCGACGGGGCGCGCGATACTGAGTGCCGCAAACGAGGCGGCGAGCAACAGGGTCTTCATGGACGGTCTCCAAAATCCGGTAAGGGGAACCGTCGGCGCCAACGTGAGACGGTCTCTACGCCTTTTCGGACGCCTGGCGTGAGCAACGATGTTGCGCGGACGTTCTGCGAAAGTGCAGAATGGCGCCATGTTCGACTGGAACGATGCGCGCTATTTCCTGGCCGTCGCGGAGGGCGGCAGCACGCTCGCGGCCGGGCGCGCGCTGCGAGTGAGCCAGACCACGGTGGCGCGGCGGATCGCGGCGCTCGAAGAGGCGCTGGGCCTCGCCGTGTTCGACAAGCGCCGGGCGGGTTATGCACTGACCCCGGCCGGGCGGATGCTGCTGGCGGACGCAAGGGCGGTGCAGGCATCAGCACTGGCACTCGCGGACACGGCGGCGGCGCAGCGACGCGACGCGGCCGGCACGGTTCGGCTGACAGCAGAGGAAAGCTTCGCGGTCAGCGTGCTGCCACAGATGCTGCGCGACCTGCACGACCTCTATCCCGATATCGTGATCGAGCTGGACGCGACCGAGGAGGTTCGCGACCTGGAAGCAGGCGCCGCCGATGTGGCGGTCCGGGTCGCGAAGAACCTGGATGGGGCCGGGCTGGTCGGGCGCCGGATCGGCGCCGACCTGTGGACCGTCTATTGCAGCCGCGCCTATGCCGATGCGCACGGGGTCCCGCGCAACCGCCGTGCGCTGGCCGGTCACCCGCTGATCAGCGGCGGCGGCGGCCATGTCGGCGAATATTACGCGACCTGGCTGCGCGAGAACGGGCTGGAGCGAGCGGTCGCGATGCAGCACGGCACGGTGACCGGCCTGCTTTTCGCGGTGCGATCGGGGCTGGGCCTCGCCGCCCTGCCCTGCATGGTCGCGGAACTGGAACCCGACCTGGTGCGCTGCCTTCCGCCGGGGCCGAGCGGATCGCGCGAAATCTGGCTGCTCACACACGAACGGGTCCGCCAAGCGCCGCGGGTGCGCGCGGTGATGGATTTCTTGGGCGAACGGCTGCGGCAGCACGCGCGCGCGGTCGAAGCTGCCTTGGGCGCGCAGCGGTGTGAGGACGCGGCACGAAGGCTTGATCTGGGGCCAGAATCGTAACAAAAGTTTAGGGCAGTTCGGGCAACAAGCCGGCTGGACCTAAAACGGGGGCGCATGATGAAATATCTGGGACTTTTGGCGCTGGCGCTTGCCTGCGCGACTCCTTCGCTCGCCAAGAGCGTGAAGGTGATGCAGCCGGTTCCGGCCGAGCTGATCGGGGCGGCAAACATTGTCGAGACCCGCGTCGTGCTGAGCGACGCCGTGAAGGAAAACTTCGCCAAGCTGGAGGAGAAAGCGGCGGAAAAGCGCACCGCCGCCGGGCTGCAGCCGATCGCGGCCGATCAGTCTTTCGCCAGCCGGCCGGCCGAAAGCGAATATGCGACGCTGCCGATCACGCGGATGATGCCGCTGATCGTCGACGACGCGGCGCGCAAATGGGGCCTGACGACCGGCCGGCCGGTGCGGCTGACGATCGAGCTCGACACGCTGAAAACCGCCGACGCCGGCATGGCGATGCTGCTGGGCAGCAGCGACCAGCTGGCCGGCCTGGTCACGATTCATGATCCCGCGACCGAGGAAAAGCTGGGCGAGATCTATGTCGACGTGTTCAACGCCCGCGCCGGCCTGCTGGGCCTCGCCATGCGCGGCTCCGGCGTGCGCGAGAAGCTGGCGGCGGAGTTCTCCGACAAGCTGATGAAGCAGCTCGCCGGCAAGCGGAAGAAGGCCAAGGCGTGAGGCGGGGCCTCCCGACGGCCGCGCTCGGGCTGGCGCTTTGCGCTGCCCAGCCGGCCGAGGCGCGCCGGACGGTCGATTACGGCGTGGACGACGCGACGCTCGCCGCCTGGGCGCAGGAGCAGGGCGTCGCGGCGCCAGCACCGGTGCAGCCGGCGGCTCACACGATCACGCTGGAGCTGGCACCGGGCCTCGATCATGAAGTGGTGCGGGGCGGCATCTTCTGTTCGGCCTGGACGGTCGACAATCCGGTGACCGCTCTTTTGAAGCGCAGCGTCGCCGCGAGCGGGCCGCCGGCGACGGCAGCCCGCCCGCCGCTGACGCTGCGCGTCGACCGTGCCGCGACTCTGTCGCGCTGCGTGCAGATCGCGGAGCTGCGCGGGCGCTGCATCACCCGCGTCACCTTCGCCGGCACCGTGATGCAGGATGGCCGGACCCGCCCGGTTCATGCAGAGATCGAGCGCGCGACCAACAGCATCGGCGCCTGCGCCGGCCTGACCCGCGGCATCGCCCTGGTCAGCCGGGAGGCGGCGCTGGAACTGATCGCGAAGGCCGATGCGGAGGCCGCTGCGGCGCCATAGGCCCGCGCGATCGCCGAAAATGTGCTAGACTGTGCACCTCTCGTGGTGGGAGGGTATGATGCGCGTGTTATACATGCTGTTCGGCGTGGTGGCTTATGCGTTTTTCTTCGCGACGTTCCTGTATCTGATCGCGTTCGTCGGCGACTTGCCCGGGGCGCCGCGCACCGTGAGCCAGGGCGGCGACGTGGCTGCTCCAACCGTGGCCGCGCTTATCGACCTGGCGCTGATCGCGCTGTTCGGGCTGCAGCACACGATCATGGCCCGGCAGGGCTTCAAGCGCGGCTGGACACAGCTGGTGCCGCAACCGGTGGAGCGATCACTCTACGTGCTGATCGCCAGCGCCGTGCTGTGGATCATGTTCCATTTCTGGCGGCCAATCCCGACCGAGATCTGGCGCGTGGACAATCCGGTCGGCGCGGGCCTGATCTGGCTGCTCTTCGGTCTCGGCTGGGGCATCGTGCTTTTGAGCACGTTCCTGATCAGCCATTTCGAGCTGTTCGGGCTGAAGCAGGTGTGGCTCAACCTGCGTGGATCGGACGCCGAGGCCCCACGCTTCCGCCAGCCCTTCTTCTACAAGCTGGTGCGGCACCCGCTCTATAGCGGCTTCATCCTCGCCTTCTGGGCGACACCGGTGATGAGCGCCAGTCATCTGCTCTTCGCCGTTGGCATGACGCTCTACATGCTGATCGCTATCTGGTTCGAGGAGCGGGACATGGTCGATGCGTTCGGCGACGACTATCGCGACTATCGCCGCCGGGTCGGCAAGCTCGCGCCATTCCTCGGCCGGTCGCGGAGCTGACGCCTCGCATTGCGTCCTCAAGGGGTTGCGCTAGGGTCGCCCGGCTCGAATCGGGGGGAACGGCCACGCGATGCAGCTGACAGGCGGGACGGCGGAGGAAGCGCGGGCCGGGCTGGCGCGCGCGCTGGAGCAGGTCGCGCGCGGCGACCGGCGCGCCTTCCACTTCGTCTATCAGCGTACGTCACCGAAACTTTACGGGGTGTGCTGCCGTATCTTGGGAGAGGGCCGGGATGCGGAGGATGCGTTGCAGGAAGCCTATGTGAATGTTTGGCGAAGGGCCGAGCGCTTCGATGCGTCGCGCGCGAGCCCGATCACGTGGCTGTCCACTATCGCCCGCAACGCCGCCATCGATCGCCTGCGCGCGCGCGGCACCCGCACGCACGCCCCGATCGACGAGGCCTTTGAGCTGGCCGACGATGCGCCGCGCGCCGATGCCCTGCTGGAGGATGCGGGCGAGGCCAAGCGCCTGCATGGCTGCATCGGCGAACTGCAGGTGCGTGATGCCGCTTTGATCCGCACCGCCTTCATGGAAGGGGCGAGCTATCCAGAGATCGCGGAGCGCGCGAACGAGCCGCTGGCGACGATCAAGAGCCGCATCCGCCGCGCGCTGATACGCCTGAAGGACTGCCTGTGCCGCTGAGCGAAGACGACGACATCCTCGCCGCCGAGCACGCACTGGGGCTGGCGGATGCTGGAGCGCGGGCCGAGGACGACGCGGAATTCGCGGCGGCTGTCGAGGCGTGGCGCGGGCGTTTCGCGCCTTGGCACGGCAGCGAATGCGCGGCGCCGGCGGGCGTCTGGAGCCGGATCGAGCGCGCGCTTCCGGCCAATGACGATCCGGCGCGGCCGTGGCGATTCGCGACCGTCGCCGCAAGCGCGGTCGCGGCGCTGCTGCTGGGCGTGATCGTGCTGCGTCCCGCCGCCGAAGCCCCGACACCCGTGCCGCAAGCGGCTGCCTCCCAGCCGGCCGTAGTGATGGTCGCTTCGCTGACGCCCAAGGATGGCGCCGGCGTCTTGGCCGTGACGTACGATGCGCGCGACGGCCGCATGCTGGTCATGCCGGTCGGCATGGATGCGGGCGGCAAGACGCCGGAGCTGTGGCTCATTCCCGCCGACGGCAAACCCCGATCCCTGGGCGTGATTCCCGAAAAGGCGGCGGCCGCGATCGTCCTCATGCCGGACCGCCGGGGCATGATCGCGGGCGGCGTGACGCTCGCCGTCTCACTGGAGCCCGCCGGCGGGTCCCCGACCGGCCTGCCGACCGGTCCGGTCGTCATGACAGGGACCATGTCGCGCGTCTGAGCGTTGATGCATCCGCTGTACCAGTTGCTGCGTAGCTTCGTGCAGCGGCGGATCGCAGTCCGTCGCGGATTCCTGGAGGGAAGACACCGATGAACACCGTCCTGAAGACCGCTATGGCGGCTCTTTCGCTCGCATTCGCCGCAACCGGCGCGCTCGCCGCCGAAAAGACCGTGATGGTCGGCGGCGCTGCCATGTATCCGTCGAAGACGATCGTCGACAATGCGGTGAACTCGAAGGATCACACGACCCTGGTCGCGGCCGTTCAGGCGGCAGGCCTGGTCGATACGCTGAAAGGCCCAGGCCCCTTCACCGTGTTCGCGCCGACGAATGCCGCCTTCAACAAGCTTCCAGCTGGCACGGTCGATACGCTGACCAAGCCCGAGAACAAGGACACGCTGACCAAGATCCTCACCTATCACGTCGTCTCCGGCAAGCTGACCGCGAACGATCTGATGAACCGGATCAAGGCCGGCAAGGGCAAGGCCGAGCTCACCACCGTGCAGGGCGAGCCGCTGACCGCGTCGATGATGGGCGGCACGCTGACGCTGACCGACGCCAAGGGCGGCATGAGCCACGTCACGATCAAGGACGTGATGCAATCGAACGGCGTGATTCATGTCGTCGACACGGTGCTGATGCCGTAGTCTGAACCCGTCATTGCGAGGCGCGAAGCGCCGCGGCAATCCAACAATGCCGAGTGGATTGCCGCGGCCCTGCGGGCCTCGCAATGACGACCCATGCTAGTCGCGTAGCGCTTCGACCGCCTCGCCGGGGAAATCGGTGAAGAGGCCGTCGATGCCGGCGTGCGCGAACATGCGCACTTCCTCCGCGGCGCGGCCGCGCGCGCCCGGTTCGGCCCCGTCGCGGAGTTCGGCGGGCAGGAAGAAGTTTTCCGCGCGGAACGTCCAGACGATCACTTTCAGGCCCGCCGCATGGGCGTCCGCCACCAGGCCGGTGGCGGGCAGCGAGCGACCTTCGCCGTCGCGCGGGAAGATCAGCGCCTTGGCGGCACCGATCCCGTCCGCATAGGTGGCGATCGCCTTCAGGCCGGCAGGCGTGATCATGATCGCGTAGCTGTCCGCACCATTGTCGGCCGGCGCGCCTTTTTCTTCCAGCAGCTGCACCAGTTTCAGCTTCGTCGCCCTGCGCAGGCTTTTAAGATTTTCGACCTCGAAACTCTCGATCCAGACCGGATCCTCGGCACGCGTCCAGCCGTGACGTGCGAAAGTCTCGACCAGTTTCGTCTCCAGCGGCAGGCCGATTGAGGCGAAGTAGCTGCTGTGCTTGATCTCGGCGACCACGCCCTTGCCGCGTGATTTGGCCAGCGCGATCAGCTCGTCGAGGGTCACGATTCGCTCGTCCGCCCAGGCCAAATTGGCGGGGCGCAGCTGCGGCAGCCGCTCGCGGGCGCGGAGCGTCTTCAGCTCGGCGAGCGTGAAATCCTCGGTGAACCAGCCGGTCAGCGTCTGGCCGTCGATCGTCCTGGTCGCGCGGCGATCGGCGAACTCGGGATGATCGGCGATGTCGGTTGTACCGGAAATCTCATTCTCATGCCGCGCGACCAGCTGATGGTCCCTGGTCGGCACGATGTCCGGCTCGATGAAGTCCGCGCCCTGATCGAAGGCGAGATTGTAGGCGGCGATCGTATGCTCCGGCCGCTCGCCGGACGCGCCGCGATGGCCGATGACGAACGGGCGGGCGGCGGCGGAAGTCGCGAGGGTCATGGCAGCGAGTGTGACGAGCAGGATACGCAATGAACAGTCCTCCTTTCGTCATTCCGGCGAAGGCCGGAATCCAGCCCCGGCAACAATTTGGAGCCGCAGCGCGGCGATCTTTGCGACAAGCTGGATCCCGGCCTTCGCCGGGATGACGGTTGAGGCGAGAACGATAGCCGCGTAACACGCCGCCGATGCAAGCCAGCGACCTTCGCATCGCGCTGTTCAGCGGCAACTATAATTACGTCCGCGACGGCGCCAATCAGGCGCTCAACCGGCTGGTCGGCTATCTGCTGCGGCAGGGCGCCGCGGTGCGCGTCTATTCGCCGACGACCGACACGCCGGCGTTCGAGCCGGCCGGCGATCTCGTGTCGGCTCCGTCCTTCGCCTTTCCGGGCCGGCCCGAATACCGCTTCTCGCTCGGCCTGCCGGGCCGGTTGAAGCACGATCTGGAGGCATTCCGGCCCAACCTGTTCCATATCGCCGCCCCCGATGTGCTGGGCCACCGAGCGGTCAGTTTCGCGCGGCGCGGGAACCTGCCGGTCGTCGCGTCGGTGCACACGCGGTTCGAGACCTATCCGCGCTATTATGGCCTCGCGTTCCTGGAGCCGGTGATCGAGGCGATCCTCCGCCGCTTCTATCGCCGCTGCGACGCGATCGTCGCGCCGTCCGATTCGATGGCCCAGGTGCTGCGCGATCAGCGGATGAGCTATGACGTCGGCATCTGGACGCGCGGCGTCGACCGCGACGTCTTCAACCCCAACCGGCGCGATCTCGGCTGGCGGCAAAGCCTCGGCATCGCCAACGACGAGGTGGTGATTGGCTTTCTGGGCCGGCTGGTGATGGAAAAGGGTCTCGACGTGTTTTCGGACACGATCGACCATCTCGATCAGATGGGGATCGGGCACCGCGTGCTCGTCGTTGGCGACGGCCCGGCGCGCGACTGGTTCGAGCGGCGTCTGCCGCAGGCGGTGTTCACAGGCGCGCAGAGCGGCGGTGATCTCGGCCGCGCGGTCGCCAGCATGGACGTGCTGTTCAACCCGAGCGTCACCGAAACCTTCGGCAATGTGACGCTGGAGGCGATGGCGTGCGCCATTCCGGTGGTCGCAGCGAACGCGACCGGCAGCGAGAGCCTGGTGCGCGACGGCGTGACCGGGCGGCTGGTGCGGCCCGGCTGGATCGATGGCTTCGCCGATGCGCTCGCCGCCTATGTGACTGATGCCGGCATCCGCTCGGCGGCGGGCAAGGCGGGCGAGAAGGCAGCGGAGCGCTTCGGCTGGGACCGGGTCAACCAGGCGCTGGTCGACACCTATCTCCGCATCCTCCGCCAGCGCGCCGCCGGCGGATCGGTGCCACGGATGGGGCCGGTGCCTTAGACACATCTCGGTGTGCTCCGGCGAAGGCCGGAGCGTTGCTCGCTTACTCGGCGTCTCGGCCGCAAGGCTCCGGCCTTCGCCGAAGCACATCACGCGTGACGAGAATGTGGCATTTCGCACACGCTCACGCTAAGCGCCGCCGCTTATGGCCGATACTCCCGATTATCGCGACACCGTCTTCCTGCCCAGAACCGACTTTCCGATGAAGGCCGGCCTCGCGCAGAAGGAGCCGGCGATTCTGGACCGGTGGAAGGCGATCGGGCTTTATCAGAAGCTCCGCGCGGCGCGCGCCGGGCGCGAGCGCTTCATCCTGCACGACGGCCCGCCTTACGCCAATGGCGACATCCATATGGGCCATGCGATGAACAAGGTGCTGAAGGACATCATCGTCCGCAGCCAATCGCTGCTCGGCAAGGATGCGCCTTATATCCCAGGCTGGGACTGCCACGGCCTCCCGATCGAATGGAAGATCGAGGAGGAATACCGGAAGAAGAAGCAGAACAAGGACGAGGTGCCGCCGGCCGAGTTCCGCGCCGAATGCCGCGCCTATGCCAGCCACTGGGTCGGCGTGCAGCGCGCCCAGTTCGAGCGGCTGGGCGTGATGGGCGACTGGGACGATCCATATTTGACCATGAACTATGACAGCGAAGCGGCGATCGTCGCCGAGCTGCTGAAGTTCGCCGAGACCGGCCAGCTGTATCGCGGCGCCAAGCCGGTGATGTGGAGCCCGGTCGAGAAGACGGCGCTGGCCGAGGCCGAGGTGGAATATGAGGACATCACCTCGACCCAGATCGACGTGGCGTTCGAGATAGAGGAAACGGCTAATTGCCAGGAATTGCGCGATGCCATCACCAAGGTCGGTGTTGCAGGCGTTCGGGCCGTTGTTTGGACGACGACGCCCTGGACGATCCCGGTTAACCAAGCTCTCGCCTTCAATCCCGAGATTGAATACGCGATCCTTTACGAAGGTGGAGTTGCAGCCGCCTATTTAGTTGCGGCCGATCTAGCCGACGAGTTTCAGCGACGGACAGGCAAGGTAGCTGGTGATGTTATCGTGTTTTCCGGCGCAAAGCTTCGCGGAGTCACGGCACGGCACCCGATGTTCAGGCTGCGGGGCTTCTTTGACAAGCCCCGTCCCTTCCTCCCCGGTGATTTCGTCACCACGGATCAAGGCACGGGCCTGGTGCATATGGCGCCCGATCATGGCGAGGACGATTTCGAGCTGTGCAAGGCGAACGGGCTGGAGCCGGTGTTCGCGGTCGAGGGCGACGGCAAGTATCGTGCCGACTGGGCGTGGCTGGGCGGCCAGGGATCGGTCATCAACCCCAAGTTCAACGCGCCGGACGGCCCGATCTGTTCCGATCTGCGCGAAGCCGGCGCGTTGCTGGCGGCGAGCGCGGATTATACGCACAGCTATCCGCATTCGTGGCGGTCGAAGGCCAAGGTGATTTTCCGCGCGACGCCGCAATGGTTCATCGGGATGGATGCGCCTTTGAGCGGGCGCCCCTCGACTTCGCTCGGGACGAGCGGTGAAGATGGCACGCTGCAACAAGACTCGCTCGTCCCGAGCGAAGTCGAGGGGCGCGGCTCCAACGCTCCCACCCTCCGCGAACTGGCGGTCGATGCGATCGAGCGGACGCGGTGGGTGCCGGAGAAGTCGCGCAACCGCATTGCCGCGATGGTCGAGGGGCGGCCGGACTGGGTGATCTCGCGCCAGCGCGCCTGGGGCGTGCCGATCGCGCTGTATGTGAACCGCAGGACCGGCGAGTATCTGCGCGATCCGGCCGTCAATGCGCGCATTATCGACGCGTTCGGGCAAGGCGGGGCCGATGCCTGGTTCTCCGCCGACCATCAGGCGCTGCTCGGCCCGGACTACAGCCTCGCCGAGTACGAGCCGATCAACGACATTCTCGATGTGTGGTTCGACAGCGGATCGACCCACAGCTTCGTGATCGAGCAGCGCTATGGCGAAGGCGTGCGCGCCAACCTGTATCTCGAAGGCTCCGACCAGCATCGCGGCTGGTTCCAGTCCTCGCTCTTGGAAAGCTGCGGCACGCGCGGGCGGGCACCCTATGACGCGGTGCTGACCCACGGCTTCGCGCTCGACGGGCAGGGCCGCAAAATGTCGAAGAGCCTCGGCAATGTCGTCGATCCGCTGAAGGTGATGAGCGAGAGCGGCGCGGACATATTGCGCATGTGGGTCGCCTCCACCGACTATTTCGACGATGTGAAGATCGGCAAGGAAGTGCTGGCCGGCGCGTCGGACGCCTACCGCAAGCTGCGCAACACCTTCCGCTATCTGCTGGGCGCGCTGGACGGGTTTTCGGATGCGGAGCGGGTCACGGAGTTCCCGGATCTTGAGCGCTATATCCTTCACCGGCTCGCCGAGCTGGATGCGGAGCTGCGCGATGCGGCGGAGGCGTTCGAGTTCAACCGCTATGTCCGGCGGCTGAGCGAGTTCGCCAACGACGATCTCTCCGCCTTCTTCTTCGATATCCGCAAGGACTGCCTGTATTGCGACGCGGCTGAGTCTCCGAAGCGGAGGGCCTATCGCACCGTGCTCGACATCTTGTTCGGCGCGCTGGTGCGCTGGATGGCGCCGATCATCCCGTTCACCGCCGAAGAGGCGTGGCAGACGCGCTCGCCGAGCGAAACGGACTCGGTGCATTTCGCGGACTGGCCGGAGGTCGATTCGGGCTGGCGGGATGAGGGGCTTGCCGCGAAGTGGGATGCGCTGCGTGTACTGCGCGGACAAGTGACCGAAGCGATCGAACCCTATCGTCGCGACAAGGTCATCCGCTCGAGCCTCGAAGCCGAAGTGACGGCGCCCGCCGACATGGATGCCAACCTCGAAGAGTTGTTCATCGTCGCGAAGGTGTCGCCGGGTGATAGCATCGCCGTGGAACGCACCGACTACCTCAAATGCGGCCGCTGCTGGCGGCACCTGCCGGAGGTGGTTGAGGATGGGGCGCTGTGTGCGCGGTGTTCGGAGGTGGTGGGTGCGTAATCACAACCCGTTTGCTTCGAGCGAAGTCGAGAGGCGCGTTCAGCGTCGCGCTCGATGCCGATTTCTCGACTTCGCTCGAAACGAACGGAGCGGGGGTTGCGCGCTATGACCGCCACCCGCCGCCTTGGCCTCGCCATCGCGCTGGCGATCTTTCTGGCCGACCAATTGGTCAAATATATCGTCACCGGACCCCTCGCGCTGAACCAGGTCGGGCAGATCACCCTGCTCCCCATCTTCAACCTGACCTGGGTGCAGAATTACGGGGTGTCGATGGGTTTCCTGACCGCCGGGTCGGAGACGATGCGCTGGGCGCTGGTCACGCTGACGGCGGCGATCGGGACCGGGGTGGCGGTCTGGTTGTGGCGCGAAACGAACCGCACTGACGTGATCGCACTCGGCCTGGTGCTCGGCGGCGCGGCCGGGAATATCCTCGATCGGGTGCGGTTCGGCTATGTGGTCGACTTCCTCGACCTGCATTTCGGCGACTTCCGGCCCTTTTTGGTCTTTAACGTCGCCGACGCCGCGATTACCATTGGCGTCCTGATCCTGTTGCTGCGCGCGCTGTTCGTGCGGCCGAAGCCTGAACCCGCGGAGAATGTGAATGCGTAATGTGGTTGCTCTGGGCCTGGTGGGCCTGACGCTCGCGGGATGCGGCGGCGGCGGTCTCAACCGCACGCGGCCGGACGAATTCGCGGTCGCGCGCCGTGCGCCTCTGGTGGTGCCGCCCGATTTCGCGCTGGCCCCGCCCAGCCCCGGCGCGCCGCGTCCGCAGGAAGCGGACAGCTCCACCCAGGCGCTGCAGGCGATGTTCGGCGGCACGGCCCCGCGCAGCGCGCCGGAGACGGCGACGCTGAACCGCGCCGGCGCCGACCGCTCGGCGCCCGGCATCCGCTCCGAAGTCGGATCGCCGCAGACCAGTGCGGTCGACAAGGGCGCCGTTACCCGCGACATCATCGCCGCGCCCGAAGGCGATGGCCAGGACGCGCGCGCCGGCACGACCACCGCGCCGGCTTCGGCGCCTACGCCCACGCCGAGTCCGACGCCGAAGCCCTAAGCGCCGCGCGGCTGACGCCGGGAACGGTTTGCGATCGCGCGCCGTTCGGCTAGCGCATGGCCATGACCAATCTCTTCGTCCGCGCCGCGGCCTTCGCGGTTCTCGCCATGATCCTGCTCGCGGTGCTGAGCGTCGTCGTGTTCCTGGTGGTGCTCGGCATGCCGGGCGGCGCGAACGCGCTCGCGACGTTCCAGACGGAAGCGGCGAAGATGGCGCCGCAAGTCGATCTGATTCTCGGCGGCCTCATCATGCTGGGCTGTGGCTGGCTCGCGGGCCGTGCTTATGCCGGCGGCGACGCGCTGAGGGTCGCGGCGCTGATGGCCGTTATCTATATCGCGCTGGACGTGGCGATCGTGTTCGTGTTCGGCGATGTAAGCGCGATGGCGGTCGGCACCACGGGCCTGTCCTATGCGGTGAAGACGGTGGCGGCGCTGATCGGCGGCTTCGTCGCCGGCCGCACGCCGGCCGCGGCGGAGCCTGCATCCGGCGGATGAGCCGGCTGGGCGCCTGGATCGAGCCGCACCCGGAGGGCATCTATATCCCCGCCGCGGATGCGTGGATCGATCCTTCCCAGCCCAAGCCCCGCGCGCTCGTCACCCACGGCCATAGCGACCATGCCCGGGGCGGACACGGCGCGGTCTGGGCGACGCCGGAGACGCTCGCGATCATGGACGCGCGCTATGGTTCGCAGGCCGCGAACCCGGTCGGCTATGGCGAAGAGATGCGGATGGGCGATGTCGCGGTCCGATTCGTGCCGGCAGGGCATGTGCTCGGCTCCGCGCAGATCGTGCTGGAGCATGCCGGCGAGCGCATCGTCGTCTCCGGCGATTACAAGCGTCGCTCCGATCCCACCTGCCCGCCGTTCGAGCCGCAGGCGTGCGACGTATTCATCACCGAGGCGACCTTCGGCCTGCCGGTCTTCGTGCATCCCGAAACCGGGGACGAGATCGACAAATTGCTGGCCGCGCTTCACGCCAATCCGGATCGCTGCGTGCTGGTCGGCGCCTATGCGCTGGGCAAGGCGCAGCGCGTCATCACCGAGCTGCGCCGGCGCGGCCATGACGATCCGATCTACATTCACGGCGCGCTGCAGCGGTTGTGCGATTTGTATGCCGAGCTGGGCGTCCAGCTGGGCGAGCTGCGGCCCGCGACCGGTGTCGCCAAGGCGGAGATCGCTGGTCACATCGTGCTCGCCCCGCCCGGCGCGCTGAACGATCGCTGGAGCCGGCGGCTGCCCGATCCGATCACGGCGATGGCGTCGGGCTGGATGCGCATTCGCCAGCGCGCGGTGCAGCGCAATGTCGAGCTGCCGCTGATGATTTCCGACCATGCCGACTGGAACGAGCTGACCGATACGATCCTGGAGATCGCGCCCAAGGAAGTGTGGGTGACGCACGGCCGCGAGGACGCACTGATCCACTGGTGCATGACCCGCCAGATCAAGGCCCGCGCGCTCGATCTGCGCGGCTATGAAGACGAGGATGATTGAGCTGCAGTGCTGAAGCTGATCGAATGATAGCCGCTAAACCGCGACCGGCGCCTGAATATGCGGGTGCGGGTCGTAGCCGGTGATCGCGATGTCTTCGAGGGCGTAGTCGAAAATGCTCGCCGGCCGGCGGGTGAAATCGAGCTTCGGGAACGGCCGTGGCGCGCGGGCGATCTGTTCGGCGACAAGGTGTTCGTGGTTCAGGTAGACGTGCGTGTCGGCGCCCATCCAGACGATCTCGCCGGGCTCCAGATCGCATTGCTGGGCGAGCATGCGTAGCAGCAGCGACGCCTCGAATATGTTGAAGCCGAAACCGAGGCCCAGATCGCAGGAACGCTGGTAGAGAATGCCGGACAGCCGCCCGTCCCCGACATGATATTGATAGGTCATGTGGCAGGGCGGCAGCGCCATCCGGTCCAGCTCCGCCACGTTCCAGCCTGTGAAGATATGGCGGCGTGACGCCGGATTGCGCTTGAGGCCATCGACCAGCGCGGCGATCTGGTTGATCGTGCCGCCCTTGCCGTCCGGCCAGGCGACCCATTGCTTGCCATAGACCGGGCCGAGATCGCCCCATTCTTCAGCGAATGCCCTGTCCTCGACGATCCGCGCCTCGAACGCGTCGCGGTCGATCGTCTCGCCGGTCTCACGCCGGTAGCGGTCGAGCGGCCAGTCGGTCCAGATATGCACGCCCTGTTCGACCAGCGGGCGGATGTTGGTGTCGCCGCTCAGGAACCAGATCAGCTCCTTCACCGCCGATTTCCAGAAGATGCGCTTGGTCGTGAGCAGCGGCACGCTCCCGTCCGCCAGGTCGAAGCGCATCGTCACGCCGAACAGCGACCGGGTGCCGACGCCGGTGCGATCGACGCGCTCATTCCCTTCGGCCCAGGCGCGCGCCATCGCGTCGAGATATTGCTGCTCGGGGTGAGGTTTCATCGCGCGCGATCCTTGCGCGAGGCGGAGGCAGCACGCAACTTCCCTCTTGCATCAAATGAGATGTTGTAACATCTTGCCGTCGCGGCCCGTTAGAGGCTTGCGAACAGGAGACGGTGCGATGCAAGCAGACGGATTCCTCAATCAAAAACGGCGCCATCCGGTGGCGATGACGGCGGCGGTCGCGATCAACCTGACCGCGGTAACGGCGCTGCTGCTGGCCAAGAGCGGCTACGTTCCCCAGGTGCCGACGATCCTGATCGGCGACAATATCCCGCTTCCCACGGAGCCCGAACCCAACCCGCCGAAGAGCCAGCCCGAGACCAAGGCGCGAACCAAGGTCTATGTGCCGCCGGTGAAGCAGCCGGCGCGCATGGAAGGCAATCCGGGAGTCGAGGGGACCGGTGTTCTGCCGCCCTCTGGCGGAACGGAAACAGGAACGGGCGAAGGCACCGTCATGCCACCCAAGCCGGACCCGACGCCGATCCCGATCCCGATCCTCACCGATCCGGTCCCGCTGGCGAGCGCGGCCAGGGATTTCCAGCCCCCGTATCCGCCACAACTGCTGCGCACCGGCGTCGAGGGGACGGCCGTGGTGCGGGTGCTGATCGGCACCGACGGGCGCGTGAAGCAGGTCGCGATCATTTCGGCCGACGATCCACTCTTCGCCGATGCTACCGAGCGGCAGGCGCTGCGCAAATGGCGCTTCAAGCCCGCCACGCGAGATGGCGTCGCCATCGAGAACTGGAAGCAACTGACGGTGCGTTTCCAGATCACGGCGTGAATCGCTGGCAAGCGGGGCATGGCGCGCCTATCTTGGCATCCATGTCCCGCTTCCAACGCTACAACCCGCTGGTCGGCCTGAGAGACTTGCGTCTCTTCCTCCATTCGCGCCAGAAGCATGAGGTCATATTCGCGGTGCTGGCCGTGGTGACGACGGTGACGGTCATCACCGGCTTCATGATCGACAGCCGCAGCCTCAAGAAGCCCTATGAGCGCGATATCCAATACGTCCAAAGCTGGCCGTCGGACCGCACCGATGCCGACATCATCGCCGCGCAGAAAGCGGACATGAAGACGCGGGCCGCTCGAGAGGCGGAGGAAAAGAAGCTGCAGAAGAAAAATCGCGCGGCATTGAAGCGGATCGACGACGCGCTCACCCGGTGGGGCATCTGACCAGCGGGGACGACGCGCGCTGGATAGGCGCCGCGCTGGCCCTGGGTGAGCGTGGGCGGGGGCGCACCGCGCCCAATCCCAATGTCGGCTGCGTGATCATCAATGACGGCAAGGTGGTCGGCCGAGGCTGGACCCAGCCCGGCGGGCGCCCCCACGCGGAGGCGATGGCGTTGGAGCAGGCCGGCGCGAAGTCGCGCGGCGCGACTCTCTATGTGACGCTCGAGCCTTGCGCACACGACAGCGACCGCGGCCCGGCCTGCGCGGACCTGATCCCCGGCGCCGGCATCGCCCGTGTCGTCGCGGCCGTCGAAGACCCTGATCCGCGCACCGCGGGCAAGGGCTTCGAGCGGCTGCGGACGGCTGAGATCGATGTTGTCAGCGGCGTGCGCGAAGCGGAGGCCTTGCGCGGTTTCGCGGGCTTCATCGCCCGCCGGCACTTCCGCCGCCCGCATGTCACGTTGAAATTTGGCCTGTCGCTGGACGGTTGCATCGCGCTCGCCGACGGCCGGAGCCGCTGGATCACCGGCGAACCGGCGCGCGCCCACGCTCATCTGGAACGCAGCCGGCATGACGCCATTCTGGTGGGCCGGTCAACATGGGAAGCGGACGCGCCCAGGCTTGATGTGCGGCTGGACGAACTGGAAGACCGGTCGCCCGCGCGCATTCTCCTCTCCCGTCACTCCGGGGAAGGCCGGGATGACGTGATATGGGTGTCGAAACCGGAAGGCATCGCCTCCCTCTCTTTCGACTCTATCCTCGTCGAAGGCGGCGCCGAAACCGCGGCCTCATTCCTGCGCGCCGACATGATCGATCGCCTGCTCCTCTATCGTGCCCCGATCATTATCGGGGCGGGCAAGGCGGCGATCGGCGACATCGGTCTCTCAGGTCTCGCGGACGCGCACGGGCGATGGGGTTTGACGGACGCCCGCATGCTTGGCAGCGACCGGCTCGAAGTCTACGAGCGAACCCGCTAATGTTCACAGGCATCATAACCGACGTCGGGACGATCGAGTCCGTCGAAGCGCGCGGCGACACGCGGCTGGCCGTGCGGACCGTCTACGATACCGCTACCATCGATCTCGGCGCGTCAATCGCCTGCTCGGGCGTTTGCCTGACGGTCGTGGACAAGGGACCGGGCTGGTTCGCGGTGGATGTGTCGGGCGAGACGATCAGCCGCACCGCCGCCGACCAATGGGCGCAGGGCCGCCGCCTGAACCTGGAGCGCGCCATGAAGCTTGGCGACGAGCTCGGCGGCCATATTGTCACCGGCCATGTCGATGGCGTCGCCCGGATCGCCTCTATCACCGCCGACGGCGACTCGAAGCGGATCGCCTTCACAGTGCCTGAAGCCCTCGCTCCGTTCGTCGCGGCCAAGGGTTCGGTCACGGTCGATGGCGTGTCGCTGACGGTCAACACGGTCGAGGATGGGACGGGTGGTTCGGTCTTCACCGTCAACCTGATCCCGCACACCCAGGCGGTCACGACGCTGGGAGGCCTTGCCGAGGGCCAGGCCGTCAATATCGAGATCGACGTGCTCGCCCGTTATCTGCAGAGAATGGAATATTATCATGGTCGCCGCTGAGCTTAGTCGCCTGCGCCACGGTTATCTGTCGTCGCCGGAAGAGATTATCGACGAGGCCCGCAACGGCCGCATGTTCATTCTGGTCGACGACGAGGACCGGGAGAATGAGGGCGACCTCGTCATCCCCGCGCAAATGGCGACACCGGACGCGATCAATTTCATGGCCAAGCATGGCCGCGGCCTGATCTGTCTCGCGCTCTCCAAATCGCGCGTCGATCAGCTTGGCCTCAACCTGATGAGCCGGAACAACGGCACCCGGCACGAGACCGCCTTCACCGTCTCGATCGAGGCGCGCGAGGGCGTCACCACCGGCATTTCCGCCGCCGACCGTGCTCGCACGATCGCCGTTGCGATCGACGGCACGAAGAGCGCGGACGACATCGTCACGCCTGGCCACGTGTTCCCGCTGGTCGCGCGCGACGGCGGCGTACTGGTCCGCGCCGGCCACACCGAGGCGGCGGTCGATGTCTCCCGTCTTGCCGGCCTCAACCCCTCCGGCGTGATCTGCGAGATCATGAAGGATGACGGGACGATGGCGCGGCTGGACGATCTCGTCGCCTTCGCCCAGCTGCACAACCTGAAGATCGGCACGATCCGCGACCTGATCGCCTACAGGCGCCGCAACGATCATCTCGTCGAGCGCGCCGCCGAGATGAATTTCGAAAGCCGCTGGGGCGGCAGCTGGAAGGCCATCACGTTCCGCAACAAGGTGACCGGCGACGAACTGATCGCGCTGCAGAAAGGCCGGGTCGATCCTTCCAAGCCCACACTGGTGCGCATGCACACAATGTCGATGTTCGTCGACGTGTTCGGCGAGGAAAATCAGCGCGCTGGCCTGCTCTCCAAATCGATGGAAGCGATCGGCGAGGAAGGGGCCGGCGTGATCGTCGTCATCAACCGGCCGATGCAGGGAATCGTCAGCCGTTTCATGCAGCTGCGCGCCGAGGGTAAGAGCGCCGGCGACCCGCAGGTCGAGGAGCTGCGCGACTATGGCATCGGCGCCCAGATCCTGACCGAGCTTGGGGTGCACGACATGATCCTGCTCACCAACACGCACCACACGCTGGTCGGCCTGGAAGGCTACGGCCTGTCGGTGGTCGGCGAGCGGGCGATTTCCGGCACCGGAGGCGAGTGATGGCGAAGGTCCTGGTCGTCGAGGCACGCTTCTACGATCATCTGAACGACCTGCTGCTGGAAGGCGTCCGCGCCGCGCTGGAGGAGGCGGGCCACGCGCACGAAACCGTCACCGTGCCTGGCGCGCTCGAAGTGCCGGCGGCGATCGCGCTGGCGGCGGAGAGCGGGCGCTACGACGCCTTCGTGGCGCTCGGCGTCGTGATCCGGGGCGAAACCTATCACTTCGAAATCGTCTCGAACGAAAGCGCGCGCGGCATCATGGCGCTAACGCTCGACGGGCTTGCGATCGGCAACGGCATTCTGACGGTCGAGAACGAAGCCCAGGCCCTCGCCCGCGCCCGCCGCACCGAGAAGGACAAGGGCGGAGAAGCGGCCAAGGCGGCGCTCGCCATGCTGGCGCTCAGGGAGCGCTTCGCCTGATCGGGAATTCCGGACCCGTCATTTGTCCGGTTCGGGATCGGGGCCGGTCCAGGTCCAGCTGGCGATCTTCCATGCGCCCGCTTGCGGGGTCAGCACGAATGTGATCCGTGCGTCCTCGCGCAGCACCTTGCCGTTCGCCTTGTAGGTAGCGGACCGGCGCTTCCACCGCAGGGTCCGCGCCATATGCCGTACTTGGCATCGCCGCCGCCGCGATCACCGTCACGAATTTCGGTATTCTTTCCTCCCCAGCCCTTTGATGACGGATATCATGTCCGCGCGGGGTTCGTCAGCAGTTGGGCTTGATGCTCTTCTCCTCTAGATGGCGGGGATGGCCAGCCGCATCGACTCCATTCCTCATCGCCGGGCGATCGTCGACCGGCGCGTGCTGGCCGATGCGGCGAGCGCCCTCGAAGGCGACGTGCCTGCACTGCGCCAGCAGCTGGTCGCGTTGCTCAAGGATGCGCTGGACGACGGCCGGGCGGAGGTCGCCGACCGGTTGCGCCTCAATCCGTCGCGCGGGCTGGAGGCCGCCAGCGCCCAAGCCTTCCTGATCGACCAGATCATCCGCGTGACCTTCGACTTCACCACGCACCGCCTCTATCCGGTCAGCAATCCCACTGCCGGCGAGCGGATCGCCCTGCTGGGCGTCGGCGGCTATGGGCGCGGTGAAATGGCGCCCTATTCGGACGTCGACATCATGTTCCTCACGCCCTGGAAACAGACGGGCTGGGTGGAGCAGGTCATCGAATCGATGCTCTACACGCTGTGGGATTTGGGGCTGAAGGTCGGCCATTCCAGCCGATCGCTGGACGACATGGTGCGGATGGCGAAGAGCGACCTGACCGTGCGCACCGCGCTGCTCGAATCGCGGTTCATATGGGGCGATGCCGCGCTCAACGACGAAGCGGGCGCCCGCTTCCGCCGCGAAGTCGTCGCCGGAACCGACAAGGCGTTCGTGGCGGCGAAGCTGGAGGAGCGCAACGAGCGCCACCACCGGATGGGCGACAGCCGCTATGTGGTCGAGCCCAACGTCAAGGAAGGCAAGGGCGGCCTTCGCGATCTCCACACGCTGTTCTGGATCGGCAAATATGTGCACCGCGTCGACTCGGTCGCCGGCCTGGTCGAGGCCGGGCTGCTGACGCGGGAGGAACTGCACCAATTCCAGCGCGCCGAGAATTTCCTGTGGGCGGTGCGCTGCCATCTTCACATGGTCGCGGGGCGCGCGGAGGAAAGGCTGACATTCGACTATCAGCGCGAGATCGCCGAGCGCATGCATTACGCCAACCGCCCCGGCAAAGTGGCGGTCGAGCGGTTCATGCATTATTATTTCCTGCAGGCGAAAACGGTCGGCGACCTGACCGGCCTGTTCCTCGCCCATCTGGACGAGCAATTCGCGCGGCCAGGCAGCCGCTTCACCCTGGCCGCTATCTCGCGCCGCCCACGCAAGCTGAACGGCTTCCGCCTCGTGCGCGGCCGGCTCGCGCTTCCGTCCGATGATTTCCTGGCGCAGGATCCGGTGCGGCTGGTCGAGATGTTCGCGCTGGCCGATCAGCACGGGCTGGAAATCCACCCATCGGCTGTCCGCGCCGCCCGCCGCGACGCCAGGCTCATCGACGCGAAAATCCGCCGCGATCCCCGGGCGAACGCGCTGTTCCTCGACGTCCTGACCAGTCCGCGCGATCCGGAGACGGTGCTGCGCTGGATGAACGAAGCAGGCGTTTTCGGCCGCTTCGTACCCGATTTCGGCCGTGTCGTCGCGCAGACGCAGTTCGACATGTATCATCACTATACGGTTGACGAGCATACGATCCGCGCGATCGGCCTGCTCGCCCGCATCGAGAGCGGCGGGCTGAAGGACGAGCATCCGATCGCGACCGCGGTGATCCGCCAGGTCGTGTCGCGCCGCACGCTCTATATCGCCGTGCTGCTCCACGACATCGCCAAGGGCCGGGGCGGCGATCACAGCGTGCTGGGCGCCGAGATCGCCTTGGAGCTTTGTCCGCGCCTGGGACTGACCCCGGCCGAGACCGAGACTGTCGCCTGGCTGGTCCGCTATCACCTGCTGATGTCGGCGACCGCCTTCAAGCGCGACCTGTCCGACTTCAAGACCATTCTCGACTTCGCCGAAGCCGTGCAGAGCCCGGAGCGACTGAAGCTGCTCTTGCTCCTGACCGTCGTCGATATCCGCGCGGTCGGCCCCGGCGTCTGGAACGGCTGGAAGCGGCAATTGCTCGCCGATCTTTTCGATGGCGCGGAGGAGGTCCTCCGCCTCGGCCACAAGCAGACCGGGCGAAGAGAACGGATCGACGCCAAGCAGGCGGAGCTGGCATCGCGGCTGGGCTGGAGCGCGAAGGGTTTCGCCGCCTTCGCGCGGCGCATGCCCGAATCCTATTGGATCGCGGAGCCGCTGGATGCGCTGGAAGCCAATGCCGCGCTGGTGCAGGAGGCCGGCGAGGCTCCGCTGTCGATCGAGGCCGCCGTCGATCCCGACCGCGAAGCGACGCTGGTCACCATCTATGCCGCCGACCATCCCGGCCTGTTCTACCGGGTGGCGGGCGCCATCCATCTCGCCGGCGGCAGCATCATCGATGCGCGCATCCACACCACCCGCGACGGCATGGCGCTCGACAACATCCTGATCCAGGACCCGTTCGGTCGCCCGTTCGACGAAGCCGGGCGCCTCGCGCGGCTGAAACAGACGATCGCCGACGCGCTGACCAATCGCGCCCGCCTGACCGAAAGGCTGACCGCCAAGCCGCTGCCGCGCCGGCGTGCCGACGCCTTCGCGATCGCGCCAAACGTGCTGATCGACAACCGCGCCTCGAACCGCTTCACGGTCGTGGAGGTCAACGCCCGCGACCGCCCGGCGCTGCTCTATGCGCTCGCCTTCGCGCTGTTCCAGTCGAAGGTCACGATCCACTCCGCCCACATCGCCACCTATGGCGAGCGCGCGGTCGACACGTTCTACCTGACCGACCTGCTTGGCGGAAAGATCACGACCACGACGCGCCTGAAGGCGCTCGAGAAGCGCCTGCTGGAAGCGGCGGAGGGAGGCACGGCGGTAAAAGCCGCGGCCTAGCTGGTCACCGTCGGCGAGAATGTGGCGGACCCATCGAGGAAATAGACGGTGGTGGTGCCGGCATAGCCTGAATCGAGTCCGATCACGATCCACGCCTGGCCGTTCGCATCGCTGGTCACGGCGGGGCCAAGACCGCTGGTCGCAAGAGTCCGTTCGGCATACAAAGGCGCGGCACAGGTGCCGGACGCCGTCATTTGCGCGAAACTACCGAGCACCGCCAGGTTGACGCCGCCCTGGGCCTGGTCGCCCTTGTCGAAGTTGACGGTCACGCGGCCATTCCGGGTCACGTTCGCGGGGGCCGTCGCGGTCGCGCCTGCCTTGAGCGTCACATTCTCGCCTGGACCTCCAGCGCAGCTGGGCGGCGCGTTGGTCGCGAAGTGGATGGTGACGGTCACATGATATTCGGTGGTGGGCGCCAGGCCGCTGGCCAGTTTCCAGATATAGATGAAGACATCGGTCGAAGGGTTCGCCGCCGAAACCTTGTAGCCGGACAGCGTTGAAAGCGGGCCGGGCAGTCGTTCCGGCGCGGCGGTGAACGCCACGGCCCCTTCCTGGCCTGGCGCATAGTCAGCGAAGCCGGCCTGGAATCCGTTCGTGTCGTTCGTGAACGAGAAATCGGAAACGACCGTCGGCTGGATCGGCTTCGGCCCCGGCGTCGGAGCGGGAGTCGGCGTGGGTGTCGGCGACGGGGCGGGTGTAGGACCGGGATTGACGGTGATCGGCGTCGATCCCGATCCGCCGCCGCAAGCCGCGACGAAAAGACCGGCGCTCGTGCCGAGAATGTTGCGTATGCGCACGGTCCGTCTCCCTCCCCCCCGCTGACGATTATCGGGTGAGAGCTGGCCCCCTGCTCGCGATCAGCTTGGGTCTTCCAAGCTCGGTCGCCTGAGTAAAGTTGTCGATTGGTCACATTTCGCGGCACCGGGACCGGAGAGGAGCCGAAACAAGCGGCGTCATGATGTCAAAAAAAGCCCCTCCCGTTTCCAGGAGGGGCTGGTGAAGCTTGCCGGCCCGGCGCTGACTCCGGGCCGGCTTCCTCAGGTCAGAACCGCGTCCGCAGGGTCAGGCCGTATGTCCTCGGCTCCGCGAGGAAGGCCGAGAAGATCTGCGTGCCGCCCGGATATTGCGCGGCGGGGAAGACAGCGGCGTTGGTGGCGCCCGCCTGGAACGGCGAGTTGAACGCGACCTGGGCATATTTCTGGTTGAACAGGTTCTGCGCCCAAACCTCCAGCGCCCAGCGCTCGCGCGGGCCGCGAATGCCGATACGGCCGTTCACCAACGCGAAACCGTCCTGCGCTTTTTGCGGGAACAGGTCGGATCCAGTGTTGTAGTCGCTGGTCAGGCGGGTGTCGAAATAGACGAGGCCGGTGAGCCCGGAATCGCCGATCGGCGGCGTCCAGGCGATCGAGCCGGTCGCCACCACGGCCGGTGCGTTCGACAGCTTGCTGCCCGGCAGCAGGCGCAGCGCCGGGTCCAGCGGCACGCCTGTGTCGTTGCCGACCAGATTGCTGCGGTAGCGGGTGTTGGTGAGCGTCACGCCCGCACCGATCGTCAGGTCGCGCGCCGGCCGCAGCGAGCTTTCGATCTCGAGGCCGCTGGAGAACACGCCGGGGCCGATCTTGTTGGCCGGGCAGCTGCCGGTCGCCGCGCTGGTGTCCTTGTCGGCACCCGCCAGGTCGTTGTCGCAGCCATTGACGTTCTGGACCAGGAAGACCGAGCCGTTGAACGTGTTGAGCTGGAAGTTCGAGAAGCGCTGGTGGAACGCGGCCACGTTCAGCGAGAACATGCGGCTCGCGTATTTGACGCCCACTTCATAGGCGTCGTTGGTTTCCTGGTCGAACTGCAGATTGCCGACCAGGCTGTTGAGACTGGCGGGGAACGGCGTCGTCGGCAGCTTCAGCGCCGAACGGTCGAGGTTGAAACCGCCCGCCTTGTAGCCGCGCGAATAGCTCGCATACAGCAGCCAGTCCGGCGACGGCTTCCACGACAGCACCGCTGTGCCGGTGAACTCGCTCTCGCCGCGCCGGTCGGACAGGTTCTGGCCGGTCAACGCCGACGATGAATTGCCCTGGCAGGTCAGGTTGATCAACGCACCCGCCGCAGTGCCGAGCGCCGTCGGCAGGAACGGCGACAGCGCTGCCTGCTGGGTCGGGCAGATGGTGTTGGTGTTGTTGAAGGCCGCCGAGAATTTCTTGCGGTCATGGGTGTAGCGCGCGCCCAACGTCAGATCGACATTCTCCAGCACATGAAGAATGTTGTGCGTGAAGAACGCGTAATTGGTGTCGCGCTGGCGGTAGAGCGCATCGTCGTCGCCCACATTGTTGACCCCGTCGAGCCGGTCGAAGCCAGCGACGATCGCCGGGCCGCCCGGACCGAACGGACTGGTCGGACCGGACAGGAAGGCGCGGCCGGTCGCCGAGAGGCAGCTCGTACTGCCCGGGCTCAAGAAAGCGCTCAGGCCGAACGCCCCGACCAGGCGGCAGGTCGCGAAGCGGCCATATTGGTTGCCGAATTTGAGGTTGTCGGTCAGGTCCAGCTTTTCATTCGCGAAATAGCCGCCGACCAGCCAGTCCAGCTTGTCGCCGAACGCCGATCCCTGCAGCCGCAGCTCCTGGCTGAACGTGCGGAACTCGCGCTGATAGGCACTGCTGCCGGGCGCGCGATACAGGATGTCGACGAACGAATAGTCGGTGTCCGACCCTTGGTTCGCCTTGTAGTCGCGATAGGCGGTGATCGATGTGAGCGTCGCCCCGCCCAGGTTCCAATTGACCTCGCCGGACACGCCCCAATCCTTGGTGATGCCCTTGTAGGTCCGGCCGGGCGAGCCGTAGATGTCGCGCGAATAGGGATTGCTGAACGCCGCCGTTGGCTGGCCCAGCCCGGTGAGCGCCTGGATGATGGTGTTCTGTGTCGTCAGCAGGTTGCGGTTCGAGGGATCGACCGTCTGGTCGATATAGACCGCGCCGCAGCATTTCTCATTGCGATGCGTATAGTCGCCGATGATGCGGACGGTCAGGTCCTCGCTCGGCTCGTAAAGCAGCTGGCCGCGGACGAAATAGCGGTCGCGGTCGTTGACGTCGGTGTTGTTGGTCAGATCGCGGTAAAAGCCGTCGCGCTTCACATAGACCGCGTCCAGCCGGGCCGCGAGCGTTTCGGTGATCGGTCCGGTCACGGCGCCGGCGGCGCGGATGAAATCATAATTGCCGTAGGTCGCCTCGCCATAGCCGCCGAAATCGAAGCTCGGCTTCTTGGTGATGATGTGGATGAGGCCAGCCGACGCGTTGCGGCCGAACAGCGTGCCTTGCGGCCCGCGCAGCACCTCGACTCGCTCGACTTCGCCCAGCTCGTTAAGGCCGATGCCGGAGCGCGAGCGGTAGACGCCGTCGATGAACACCGCGACCGAGCTTTCGAGGCCGGGATTGTCGCCGACCGTGCCGATGCCGCGAATCCGCGCCGAGCCGTTCGCTTCCGAACCCGTCGAGGAGACCAGCAGCGACGGCGCCAGCTGGTTCAACTGGCGGATGTCGTTGGCGCCCGAATTCTGCAGCGACTCCGCCGAGACGGCGGACACCGCGATCGGCACGTCGGACAATGCTTCCGCGCGGCGCGTGGCGGTGACGATGATGTCGCCGGCATTGCCGGCTTCTTCGACCGCCACGGGTGCCGCAGCCGGCGAAGCGCTTTGCGTGTCCTGGGCAAAAGCTGGCGCTGCGAATGCAAGGCACGCGGCACCGATCAGCCAATCGGCTCTTTTCATGACAAACCTCCCCAACGAATATCTTTTTTCGTTGGGCAGAAACTACCCTTACGCCCTCGCAACATCCACGTAGGAACGTCACATATCCGCCATTTTCCGCCAATAGCGCGGCGTTTTTGCAACACTCTTTGGACGCTGTGACATTGACGCTACGGCATGCTAGCGCCGCATCGGAGGGAGGGAGCGCGACTTATGCCAGTATTGGGAATCGGCGGTCTGTTCTTCCGTGCGAAGGACCCGGATGGGCTGACGAAATGGTATCGCGAGCACCTCGGCGTTGGCGCCGGCTGCTCCGCCGAGTCAGGTCCGGTGGATGAATGGACATGGGGCGCCTTGGGCGGCCCCACCGTGTTCGCGCCATTCAAGGACAGCACGGACTATTTCGCCGCGGACAAGCAATGGATGCTCAACCTGCGCGTGTCGGACATCGACGTCCTTCTCGACAAGCTGCGAGCAGCAGGCATCGCGGTGCTCACCAAGCCCGAATGGGACGCGCCGGAAACCGGCCGTTTCGCGCGCATTCATGATCCCGAAGGCAATGCGATCGAACTGTGGCAACCGCCGACTTGATCAAATCCGAGGGCGCGGCCTTCCGGGAGACGCTGCAACACGATCTTGGCGCTCTGGATGCGCGGCACCGGCTGCGCACCCTCGCGCAGCGCACTGGCCATGATTTCGCTTCGAACGACTATCTCGGCCTGGCGGGATCGGCGGAGGTCCGCGCCGCGATCGTCGACGGGCTGGCGCGCGGCGTGCCACCCGGCGCCGGCGGATCCCGCCTGCTGCGCGGCAACCATGCCGAGCACGAAGCGCTGGAGGCGGAAGCCGCCCGCTTCTTCGGCAGCGAATCGGCCCTTTACTTCAGCACCGGCTTCGCCGCGAATGGCGGCATCTTCGCCGCCCTGCCCGGCGCTGACGATCTCGTTGTGTATGACGAACTGATCCACGCCAGCGCGCATGACGGCATGCGGCTGGGCCGCGCCGCGCGTCGGCCGGCACAGCATAACGATGCCGGCGCCTTCGCCGACGCGATCACGGCCTGGCGGCACGAGGGAGGGCGGGGGCGGCCGTGGATCGCGGTCGAGAGCCTCTACAGCATGGATGGCGACCGCGCCCCGATCGCGGACCTCATCGCGATCGCCGACAGCGAGGAGGCAGTGCTGATTATCGACGAAGCCCATGCGACCGGCGTTTTCGGCCCCGGCGGACGCGGCCTCGCCGCTGCCTGGCAGGGCCGCGACAACCTCGTCACATTGCATACCTGCGGCAAGGCCCTGGGCGTGGAAGGCGCTTTGGTCTGCGGTTCGCGGCCAGTAACCCGCATGCTCGTCAACCGCGCGCGTCCGTTCATCTTCTCGACCGCGCCGTCGCCGCTGATGGCGGCGGCGGTGCGCGGCAGCCTGGAACTGATCGGCCGCGAACCCGAACGGATCGCACTGCTGCACGCGCTGATCGGCCATGCCGCCAAGCGCTTGACGCCGGTCGGCGCCGTGTCGCGCGGATCCCCGATCATGCCGCTGATCCTGGGCGATGATGCGCGGGCGATGGAGGCCGCCGCATACCTGCAGGCCCGGGGCTTCGACGTGCGGGGCATCCGCCCGCCCACCGTTCCGCCAGGCACGGCGCGGCTGCGCCTGTCGATCACGCTGAACGTCGATGCGCCGACGATCGACGCGCTCGCCGATGCATTGGCGGACATGGCATGACCGCGATCGTCGTCACCGCCACCGGCACGGACATTGGCAAGACCGTGTTCGCGGCCGCGCTGACCGCCGCGATCGATGGCTGCTATTGGAAGCCGGTCCAGGCCGGGCAGGACGGCGGCACCGACCGCGAACGCGTCCGTGCGCTCACGGGCCTTGGCGAGGACCGCCTGTTGCCAGAAGCCTATTGCCTGGCCACGCCCTGCTCTCCCCACCGCGCGGCGGAGATCGACGGCGCCACGATCGATCCGGACATTCTCACGCCTCGGCCGGAAGACCGGCCGCTGGTCGTCGAGGGTGCGGGCGGCGTCTTGGTCCCTTACACGCGCGACATCCTGTTCGCCGATCTTGCCGCCCGCTGGGGCCTGCCGGTGGTGCTGGTTTCCGCCACCACGCTCGGCACGATCAGCCACAGCCTGACCGCGATCGAGGCGTTGCGGGCGCGCGGGGTGCCAATCCTCGGCGTGGCGTTCGTGGGCGAGGCGGCGGACGACAGCGAAGCGACGATTGCCGCGATCGGCCGCGTGAAGCGGCTTGGCCGGCTGCCCTGGCTGGCACCGCTGAATGCCGCCAGCCTCGCCGCCGCCTTCGCCGCCAATTTCGATCTCGCCGACTTCCGATGAGCCAATCTCCGGTCTGGCACCCGTTCACCCAGCACGGTCTGCGCGAACCGATTCCAATGGTGACCCGGGCCGAGGGCGCAGCGCTTCGCACCGCTGACGGCCGCCGGATCATCGACGCGATCTCGTCCTGGTGGGTGACGACCCACGGTCATTGCCACCCGCGCATCATGGCGGCGATCCGGGCGCAGGCCGAAAGGCTGGATCAGATCATCTATGCCGGCTGGACGCACGAGCCGGCTGAGACGCTGGCGCGCGGCCTCACCGCGATGATGCCCCGCGAACTGGCCCATGTCTTTTTTTCCGACAGCGGATCGACCAGCGTCGAGGTCGCGCTGAAAATGGCGCTCGGATACTGGCTCAATCGCGGCGCCGCGCGGCAGCGGATCGTGGTGATAGAGCACAGCTATCACGGCGACACGATCGGCGCGATGTCGGTGGGCGCGCGCGGCGTCTACAATCGCGCCTACGCGCCGTTGCTGTTCGATGTCGGCACGATCCCCTTCCCCGCGCCCGCCGCGGAACAGGCGACGCTCGATGCGTTGGAAGCGGAGTGCCGGGCCGGCGCCGCCGCCTTCATCGTCGAGCCGCTCATCCTCGGCGCGGGCGGGATGCTGATCTATCCGGCCGAGACGCTCGCAGAGATGCGACGAATTTGCGCGCGCTACGACGTACTCTTCATCGCCGATGAAGTCATGACGGCGTGGGGACGGACCGGGTCGTTGCTGGCATGCGAGCAGGCGGGTGTGGTGCCGGACATTCTCTGCCTGTCCAAGGGCCTGACCGGCGGCGCCGTGCCGCTCGCGGTCACGATGGCGACGCGCCCGATCTTCGACGCCCATTGGTCGAGCGACCGCTCCAGGATGTTCTTTCATTCGTCCAGCTACACCGCGAATCCGATCGCCTGCGCGGCGGCGGTGGCGAATCTCGAAATCTGGCGCGACGAGCCGGTGCGCGAGCGGATCGCCGATCTCGCCCTTCGGCAGAGGGATCGCCTGGACGCATTGAGCGGCTGGGCGGGCAAAAGGCGAATCGGCACGATCACGGCGATGGACATGCCGGTGCGCGATGAAGGCTATCTCGCCGCGATCGGCCCCGAGCTGCTGCGGCATTTCCGCGACCGGAACGTGCTGCTGCGCCCGCTTGGCAATACCGTCTACGTCATGCCGCCCTACTGCATCGGCGACGACGATCTGGATCTGGTCTACGGCGCGATCCAAGCGGCGGTGTAACCCGCCGGCCAGGCCTGGAGCTGGCGCCTTACTTGGGCGACAGCACCATCAGCATCTGGCGGCCTTCCATGCGGGGATGGGCCTCCACCTTGGCGATTTCCGCGGTCTGCTCGGCGACTCGCTGCAGCACCGCCATGCCGAGCTGGCCGTGGCTCAGCTCGCGGCCGCGAAAGCGCATCGTCACTTTGACCTTGTCGCCCTCTTCGATGAACTCGACCACCTTCTTCATCTTGGTATCATAGTCGTGATCGTCGATGTTCGGACGCATCTTGATCTCCTTGATCTCCTGCGTCTTCTGCGACTTGCGGGCGAGGTTGGCCTTTTTCTGCGCCTCGTATTTGAACTTGCCGACGTCGAGGAATTTGGCGACGGGCGGATCGGCGTTGGGCGACACTTCGACGAGGTCGAGCCCAAGCTCGCGTGCCTGCTCCATTGCTTCGCGCGTGTACATCACGCCGAGGTTCTCGCCTTCATGGTCGATCACCCGGACCTTCTGGCTCTGGATGAATTCATTGAAGCGCGGGCCGGAAAGGGCAGGGGGCGCCAGCGGGCGCCGCATCATGGGAGGACGTATTAGACTTGCTCCTGAAAAGGTTCGGACACCCTAAAATAGGCATGCCGGCGCCTTGGGGGAAGCCCGTTTGCGCGATTCTGTTCCGCCTGTGGCGCGATTGCAGCAATCAGGCGGACGCGAGCGGCCACAATTTGTCCGCCGGGCGCTCGAGCACGCGTGCCGCCGCCGCGTGCATCGCGGACGGAGCAAGCCGGCCTTTCGCGATCGCATCAGCCAGCCAGCGTTCGAGATTGCCGCCCGTTTCGACCCAGCGATCCGCGCGCAGCAGCCCGTAAAGGGCCGCTGCGAGCACGTGGATGCCGTCATCGGCCTTGCGCCAGCGGTCGGCCGGGTTACGGGCGACGCCCAGCGCCTCGCTGATCAGCTGGTCCAGCGCCTCGCAGACATCTTCGTTGAGCAGGCCGACCAGCGACGTGTATCCCCATTTGGGATCATGATCGCGCACAATGCGCGTCATCAACGGATCGCGCTCCAGCACGGCCAGCGCTGCCTTGGCGGCGGGTCCGTCCATCGGAAATGGCGGGTGCAGCATTTCGTGAGCGGCGATGCGGACCGTTGTCGCGGTGTCATAGTCGGCCGCCTGCACAAACGTCTGATGCTGCATGCTCGCGCCGTGCGGCTTGGAGAAATACAGCAGGACGACGGTGATCGTCGGGTCGAAGGTCCGCCCGGTCAGCTTTTCCTGCCAGCGCACCACATCGTATCCGGCGAGTCCCCGCGACACTTCGCCGATGCGGGCGCTCATCGCCGGCACCCGTTCCTTGCGGAAGGCGACGAAGCCGGCGTCGCGCATCGCGGTGAACACGGCCAGCAGCCTTGGCGCATGCCCGGTCAGCCACGCCCAGTCCTGGTCCGCGCGGCCAGGATTATCGAGATAGCCGGGCCTGACTCGCCGCTCGAGATCGCCGAGCAGGGCAATGACCGAGTCCAGCGTGGTAACGCCGCCCCCGCTCAGGATATTGGCGAGCACCGGCCACAACAGCCCGAACCCCGATTGCTCCGCTTCGGCGGTCAGCTTTGGGATGTCGTCGCGAATCGCCGCCGGAAGCTTCGGGGCGAAAGCATCGGCATCGGCGGCGTAGTTGGCACGATAGAGCGCTCCGCCCGACAGTGCGCCCAGGAAGGCGATCGCGTCATACCCCTCCGATTCGATCACGTTCCAGCGGGTCCGCATCGGCGGCCGGCCCTGCGCCAGCAATGGCGCGGGAAGGGCAATGGCGACAGCCGCAGTGGCGGTGGTAGCGAGAAACTGGCGACGGTTCATGCGCCGCAGTCTAGGCAGGCGCGCGGACCCTGGCTTGAACGGACTTAACCCGCAGCTGTTGCGGCGTCGTGCCGCTGATCGCCCCGACGGTGCGTGTCAGATGCGCCTGATCGGCAAAGCCGGTCTCCGCCGCAAGTGCCGCCAAAGAGCCGGCCCAGGCCGGCAATTGCCGGATCGCCCGCCGCGCCCGCTGCTCCAGCCGGTAGCGCTTGGGCGACACACCGTAAGCGAGCCGGAAGCCGCGGCTCAGCGACGGCGCGGCAAGCCCTTTCGCCGCCGCCCAGTCGCTTAGGCTGAGTTCCCGGTCGCCGGACAGCGCCTCGGCCAGCAGATCGGGCCAGTCGTCCAGCCGGGCCGGTTCTGGCAGGACCGTCTCTCCCAGCAGCGCGGCAGCCGCGGCTGGGTCGCGTGCCACCAGCCGCACCACCGCGTCGGGATCCGTCGCGCGGCCGATCCCGGTCAGCCCGGCCACCAGCGGCAGGTTCAGCACCCGCGCGCCGCCCCGCCCGAACTCGTCGCGATGCGCATCATGGCCGTGGTGGACGATCACCATCCCCGGCGCCGCCGCGATGCGCGCACCGTCGCCCGCCTCGACATAGGTTCCGGCGAGCACCAGCGCGACATAGCCTTCGCAGTGCCGATGGCGAGGCAGCCGCTCGCCCGGTTCGTGCCGCGTGAAAGCGGCGTGGCTCACGCCGAAATCTGGTCCGGCGGCACCGCCTCGCCGGTCAGTCGCGTGATCACCGCGTCCAGCGGCAGCACATCCTGCCGGGCATCGGCGCCCAAGGGCCGCAGCGCGACGGTGCGCTCGTCCGCCTCGCGCTTGCCGACGACCAGCAGGAACGGGACTTTCGCCAGCGAATGCTCGCGCACCTTGTAGTTGATCTTCTCGTTCCTGAGGTCGGTCTCGACCCGGATGCCCCGCGCCCGCAAGGCCTCGGCGACTTCACTGGCATAGGCGTCGGCGTCGGACACGATCGTCGCGACCACTGCCTGCACCGGCGCCAGCCACACCGGCGGCCGCCCCGCGAAATGCTCGATCAGGATGCCGATGAAGCGCTCGTAGCTGCCGAAGATCGCGCGGTGCAGCATCACCGGCCGGTGGCGCTCGCCGTCCTCGCCGACATAGCTGGCGTCGAGCCGTTCGGGCAGCACCCGGTCGGACTGCATGGTGCCGACCTGCCACGTCCGCCCGATCGCGTCGGTCAGATGCCATTCCAGCTTCGGCGCGTAGAAGGCGCCCTCGCCGGGCAATTCCTCCCAGCCATAGTCGGGCGTGGCGAGGCCGGCCGCCGCCACCGCGTCGCGCAGCTCATTCTCGGCCTTGTCCCAATCCGCATCCGATCCGAAGCGCTTGTCCGGCCGCAGCGCCAGCTTGATCGCGTATTTGAACCCGAAATCGCGATAGATGCGGTCGGCGAGCGCGCAGAACGCCCGCACTTCGTCCACCACCTGGTCCTCGCGGCAGAAGATGTGGGCATCGTCCTGGGTGAACTGGCGCACCCGCATCAGCCCGTGCAGCGCGCCATGCGGCTCGTTGCGGTGGCAGCAGCCATTCTCGTAGAACCGCAAGGGCAGCTCGCGATACGATTTGATGCCCTGGCGGAAGATCAGCACGTGCGCCGGGCAATTCATCGGCTTCAGCGCCATCCAGTCGCCCTTGCCGGAGACGAGCGGCGCGTCGTCCTCGCTATTCGGCACTTCGTCCGGGATGACGAACATATTCTCGCGATACTTGCCCCAATGGCCGGACTGCTCCCACTGGCGGGCGTCCATCACCTGCGGCGTCTTGACTTCACGGTAGCCGGCGGCGTCGATCGCGCGGCGCATATAAGCCTCCAGCGCGCGCCAGATCAGATAGCCCTTGGGATGCCAGAACACGCTGCCATGCGCCTCGGCCTGGAGATGGAACAGGTCCATTTCCTGGCCCAGTCTGCGGTGATCGCGCTTGGCCGCTTCCTCCAGCCTCGTCAGATGCTCGGCCAGCTGCTTCTTGTTGAGCCAGCCGGTGCCGTAGATGCGCGACAGCATCGCGTTCTTCTGGTCGCCGCGCCAATAGGCGCCGGACACGCGCGTCAGCTTGAACGCCTGCGGATCGAGCTTGCCGGTCGAGGCGAGGTGCGGCCCCCGGCACATGTCCAGCCAGCCGCCGGCGCGATAGACGGTCAGTTCCTCGCCCTCGGGCAATTCGCCCGCCCATTCCGCCTTGAACGTCTCGCCATGCTCGCGGAAATGGGCGATCAGTTCGTCCCGGCCCCACACCTCACGGACCAGCTTCTCATCCCGCGCGATGACGCGGCGCATCTCTTCCTCGATCGCCGGCAAATCCTCCTCGGTGAAAGCCCCGCGCCCCGACGCGGGGGCGAAGTCGTAATAGAAGCCGTCCTCGGTCGCCGGGCCGAACGTGATCTGGGTGCCGGGAAACAGATTCTGCACCGCTTCCGCCAGCACATGCGCATAGTCGTGCCGCACCAGCTCCAGCGCGTCCGCCTCGTCGCGCGCGGTGACGAGCGCCAGCTGCGAGTCCGCCTCGATTGGCCGCTCCAGATCGCGCACTTCGCCGTCCACCTTCGCCGCCAGCGCAGCCTTGGCCAGCCCCGGGCCTATGGCGGCCGCGATCTCGCCCGCGGTCGTCCCCCGCGCCACTTCGCGCAGGGAGCCATCAGGAAGGGTGATGCGGATCATTTCGGACATGGTGGCGGCATGTAGCGACGACGAAGCCATGCCTCAAGGCGGCTGCTAGCGGATGACGCGGACCTCCACACCCACCGTGTCCGCGATGCGCGCCCAGGCGCGATCTGCCGTCCAGGCGGGAAGGCCGTCCCGCTTGGCCAGCGCGAGGCAGAAGCGATCGCCCAGCGAAAGCCCCGCCTTCGCCGTCACCGCGCCCAGCAAGCCGGCGCTCGTGGCAAGGCTTGCGTCCGCGGGGACAAGCTGGATCGGCAAAGGCCGCAACATGGCGTCGATCGCGTCGATCTCGGCGCCAGCGCGGGCATAATGGGAAACGACCTCGGCATGGTTCACCACGCTCATCCGCGCACCGCCCAGCGCCTCGGCGACCATATCGCCGCCCGGCTCGGACCGCAGCATGGCGAGCAGCGCGGACGCGTCGAGGACTATTCCTGCCACGCTTTGCGCAGCGCGAGAAAATCGTCGACGCCAGCCGCGTCCTTGCCGGCCAGCAACGCGTCGCTGATCGCCCGGGCGCGCGCCACGGCCTGCGCCGCCGTGCGTAGGACAAGGCCATCCGCCGTCTCATCGAGGAAAAGGCTGTCGCCCCCTCCCAGCCCCAGCCGCCGGCGAACATCGGCCGGCAGGCTGACGCGGCCCGAAGGCGTGAGCTTGATCTGAACGGTCATGTCTGGTGCAATCCTGACTTCATGCCATGCAGGCTGATATATGGCATGGAAAGATCGTCATGCCAACGTAGCGCTCCACCTCGCCTAGGATGCGCGACGCGAAAGCTGCCGTTGCGGTCGCTGCCCTAACGCTCCCCTCCCGTCATGGCGAGGAGCGCAGGCGATAAAGCAATTCACGCGCAGATGATGGATTGCTTCGCTCCGCTCGCAACGACGTTCACCGCTAGGTGTTTGATCCCACAGTGTGGTGGTACGATTGACCATCATGCATGGCGGGAGGGGCTATGGGACAGGTTCTACACGGCAGCGCCCGGACGACTGAGGCAGTCCGTCGAGCGATACAGCGGAGT
>JAESFN010000466.1_pt1 | contig 37272 bp, 28 predicted proteins | sample 9269411 | NCBI WGS metagenome assembly JAESFN01 (sample SAMN14505399, study PRJNA617100) | algae metagenome | isolation source: Iphinoe sp. HA4291-MV1 and co-occurring heterotrophs from trail next to... | place: USA: Maunawili Falls, Hawaii | collected 2009-07-25
AAAGGCGTTCCCCGCGCCGGCCTGGTTGCGAGTACCCCAGGGCTTCTTGCAACAGGTGCTGAGGCTGCCCGCGAGTCGCGGCGAGATCATTCTGTCGCTCTTCACGGCCATGTTCATTCACGGGGGCTGGCTGCACCTGATCTCGAACATGTGGTACCTGTGGATCTTCGGCGACAATATCGAAGACCGCCTGGGCCACGGGGCCTTCGCCGGCTTCTATCTGATCGGCGGCGTGCTAGCGAGCCTGTGCCACTGGGCGGTCGACCCGACGAGCACGGTCCCGGTTGTCGGCGCCAGCGGCGCCATCGCAGCGGTGCTAGGCGCCTTTGCAGTAACGCATCCCACAGCCAATGTGCGCTGCCTGCTGTTTCTGGTGGTGTTTGTCACCGTCATCGACCTGCCAGCCCTGGCCGTATTGGGCTTTTGGTTCGTCCAGCAACTGCTCGAAGGCTTCGGCGCGCTGGAATTGGGAACTGGCGGCGGCGTCGCCTGGTGGGCCCACGTGGGGGGATTCGTCGTGGGGCTGATGCTCATGCCGTTGCTGGTGGCGCCTGGGCCTAAACCCCCGGCGGAAGAACCCTGGTATCACCAATTGCCGCGTGATTCCGACTCTTGAACCGCCGCTTACTCACGCCCCTCGGCTCCCCAATTCTTCTCCTTCCCTGCTTAGTTCATGCCGCGCCGCAGCCCCCGTAAAGTCGATGCCACGCTCGATCTCTCGCGTCAACTTCGTGAATTCGAGCAGCTCCCGCAGCCGTGGAACGCGGCCGAAGTGTTCGCCAGCGATCAACCTTTGGAGGTCGAACTCGGCACCGGAAAGGGGCTGTTTTTGTCCGCTGCGGCGGCGGCCAACCCCGAGAGAAACTTCCTCGGGCTCGAGGTCGCGGCCAAATTCGCGCAGTACGCCGCCTCGCGGCTGGCGCGGCGCGGTCTCACAAATGCCTGCGTGGTGTCGGGCGACGGCCTCCGCGTGTTCCGCGAAGTCCTGCCGGAGGCCTCGTGCCAAGCGGTCCATGTCTATTTTCCCGACCCCTGGTGGAAGGCCCGGCACCGAAAGCGCCGGGTAATGTGCCCCACATTCCTGGCCGACGCCCGCCGGGCCTTGGTTCTCGGCGGACGGCTGCACTTCTGGACCGATGTCGAGGAGTACTTTCAGACCTCGCTCGAGCTCCTGGCTGAAACGCCCGGCTTCGAAGGCCCTCTGCCGGTACCGGAACGCCAGCCGGAGCACGATCTCGACTACCGCACCCATTTCGAACGGCGCATGCGGCTTCACGGGGAGCCGATCTATCGCTCGGAGTTCGTGCGGGTCTAAGAATCCGCCCCTTGCGCAGGCCTGCCGATAGTGGCGTCGCGCCCTCGTGGCGGTAATATTAGAAGGTACCGGGGCGGCGGCCCTGCTTTTCGAGTGGTTCTGAACGACGGAGGCCCGGCGTGATTCGGCTCAACCCGCAGTTTTCCTCGGCGAGGGGCACGAATTGGCGCTGGGCCGCCGGCTGGATCGGCCTGCTGGGCCTCGTGGCTGCTGGTTGCGGCGGCGATGCCACGCCGCCGACCAGCAAGAAGTCGGGCCCCGTGGCTTCCTCGCCCCCTCCCGGTTCCGGCTACGGCGGAAGCTCTCCCTACGGCGGCGGCGGTGAGACCGAAAAGCCGGCGCGGCCCGAAGATCTCAAGACCTGGACCGACCAGGACCTGCTCGACGCGAAGAAAGAAAATGATCCGCGCGTCGGCCCTGCGGCCATGGCCTATGCCAAGGCTAACGTTGGCCAAGATCCGGCAGCCGAATTCCTGATCACGCTCGTGACCAAGGAGCCGGAAGGGGAAGGCGAGAATCAGGGAGGCGGCTACGGAAATCCCTACCGCGCAAATTCTTCTTCCTACACTAGCGAAGGAGATGGCAGCCTCGATGGCATCGCGGGCGTCATCGCCGCGCTCGGCGTCAACAACACCAAGAAGTCGCGCGACGCGATCGAGCAGATCCTAGCCGGCAAGCTCGCCACATCGCTCGACGATTCGGCAGCCGTGAGCGCGGCGATCAAAACGCTCGCCGACAACAAGAATAAAGAGAACGAAGCCACGCTGCTCAAGCTCCTGACCGCGCCCGAAACCGTGCGAGCGCCGGCCGCAGGCGGAGGGGCTGCGACGGACTCGTCGGCTAGCTACGGCGAAGTCACCCCGGCCTCGCTGCAGCAGGAGGCGCTCAACCTGATCGCGCCGACCGCCTCGGCCGAAATGCGCACGAAACTGGCCAAGCAACTGCTAGCCCGCATGGCCCAAGGGGGCGGTATCGGCGCCGACACGACGCCTGAAGGCAATCCGCTGGTCAACCTGTTGCTCGAGGCGCGGCCCGACAACGTGGAGGCGCAGGCGATGCTCTATCCCATCGCGGCGCTGCCGACCGAAATTCGCGGTCGGATCGAAAGCAACTTCTTGGCCTTCAGCTCGAGCGCGCTGCGGGAGTTGCTGAGCATGCCGCTGCCATCGGCCGAAGCCGCCGAGGCGGCGGCTGCCGCAGCGCCCGCCACGGGCTACGGCCGGCGACAGACCGGCTATGGTTACGGCCCCCCAGCGGCAAGCGCCTACTCATCGAGCGGCGAACCTGCCCAAGAGACGCCGATGACCGCCGATCAGGCGGCCTTGGTCGCCTCGTCGGTTTGGCGAAACGACATGATCAAGGCCTTGGCCAGCCGGTTGCCGAAGGGCAAAGTCGAGAAGAGCAGCGCGACGCCCGAAGACAATCAGCCGCTGCTGCTGTTGGCCAGCATGCCGGTCGATCCGGCCCGCACGGCGCTGACGACCTGGCTCGAGCGCAAGCGCGACGACGCCGCCGAATCGCTGCTGTCGGCCGGCCTGTACGAACAAGCGATGAGCGACCCCGGCCTGCTGGCGGTGGTCAAGCCGCTCGAGCGGGCCAAGCGTCCGCCGCGCCGCGCACGCCGCGGCAACGACGATCCCGGCACGGGCGCCGGCAGCGCCGCGAGCGAAGCCGAGCCGCTGCGCGATCTGGTCGAAGTGCTCTGCCGCAAGGCGCGCGAGGCCAGCGGCGGCAGTGGCGCTTCGGGCGAATTTCCCATTAGCTTCCAGGGCGAATCGACGCCCACCTCGCAGCTCTCAGGCGACTTCCCCGGCGACGCCAAGCTCAAGGGACTGAAGCCCGTGCCCGTGGCGATCCATTACGCCTACGTCGAACAGGAGCACAAGCTGCCCATCGTGCAGGGGCATTACAACCGGCAACTGAAGAGCCTGGTCGATACGCCGAAGGTCAAGGAACTGGGCGAAGATGGCGTATGGCTCGACTCCTACAAGCGCGACAAGAAGACCGGCAAGGTTCGCAGCGCCGACATCTTCATTCGCAAGGCCGGCGACTCCGATTCGAGCACGAGCGGCGGGACCTCCTACGGCGGTTCGAGCAACCCCGACGAGCCGCGCTCGCGCCGCGTCGAGCCCGAGAACCTAACGATCGAAATCTTAATCGTCGAAACGCAGACCCCACCGGACGAAAAGCCGGCGGCCGAGGTCTCGCGGAAGCCGTAGGTCGGCTTACTGCTCAGCCGGGTCGGGCACGGCGAGAAGTGAACCGTCTTTGGCGTCGATTCTGTTTTCAATCGTCATGGCGGCGCCTCGGGCGCGGCTTGGGGATCGCCGGCGCCTGCTCCTTCTGCGGCTAGAACCAGCTTGCTGAGGCGTTGTTGGGAGGGTGCAAGCAGGCTCGATGACATGGACTGTCGGAGCTTGGCGGCGTGTTCACTCGCGAGCCGCGGACCTTCGGGCAGCGCTTCCAGCACATCGAGGATGCGGTCCATATTCCCGCCCACGTGCCGAGACGAGCTCATTTGTTCCCCGAGTTCCGTTCTAAACTTGGCGAGATACAAATCGCGCACCCAGGTCGCGGACTGGTGATCGCGTGTGGCGGTCCACAGCATATCGAGTCCCGTCGGCGACCACTGGCCATGGCGCGGCGGCGGATTCCAACTCGGTGGAAAATCGTCGCGCGCGTGACTCGACATCAGCTTCACCGCGTTTGCAAGTTTGCCCTCCCGCATGAGCGTTTCCGCCTGCCTGCGCAGGCGCTGCTCAGGCTGAGTCCAGAACAGGCTCACGCCTCCGACGGCCAGCGCAACGATTCCCATTCCCCAAAGTCCGCGATCAACTACTCGCCCTTCCGGTAAGGCCGCGGCGGCCCATCGCTTTGAACCCGTGCCGACAGTCGCTCCGAAAAGCCAGGCAAGCCAGCTCCAAAAGGCGGCCGTGGCAACCCATCCGGCGACTTCACCAATCCACCGATCGACTCCTTCTGGAGGCACGCCGCCCATGCCGGCCATCGTGAGCGTGAAAACCCGCCCTCCGGCCAAGACCAGCACCACCGAATCGGCAAACAGCATGACCGGCATCAACATGGCCCAGAATGGCGCACCGAGCCAAACGCTGGCGACGCGCGTGATCAGCAGCACCCGCCACACGGACACTAGCGCCAACAGCGCCAGGTTCGCCTGCGCCGCTTCGAGCGGCGCAAGAAACCGTTCGAAGGGAATCGCATACAGCCAGGCCAGCGGCGCGGTCAGCCAATAGAAGCCGAGAAACGTTTGATAGCCGCGCCAGTCAATCGCCTCGCCAACATGGTGCTTCCAGGCGACCGGCCGGATCACGGCATAGAGCAAGATCGATCCCGCGATCGATGCCCCGAGCGGCAGCAACACATGCCACGGCTCGTGCAACAAGTCCTCGGCGTCGTACTCGCGCGCGAGTCCCGCCGAGAGCACGAACAACAGCCCTAGCCAAAGCAGGCCCTTTGTGCTGGCCGCGTCGAGGATCGCCTGGCGCTGGCCGAACAAGAAGCGAAGATAGGTGGCAAGATTCACTTACTGGTTGCTCCTCGCAGCCGTGGATTGCTGCGCCAGATGCGCCGTCTCAACTCGGCCCGCCGGGCCGAGGCCGTTGGCGAGAACACTGCCGTCACGGCCCGGCGGAACTCGCGTTCCAGTTCAGCCGCCGTCATTTGGTCTGGCTCGAACGTGGCGTCGAGCAGCGTGTAAGACTCCCACCCGCGATCCAGCAGCAGGCGTCCTGCCCGTCGCAGTCGTTCGTAATAGGCCGTGCCGGGAAACGGCGTCGCCAGCGTCAGTTGCACTTCGGCCAGCGGACTTCGTAGCACGAACTCGACCAGGCGGTCGATCGACTGCGGCGTTTCGCCATCCGCGCCGAGGATGAAGCAGCCGCTCACGACCACGCCTGACTCTTGGATCGCGGCCACGGCGTCCATCATCCGGTCCAGCTCGGCCCGCTTGGCCCCCATGCCAGGAAAACGAAACACGAGCGACTCGATGCCCACGAGCACCTGCACGCAGCCCGAGGACGCCAGGCCTGGCAACACGTCGCCACGTTCGCCTAACCGCCAATCCGCTTCCGTAAAATATCGGGCATTCACCGCGGCCAGCGTGTCGAGCAGTTCGCCGGCATCGCGTGAGCCCGCGAATGTATTGTCGTCGGCCAGCTCGATGACCGGCTCGGGATCGATCGCCGCGATCGCTTGCAACTCCCGCCGCACGTTCGCCGTGGGCTTCTCACGAAACGCGCCGAGCAACCGACTCGCGCCGCAGAACTCGCAAGCCAAGGGGCAGCCACGCTGCGTTTGCAAGGTGAATCGCGGCGGCGTCTGGCCGAGCAGATCGAAGCGAGGCGCCGGCCACTCGAAGGCTTGAGCGCGGCCTCGATCAGCAGCGACATACTTAGACCGCAATTCTCCCCGCTCCGTATCCGCGAGCAGCGCCCGCCAGATCGGCTCGCCCGGCCCCACGACGACCGCATCGCAATGCCTGGTCGCTTCATCGGGACAAGCCGTGGCGTGCAGGCCGCCGAGCACCGTCGGTATTCCTCGGCTGCGAAACTGCGCGGCCGCCCGATACGCGAGCGGCGCTGAAGCCGTGAGTGCGGACAGCGCTACCAGCGCCGGCCGCTCGGCCGCGATCTGCTCCACCAACCCGTCGAGCCGTTCCTCGCTCGCCAAGGGATGGTAACTGCACGTCCACGGCTCAGGCGTTAGCCCGGCGAGCGTCAGTAGTCCGAGCGCCGGCAGTTCCCCCAGGGCCTTGGCCCGTCGCCGCAGCCCAGGGAGCGACATGCCGAGTTCCGCCATCTGCGGCTCGCGCAAGCGAAATCCCGTCAGCGGCACGAGCGCGATCTGAGGCATGAATAGCTGCCCTAAGACGAGGCTGAAGCTGGGTCAAAGATCCAACCTACAGGCGAGTTCAGCATACACTAACGGCGAAATGCTTTGATCGTCCCGTGCGGCAAGCGTTCAGCGAATCGGCAACTGAAGCACGATCGCCACGCGAACACTACAATGAGAGTCGGCAAACGTCGACTGCGGCCGTAGCCCAAACGACGGCTCGAACCCATGGGTGTCAGGCACAATGGCGGACGAAGACTTCGACACAGCCGGGCTGGCCGCTTACCTGCACCTTCAGCCGGCGCAGGTTGGCAAACTGGCCGACCGCGGCAAGCTGCCGGGCCGTAAGGTGGGCGGTCAGTGGCGGTTCTCACCGGGCGAGATTCATCACTGGCTCGAGGATCGCATCGGCCTGTCCGACGAAGAGGCGCTGCTGCAAATGGAGGGCGCGCTGGGCAAGCCGCCCGGCTCGGCCGAACTCGCCGAGATCTCGTTCGACGAGCTGCTGCCGCTCGAGGCGATTGAAGTGCCGCTCGTCGCCCGCACGCGTAATTCCGTGATCACGTCGATGGTCGAGGTCGCCGCGCGAACGGGATACTTGTGGGACCCCGACAAGGTCGCCGAGGCGGTGCGTCAGCGGGAAGACATGCACCCGACGGCCCTCGACAACGGCGTGGCGCTGCTCCATCCCCGGCGGCCGCTGCCAGGCATTCTGGGGCAAGCCTTCGTCGCCCTCGGAGTGCTGGGACAAGGCCTCCCGTTCGGCGGCTCGCGTTCCGCGATGACCGACATCTTCTTCCTGATCCTCTCGACCGACGACCGCGGCCATCTGCGCACGCTGGCACGACTCAGCCGGTTGGTGGGCGATGCGGAGTTGCTCACGGAACTACGGGCTGCCGGCGGACCGGGCGCGGCCCAAGCCGCCATGCGTGAAGCTGAAGGCCGCTTGACCGGCTAAACAATTCTTGGGGATTATGGCCATGCAACGCGGATACTCGCTCAAATGGCTGTTCGTTTCGGCCGCCGCAGTCGGGGCCGGCTGTTTGGCGCTCCGCAACGCAAGCTATGACACGAATGGTTATCTTTTGCTCTGCGTGGTCGCAGCGCTTGCCATTTGCCTGGTTGGCGCGCTGGTTCGCACCGGTCGGCCGCGAGCCTTTTGGATTGGCGCCGCGATATTCGGTTGGATTGCGTTTCTGGTGAACGGCCCTGCGCATTCGTTGCTGCCGAATCTTGCGCTGCCCACCGATCAGGCAATTGCGTTTTTGCACAGCAAAGTTTCACAATCGTTGACGCCAGACGAGGCCATTCGGCAGGGTTGGTATCCGGCCGAAGCGTTCAGCGCGTCGCGGCTAAGACACCCCATTGCCGTACCGATGCTCACGCACTTCAGCGACGCGGCCCATTGCCTAATGACTTTGGTAGCGGCGTGCTTTGGAGGCCTGATGGGCAGGCGTTTCTATCGTTTGAATTCGATTACCACAGAGCCAGGCCGTGCAGCAAATTAACGCCCCTTGCCCCGCGGTGCTCTGGATCGGCGAGGCGAGTCCGCCTGAGTTTTCTCGTATCTTCCACGAACTCGAGTCGGCTGTCCTGGTAAAGGCGTGCGCCTCGCCGACCGCTGCCCTTGATCATCTGGCCAGGTTGGCGGAAGAGCCGGCACTCCTGCTGTTCGCTGAGCGATTTCCGGGCGAGTTTGCCGCTGCCGAAGTCGCTGCGCTACGGGCGGGCGCTCCACTCGCCCGCTGCTTGGCGCTGCTCGGCAGTTGGTGCGAAGGCGAAACGCGCTCCGGCAAACCGCTCCCGGGCCTGACGCGGCTCTACTGGCACCAGTGGTCGCCGCAGGCGGTTGAGGAGATTGAAAAGCTGGTCGCCGGGCGGCCGGGCGAGTGGTCTTTGCCGATCACGGCGACCGACGAGGAGCGGCACGTCCTTGGTCCGCACAGCGGACCCTACGTAGGGTCCGCTGTGCGGACCAATTCCGACCACGATCGCACTCTGGTCGCCGTGTGGGCGAGGGAGCGCCAAGCCGGCCTCGCGCTCGCGGAGCTACTAACAGCCGCTGGGCATCCGGCCCAATGGCTGGCGCCTGGCGCCGAGACTGATCGCACGACCTGGGCGGCGACACTCGTCGATCTAGCGCGGGGCACGGAGCGCGAATGGCAGGAGTTGGCCGCCATCTGCGCCGACGAGAATTCCGGCCCCGTCATCGCCCTGCTCGGGTTCCCTCGCCCTGAAGACGCTGAGCGTGCCCAGGAAGCAGGCGCGGCAGCCCTGATTTCGAAGCCCACGCGGGCCGCGCATTTGCTGGCCACACTGCGCGACCTTACGAACCGCGCCGCTGTCTCAGGTGAGCGGCACCCGCAGTCCGTCGTACGCTAGCTCCATGCCGGCCGGCAACTGAGCCGTGGTGGCGTCGTGCTCCAGCTCATGCGACATGTGCGTGAACAGCGTCCGTTTCGCCCCCACCCGCTGAGCAATCGCGATCGCTTCGGTCAGGCTGAAATGCGTGGCGTGTGAACGCGGCCGCAAGGCGTCGAGCACAAAGACATCGAGCCCCGCCAACAGCGGCCAAGTTTCGTTGGGCACGAAGTTGCAGTCGGTGCAGTAAGCCACCTTGCCGATGCGGAACCCGAGCACCTGCGACCGCCCATGCGCCAAGCGGAGCGGAATGATGGTGACGCCGAGCAGGTCGAAGCGCTCGGTCGAAATCCGCCGCAGGTCGAGCAGGGGTACGCCGCCGGCGTAGTGCGCCGCGCCATGCTCGAAGGCATAGTCGAACGAACGGCGGATGCGAGCTTCGACCTCGGCCTCGCAATAGACCGGCAGCGGGTGCCCCAGGTAATGCGGAAAGAGCCGCAGGTCGTCGAGGCCGAACACATGGTCGGCGTGGCCGTGGGTGTAGAGCACCGCCTGCAGCCGGCCGATCTTCGCCCGCAGGAGTTGCGTCCGCAGATCGGGGGGAGTGTCGATCAGTAGCACGCCTCCCGGCAGCCCCAGGGCCACCGAGCAGCGGAGCCTTTGATTGAGCGGATTCGTGCTGGTGCAGGTGGGACAGGAGCAGCCCACCACCGGCACTCCGACCGAGGTGCCTGTTCCCAGGAACTCGAGATGTCCGGCCAGGCCTGCTGGAACTTGCAACATGGCGATCGGCGCGGCTTCCAACGGAGTTCTGGACCACAGGGAAAAGACGCTCCGCTGTTCAGTCAGGCGGCCTGTCCTGAGTCAGGAGCAACCTGACAGCAGCGTGAGCGCCCGCAGCCTGCCACAATCGCGGCCCGAAAGCAAGCTACTGGCTGGTGGGCACTTAGGACCATGCCAAGAGTCGTAAACGCGATCCGAATAGCAGGCTGCCGCCGCGCAGAGCGCGCTTGACCCAATTCGACGATCGCTATAAATTACGCTGGCGGATAATGTTACGCATTTCTTTCGCCCCGCTTGCCCTCGAACGTTGCGGGTGCATGGCCGGGCATTTTCTTGGGGCCCGTGAGGCCCACGGCGCAATCCATGGAACTTTTGGAACGTGTTTGGGAAGGGCTGGGCTCCGGCGCCAACGGAATTGGATCGGCCATTGAGCGCGGGTTGACCTCGCTGTTCGGGTCGTCCAATGCCCGCTACATCCGCAAGCTGCAGGGCAAAGTGGTGGCGGTCAACGCGCTCGAGGCCAAGTATCAGGCCAAGAGCGACGAGCAGCTTCGTCAGCAAACGGCTGACTTCCGCAAGCGGCTCGAGGCCGGCGAAACGCTCGACGACCTGCTCGTCGAGGCCTTTGCCGTCTGCCGCGAAGGGGGCCGCCGCTTCCTTAATATGCGGCACTACGACGTGCAGCTCGTGGGCGGCATGATCCTGCACGGCGGCAACATCGCCGAAATGGTCACCGGCGAAGGCAAAACACTCGTCGCCACCCTGCCGGCCTACCTCAACGCGCTGTCCGGCAAGGGCGTTCACGTCATCACGGTGAACGACTACTTGGCGCGCCGCGACATGGAGTGGATGGGCCCGCTCTACATGGGCCTGGGGCTCACCGTCGGCGCGATCCAAAACGACATGCCGGCCAACGAGCGCCAAAAGGCGTATGCCTGCGACATCACCTACGGCACGAACAACGAGTTCGGCTTCGACTACCTGCGCGACAACATGCGCCCCGCCGCGCGCGGCGACGATCGCTATCCGAAAGACTATCAGCAGTGCCAAGGGCCGCTGAACTTTGCGATCATCGACGAAGTCGACAACATCCTCATCGACGAAGCCCGCACGCCGCTGATCATTTCGGGCCCCGCCCACGACGATGTCTCGCGCTACGCGCGGGCAGACAAGATCTCCCGCCAGCTCGTGCGCGATCAGCACTTCGAGGTGAAGGAGAAGGAGCACTCCGTTCACCTGACCGAGTCGGGCGTGCGATTGGCCGAGCAACTGGCCGGCGTCGAGAGCTTCTACACCGCCGGCAACATGGAATGGCCGCACTTGATCGACAACTCGCTCAAGGCGCACCACCTGTATAAGCGCGACGTGAACTACGTCGTCAATCACGACAAGGACGGCGGCGAAGTTGTCATCGTCGACGAATTCACCGGCCGCTTGATGCCGGGCCGTAACTGGAGCGATGGCCTGCACCAGGCGGTCGAAGCCAAAGAGAACGTGAGGATCAAGCAGGAGAATCAGACCCTCGCCACGATCACGTTGCAGAACTTCTTCAAGCTTTACAACAAGCTCTGCGGCATGACCGGCACGGCCATGACCGAGGCCAACGAGTTCTGGAAGATCTACAAGCTCGACGTGGTGGCGGTGCCCACCAACCGCAACATGCTGCGGATCAACCACGCCGACGTGATCTACCGCACCGAGAAAGAGAAGTTCCAGGCGATCGCCGACGAAATCGAGTTCGTCCACAAGTTCGACGTGATCGAGCTCAAGGACGGCAACCGCATCGCCGGCGAGTTGGAAAGCGAAACGGAGAGCGCACTCACGATCGTGCCGCGCGAGAAGAAGGCCCGCGAAGTCATCGAGCGCAGCCGCGTGACCTCGGTCCATAAGAAGGGCCGCCCCGTGCTGGTCGGCACCGTGTCGATCGAGAAGAGCGAGCGGCTCTCGTCGATGCTCGACAAGCGCGGCGTGCCCCACCAAGTGCTCAACGCCAAGCACCACAAGCGCGAAGCCGAAATCATTTCGCAAGCTGGCCGGTTGAACGCGGTGACGATCGCCACGAACATGGCCGGCCGCGGAACCGACATCATTCTCGGCGGCAACCCCGAGACGATGGCCTGGGCCCAGCTTCAAGACAAATATCCCACCCGGCTCGAAGTTCCGCCCGAAGAGTGGAACGGGCTCGTCGAACAGATCGAACAACGCGAGCACATGAAGTCGCAGGGGCGCGAGGTGGCCACGCTTGGCGGCCTGCACGTCATCGGCTCCGAGCGACACGAAGCTCGCCGCATCGACCTGCAGCTTCGCGGTCGCTGCGGTCGCCAGGGCGATCCCGGCAGCAGCCGCTTCTTCTTGTCGCTTGAAGACGACCTGATGCGGATCTTCGCCGGCGAGTGGGTGAAGAACGTGCTCACGCGTCTCGGCATGCAAGAAGGCGAGGCTATCGAGAGCCGTATGGTGAGCCGGCGAATCGAAGGCGCTCAGAAGAAGGTGGAAGAGCGGAACTTCGAAGTTCGCAAAAGCCTGCTCGAATACGACGAGGTGATGGACCAGCAGCGCAAACGCGTGTACGGCTATCGCCAGAGCATTCTCGACGGCGAGAACTGTCGCGGGCTGCTGCTCGACATGATCGATCGCCAGATCGACCAATTCCTCGACCGCTTCCTCGACAAGGACTACGGCGCCGAGACCTTCGCCAAGTGGGCCGGCAGCCGGCTGGTTTGCGAGCTCGACGCCAGCGACTTCCGCGGCCTCGACTTTGCCACGGCCGACACATTTGCCAAGGATCAGGCCGAGCGTTTGGCCGATACGGCCATCTACGACGCCATTGAGGAAAACCTGCCCCAAGGCGAGGACCAGTCGGAGTGGAACTGGGAGGCGCTGGCGAAGTTCGTCAACACGCGGTGGAATCCCAACCTTCGCGACCGCGACCTCAAGAAGGAAGGCCGCGACCATGTAGGCGAGTTGCTCATCAAGCAATCCCGCGAGGCGATCGCCGCGATCGACCTGAGCGAAGGCGCGCGCGTCCTCGAAGAGGACTTTGGCCGCCAGAGCACGGTCGGTTGGGTGCAGTACAAGTTCGGCCTCGTGATCTCGCTCGACGAGCTGAAAGACAAAGAGCCCGAGGCCATCAAGGCCTTCGTACGCAAGCAAGCCCGCGCCGTTTACGACCAGCGCGAGGCCGAGTTGCCGGTCCTGTCGGCGCTCGCCCACTTCGCCGGTCGCGATTCCGCGGATCGCCGGCCGCTCGATCGCGAGGCCCTGCTCCGCTGGGCGCAAGATCGCCTGGGCGCAACGCTCACGCTCGAGGACTTGGGCAGCAAGTCGCAGGACGAGCTTTATGCTCTGCTCCTCGAGGCTAGCCGCTCGCATCAAGCGCAGGCCAGCCGCACCCGTACGGAAATCGACGAACGGGTTCACAAGCTGTTCGCTGGCGGAGGCCATGGCGGCAACGGCGCGTTGACCTCGCTCTCCGATTGGATGCACGACAAGCTGCAGCTCGACATTCCGCGCGGCGAGCTCGAACGGCTCGACGAACCAGGCCTGCGCAAGCGTCTGCTGTCTGCGTACGACGACCGCTTCCGCCCCGAAATGCAGCAGATGGAGCGCGATGTCTTGCTCCGGTTGCTCGACGACGCCTGGAAGAATCACTTGCTCTCGATGGACCACCTGAAGAGCAGCGTCGGCCTGCGGGGCTATGCTCAGCTCGACGCCAAGGTGGAGTACAAGCGCGAAGGCATGCGGCAGTTCGAGACGATGTGGAACGGGGTAGCCGAACGGGCCACCGACCTGGTGTTCCGCATGGAGCAAGGCGAACCCGAAGCGCCCCGTCCCTCGAACCTGGCCAACGCCCGCGCCGTCCACGAAGAAGCCCGGCCGGTGACGGAGATCGCCAAGCAACAGAAGGCGGCGATCGAAGCCACGCAGTCGGACCAAAAGTCGGAGCCGATCCGCAACCGCGCGACCAAGGTGGGCCGCAACGATCCCTGCCCCTGCGGGAGCGGCAAGAAGTATAAGGTGTGCTGCATGCGGAAGGGCGAGGCGGTGTAGCGATGGTCAACGCGAAGGTGCAAGCCGAACTGCTCGACGAATTGAGCCACCTCGCTCCGTCGCTTCAGACACGCGTGCTCGAATTTGCCAAGAGCCTGAGGAGTGGTTCTCCCGCGACTTCCTGGGACGAGCGGCTGGCGGGTCTCTTTGGTTCGCTCAGCAAGGATGAGGCGGATGCGATGATGAAGGTGATCGAGGAAGACTGCGAGCAGATTCGCCCCGATGAGTGGTAATGCACTGCTCGACACCAACGTGTTTGTCCGTGTCTTGGGCGGCGATCCCGCAGCCGACGCATGTTTGCGCCAGCTCGACCGAGCGTACCTCTGTATGATCGTCATGGGAGAACTGTGGCACGGCGCGGAGAACTCGGCTCGCCCCGAGGAAAGTCGCCACGCTGTTGAGAAGCTTGCGAAGCGGTTCGATTGGTTGCCCGGTTCACACGCCGTGGCGGTAGAGTTTGGCCGCATCAAGCACGACTTGCGTAAACGTGGACGACCCATACCCGAAAACGATGTCTGGATTGCTGCGTTTGCCAAGGCACACTCGCTCTTGCTTCTAACGAATGACCAACATTTCGCCGAAGTCGACGGTCTGAAAGTCCAGCCGGTCTAAAGAAACGACACTGCGCCGATAAAGAACCCGCGCAAAACTCGACGATACTGCCTGTTGGACCACTCTTGCAGGCAGGGGCCATGAGCCCAACACGACCTCGGACCCAGGAAAAGGATTGCCTGCGGTGCGCTACCTGCTCAACCTCATCTACCTGGCCGTGCTCTGCGTGGCCGCGCCCTGGCTGCTCGTGCAAGCGGTCCGCAAAGGCAAATATCGCCAAGGCTGGCTGCAGAAGCTCTTGGGCCTGGTCCCGCGCCGCACCGGCGACCGCCCCTGCATCTGGCTGCATGCCGTCAGCGTTGGCGAAGTGAACCTACTCGCCACGTTGCTCAAGCGCTTACAAGCCGCGCTGCCTGATTGGGACTTCGTCGTCTCCACGACTACGATGACCGGCTACGCGCTGGCCAAGACGCGCTATCCCGACGTGCCGGTCTGCTACTGCCCGCTCGACTTTAGTTGGGCCGTGGCCACCGCCGTGCGGCGCATTCGGCCCGATGTGTTGCTGCTGGCGGAGCTCGAGCTCTGGCCGAATCTGATCGCGGCCTGCCGCGGCGTCGGCGCACAGGTAGCCGTGGTCAATGGCCGGCTCAGCGACCGCAGCTTCCGCGGCTATCGACTGCTGCGCCCCGCCATCGGCCGCTTGCTGCGCAAAGTCGACCTCATCGCCGCGCAAAACGAACAATACGCGGAGCGGTTCTTGGCCTTGGGCGCTGTGCGCGCAGCAGTCCGCATTACCGGCTCGCTCAAGTACGACGGCGCTCAAACCGATCGCCAGAATGCCCGCACGCAGCGGCTGGCTCGCCTTGTCGACCTCGCTCCCAGCGACATCGTCTTCCTGGCCGGCAGCACCGGCGAGCCGGAAGAGTCGCTCGCACTCGCCACATACTCCGAACTTGCGGCGCGGGCGCCGCAGCTTCGCCTGGTGCTCGTGCCTCGACATCCCGATCGCTTCGACGCCGTGGCGCAACTGCTCGACGACAGCGGCCACACATGGCAGCGCCGCAGCGCGCTCGATTTCGAGCCGGCCAATCCGGCCGCGCGAATTCTGCTCGTTGATCGCGTCGGTGAACTCGGGGCTTGGTGGGGCACGGCGCAAGTCGGCTTCGTCGGCGGCAGCCTCTGCGGCCGCGGCGGCCAGAACATGATCGAGCCGGCCGCCTATGGCGTCGCCGTGTCGTTCGGGCCCAATACCCGCAACTTTCGCGACATCGTCGCCGGCCTGCTCGCGGCTGAGGGCGCCGTCGTTGTGAAAGATGGCCCCGCGCTCACCCGCTTCGTGCAGCAGTGCTTGGCCGATCCCGCCTACGCCGAGCAACTCGGCCGCCGCGCGTCGGCCCATGTCGCCAGCCAACTGGGCGCAACCGACCGCACCGTCGAGAAGCTGCTCGAGCTGGTCGGCGCGGCGGACCACGCCCCGGCCGCCCGTCGTGCGGCAGCCTAAGGAACGAATCGCCGTGCACGGCACGGGAGCCTTCGCATGAAAAAGCTGATGTTGCTGATCATCGCCGGCGGCGTGCTTGGCGGCGGCGCCTACCTGGCTCAGCACTACGACATCGATCGCCTCAAGCAGTTCGAGTTCAAGCCGCGCTCCGGATCGCCCGCTGCGCCGGTGGCTCAAGAGGCCGGGCGTGTCGAAGGCGCAGTGCGCGTCGCGTCTTATCGGCTGGCGCCCTGGGACGACAGCCAGGCCGACGACGCGCAGCTCATCGACTTGCTGGCCGAATCGGTCGGCCGCTTCGACGTCACGGCGCTCGCCGGTCTGCATTCCGCGGAGCACTTGCTCACTCGCCTCACCGCTCGCTTGAGCGCCGCCGGACACAACTACGAATACGCGCTCGGTCCGCTCGTGGGAGCCGAAGGCGAGCGGCAGCGGTTCGCTTTCATCTACAACGCCGACACCCTGCTCCTCGACCGCAGCCGACTCTACACGGTTCGCGATCCTGACAACCTGTTGAGCGCCGATCCGCTCGTCGGCTGGTTTCGTGCGCTCGGCACAGACTCGGACGCGGCGTTTACATTCTCGCTCGTCGCCGCCAACGTCTCCTCGCGACGTGCGGAGGCCGAACTCGCGGCCCTCGAGCAAACGCTCCGCGCCGTGCGCGACGATGGCCGGAACGAAGACGACGTCATTCTCGCGGTCAGCTTGCCGGAGGGGCAGGCGAACCTCGGTCCGCTCGAGTGGCTGCCGCAAGGTTGCGTCGCCCCGGCCCACGGCCGCGCGACAGGTCTGTACGGCAATGAACGGCTCGACGCCCTGGTGTTCCAGACCTCGGCGACACTTGAATACTTCGGCAGCAACGGAGTGCTCGATCTGGTCCGCTCGCTCAATCTCACGACGCAGCAAGTCGAGCGGCTGTCTCCTCGTCTGCCTGTTTGGGCAGACTTCACCACCGCGGAAGCGATGGACCGTTGACGAGCGCTGTTCGCGCAACAAAAAACCAGAGCGTCCGCCGCCAATCTTGCGATCGACGGGCAGACGCTCTGGAGCCTTGAGGATTCGTTGGTGCGATCCGTTGACCGCCAATCTTAGAGCCGTCCCACGCGAACCGCGGCGTCTCCATAGTAGGTGTCAATCTCACGAGCCCAGTTCGGCTCGGCCATGTTGGGCCACTGGTCTTTGTTGAAGCCCGGTGCCCGCTCCAGCCGTTCCTTCGGAACATCGAGCACGAAGGTCGTATCGTCGCCCACGGTCTTCATCCGCAAGGCGCCCCAAGGCACGGCGAACAACTTGTCGCCCACACCGAGGAAGCCACCGAAGGACAGCGCGGCGTAGCGCACCTTACCGGTATTCAGGTCGAGCACCAAGTCTTCGATCTTTCCAAGGTCTTCGCCGGCAGCGTTCTGCACTGGCATGCCGACGAGTTGGCTCGAGCGAAATGCCAAGCCGCGATCGACGGCCGGACGGCGGTTTGGCAAATCGATGTCGACCACCGTGTTGCCACGCGGTCCACGAATCTCGATGCCGCCTTCATTCCTCTCGACCTGCTGAGCGCTCACCCAAGCAGTCGAAGCCACGGCCAGCACGGCCAACGACAAAAAGAACAGCCTCTTCACCATGATGTCTCACTCCCAACGTATGCGTATGGAACCGAATTTGTTTTGCTGGACAAGCCAATCGGCTTGGTCGCTTCCTCCAGGACCGACCCCACCTAACGCAACTGGCTTGCCAATGCGAGGCAAAAATCTGAACCGCCAGGCTGCAACGCGACGTAATTGCTTAGTAGATTGACGCTTGCAGCCGTAACCTGGGGTGCCCCGCTGATGGTGGGCTGGACGCGCAGCGGCCAGCGGGGATGGGTAATTTCCCGGGGGCAGCCGCCTTGCCCCTCTCCCGAGGTTCGCCTACAGTGACCCTCCGTCCGACCCCTGCCCGACGATCCGCGGCGAGTGGCCGATGAACGAATCCGACGACAAAGCCCTGACGCCGGACCCGGCCGAAATTCCCGCGGCCGTCGTGAGTCGTTTGAGCCTGTATCTACGCGAACTGCAGCATCTGCTGCGCGATGGTCACGAGACCGTCAGCTCGAGCCAGCTCGGTCCCCTGCTCGGCTTCTCCGGGGCTCAGGTGCGCAAAGACCTGGCCTACTTCGGCCACTTTGGCTACCCCGGCGTGGGCTACCGCTGCGCTGAACTGGTGCTGGCCATCCGCCGCATCCTGGGCACCGACCGCGACTGGCCCGTGCTGATCGTCGGCACCGGCAACCTGGGTCGCGCCCTGCTGGGCTACAAGGGTTTTGGGCAGCAGGGATTTCGCGTCGTCGCGGCCTTCGACATCGATCCCGAACGAATCGGCGGCCAGATCGAAGGGGTGCCCATCCACCATTTCGACGACCTGCCGGCCATCGCCCAAGCCCACGCGATCCGCCTGGCGATCCTGGCGGTGCCGGCCACGGCCGCGCAATCGGTGGTCGACCGCCTCCGCGCGGCCGGCATCGAAGGCATCCTCAACTTCGCCCCCGTCACCCTCACCCTCCCGCCGGGCATGCGCCAAGTCGGCGTCGACCTAGCGATCGAGCTGGAGCAGCTTTCGTTTTCGGTGGTGAACCGGATTTAGATGCCGGTTGCCGAGTCGAGATTTGCGCCGCGAGTCGCGCCTAGCTTCTGATTGAGCGCACGAAAAAGCCGCTGACCCATGTTGGGCCGCGGCTTTTGCAGAAAGAGCCAGCGCACCTCTAGGGAACCAAGCTAATCATTGCCTTCGGCATCGATTCTTGAATCGACTTGGCCCCCGCCTCAGTCACACCAGTGCCGATGACATTGAGATTTCGCAGCTTATGGAGGTTCTTCAGGTTGGGGAGCCCCGCATCGGTGATTGCAGTATCGCGCAGCCCCAACCACTCTTCGAGTTCGGCCAAGTCTCGAAGATGAACAAGACCGGCATCGCTGACTTTCGTCTTGTCGAGGATGAGGGTGTGCAGGTGCGAATGGCCGGCCAGGTAGGCAACCCCATCATCATCGATCCCCGTCTTCCAAAGGCTCAGGTATCGAAGGCGGTCGAGGCTAGCCAAATGCCGCAATCCTTCGTTCGTGATCTTGGTGCTGGTGAGCGATACGCTTTCGATTGAAGGCACTCGACCGATCAACCACAGTTCTGCGTCCGCTGCGCCGGTATTGCTCAGGTCGATACTTGCAACGTTCTGAAAATGATGGATTCCCAGGATCGAGACAAGCCAGGCTGGAGCGCCAGGTTTGGCCGTGGAATCGAACAGGTTCCGCCCTCGTGCATCACGGCTTAGCTGATGGTCGTACTGGACCTTACCGCCCAGATTGAGCACTCGGTCGACAAGTTGCTTTTGGCGGCGAGTGACGTTTAGATGCCACCCTAGCCAGATCGCAACAACAGTCATCCCGATGAGCAGTGCCCGGAGACTGAACTGGAGTCGACGTTTCTTTGCGGTCTCAGGCATCGGTCGATACTTCGACGTGATGGTTGCAGATCGCGACTTGGCCTAGCCGGGTCGAGGGTTCAGCGGCGAACCTTGAAACCGATTCCTTGCCCGTCTGATTAGCAAGATCGCGATCTTCACCGTCCAGGCAATGGCCAGTGAGGGCACGAATAGCCAAAGAAAGATCATCGTTCCCCGGAGCCCAAGATTCCACGGGGAAAATAGTCGCGGGAAGGCGTGAAGGTAGGCCATCGTAAGGCTGAAGCACATCGTTCCACCGATGGCTGTCCGCAGGAGCACTGTCTGGCTTTCGAGCACCGTCCAGGTTGCTGCCGCAACGCATGCGAGAACAAGCGCTCCTAAAACAGCCCCGTCAAAAACGATGCTTACGCCACGGCTATCGAACTTCGTGCCGTGTTGCCGTAACGCCTGAGAGGCCGCGAACATTAAGGAGACTATTAGAGGCAAGGCTAACAGCGTGCGGAGGCGGAATTGGTACATCGGATCGACTTAGTCTAGAGCTCGCCGTGGCAAGCATCGAACGCGGAGCCGGGCACATTGGTGCCCCCCGGCTTCGATCGCGACGTTCGGCGCGTTGCTGAGTTGCTTGGCAAGTGTCGACGCCGACGGGCAGCAGCTCGATCGGGAAGCGGATGAGGACGACGCGAAGAAAGAATTGCTCAAACTTTTTTCGCGGTGCCCAGCATACGGACTTTCGTACGGGGTGCCACGTTTCGCCTGATGGCGGCGGCGATCATCACCGCAAAGCAAACCGCGTAAGTCCCGTTTCTACGGGACCTTCGCGAGAGCGGCAGAAAGAGCCAGCGAAGGGAATCGAACCCTTAACCCCCGCATTACGAATGCGGTGCTCTGCCAATTGAAGCTACGCTGGCAAGTTGTTTCAGTCTATGGACTTCCGCAGGATCAGGCAAGGTCGGTTGACCTGGCTTCACCCTGCGGTTGTCGATTCACTGACCTCGATGCGGACGGGAAAGGCCCGGCGAAAACGCCTGCCGAGGGCCTTCCCTAGAATCGAGTCGAAAACTGTACCACGCGCGGCGTAGTCGTGCAAACCGGTCTCTTTCAGGGCTCGACAAACTCCCTGGAAGACTCCCATCCGGCCGGAAAGCTCGCAGATTTCACGTGCTTCCCAGGCAAATAACCGGGTCGCACCCGCCGCGGGCGCAGGCTCCGGCGTTCTGACCTAGAGTTGTCTTGGAATGCCCGCCTTTGGGGAGAGGCCGTGGCGTTCTCACGCAGCGCGGCGGGGACTGCTGGATGCAAGAGGGGACCCCGCCGCGCTCTTTTTGCGCGCCGGCATGCTTGAGGCTCGCGGCAATCAACTCGCGGTGGGCCCGCAGTCATTCCTGGTCCCCCTGCGTGTCTGCACAGGCTGGAAGCCTGTGCCACTTCGAATAGAGGTCGTCTAACGAGAGCGGGCCAGAGTTCACGTGGAGTCGATCGTCTCCCCCCCGTCATTGACGGGGGGCTAATGAGGGCATGCCGCCGTGGAGTCGGAACTTCGCAAAGCGCCGCAAGCGATGTGGCTGCCGCGGTCTGCGGGCGAGCAGATTTTCTTTCCGCAGTCGGCCCTCTTCCGGCTTGCGTTGCCCCGAGGCCGCCCACTGTTCGGCTTCTGTCGATAGAGCGTTGAGCATGCGTTCGACGCGCGCCCGCTCGGCCTCCAGTCCTTCGCGGCTCAGCCCTGGCTCGATGTGGATCGCTGGGCTGACCACGGCCCGTGCGCGGGAGTACGGCCGGGGCACGGCGAAGCGGTCCCAGCTCGGCAGCCGCCAGGGGCGATCGTAGCCAAAGCCCATCGCCACGATCGGCAGCCCCAACTTCGACGCCAAGTAGATCGGTCCCTGCGCCAACTGCCGCCGCGGACCGCGCGGGCCGTCAGGCGTGATCGTCAGGTTCATCTGCTGGCTCTTGCGCAGCAGCTCGCGCAGGGCCTTTGCGCCGCCGCGCGTGGTCGACCCGCGCACGAAGTCGAACCCCAAATGCCCGGCGACGCGCGAAAGCAGATCGGCGTCGCGATGCTGGCTGAGCAGCATCGTCAGATGGCAATGCCCGCGGAGAAAGATGGGAAACAGAATGTACTCATGCCAGAAGATGTAGATCTTCTGGCCGTCCCACTCCGGCCGCACGGGATCGACCGCTGGATCGTAGTAGGCCACTCGGTAGTCGAGCGTGCCCATCCAGTGCCGGATGAGCGCGGCCGCGCCGAGTCCGCCGAACTTGTTGAGCGCCGCCGTGCCGACTCGCATCAGGGGCCATCCTTGGCTGAGGGCTTAGAGCAGGGCCTTGGCCTGGGCAGACAACTGGGCCACCTCGGCGGCGAACGCCCGCCGCACCTCGGCCAAGCCGGCCGGCGCTTTCCGCACATCACTGCGCACATAATCGAGCATGATCCGTTCCGCGGCCACGAACGCCGGACCAATCTCGATCACCGCTTCGGCCAGCCGCACCGGCACGCTGGTCACCCCGTTGGCGTCGCCATGCAGCAGTTCGCCTTGTTCGACGACCAGCCCGCCTACGCGCACCGGCATGCCGAGATGCAGCAGATGGCAGTAGCCGTGCGAGCAGATCGTGCCGCCGGTGAAGACCGGGAACTTGAGCGCCCGCACCTGGTCCAGATCGCGGCCGGTGCCTGAGGTGATCAGCCCCGTCGCGCCAAAGCCCTGATAGACCGAGCACATCACTTCGCCGAAGGTGGCCGACACCGCCGGATCATCGAGGTCTTGAATGACTACGACCGCAGGCCCTGGCAGGCCCGCGAACTGCTCGACCTGTTGCTCCAGACTGCCGTAGGCGTCGCCACGCCCCGGCGGGGCGTCGCTGCGGAAGCTTGCGGTGCAGGCGAAGCCCACCATCGGCGGCAGGTCGGGGAAACCGGCTCGAATGCGGCCGTCCATGTAGCCGCGGTTGCGCGGCCGGGCATCGAACAGCTCGAGAATGTTGCAAATCGTTGGCGTGTCGAACTCGGCAAGCTGCGCGAGCGTGCTGCGGGTAATGGCCATGCGTTGTCAGTTTCCTAGTGCGCCGCGATAGCAGGCATCGAACAACAGTTCCCACTCTGCCCGCTGAATCTGCTGACAAAGCTCTCCGCTGGTCGAGCGGCCCCCCAGCGAGGCCTCGCAGAGATCGATGAACCGGTAGGGGTCCCAACTCGGCTGCGTCAGCAGATAGTCGGCCGCGCGATCATGCGACAGGCTGCCGGCCAAATCGGTGGCCACGCTCTGCAGCGGCTCGAACACGGGGTGAGCGCCGAACTGGCGGAACCAGTACTTCGCGTTGGAAAAGTCAGGCTCCCGGCGGTGCAGAATGCCGTGCCAGTAGCTGCCGTCTGCCTGGTCGATGTCTTGGCTGAGCGCGTGCGAACGGTCGAAGTGATCGTGCAGCAGCCAAACCGCGGCCCGGCAACAGTCGGCCAGCGGACGCGAGAGCACCGAGCCTGGGAAGAGATCGGGCCGCGAAAGCGCCGCCTCGAGTTCGGCCGCGGAACCGCGCGGATGTCCCGGCCCCAACTCGTTCAGCCGATCGCCGGCCAAGAGCGGGGCAAACACCGGCCCGTAACGGTTCGGATCAAAGGAGTGCATCTGACAAGGCCGGCGGCGAAGGAGGAGAAACCAATCCGCCCGCATTGTGATGCGTGCCTGCAAATCTGCCAAGCCGCGTCTGCGCCGCTGGCGGTTTCGCCCGCTGCAGCAACTACGGCTTCGGCTCGGCCGGGGCCGACAGTTCGACCGGCTGGCTCGCCGCCGGCTTGCGGCCATAGACCGTAGGCAAGCTGAGCTCCTCGATCTCGACCGCAGGGTCTCCCAAGTAGATCACCACCTGCAGCGCCGTGGCCGTGGTCCAGGCATTGTGCTCGACCATCCACTGGCAACTGCGGTCTGCCGGTTTCTCGGGAGGAGCACTCTCCTCCACAGGAAACGGCTGCTGGGCGACGCCGGCCTGCTTGGAAAGGCGAACGGTGATCTCCGCACCGTCGATCTTGGCCAGTCGCTCGAGCGCGGCGGAGATCTGCTTGGCGTCGCCGCGGAAGTAGAGCTTCGTATGGGAATTGATGAACCAGCCGCCCACGAAAAGATCCTTTTGGTCGCTTAGCGCTTCGTGCATCGCCTTGACCGTGGCATCCGGCTTCTTATCGTCGCCTTGCCCAACGGTCGGCACCGCGATGCCCGGCCGATCGAGGTTGCCCCCCAGGCCGTGGGCCAACTCAGTGCTAGCAAACAGGCAAGCCAACACCCCGGCAACGAACAGGCAGCGACGCATCGAACGAGACTCCAGCACAGGGGTGATCTGAGGGGTAGTTGCTCCATCTTTGACGCCTGAGCCGAAGCCCCAGTTCCGCTGCCGAGCGCACCGAGCCGGGAAGAGCTTGGGCGGTCGCCCAAACGCAGGTTTGATACGTAAAGTAAGGTAAGCTAACGGCTAGGGGCGTTAGGCGGATCGGCGAGAGGAGCTTGCCGAACTCAGGGCGAGTGACGGTTAACTTGCTTCTCGGAAACAGTTTAGGGGCCGCGGCCAGCGCCGCGCCCCGCCTTCTCGGCTTTGGAAAGCGACGACAGCCCATGTGCGGAATCGTTGGATACGTCGGGTCCCGTCAGGCGGCGGACTTCTTGTTGCAGGGCCTGCGCCGGTTGGAATACCGGGGGTACGACAGCTCAGGCGTCGTGACCATCTCCGACCGCGGCGAACTCGAGGTCGCCAAGGCGGCCGGCCGCATCGACACCCTGGCTGAGATGCTCCGCCAAGCGCCGGCCGAAGGACACATCGGCATCGGCCATACCCGCTGGGCCACGCACGGCGCGGCGACCAACGTCAACGCGCACCCGCATCTCGGCGGCAACGGCGTGCTGGCCCTCGTCCACAACGGCGTGATCGAAAACTACCGCCCGCTCAAGGAGCGGCTCGAGGGCGAAGGCTACGAATTCCGCTCGGCCACCGACAGCGAAATCATCGCCCACCTCGTGGCGAGCTGCCTGGAAGAAGACGGACTGCTCAACCCGAACGCCGAAGATCAAGAGCGCGTCATCGCCGCCAGCTATGAGCCGCTGGTGCAAGCCGTGAGGCGGGCGCTCGCGCAACTGCACGGCACCTATGGCCTGGGCATCGTCTTCCACGACTACCCCGAAGTGATCCTGGCCGCGCGGCTTGGCAGCCCGCTGGTGGTCGGCGTAGGCGAAGGCGAACACTTCGTCGCCAGCGACGCTTCGCCCCTGGTGGGGCACACCGCGAAGATCGTCTACCTGGCCGACCACGAGTTGGCCGTCGTCACGGCCGAAAAGCTGCGGGTCATTCACCGCGACCAAGGAAACGTGCATCACAGCGTGCAGGTGCTCGACCTCGAGCTCGAAGATGTCGGGCTCGAAGGTTACCCGCACTACATGCTCAAGGAGATCTTCGAGCAGCCGGAGAGCCTGCGCAACGCCATGCGCGGCCGACTGAGCCTCGACGAAGGGACGGCCGTCTTTGGCGGGTTGAATCTCACGCCCCAGCAGTTGCGCTCGGTCAACCGCTTCGTCCTCACCGCCTGCGGCACGAGTTGGCACGCGGCGCTCGTGGGCGAGTACCTGATCGAAGAGTTCGCCCGCATCCCGGTGGAGATCGAATACGCCAGCGAGCTGCGGTACCGCAATCCGCCGCTGGATCACAACACGCTGCTGTTCGCAATCACGCAGAGCGGCGAAACGGCTGACACCCTGGCCGCGCTGCGCGAGATGAAGCGCAAGGGGCACCCGACGCTGGCCATTTGCAATGTGGTCGGCAGCTCGATTGCTCAGGAAGCCGATGGCGGCGTGTATTTGCACGCCGGGCCGGAGATCGGCGTCGCCTCGACCAAGGCCTTCACGTCGCAGTGCGTGGTGCTGGCGATGCTGGCGCTCTACTTCGGCCGCCTGCGTCACCTCAGCTACGGCGCCGGGCAGCGAATCATCGAAGAGCTGCTGCGGCTGCCGGATCAGGTGAGCAAGGCGCTCGAGTGCAACGCCAAGGTGCGGCAGGTCGCGGAAAAGTACGCCGGCGCGAACAACTTCCTCTACCTGGGGCGGCAGTACAACTTCCCCACGGCGCTCGAGGGCGCCCTCAAGCTCAAGGAAATCAGCTACATCCACGCAGAAGGCTATCCGGCGGCGGAGATGAAGCACGGGCCGATTGCACTCGTCGACGAGAACACGCCCAGTGTGTTCCTCGTGCCGCACGGCCAGGTGTACGACAAGGTGATGTCGAACCTGGAGGAGATCAAAGCCCGCGGCGGACCGGTGATCGCCATCGTCACGCACGGCGACACGCGGGTAGCGGAGCTCGCCGACGACGTGATCTACGTGCCGGCGGTCGAAGACTACCTGCAGCCGATCGTGGCGGCGATTCCGCTCCAGCTCTTGGCCTACCACATCGCGGTGCTCCGCGGCTGCGATGTCGACAAGCCGCGAAACCTGGCCAAGAGCGTAACGGTCGAGTAGGCCCGAGGTCGTAGCCTCGACCACGACTCGTTCCTTCGCACAGCCCGCTTTCGTCCCTACCATCTTCCCTACCGCGTGGGACGGATGGTACATCTACGTTCGCAGGCTTTTCTGCGCCGTTCGCTGCGCGCACGCCACGGAAGGCCTGTGACCGCGTGCGACTTCGGCGGCCCTAGCTCCACAAAGCCAGTGCGCAGAAGGCTCCCGCACGGCCGTACGGCCCCATTCGAGATCTAACACCGGTCGCCGCAAGGAGCTTTCGTGACCACGGTTGTCCTGCTCATCCTCTCGAACTTGTTCATGACCGTGGCTTGGTACGGCCATCTCAAATTCAAGACGAGCCACCTGGTGATGGTGATCCTGGCGAGTTGGCTGATCGCCTTGCCGGAGTACGCTCTGCAGGTGCCGGCCAACCGCATCGGCCACGGGCAGTTCACCGCCCCGCAGCTCAAGATCATGCAGGAAGCGATCTCGATCAGCGTGTTCGTGGTCTTCAGCATTCTCTTCCTGCGCGAAACGCCGCAGTGGCACGAATGGGCCGGCATGGGACTGATCCTGGCGGCCGTTGTGGTGATGGCGGCTCCCTGGCGCTGGGGAGCGAAGACCGTGGGGGATGTGCCGGCTGCCGAAGCGGCGGCTGATTCCGGCGGCCACTAAGTAGGGCACACAGGCTGGAAGCCTGTGCCACGAGAGAGCCAAGTGGCACAGGCTTCCAGCCTGTGAATTCCCCGGCAGGCCGCTTACCAGCCGGTACTGGCCGCCTTGCCAGCCCGTCCCGGCCGCGTTGAGACGCAGGCCGAAATCGGCTATTCTTGCCCTCTTGCCACGGCCCCACTGTCTTGCCGTCGGCGCCGACCCTTCACCCGTTTTCTGAGTTTGGAGTTCGCCGCATGTCGTCGTTTCAGGGCAAGAAGGGCTTGGTGCTGGGCGTGGCCAACGATCACTCGATCGCCTGGGCAATTGCTCAGCAGATCATGGCCGCCGGCGGCGAATGCGGCTTTACCCACCTGCCGGACCGCGCCGACGACGAGCGGCAGCGCAACCGCCGCCGGGTGTCGCTGCTGACCGACAAGGAGCCGAACGCCAAGTTCCTGGTGCCGATGGATGTGGGCAAGGACGAAGACATCCAGGCCGTGATGCGGCAGGCGGGCGAGAGCTTCGGCAAGATCGACTTTCTGCTCCACTCGATCGCCTTCGCCTCGCTCGACGACCTGAAGCGCGACACGATCGAGACCAGCCGCGATGGCTTCAAGATGGCGATGGAGATCAGCGTTTACAGCCTGATCGCCGTGGCCAACGCTGCCCGTGGCATCCTGGCCGACGGCGCGAGTGTGCTCACGCTGACCTACTTTGGCGGCGAGCGCTGCGTGCCAGGCTACAACGTGATGGGCATCTGCAAGGCGGCGCTCGACGCCAGCGTGAAGTACCTGGCGTACGATTTGGGCCCGCGCGGCATCCGCGTGAACGCGATCAGCGCCGGCCCCTTGCGCACCTTAGCCGGCCGTGGCGCCGGGGTCGACGACATGCTGGGCCTGTACGAGCAAATGGCCCCCTTGGGCCGCAATGTCACGCATGAAGAAGTCGGCCGCTCGGGCGCGTTTTTACTGGGCGACTGCTCGAACGGCATCACGGGCGAAATCCTGCACGTCGACGGCGGCTACAACGTGATGGGCTCGCCGGGACGGATGCTGGATAAGCTGCGCGGGTAGAACCCACACGGTTGCCAACCAGACGCACCGACAGCCATATTCTGGTTGTCGTTGTGGCTGCGTCCGCGTCTTCTGGCTCTTGCCTCCTATGCTCGGCCCCCTGTTCCGCCTGGAGCTTGTCACCACGGCTCGGCCGCCGTGGGTGCTGGCGGTGAGGGCAGGGTATGTGGCGCTGCTCAGTTGGACGCTGTGGTCGGCCTATGAGCGGCTCTTCGACCAGGGCGACTTGGTGACGCTCGAGGCGCTGTCGCGCTTCGCGGCCAACTTCTTCACCAACTTCCTCTGGCCGCAGTTGCTGGCCGTGGTCTTGATCCCTCCGGCGATCGTGGCAGGCGCCATCGCCGGCGATCGCGAGCGGGGCATTCTCGACCATCTCTTCACCACTACGCTTACCAGCGGCGAGATCGTGGTCGGCAAGCTGGCCATTCGGCTAATGCACTTGCTGTTTATCGTGTTGGCGGGGCTGCCGGTGCTCGCCGCGGCGATGATCATGGGCGGCATCGCTCCGGCGTCGCTCGCCGCCGTGTTCCTCACCACGCTGAGTACGCTGATCACCGTATCGGCGATTAGCCTCCTACTGTCGGTTTGGTCGGCGCGGGTGCGTCCGGCGGTTGCTAGCGCCTACCTCGTCACGTTCGGGTTGTTGCTGCTGCCGCTGGCCCTGCAGTCGTGGCGCAACTCTTCGAACTGGTTTCAAATCGCGCACGATCGCTGGCTGACCGGCGTTCGCCTACTACTGGTGCAGGCCAATCCTTTTTCCAACCTGTCTGATCTACTCTTCGGCAACGCGACGCGGCAGCGCGACCTGTGGGCGAGCACGCTGCTGCTGGTGCGGAATCAGATGCTCGTGGCCGCCGTCTGTGTGTTCTTCGCCGTGCTGTGTTTGCGGAGTGCGAATCGCGCCATGCTCGAGGGAGGCCGCGGCGCCCGACGCGCGCTCGGCTACTGGCGATTGCCCATGTGGACGGCCCAGCCAATTGCCTGGAAGGAGATGTTCGCCGAGCGCGCCGCCGAACGGCTGGGGCCGCTCGGTCGGGTAACCTTGACGCTGATCGTGCTCGGGCTCATCGCGACCACGGCCAGCGCCTTCTGGGCTGGCGTCACTCACGGCTCGCGCGGCTACTTCGAATTCAGTTCGCAGGTCGGCGCGCTCGTGAGCTGCGCGGGGCTGCTGTGGCTGGCGTCGCGAGCGGCCAGCTTGGTCACCAGCGAACGCGAGCGCAATACCTGGGACACGCTGTTGAGCTTGCCGGTGAGCCGCTTCCAGATCGTGACCGGAAAGCTGCTGGGCAATCTGTACGCCGGCCGCTGGCTGCTGCTCGCGGTGATCGTCATCTGGTTGCTCGGCGCTTGGTTCCGGCCCACGCAACTGCTGTCCGTGGCGCTGTTGGTCGTGGTCTTTACAGTCATCGGTTGGTTCGGCTCGGCCATGGGGCTGCTCTTCTCGTTGGCCTGTCGCAATTCGCTGCGAGCGATGCTCAGCACGGTAGGAGTGTGCCTGGTCGTGGGGGGCGGCTATCTGATGTTCTTTTCCATCCGCCTGCTCGCCCAGAGCGACCAGATGAACTACGTGCAGATGTTCTCAGTCCCCTCGCTCTTGTGGGTGGCGCACGATTTGGGCCGGCGGCTCGCCAGCGGCAACCTGCCTGAAACCACGGCGCCGTTCTTCGTGGGCCTGGGCGCATATATTGCCATGAGCGCCGCGCTGACAGCCACGATCGTGCTAGCATTCGAGCAGCTCACGGGGCGCATGGAGCCACGCCGCGAGCCGCTGCCACGGCCGAAGACCGAGATGTCCGCTTCTTTGCCAACATTACCGCATCCGCTGCCGACGCGCGCCGCCGACGCCGTCGAACGGGTGGCTTGAGAACGACTTTCGACGGGTGGCTGGGGTCGAGCCGAAAGGCGAGCCCCCAGTGCAGTGACCTGGCCTGGCCACCGTGGCGTGCCTTGTTCAACGTTCCCTCTGGGGGCTCGCCTTGCTCGACCCCAGCCACCCGGCCGCCAGCGGCCCGGCAAGAGAGTTCTGCTCTGCCAATCGGCAGAGCGCCCAGCCGCCGGCCTCAATTCGCCTCACGCGAGGGGATTGGATCAACCGATAGCTGGGGTACCGCGTTTCTCCGGAACTTTGGCCTCCCGGCAGCTTGCAACTGCTCCGGTGTAGACGCAAAGTCCTGTCTTGCGGGACAGGATCGGCCCTCGCTGTGGCGGCGCGGGTCCACGCAAACTCCCATGAGGGCCAACTCATGTCGAGCAACTCCGCAGTTGTCGGCGCACGTAGCAACGCCAGCGCTCCCCGGCGATCCACGGTCGATTCGAGCGATCGTCCGCATCCGCCCGAGCTGTTCGCGGTAATCACCTGGGGCTGCGCCGGCACGAAGTGGCTGACCCAGGTGCTCAACGGGCACCCCGAGATCTTCTGTATTCATGCTCTGCGCTACTGCATCGACGTGGCCGACGGCGTTGCCGCGCGGATCGACGACGTGCAGGTGCTCTCGGCAGTCGAGCGCATGGGGGGCGGCCTGCGTCTGGCAGGCGAAGTCCACGGCCTGGCGCGCACGAGCGTGCCCCGTTTGCAGGCCAAGTTCGGCAAGCGCTTTCGCTGCGCCGGGCTGGTGCGGTCGCCGGCGCCACGGCTCCGCTCGCAGCTCGCGCTCTTCGCCACGCACAACTACTCGCCGCGGGCCTGGCCCAACATGGAATACGTCGACCGTCTGCCAGGCTTCGCACGCGTGGCCGGCATGGTGCGCAGCTACGAGCAGTTGATGTTCGTGCATGCAGTCAACATGCTCAACGCGGTGATCGAGGAGCAGAAGCTGTTTCCGCTCTACCGGCTCGAGGATCTGTCGGCCAACGCCGCGGCGCTCAGTGGATTCATCGACCACATTTCCGGCGGCTGCATCGAAGCCGACGAGATGTATCTCACTTGGGCTCAAAGCCTCGGCGCGCCGAACTCGCACGTGTCGATGGCCGGCAAGGCGCCGCGCCCCTTCGAAGACTGGCAGCTCGATGTGATCCGCGCCATCCTCCACCCCGAAGCGATCGAAGCCTATCAAGACCTGGGCTACGAGATTCCGGACGACTGGATCGAATCCCCGGCGGTTCGCGCGGCGGCCTAGCGCGGCGTTTGCGCGACCACGATCCAGCCATTCGCCCGCAACCAGCTCGCCAGCCACGGCGCGCGGAGTGGATGCCGGCGCACGGTGTCGAGCGGAACCCAGCGCACGATCTGGAAGCCGGCCGTTTCCAGCACGGTTCGCAATTCGCTAGCCGTGAACACGTGCAGGAACATCTGGGGAATGCCGCGGTAGTCGAAGAACTTGTCGCCCAGTTCTTCCTCTCGCCCCATTGCCAGGCGTGTGAGATGGCTTGCCATCCAACGACGCCCCAACGAGTCGTGCAAGTTGCGCCACACGTTGTGGACATGGAGCACGAACAGCCCGCCGGGCTTGAGAATGCGGCGCACGTGGCCGAGCGCCCGCTGCCGATTCTCTCGACCACGAATCATGCCCAGCGTGCTGTACATGCACATGGCGTACTCCGCCACGTGATCGCGAATGCCATCGAGCTCGGCCAAGTTGGCCTGCACGCGGTGAATCGGCAGCCCTTCGGTCTCGGCCTTCTCACCCACGACGGCCAGCATTTCGGCCGACAGATCTACGGCCAAGCCCGTCAGCCCCGACCGCACCAAAGGTACGAGGGCCCGTCCGCTGCCGCATCCCAGGTCGACCACCAACCCCGGCGGCTGGAAATGCTCTGCCAGCACCGACTGGTCGAAGTCGAACAGGCTGTTAAATGCGTGGTACTCGTCGTAGTCCCAGGCGATGTGCTCCGCCTGCACGTAGTCCCACAGCCCGCGAGTGACGCCAGCGGGAAGCAGCCATTCGGGACGATGAGCAGCCACGCGCTAGCAGCCGAAGAGATCAAGGAACGGAGCAATCCGACCCGTTCCGGCCGGCGACGGCCTGGATTATAGCTCCCAGAGGTGCTGGCACGTAGGGCCGGCTTTCGCAGACGCACCCAAGGCGCCGCCGCCAGGTTCGTCTAGGCCCGGTTTCGCGTCGCGGCCTAGAATGGCCCGCCGCGCGCTCCGACCACGGCCGGTTCGAGCCGCGACTGCTAGCACTCTCTTTCCCCAGGTCTGTCGATGGCATCCACCTCTGCTGAGCCGCGGCTCGTCAAACCTCTCCGCCGCGAAGCGAATCCGTCTCCTCGCCGCTGGCCCTGGTGGCTCGGCGGTGGGCTGCTGCTGTTGGCCGCGCTGGCTTGGTTTGCCCCGGCGATTCTCGTTGCCTCGGGCATGTCGAACGCGGCGGTCCGCGGCGCGACGGCTGACCTGAAGGGTGAAGTCTCCGTCGGCAGCTTGTCGCTCGGCTGGCTCTCGCCGGTCCGCGTCTTCGGCGTCACGCTCAAGGACGAAAAAGGCGAAACGGTCGCTCAGCTCGCCGAACTCGAAACCGGGAAGTCGCTGTGGTCACTGCTTTCGAGCGGGGGAAACCTTGGGACAATTACGCTACGAAGCCCCAAGCTCGAACTCGTGCTTCGCCCCGACGGCAGCAATCTTGAAGACGTGCTGCGGCCGCTGCTCGAAATGGAGCAAGCAGAGCCAGCGGCCGTCGATCTCACGCTCGTGGTGGAAGATGGCGAAGCGACGATTCGCGACAGCGCGACCAATCGCTCCTGGCAGGTCACCGCACTCGCGGCGAAGGTGGGAGTGCCGGCCGATCTCGCCCAGCCCCTCACCGTAAACGCCGCCGGCGACCTGCTCGGCGGCGCGAAGCCGGGCCGGCTCGCGGTCGACGCCAAGATTCTGCGTCCAAGCGGCACGGGGGGCGTTCCGCTACCAGAAACCGCCGGCGTGGAACTCTTGAACCTGCCGCTCGAAATGCTCGAGCCGTTCGTAGCTCGCGTGCAGCCCGGCACGATCTTGAATGGCACGCTCACCAGCGCGTTCACTGCCCGCACGCAAGGCGCTGGCGACGAGCGGCGGATCTCCTTCTCCGGGCAGGCTTCAACCGCCGATCTGGCGGTACAGCTTCCCGGCTGGCAAGAAGCGCTGCGGCTACGCACGCTCAAAGCGCCGCTGCAAGGGAGCGTGCATGGCGACGTGCTCTCGATCGATCAACTGGCGGTCGAAAGTGAGATCGGCCAGGCGACCGCGAGTGGCGAACTGCGGCTCGCGAAGCTGGGCGAAGGTGATGTGCTCTCCGCGGTGGCGAACGCTCCCTGCCAACTCGCCGGTCGTGTCGACCTGGCGGCGCTCGCCCGCCTGATGCCTGGCACGCTGCGCGTCCGCGACGGCATGGTGGTGCAATCGGGCGGAGTCGACTGGCTGCTGGCCGGCAAACCTGCGGCCACCGGCGGCTATGAATGGACCGGCCGCTTGATCACCAGCGAGCTCGCCGCGCAAGAGGCAGGGCGCATCGTTCGCTGGAGCGATCCGCTCGTCGCCGAGTTTCAGGTCCGCCGCGATCAGCAGAATCTGATCGTCGACCGACTTGAAGCCCGCTCGAGCTTTCTGCAGGCCACGGGCGCCGGCACGCTCGACAAGCTGAACGCTTCGGCCACGCTCGACCTCGATCGCCTGGCCGGCGAGTTGGGCCAGTTCTTTGATCTCGGCGGGGCGAAGATCGCCGGCCAAGGCACGGCGCAGCTTCAGTGGTCGCGCGATGCCCAAGAGCAGTTCAACGCCGCGGCGCAGGCAAAGCTCGTGAACTTCGAATGGACCCGCGCTGGCGCAGCGCCGTGGATCGAGCGCGAACTGACGGCCACCGCTACGGCCACCGGCCGCACGCGCGGCGCGGAGCTCGCGCGGCTCGACACCGCTGTGGCCACGCTGTCGGCGGCCGGCGGCGCGGCCACGGTGCAACTCGAAGGCGCGGTCGACGCGCCAAGCGACAAGAGCATTTGGCCCGTCGCCGCGCGTTTGCAAGGCGCGCTCGAGCAGTGGCAGCCGCGGTTGGCGCTGTTCGTGCCGCTCGCCGACTGGAACCTGGCCGGTCAGTGCGATCTTTCCGCGCGGGCGATCGTTGGCCCGAGCGACGTGCAACTGCCTGCCCTCGAGCTGACGGTGCAGCGGCTGCAGGCGATTTCGGAAACGCGCTTCATCTCCGAGCCTGAGCTGCGGCTCAAAGCCGCTGGCTCGCTCAAGCGGGAGCCGCTACAGCTCATTATTTCGCAGGCGGACCTGACTTCTTCGGCGCTGCAAGCTCGCGCGACCGACCTGCGTTATTCGTCGCCTGCGGGGGTGCCGCAACTGCAGGGCACTCTCGACTACCAGGGCGACTTGGGACGCATGAACGCCTGGCTGCGTTCGCCGCAAACGCCCCCCAAGGTGCTCATGGCCGGCCGCTTGACTGGCCAGGTGCGCGGGCAAGCCGTGGGCGATACGGCCAGCGTCGAATTGCAGACCGCGATCGACAATCTCGCGCTGACCTCGACCACGCCAGCGCCTGACGGCCAGAACGCCGGTCCGCTGTGGCGCGAGCCGCGCGTGACGTTCAATGCCAAGCTTGCGCACGACCGCGCGGCCGATGCCGTGAAGCTCTCGGCCGTGGAACTCTCGAGCGGCATGCTCAAGCTCACGGCCGCCGGGCAGCTCGCCGAATTCTCCACGCGTCGCGTTGTCGATCTGAACGGCAAGCTCGACTACGACCTGGCACAGATCTCGCGCGTGCTCGAACCGTTTTGGGGTAGTGACATCCAGCTTGTAGGCCGGCAGACTCGCAACTTCCAAGTTCGCGGCCCCCTCGCCGAGGCCATGGTCGCCAGCGGCCCTGTGGGCGGTTGGCGTCAACTCGACGGCTCGGCCAGCGTCGGCTGGGATGAGGCCAAGCTCTTGGGCCTTGCGGTTGGACCGGCCAACTTCGACGCCACGCTGGGCCGCGGCCTGCTGCAGCTCAAGCCGGTCGATCTCGTGGTCGCGCAGGGCCGAGTCACGTTGACGCCGCGCGTGCGGCTAGCACCCGAGCCGGCGGAACTGCTGCTCGACAAGGGCCCGGTAGTTCAGCAAGTGCAGCTCACCGAAGAGATCTGCGCGGGGCTACTCAAGTACGCCGCGCCCGCGCTGGCCGGTGCGGCCGTCGCGCAAGGCAAGCTCTCGGTCGAACTCGACGGCGGCCGCCTCCCCTTGGCCGACATGGGCAGCGGCGAGCTCAGCGGCCGGCTGAACATTCACGCCGCCGAGGTCCGCGCGGGACCGGTGATGCAGGAAATGCTGTGGCTTGCCCGGCAGATCGAGGCCTTGCTCAAGAAGCAGCCGCTCGCCGACGCCAGCGGCAACAACTCTCCGCTCGTCAAGGTGTCGGAGAACACGGTTCCCTTCCAGCTCAAGGATCGCCGTGTCTATCACGAAGGCCTCGAGATTTTGGTCGGTGAGGTCGCAGTCCGCACGCGTGGCTCGGTCGGGCTCGACCAGACGCTCGCACTCGTCGCCGAGGTGCCCATCCGCTCCGACTGGCTGCAAAAGGTGCCCCGCCTGCAAGGCATGCAGAATCAGGTGATCAGCATCCCCATCGGCGGCACGCTCAAGCAACCGCAGATCGACCAGAGAGCCTGGCAAAACCTAGCCGGTCAGTTCCTCCAAGGCGCGGTGCAGAACCTGCTGCGCAACGAAGTGGAACGCGGCCTCGATCGCCTGCTGCGGCCCAAGGGGCAGTAGTCTAGCCGCGCTCGCCGTATGAGGTAGGGTGCCGTCAAACGCAGCGCGCACCATGGTGAATGCGCAATTGCGCGCCTCGTCGTCTGCGAGCCTTGGTGCGTCCGCGCTGCGCTTGGCGCACCCTACATCGCGCAGCGCCGCACACCAGTAGCCAGTGCGAAAAAGCTACGCCCGCAGCTCCGCCCCCAGCTCCGTGCGGCAAGCCGCCACGATGCGGTCGCGCGCTTCATCGACCGCTTGGCTCGTGAGGGTGCCGGCGGCGTCGCGGAAGTGGGCCGAGAGCAGCAAGCTCTTCTTCCCGGGGCCCAACCGCTTGGCGTCGCGATAGAGTTCTTGGAACGCCAGGGTCTCGAGCTTCGCGCCGGCTGCCTTGCGCACCACGGCTTCGAGCGCCGCCCAGCGCACCGCCTCGTCGACGACGAAGTTCAGGTCGCGCGAGACGGCCGGATAGGCCGCCAGCGATTGAGCCTGCGCGGTGTGCTGCAAGCCAACGAGCGGCTCGAGCCGCACCTCGGCGACCGCGGCTGGCGAACGCAGGCCGAAGCGCTCGAGCCCCGCGGCCGAGACTTCGCCCAGCACCCCCCAGCGCTCGCCGCTCAGCCGCAATTCCGCTCCCTTGCCAGCGGCGAACAGGTCGTGCCGTAGCTCGGTGAGTTTGAATCGCAGCGCCGGATCGATCGTCGCAAGCGTGGCCTCGAGAATCCCCTTCAGGCGGAAGAAGCCGCCGCCCGTGGTAATACCGAGCAGCAGTTCTTCGCGCGGCAATCCGCCAGGCTGGGCCAAGTAAACCCGCGCCGTCTCGAACAGCTCGACCACGGGGTTGGCCACCGCTTCGTTCACCTTGCGGGCGGCGAGCAAGCTGGGCACCAGGCTCGTGCGCAACCGATCGGCCCCGCGCATGAGCGGCATCGAGCTCGTGAGCGCCGGCTGGTCGGTCCAGGGGCTGAAGCTCTCGGTCCAGGCCGCTTCCACAATGCTCACGGTCAGCGCCTCGTCGCAGCCGGCGGCCGTGAGCGCGTGGCGCACCTTGCCAACCGCGCGATCGAGCGGCGTTCTGTGCGAAGGCGCCATCGGCACGCGGGCATCTTCGGGGATCGCCTCATAGCCATGGATGCGGGCGACCTCTTCCACGAGGTCGATTTCGCGAGAGACATCGCGCCGCCAACTCGGCGGCGTGACCGTGATCGCCTGCGCGTCGGCTTTCTCGACCTTGTTGCCGAGCGCGAGCAGAATGCGGCGCACTTCGGCGGCGTCGATTTCGATGCCGAGGATGCGCGGCAGTTGAGCCAGCCGCAGCACGACCGGCTCGCGCGCCGCCGGCTGGCGCCCCGCGTCGAGCACGCTTTCGGCGAGCGTGCCGCCGCAGAGTTCTAAGATCAACTCGCAGCAGCGGCGGCTGGCCCAGTCGACTCCCTCTGGATCGACGCCGCGCTCGAAGCGATACGACGAGTCGCTCTTCAGGTTCAGCTTGCGGGCCGTGGTGCGAATTGAGAGCGGATCGAACTCGGCGCTTTCGATCAACAACTCCGTAGTGCCGGCCGAAACCTCGCTGTCGGCCCCGCCCATCACTCCGCCCAGGGCGACCGCCCGCTCGGCGTCGGCGATCACGCACATGCCAGGCTCGAGGTCGTAGCTCTTGTGGTTGATCGCCAAGAACTTCTCGCCGGCCTTGGCCTCGCGAACGATGATCTGCCGTCCGGCCAGCTTGGCCAGATCGAAGGCGTGCAGCGGTTGGCCGCACTCCATCAGCACGTAGTTCGTGATGTCGACAACGTTGTTCACCGGCGCTTGGCCGATCGTCTGCAGCCGCTCGGCCAGCCAGCGCGGGCTGGGGCCGACCTTCGCGCCGCGGATCACGCGGGCGGTGTAGCGGGGGCAGAGCTTGGGGCAGTCGAGCCGGAGCTGGGCGAACTGCGCCACCGGCGGGCCGCCGGCCTTGGGATTGGCCGCCGGCAGTTTGAGCTCCTGGCCAAACAGCACCGCCGCCTCGCGGGCGATGCCTAGGTGCCCCAGGCAATCGGGCCGGTTGCTCGTAACCTCGAGATCGATCGCCACGTCCTCGCCGACGCGCTCGCTGCTCTCATGATTGAGCCCCGCCATCATGAGCCGCTCGGCCAGCCGCTCATGCGACATTTCGAGCTTCAGGTAATCCGCGAGCCACTTCCAGGAGACGATCATCAGGTTACCAACGCTGTTTGTTTTTCACCGCAGAGGACGCTTCAGACGCTTCGCGCTAGGTTTTGTTCACCACGGAGACACTGAGGCACGGAGAGGATATTTGAACCACAAAGGCACGACGACACTAAGAATTCGAAATCGATTAACCGCAGAGGACGCGGAGGGAACAGAGTTTGAAAGCAAGCTCTCCTTCTCTGTGTCCTCAGCGTCCTCTGCGGTGAAAAAACTTCTTTGTGTCTTCGTGCCTTCGTGGTTCGTCTCTGTTCCTCTCCGTGCCTCTGTGTCTCCGTGGTGAAAATCACCCGCGAGTCACTTCAGCTCTTCGCCGGGCAGCAAGCGCCAGGCGCGGGGGTGGTGGTCGAAGCCTACGTGGCGGTAGAACTCGTTCGCCTGCGGG
>JAESFN010000467.1_pt1 | contig 37271 bp, 42 predicted proteins | sample 9269411 | NCBI WGS metagenome assembly JAESFN01 (sample SAMN14505399, study PRJNA617100) | algae metagenome | isolation source: Iphinoe sp. HA4291-MV1 and co-occurring heterotrophs from trail next to... | place: USA: Maunawili Falls, Hawaii | collected 2009-07-25
ATGCCAAAGGTTTCGCGGACGGAATATTGCTTGTTCGGCAGATTGTTGAATTCAGGCATTTCACGAGGCTCGCGGAAGGAAATAGGTCAAGACGGCTGCCTTGGCGGTTGCCGGGCTCTATAGCAGCATCGGGTGCGGCGCGGTAGGGCCAATGCCCGCTGCGGCGAGACTGGGCGAGAGACGGCTGGCCCGGCGCGAAAGCCGCTGATCCCGAGGTTTCCCGGCGCCCATTGCAGAGCCGAATACGCCCATAACGAAGTTTCATTACGGCGAGCGGCGGAACTCGGCTAGTTCGCTTGCCATGACCCAAGCAAGCGCGACGTTCTCGACACTGTTGATCTGCGGCGTGCTCCTCGTCGGCACGGTGCTCGGACTTGCGGGAACCGACCTGGTGCTGCCATCGATCCCCGACCTGCCGGCGCAGTTGCCGGGCAGCGCCGTCGAGGCGCAATACGTGCTCGCCGCCTATGTCGGCGGCGCCGCGCTGGGGCTGTTCCTGTTCGGCAGCCTCGCCGACCACATGCGGCCGTCGCGGCTGCTGGCGCTCTCGCTCGGACTGTTCGCGGTGTTGTCGCTTGCCTGCGTGGTGGCGCCGAGCATCTGGGCGCTGGTCGGACTGCGCTTCCTGCAGGGTGCGGTATCGAGCGGCGCCGCTGTGCTGGCGCCCGGGGTGATCAAGCGGCTGTTCGACGAGCATGCGGCGGCGCGGGTGATCGGCGTGGTCGGCAGCATTGAGTCGCTGGTGCCGGCGCTGGCGCCGATCGCCGGTGCGTGGTTCGCACTGCATTTCGGCTGGACCGCATCGTTCATCGTCACCGGCGTGCTGTCGGCCGTCGCCACCCTGGTGGTGCTGGCGCGGCCGGGCGTCCTGCCCGCCGGCGAGGTTCGGGAGCACGGTAACGCCGGTGGCAGCTACCTCAGCCTGTTCGGCAATCCGCAATACCTGCGCTACGCGGTCAGCCACGCGCTGGTGCTGGGGGCGCTGCTGACGTTCGTGTTCGCTGCGCCGGTGCTGATCGTCAACAACATGGGCGGCAGCATCAACGATTTCATCGTGCTGCAGATCGCCGGGGTCAGCACCTTCATCGCCTGCGCCAACGGCATCGGGCTGGTGATCAAGCGGCTCGGCACCGAACGGCTGATCATGATCGGCACGGTGTCGGCGCTGCTCGGCGCCATCGGCCTCACCGGCTATGCGCTGGCGGGCGGCAACCAGCCGTTGCTGCTGATTCCGTTCTGGCTGCTGATCAATGGCGGGCTCGGGGTGCGCGGCGGCGCCGGTTTCGTCAAGGCACTGGCAGCGGCGCCGGGCAACGACGCACGGGCTTCGGCGATGATGATCCTGCTGATGACCATCGTCGCGGCCGGTTCGACCGCCGTACTGGCGCCATTCCTTGACGGCGGGCTGATCGTTGTCGCGGCGGCGTTGGTGGTGCTGCTGGTTCCGGCGGTGCTGCTGCTGGTGCTGATCAGACCGGTGGCGGCCGTGGCGCAGCCGGCCTAGCGGCCGACAAAGCCCTTCGACTTGAGGTGCGAGTAGGCGGCGATGATGGCGCGCAGCCGATCCTCGGAGCTCTTGTCGCCGCCATTGGCGTCGGGATGATGCACCTTCACCAGCGCCTTGTAGGCGCGCTTGATCTCGTCGGCTTTGGCGTAGCCCTTGAAGCCGAGCGTTTCGAACGAGCGGCGATCCTGCTCATGCAGCGGCTTGACCCGTTCTTCCGCAGGAGCCCGCTGCTGGTGGCGGGCGTAGCGGGCGAACACGCCGAACGGGTCGTTGACCCGCTTGGCCGTCGGATCACGGGGCGCGCCGCGTGGCATGCGCGGACCGGTGCCGGCGCCGGGCTTGGCGCCGAAGCCCCAACTCGGGCGGCCGTCGGTTTCCTTTTCGGCGTGCAGGTGCGTCTCCATCTCCTCCGGCTTCATGCCGGCGAAGAAGTTGAACACCTGATTGTAGTGGCGCACGTGCTCCAGGCAGAAGTGGTGATACTGGCCGATGGCGTGGTTGCCCTTGGGCGCCTTGTAGAGCCCGGGCTGGTCGCACCCCTCCCACCCGCAGGCCGGCACCTGGGGCTGCGCTTCGGGTTCCGGATGCCGAGAACGGATCCGGATGCGGTCAAAATACTTGGAATCCAGCTTCATCAATCCTAGTTACGGGGCCCAGGCCACGCCTCAAACTGAACCGGTATCCATATGTCCGTTCGCGACACGATTGCAGAAAAACTTTCGGTCAAATTCGCGCCGACCCATCTTGAAGTGATCGACGAGAGCGAGAAACATAGAGGGCACGGCGGTTATCGGGAGGGCGGCGAGACGCATTTCCGCGTCCGGATCGCCTCTCCCCTGTTCACGGGCCAGTCACGCCTCGCACAGCATCGTGCCGTGATGGAGGCGCTCGACGCCGAACTCAAGTCCGGCGTCCATGCCCTTGCCGTCGAGGTTGTCGCCCCCACGGCATAATCGTCTCTGATCGGTTTGGATGCGGCACATATGGGTGCCGCGCGCCCCGCCTGCAACCGGCGCGACGCTTTGCGGCCAAAGCCGGGCGAAGCGGTGGCAGGCTGCCGCTTTGTCTCCGAACTATCGCCCAAGGTCTTGCCTAGCACTGGTGCTCGCAGACAGATTGGAGGGCGACATGTCCACTTTGAAGACGGCGGTCCTCGCGGCCGCCTTTGCGCTATGCGCAGTGCCCGGGGCGATGGCGGCAGGGAGCAGCCTGCAACTGATCATCGGGGGCGAGGCCTATGATGGGCCGCCAAAGTTCGAGGTGACGTTCGACGGCAAGGTGCTGGGCGAGGGCGCGGTAAACGCCGCCATCGATACGGCGACGGCCGGGCGCTTCGCCGATGCCGCGGACAAGACGCCGTATGTGCAGAGTTTCGATTTCGACATCCCCGAGGACATCTTCAAGCCGGGCGGCGAGGTCCGTGTGCGGCTGGTGAACGAGGCCTATGGCGGCGACGGCTCCAACCGCGACCGCAACCTCTATCTCGCCGCGGTTGCAGTGAACGGCCGTGCCGTGACGGTGTCCGGGCTCTCGACCCAGGGCACCACCGCCAACACCGAAAACGAGCTGCTGGGCGAGTTCCTGGTGCTGAAGGACGGCAATGTCGAGGGCGTGTCGCGCGCGCCGACCGGTGGCTGGCCGCTGCCTGACGCGACGATCGCCGCGGCAGAACCCGTGGCCGAGCCGGTGACCACCGAGGTTGCCGCCGTGGCGGAGGAGCCGGCCGCGGTGCCGGCGGTGAAGGCCCCAGTCGCCGTGACCGCGCTGAAGCTGCCTGAGACGCCGGACGACCAGAAGCCGGTGGCGACCGCCGGCCTCGCCTCGAAGGAGCCGCAACCGGTTACCAGCGCCAATTGCAATCGCGATGAGCTCTACAATGTCGTCGGCTTCAACGAGAACTCGAACGATCTCACCCCCAGGTTGATGGAGCGGCTCGACCAGATCGTCGCCGATATCGGCGAGCAGAAGTGCCAGGTGATGGTCACCGGGTATTCGAGCAAGCAGGGCAACCACGCCACCAATGCGCTGTTCGCCATCGAGCGGGCGCAGAACGTCCTGGCCTATCTCAAGCAGGCCGGGCTGAGGTTCGAGAAGGTCTCCGCCACCGGCGCCGGCGCCACTGAGCAGTTCGGCGACACGTTCTATGCCAACCGCCGGGTGGTGATCTCGGTCGCGCCCTAGGCCTTGTCGGCCAGCTGCTGCAGGCGGTTGGCGAGGTTGTCGAGTTCCCAGTCGCGGGCGAGGGCGGCCGCCTTGCCCCAGGTGGGCTTGGCGTCGGCGACGGGCTGGAGCGGTGCATCTGTCACCATGGTGGCGATGCGCTTGTAGAGCCGGAGGTCGTCGGCCTGTGTCGGGAAGCGGTTGTCGGCGATCATCGCCTCGAGATCGGGATAGCGCTGTAGCAGGCTCGCCGCCGTTGCCTCGCCGACGCCCCTGGCGCCGGGGATCTTGTCGGAGGGGTCGCCGCGCAGCGCGATGAAATCGGGGACCTGGCGTGGCTCCACCTTGTAGCGCTCGCGGACCCCGGCAGGGTCGATGCGGGCGATCTCGCCGCCCTTGATCGGCGCGAGGATGGTGGTTCGATCCGAGGCCAGCTGGTAGGCGTCGCGGTCGCTGGTCGCGACGAGCGCGGTGCCGCCGGCCTTTTCCTCCATCGCCACAGCGGTGGCGAGGAAGTCGTCGGCCTCGAAGCGGCCGGCCTTACCGAAGACGAAGCCGAAGGCGGTGACTACCTGAGGCAAGACCTCGAGCTGCTCGACGATCTCGTCCTCGAAAATGCGGCCGCCCTGATAGGGGGCGAACTCCAGCGCCCGCCAGTTGGGTTCGGCCAGCGTATCCCAGCCGACCACCACGGCGCGCGGCTGCTCGGCATCGTAGAGCCGGATCAGGTAGTTGGCGAAGCCGACGATGGCGCCGCCGCCGCGATCGCCCTTGCGGCGCACCGTCTTGGGTAGCGCGTGATAGGCGCGGTGGGCGAACGAGTCGCCGTCGATGACGAGCAGCGGGCGGCGATCGGACATGGCTTTCCCCCGGCAATCCTATCGGAATCGTTTGGCAGAAAGTCTGTGCGAATCGGCGCCCGCGCAAGGGCGTTCGCTGGCACACCTCATGTCGGGAGGGGGTGGCGAAGCGCGATATCGCCCTCCGCCCATACTGATGTAACGCAGAAGGGGCTTGCTTCAAGACCCCGGCCATCCCGTAAAGGGCGCGTCCTCGTCAGTTCAAAACGGAGACACAAATGCGCAAACCCGAACATGCAGTGGTGATTTCGGGCGGTGGCCCGACCGGGCTGATGCTGGCGGGAGAGCTGGCGTTGGCCGGTATCGACGTGGCGATCGTCGAGCGGCGCCCCGGCAAGGAAGTGGTTGGCTCGCGGGCGGGGGGACTCCATCCGCGCACGCTCGAAATCTTCGACCAGCGCGGCATCGCCGACCGGTTTCTCAGGGAAGGGCAGATGGCGCAGGCGGTAGGGTTTGCCGGCGTCCGCTTCGATCTCAACGGTTTTGCGACGCGCCATCCCTACACGCTGGGGCTGTGGCAGAACCACGTCGAGCGCATCCTTGGCGGCTGGGTGGATGAACTCGGCGTGCCGGTCTATCGCGGCGCGGAGGTCACCGGCTTTGTGCAGGACGATACCGGTGTCGACGTGGTGCTCGGCGACGGTGGAGTATTGCGGGCACAGTACCTGGTCGGTTGCGACGGTGGCCGCAGCCTCGTCCGCAAGGCGGCGGGGATCGCATTCCTGGGTTCCGATCCCACCACCAGCAACCTGATCGCCGAGGCCGAGATGGCCGAGGAGCCGCCGCTGGGCATCCGGCGGGACGCCACGGGCATCCACTCCATCGGCCGGGCCGAGTACGAAATCCGCGATGGCCAGATCATCTTCGCGGCCAGCGGGCCGGTGCGGGTGCTGGTGACGGAGAAGGAGGTGGGCAAGACCGGTGAGCCGACGCTGGCCGAGGTGAAGGAGGCGCTGACCGGGGTCTACGGCACCGACTATGGAATCCACAGCCCGACCTCGATCACCCGCTTCACCGACGCGGCACGGCAGGCCGCGAGTTATCGCGTGGGGCGGGTGCTGATCGCGGGCGACGCGGCTCACATCCATCCGCCCGATGGGGGGATGGGGCTGCAGACCGGGGTGCAGGATGCGGTGAACCTCGGCTGGAAGCTGGCGCAGGTGGTGAAGGGGATTTCGCCCGCGAGCCTGCTCGACACCTATCACGCCGAGCGTCATCCGGTGGGCGCCAAGGTGCTGCGCTACACCATGGCAGCGGTGGCGTTGCGGCGCGAGGATGACCGTACCAAGGCTTTGCGCGAGACGATGGCGGAACTGCTGGGGATGGACGAGCCGCGTCGGCAGGTGATCGCCGACCTGACCGGGCTCGGCATCCACTACGACCTCGGTGGCGGTCACCCGTTGCTCGGCCGGCGCATGCCGGACCTCGATCTTGAGACGAGCAGTGGTCCGAAGCGGGTGTCAGAGTTGCTGCACCGGGCGCGTCCGGTGTTGCTCAACCTCGGTGCACCGGGCGCTTTCGATATCGCGCCGTGGGCGGATCGGGTCGAGCTGGTCAATGCGCAGTACGACAGGTCGTGGGAGCTGCCGGCGCTTGGGCAAGTCGCGGCGCCGGAGGCAGTGCTGATCCGGCCGGACGGCTATGTGGCGTGGGTTGGAGAGCAGACCCAAGCGGGTCTGGTCGAGGCGCTGACAACCTGGTTCGGGCCGCCTAGCGGGCGGCCCTGACCTCTTCGAGGTAGGCGCGCACGGCGGCCGGGTCGACGTTCTTTTCGATGAAGGCCCGGCCGATGCCGCGGGTGAGGATGAAGGTAAGGGCGCCGCGCACCACCTTCTTGTCCTGGGCGATGGCGTTCATCAGGTAGTCGGTGTCGGGCAGCTCGCCCGGGATGTCGTTGATGTGGGTCGGCAGGCCCGCGGCGCTCAGATGCTGGGCGATGCGGCCGGTATCCTGGCTCGGCGCGATGCCGAGCTTGGCGGAGAAGCCGTGCGCCAGCACCATGCCGATAGCGACGCCTTCGCCGTGCAGCAGCCGGTCCGAATAGCCGGTGGCCGATTCGAGCGCGTGGCCGAAGGTGTGGCCGAGGTTGAGCAGGGCGCGGACGCCGGTTTCCTTCTCGTCCTCGAGCACGAACCGGGTTTTTGCGGCGCAGCAGCGCGCCACCATCTCGCCGCGCAGCGCGGCGTCGCCGTCGAAGATGGCGCGGCGGTTCTGTTCCAGCCAGAAGTAGAACGGCTCGTCGTCGATCAGGCCGTACTTCACCACCTCCGCGTAACCGGCGGCGAGCTGGCGCTCCGGCAGGGTGTTGAGGGCGTCCAGATCGGCGAGCACCAGCCTGGGCTGGTGGAAGGCGCCGATCAGGTTCTTGCCATGCGGTGAGTTGATGCCGGTCTTGCCGCCGACGGAGCTGTCGACCTGGGCCAGCAGCGACGTGGGCACCTGCACGAAATCCATGCCCCGCCGGGCGATCGCCGCGGCAAAGCCGGCGAGGTCGCCGATGACCCCGCCGCCGAGCGCAATGATCAGGTCGCCGCGCTCCAGCCGGGCAGCGAGGATGGCCTCGACCACCTCGCCCAAACGGGCGAAGGACTTGGTGCTTTCGCCGTTGGGCAGCACAACCGTAGCGTAACTCACCTCGGCGGCGTCCAGCGAGCGGGTCAGCCGCGGCAGCTGCGCAATCGCCACCTCGGTGTCGGTGATGATGCCGAAGCGGCGGCCCGGGTACCTCGCCTTGAGCAGCTCGCCCGCCCGGTCAATCAGGCCGGAGCCGATGACGATGTCGTAGGCGCGCTCGCCTAGCGGCACGTGGACGATGGTCGGCTCAGCCATTGGGCGTCTCGTTGCTCAGGTGCTCCAGCACCGCGTCGATCACTTCGCTTGCCACCTGGTCCTGCGGCACGTCGCTGGAGACCACGGTGACGTCGGCCTCGGCATAGACGGGATAGCGGACGTCGATCAGCTTCTGCAGCGTTTCGCGCGGGTTGGCGGTCTTCAGCAGCGGCCGGTTGGAGCGGCGCGAGACGCGCTGGAACAACAGCTCGAAATCAGCCTTGATCCACACCGAGATCGCCGCCTCCTTCACCAGCGCCCGGGTCTCGGGGTTGATGAAGGCGCCGCCGCCGGTGCCGAGCACGATGTTGTGGTCCTTCAGCAGGCGGGCGATGACCTTGACCTCACCGGCGCGGAAATCGGCCTCGCCGTGGGTGCGGAAGATGTCCTCGATGGTCATGCCGGCGGCCTTCTCCACCTCCTCGTCGCTGTCGACGAAGTGGCGGCCGAGGCGGGCAGCGAGACGGCGGCCGACCGTGGTCTTGCCGGCGCCCATCATGCCGATCAGCACGATCGGGCGGTGCCCGAGGAGCCGTTGCAGATCCTCGCGGCGGTCGTCGCGGGTGGTCGTGCCGTCGCGTGACATCGCATTTCCCTGTTCGGGCGGTTTGAACCGTTAGGGCGGCATAAAGTCAATGCCCGCTATGGTCGGACGGCTATGGTTAGCGCACCCTTGATCGCATCCGGCAAACAGGGGAGACTGGCCATTGCGTGACAAAAGCGGATTGCCATGCCGACTCTCATTCGCCTGATCGTCATCCTGCTGGTCCTGGTCGGACTTGGCTACGGGGCCATGTTCGCGCTCGTCGCGATCGTGCAGCCACGCGACAAGGACGTCACCATCCGCATCCCGGCGCGCGACCTGGTGCCGTCGACGCAGCGCGATCCGCTGGTGCGCCGCGAGATCAACACCACCCGCCAGCCCGAGGCGCCCGCTGAAACTCCCCCGGCCACCGAAGAGCCGGCGCTGTCGGTCGAGCCGGCAGCCGACGCTCCGGCCGGGGACGGTGAGGTGGTGACCCGGCAGCAGGGAATCGAATGAGCGGTGGCCACCTGGTCGATGCGTTCCTCGAGATGATGAGCGCCGAGCGCGGCGCGGCCAAGAACACCATCGACGCCTACCGCCGCGACCTCGGCGATTATTGCGGCTTTCTCGCCCGTCGCGGCACCGGGCCGACCGCAGCCGGGCGCGAGCAGGTGACGCAGTATCTGGCGTTTCTCGAAGCCGAGGGGATCGCTGCCTCGTCGAGTGCGCGAAAGCTCTCGGCTATACGGCAGTTCCACAAGTTCCTCGCTGCCGATGCGGTGCGTGGCGACGATCCGACGCGAATCATCGCGTCGCCGAAGTCGAGGCGGAGCCTGCCCAAGGTGCTGTCGATCGCCGAGATCGACCGGCTGCTCAGCATGGCGGAGGCCGAGATCGAGGCGCCGGACGCCAGCGATGCGAAGCGCGCCATGGCCGGGCGGCTCTACCTGCTGCTCGAACTGCTCTACGCCACCGGGATGCGCGTTTCCGAGCTGGTAGAACTGAAGCGGGCCGCGGTGATGCGCGACGCGAGCTTTCTCACTGTGCGCGGCAAGGGCGGCAAGGAGCGGATCGTGCCGCTGACCGACCGGGCGCGTGACGCAGTGAAGGCATACCTCACTCGGCTCGAGCCCGGCGTGTGGCTGTTTCCGGCTGGCGGCGAAAGCGGGCACTTGAGCCGGCAGGTGTTCGCGCGGGAGCTCAAGGGTTTGGCCGGACGGGCGGGAATCTCGGCCGCTCGGGTGTCGCCGCATGTGCTGCGGCACGCTTTTGCCAGCCATCTGCTGGCGGGTGGGGCGGACCTGCGCGTGGTGCAGACGCTGCTGGGGCATTCCGACATCTCGACCACGCAGATCTACACCCACGTGCTCGACGAGAAGCTGAAATCGCTGGTGGAAGCGCACCACCCACTGGCGGAGCAGGGCTAGCCGCGCTTCCGCTCGGTCAGGCCGTCGAGCCGCAGCAGCAGCTCGTCCAGGGCGCGCAGCACATCACCCATCAGCAGCGGCGGCTTGGCAGCAGGGGCCGGAACGTCCATCCAGGTGGCACGCAGGTCGTTGAGCCGCTCCTTGCGGCGGCGGCGGGCCGCCTTGGCTTCGGCGAGGGTGCGGCGGGTGGCCTGGTCGGTAGCGTCGAGGGTGAACAGCGTCTCGCAGTGCGGGCACCAGGCACCGCCGTCCGGGCGCACCAGCTTGGCGTTCTCGAGGAACTGGCCGTTGCAGTGCGGGCAGGCGACGTTCACCAGAGCATAGGTCGTCATGGTCGAGGTGTGGTTCCGATCGTTCGCCCCCAGCGTTGTCATGAATGCGTCATGCATTGGTTAACGCGGCATGACAGAGCAGTGGAACGAGGGCCCCGCGCTTCACCAAGTCGCCGCTGGAAGCTTGACTCAGCGGGGCCGCATCGCCACTTTCCGGCCACTTTAGGGCGCGAGTTGACGCCCTCTCCTCCTGGACACCTTACCGTTTCGTTGAAACGGCGAGATGTTCCAGTTAGTTGGTCCTTGGTCGCGCTCTCGAACCGGAAAAGTCTGCAACTTTTCCTGAGAGCGCTCTAGCTGGCGGGTTGGATGCAGTCCTATCTCGATTTCGAAAAGCCGGTCGCCGATCTCGAAGGCAAGATCGCCGAGCTCAAGTCCCTCGCCACGTCCGACCAGGCCGTGTCCATCGATGAAGAGGTGACCCGCCTGTCGGCCCGGGCCGACGAGGCGCTGGTCGACATCTACAAGAAGCTCAGCCCGTGGCAGAAGACGCAGGTGGCGCGCCATCCGCAGCGCCCGCACTTCTCCGACTACATCAAGACGCTGATATCAGAGTGGACGCCGCTGGCCGGTGATCGCAAGTTCGCCGAGGATCCGGCGCTGCAGGCCGGCTTCGGCCGCTTCAACGGGCAGCCGGTGGCGATCCTGGGACAGGAGAAGGGCTCCAACACCGAGAGCCGGCTCAAGCACAATTTCGGCATGGCGCGGCCCGAGGGCTACCGCAAGGCCGTGCGCATCATGGACATGGCCGACCGCTTCGACATCCCGCTGGTATCGTTCGTCGATACCGCCGGCGCCTATCCCGGCATCGGCGCCGAGGAGCGCGGCCAGGCCGAGGCGATCGCGCGCTCGACCGAGCGCTGCCTCGAGCTGGGCGTGCCCAACCTCGCGATCATCATCGGCGAAGGCGGTTCGGGTGGTGCCATCGCCATCGCTACCGCGAACCGCGTGCTGATGCTCGAGAATGCGATCTACTCGGTGATTTCGCCCGAGCCGGGTGCGGCGATCCTGTTCCGTGACGCGGCTCGTGCTCCCGACATGGCAGCAGCGCAGAAGATCACTGCGCCGGACCTGCTGGCGCTTGGCGTGATCGACGGCATCATCCCGGAGCCGGCGGGTGGCGCGCATCGCCATCACGCAGAGGTGATGGGTTCGACCGCCAAGGCAATCACCCAGTTCCTCAGCGATTTCCCGGGCACACGGGGACGACTGGAGGTCCGGGAGCACAGGCGCGACAAATTCCTCGCCATCGGCACCAATTTGAGTTGATCGCTGCCAAAGCAGCGGGCATGAAGCCAATAGTAAACGGGCTGTTAACCACGGCGGATTACCACATGGTAACCGTCCGCTCGTAACCCGATTGTTCGGGCAGACAAGCATTTCGGGTACCTGACTTTGGGCAGAACGCTCCGTTCCATCCTCCTCGTTGGCGCCGCGATCGGCGTGGCCGCGCTGCTCGCCGGCTGCGGCGGGCTGAAGCCCGGCAACGCCAAGGCGATGGCACCGCTGAAGCAGGAAACCGTCAGCAAGCTGGCCAGCATGGGCTCGTCGCCGGCAGCGCCGATGATGGTCCGTATCTTCAAGGAGAGCTCGGAGCTCGAGGTCTGGAAGCAGACCAGCAGCGGCGGCTACAAGCTGTTCAAGAGCTACGAGATCTGCGCCTGGTCGGGCACCCTCGGACCCAAAGTCAAGGAGGGCGACCGCCAGTCGCCCGAGGGCTTCTACACGGTCACCCCTGGCCTGATGAACCCGAACTCGAACTACTACCTCGCGTTCAATACCGGGTTCCCGAACAAGTTCGACCGCGCCTACGGGCGCACCGGCTCGGACCTGATGGTGCACGGCGACTGCTCGTCGCGCGGTTGCTACTCGATGACCGACGAGTCGATCGCCGAGATCTACGCGCTGGCCCGTGAGAGCTTCAAGGGCGGCAACGCCTCGTTCCAGCTACAGATCTATCCGTTCCGCATGTCGGCGCAGAACCTCGCCAAGCATGCCGACAACCCGAACATGAGCTTCTGGAAAGACATCAAGGAAGGCTACGACCGCTTCGAGATTTCGAAGGCGCCGGTTTCCTGGGATGTCTGCAACAAGGAATACGTGTTCGACGTGTCCGGCGGCACGGCGCTCGACCCGCTGGGCAGCTGCCCGGTGACGGTGGCGCAGAACGTGCCGGATTCGGTGAAAGCCAAGGCCGCCGCCGACGATGCCGCGATGGCCCAGGAGGTTGCCAACCTCGCCAACAAGGCCGCCAAGGAAGCTGCCGCAGCGCAGAAGCTGGCTGACGAGCAGGCTGCGGCGAAAGCCCGTGGCGAGGCGATCGGCAGCTTCATCGGCGGCCTGTTCGGCGGTGGCGGCGAAGCCGGTGTGATCGACCCCAACAAGGTGCCGCCGATCCCGCTGCCGCGACTGCATCGGGCCTAGTCAGGTCACCTTGCGATGCGGTCCCGTCGCTCCCATGTTGGCATGGCCATCGCGATCGGGGTCCTGCTCCTCACGGCGGTACTGGTCGGGCGCTTTGCGCTCACTCAGCGAACGGGAGATCGCGACATCGCCACCGAGCGCGTCTATGACCGCACGCAGTTCGTTGCCGAACTGACGGACGCCGGGTTTGCGCTCGGCGACGCGGCGCATGTCCGCATCTTCAAGCGCGAGCACAAGCTGGAGCTGTGGCTGAAGCGGGCCGACGGGCGCTTCGCGCTGTTCCGCGACTACGACATCTGCAAGTTCTCGGGCGATCTCGGTCCCAAGCTCAAGGAAGGCGACAAGCAGTCGCCGGAGGGGTTCTACCGGGTGGCGACGAGCCAGTTGAACCCCAATTCGCGCCATCACCTGAGCTTCAATCTCGGCTTCCCCAATGCCTTCGACCGGCAACTGGGCCGTACCGGTTCGGCGCTGATGGTGCATGGCGGCTGCTCGTCGATCGGCTGCTACGCCATCACCGATGCCAGCGTCGACGAAGTCTATGCGGTGGTCGAGGCGGCATTGGCCAAGGGCCAGGACGCGGTCGACGTGCACGTCTTCCCGTTCCGGATGACGGTAACGGCGCTGGCCGCCGAGGGCGGTAACACCTGGGCGCCGTTCTGGCGTAATCTCAAGGCCGGCTACGACCTGTTCGAGGCGGCGGGCACCCCGCCCAAGGTTGGAGCCTGCCGGGGCGAGTATCGCTTCGGCGCAGACGCGGAGGGGCCAGAATGCGCCGCTATCGCCGCCTGGTCCTGATCGACCGGCTGATCCCGTTCCTCGCCGCCATCGTCGGGCTGGTGGCGCTGGCCGGCGCCGTCGCCGTGCAGCTCAATACCGATGCCAAGACCAAGGCGGTGACCGAGGCGGTGGTGGCGTTGCGAGCCTCGGTGGACCAGCTCGGCAAGCGTGCCGAAACCGCTGCCGCCCCCGTCGACGACGGCACCGCAGCCGGGCTCTTGGCGTTGCAGGACCGGATGGTGAAGCTCGAGGGCGAGTGGACGGCGCAGAAGACGGCTGCCGCCGCAACGCCTGCCGCTGTGCCCGGCGCGGCCGAAGCGGGTAGCGAAACCGCCGAGATCGACCCGAACCTCCCCACCACCGACTGTATCCCGCTCGGCACGCGCTTCATGGTGACGCCGGGCGAGAGCTACCCGCTCTGCCAGTCGAAGGCGGTGGTGAAGACCGGCCTGATCACGGCCGACACGGTGGACATCGACGGTGTCGGTCAGGTGGTCGAAACCGGATTCGGCACCATTGCCGGTACCACCTGCACGGTGATGGTGTTCTCGGCCGACGAAGCCGGCTTCGCCGAAGTGCGGGTGACCTGCACCTGAGATTGCGGGGCGCGGGCTGAGGCACTAGAGCTAGCGGCGGGCGTTCGCCCCCGTTGTTATTCCCGAGTCTATCGTGTCCTCACCTGCCGCCACGTCCGCGCACCAGTCCGCCTCGCTCAAGGGCATGGCGCTGGGCATCTTCGCCTACACGCTGTTCTCGGTGCACGATGCGCTGGTGAAGGCGGTGATCCACGCGCTGCCGGTGGTGCAGATCCTGTTTGTGCGCAGCCTGGTGATCGTCCTGATCTGCCTCGTCATCGGGCGGCGGAAGCTGGTGCTGGAGCTGATCCGGTCGGGCAACAAGCCGATGCTGCTGCTGCGCGCCATCCTGACGCTGGCGGCGTGGTGCATGTACTACTCGGCCGGGCGTGAACTGCAGCTCGCCGAGATGACGACGCTCTACTATTTCGCCCCGGTGCTGACGATCATCCTCGCGGTGATCTTCCTCAAGGAGCAGCTGACGCTGGCGCGCGTCGGGGCCTCGGCCATCGGCTTTTTCGGCGTGCTGATCGCCTGCAACCCGGCGGGCCTGAGCTTCGGCATTCCGGCGTTGATGGTGCTGGGAGCGGCGTTCTTCTGGTCGGTGGCGATGATCCTGATGCGCACCATCTCGAAGTCCGAGAGCTCGATGGTGCTGATCTTCTCGCTCAACCTGTTCTACACGCTGGTGATGGGACTGGCCTCGATCCCGTTCTGGACCGACATGAGTCCGCTTGAGATCGCCATCGTGGTCGCGACCGGCATCGTCGGCGGCACCGCGCAGTACGTGTTGGTCGAGGCGGCGCGGCTGGTGCCAGCAAGCGTACTGGGCACGGTCGAGTATTTCGCCCTGATCTGGAGCTTCGTGTTCGGCTTCCTGTTCTGGGGCGAACAGCCGGCCGAGGTGGTGTTCCTCGGCGCGGCCCTGGTGATCGCCGCGGGTCTGGTGCTCGCCTGGAGCGAACGGCGCCCGCGACGACCGGTGGTCGATACGCCCTAGGCCGCCGGGGCCTCGGCGGCGTCGGCTACTGCTGCAGTGGCGCGTGCCCGGAGGCCCGTCCAGATCAGGATCACGGCCAGTAAGGTCACGACGACGCTGACGGTGAGCGCCAGGTGCATGCCGGGGATGATGCCTGCCTGTGTCGCGGCGATGGCGCCGAAGATCGGGATGCCGATGGTGATGCCGACCTGCTGGGTCATCGAGACGAGTCCGGTGGCGAGCCCCTGTTCGCTGTCGGGGACGCCGGAGGTGGCGGTTACCATCGACGCGACGATCGCCGTCACGTGGCCGAAGAAGCCGATGAAGAGCGCCGGAACCAGCACCCACAGCCAGACCGGATCGGGGCCGAGCAGCAGCAGTGGCGCCGTGAAGCCGGCCTGCACCAGGAGCCCGATGGCGAGCACGTTCCGTACGCCGTTACGGGCGATGATGCGTCCGGCGATGATGCCGGCGGCGATCGAGGACAGCCCCGGGATACCAAAGATCAGGCCGGTATCGAACGGCGACAGGTGCAGCGCATCCTGAAGGTAGAGGGTGACGAGGAAGATCAGCGCCGGCTCGGTCGTGAAAACGATAAGCGCAGAGAGGTTCCCCCACTTCACCGTCGGCCGGGCGAGGATGCCGACCGCGACCAGTGGTGCCCGGGTGCGCAGCTCGATGACGAAGAACAGCGCCAGCAGCACGAGGCCGCCGACCAGCATGTAGGGGTTGGCGCTGGTGACGCCGTAGACGAGCGCCAGGAGGCCCAGCGTCACACTGACCGCACCGGGCAGGTCGAGCTTGACGCCGACCGGCGCGCTGCTGGCGCGGAGCACGAAGGGTGCGATGGCGAGGATCAGCAGGGCAACCGGCACGTTGATGAGAAAGGCCCAGCGCCAGCTGAGGGCGCTGACCAGCGCACCGCCAACCAGCGCACCGACGGTGAAGCCGCCGGAGAGCAGGGCACCATTGAGGCCAAGCACACGGGCCCGCTGCCGTTCGTCGCCGAACGAGGTGATGAGCAGCGCGAGCGCGGCGGGCGTGGCGATGGCGGTTGCAAAGCCCTGAAGTGCGCGTGCCGCCAACAGGACCTCCGGGCTGGTGGCAAGCCCGCCGATCACCGAGGCAACGGCCAATAGACCGATGCCGATGAAGAACATGCGGCGCCGGCCGAACAGGTCGGCGATGCGGCCGAACAGCAGGGTGAACCCAGCCGCCGGCAAGGCGTAGGCCGTAGCGATCCAGGCCAGTTGCGAGAACGGCAGGCCGACGGCGTCGCCGACCTCCGGCATCGCGACGTTGAGGATCGAGAAATCAACCGACAGCATGAAGCTGGTGCCGAGCAGCAGCAGGGCGACCAGCCATTGCTGGCCGGTCATCGGGGGAGGAGCGGTGTTGCTCATTTGTTGTCTCCAGGGAGCGAAGGCATGGCTCCGCCATTGCCGATGTCGGCGGCGGCAGAACCTGTGGTGGGGAGGGGTGAGTGAGGCGGGGGAGAAAGGTTCATCCACCGGCGCTTGCGCCAGTGGATGTCGCTGCGGTCGGCCGATTTGGACTGCCTCAGGCAGCCGGCGCTGCCAGTTCGATCAACTCGGTCTTGCCGCTCTGGATCAGCTGCTTGAGGCTGCCCTGGATCAGCGACGTCCAGGCGTCCGAGCAGGTGTCGTAGCACTCGACCGAAGGGGCGATGCCCACATGGGTGAAGACGACCTCGGTCTTGCCGTCCTTCATGCCGATATCGAACATGATGGTGGTGCCGACCCACTCCGTCTTGTCTTCGACGAAGTTGAGGGTGCCTTCGACCACCTGCCAGGCGACGCGCTTGTTCGGCTCCAGCTCGGTGACGACCTGCTTGGAGTAGTGGAAGTCCTGGTAGCGATAGCTGAAGACGTCGCCGAGTTTCTTGGTGCCGCCCTCGAATTCGCCGCTCCACCAGGCGCGGGGATCGATGATGGCGGCGAAGGCTGCCTCGGGGGTCTGGTCGGTGGTGAACGACGTGGTGAAGCTGGGCTCAGACATGGCGTGGTCTCCTTGGTTGGGAAGCTTGGGCTCGGCGGCGGTGATCGCAGCGCCGACATTGGGCTGGCCGCTGCCGGCGGTGATGAGGCTCTTGAGGCTGCCGCGGATGTAGGTGCCCCAGGCGTCGTGGCAGACGTCGTAGCACTCGTGGTCGGGCAGCAGCCCGATGTGGGTGAAGGTCAGGCGCGAGCCTTCGCCGACCGGCTCGATGGCGAAGTCGATGGTGGTGCCGACCCATTCGGTCTTGTCGGCGATGAAGCTGAAATCGTTGTCCAGCACCCGCCAGGCGACGTGCTTGCCTGGTACGGAGTCGATCACCTTGAGGGTGCAGCGGTGGAGTTTGGGGGCGTGGTAGTACCAGACGTCGCCGAGTGAGGCGGTGTTGCCTTCGACATCCTCCGACCACCAGCCGCGCACATTGTTGATCGCGGCAAAGACCGCCTCAGGGCTTTCCTTCACGGTGATCGCGGTGGTGTAGTTCTTGTCGGTCATTGCAGTTCTCCTAGGGATTGGGTGAGTGGGCCGGTCAGCTGGCGTTGCGCAGGCGGATGCGGGCCCAGAGGCGGCGGGCGTCGCCGTCGAGGGCGTCCTCGACATCGCTGCGTTCGAGGCCGATATCGGCGAGCTGGACCGCATCGAGGCTGGCGAGCCTGAGGATGGTCTGGCGGCGGGCCTGCCAGGTGGCGAGGCGGACCGTCAGTTTCAGCAGGCCGCCGATGACGCTCGATTGGCGGGACTTGTCGTCTGCGATTTCATAGAGTTCGAGGGTGGTCATGGCTGATCTCCGTCGGTTCCATTTCGGTGACGGGAACCTAGGCGGGGGTCAGCGCGGGGTGAGAGTGACAAGTGTGACGGGATTTGAATGGACTCGCTGATCACCGCCGCAGCGCGGGCGCTCGGGGCCGGTGATCCGCTCGGCGCGCTGAAGCGGGTAGCGCTGCGCGACGATGCGCCGGCATTGGCGTTGCGCGGCATCGCCATGGCGCAACTGGGCGATCTCGAGCGGGCCAAGGCGCTGCTCAAGGCGGCCGGCAAGGCGTTCCATTCGCGCGAAGCGATGGCGCGGGCGCGCTGTGTCGTCGCCGAAGCGGAGATCGCCCTGGTGTCGCGCGACCTCTCCTGGCAACCCAAGGCGCTGGAGACGGCCCGCGCCGTGCTCGAAGCGCAGGGCGACCGGGTGAACGCGGCGCATGCCGCCAACCTCGCGGCGCGCCGGTCGCTCTTGATCGGGCAGGTGGACGACGCTGAGCGGACGCTGGCGCAGCTCGATCTCGAGCGGCTGCCGCCGGCGACGGTGGCAGTGCATCAGCTGGTGAGCGCCGGCATTGCGGTGCGTCGGGTGCAGACCGGGCCCGCCCGCGTGGCGTTCGAGCGGGCGCTGGCGGCGGCGCGGCAGGCGGACATTCACTCGCTGGTGGCGGAGATCGAGGCCGATGCGCGAGTGCTGGACCAGCCGGCAGCGCGGCTGGTTGCTGTCGGCGGCGAGCGATCGCTGACGCTCGCGGGCGTCGAGCAGGTGCTGGCCTCCGGTGCGCTGGTGGTCGACGCGACGCGCAACGTGGCGCGGCGGGCGGGGACGATCGTTTCGCTCGCCACGCGCCCGGTGCTGTTTGCACTGCTGCGGGCGCTCGCGGAGAGCTGGCCGGTGGACGTGTCGCGGGCCCGGCTGGTCGCTGAGGCGTTCGGCGGCAAGGAGGCGGACGAATCGCACCGCGCCCGGCTGCGGGTGGAGATGGGGCGGTTACGGGCCGAGCTCACCGACATCGCCGAGATCAACGCCACCATGGGCGGCTTCGCCCTGGCGCCGCTCGCAGCCGGCGAGGTGGTGGTGCTGGCGCCGCCGGTGGAGGATCAGCACGCGGGCGTACTGGCACTGCTCGCCGACGGCGAGGCATGGGCCAGCTCGGCGCTGGCCATCGCGCTCGGTACCAGCCCGCGCACCGTGCAGCGGGCGCTGGAGCAGCTGGCGGAGGCGGGCAAAGTGCAGTCGTTCGGCCGCGGCCGGGCCCTGCGCTGGATCACCCCGCCGGTGCCGGGTTTCCCGACGGCATTGTTACTCCCCGGGCCGCTGCCGGGCGACTAGAGGTTCAGGCAAGCAATTGAGCGAGAGGCTAGTCCGATGAAGCATGCGCATGCCGAGATCGTCCGCGAATACGGTCCGTTTCCCGGTGCGGACGAGGTGGCCGGTGTCACCTTCGACGGCACCCATGTCTGGTTCGCCTCTGGCGACCGGATCAACGCCTTCGATCCCGAAAGTGGTGAGTCCGTACGAACGATCGATGTCGCAGCCCATGCCGGCACCACCTTCGACGGCGAGCACCTCTATCAATTGGCCGAGGACGTGATCCAGAAGATCGATCCCAGGAGCGGGCGGGTGATCAAGACCATTCCGTCGCCGGGCGGCGGCTCGGGCCTCGCCTGGGCCGAGGGCTCGCTGTGGGTCGGGCAGTATCGCGGCAAGCAGATCCTGCAGGTCGATCCCGACACCGGGAAGGTGCTCCGCACCATCAATTCCAACCGCTTCGTCACCGGGGTCACCTGGGTCGAGGGCGAGCTGTGGCATGCGACCTGGGAGGACGAGGCGAGCGAGCTCAGGCGCGTCGATCCGGTCTCGGGCGAAGTGCTCGAACAACTGGACATGCCTGCGGGCGCGAGTGTGTCCGGCCTCGAGTCGAACGGTCGCGACCAGTTCTTCTGCGGTGGCGGCAGGAGCGGCAAGGTTCGAGCCGTCAGGCGCCCGGTCACCGACGCGGCGGCTGTCTGATCAAACAAAACCGGCCGGTCCCGCAAGGAACCGGCCGGTGTGTTTTCGCTGCTGCGGTGCTCTCTAGAATGCGCCGTGGCAGTGCTTGAACTTCTTGCCCGAGCCGCAGGGGCAGGGGGCATTGCGCGACACGCCGACCAGCAGTTTCGGGTCGATCGGGCGGAGCGCCGGGTCGGCCTCGATGACGCCGGCGCCGGCGGCAGCGCCTGCAGCGGCGAAGGCGGCCAGCGACGGGGCGGGCCCGAGGGCACGCGGCATGGTGCCGGTAAAGTCGGTCTCGGCGTCGTTCTCGCCGGTGGTCGGGTCGATGTGGATTTCATCGAGCCCGTTGAGGTCGGCCTGCAGCGGCGCCGGCTGCCGCATCTGGATTTCGACGTGGCTGAGCTGGGTGGTGACCAGCTCGCGCAGGCTGGTGAGCAGTTGCTCGAACAGCTCGAAGGCTTCGCGCTTGTACTCGGTCAGCGGATCACGCTGGGCGAGACCACGCCAGCCGACCACCTTGCTGAGGTGGTCGAGGGTCACGAGGTGCTCGCGCCACAGCCCGTCGATCGACTGCAAGAGGATCGACTTTTCGACCTGGCGCATGATGTCGGGCGAATAGCGGGCGACCTTGGCGGCGGCGAACTCGTCGGCGATGTTGACGATGCGCTCGCGCACCGCCTCGACGTCGATACCTTCCTCGTGCGTCCACGCCTCAACCGGCAGGTCGACGTTGAGGTAGGTCTTGCCGGCGGCGACCAGCTGCTCGGTCTGCCACTGCTCGGGGTAGGAGCGCTCGGGAATGGCCTTGGCGATGATGTCGTCCACTACGTGGTGGCGCATCTCGTTGACGGTCTCGGCGACGTCCTCGCTGTCCATCAGTTCGAGACGCTCGGTGAAGATCGCCTTGCGCTGATCGTTCATCACGTCGTCGTACTTGAGGATGTTCTTGCGGATGTCGAAGTTGCGGGCTTCGACGCGGGCCTGGGCGCGCTCGATGGCCTTGGTGACCCACGGGTGGGTGATCGACTCGCCCTGCTCGAGACCGAGCTTCGAGAGCATCGAATCCATCGATTCGACCGGGAAGATGCGCATCAGGTCGTCCTGCAAGCTCAGGAAGAACTTGGAGTGGCCCGGGTCGCCCTGGCGACCGGCGCGGCCGCGCAACTGGTTGTCGATACGGCGGCTTTCGTGCCGCTCGGTGCCGATGATGTAGAGGCCGCCGGCCGCCAGCACCTTGGCCTTGTCCTCGGCAATGGTGCGCTTGATCTCGGCGACCTTGGCGTCGCGCTCGGCGCCTTCGAGGCCATCGGCCTCCTTGGCGATGCGCATCTCGAGGTTGCCGCCCAGCTGGATGTCGGTACCGCGGCCGGCCATGTTGGTGGCGATGGTCACAGCGCCGGAAACGCCGGCGTCGGCGACGATCTGGGCTTCCTGCTCGTGATGGCGGGCGTTCAGGACCGCGATGTCCTTGATGCCCTTGCCGCGGAGGATCTCCGCCAGCATTTCGGACTTTTCGATCGAGGTGGTGCCGACGAGGATCGGCTGGCCGCGGCCGCGTGCATCGACGATCAGGTTGGCGATCTCGTCGAACTTTTCCGCGGCAGTGCGGAAGATGGCGTCGTCCTCGTCCTTACGCTTGACCGGCACGTTGGTCGGGATCGAGGTGACGGTCAGGCCGTAGATGTCGCCGAATTCCTCGGCCTCGGTCGCCGCCGTACCGGTCATGCCGGCCAGCTTCTTGTAGAGGCGGAAGTAGTTCTGGAAGGTGATCGAGGCGAGCGTCTGGTTCTCGGCCTGGATCTTGACGTGCTCCTTGGCTTCCAGCGCCTGGTGCAGGCCTTCCGAATAGCGGCGGCCCGGCATCATGCGGCCGGTGAACTCGTCGATGATCACCACTTCGTCGTTGCGGACGATGTAGTCCTTCTCGCGCTGGAACATCTTGTGCGCGCGCAAGGCCGAGTTCAGGTGGTGCACCAGCGCCACGTTCTCGATGTCGTAGAGGTTTTCGCCCTTGAGCTGGCCGTTCTCGACCAGCGCTGCCTCGAGCTTTTCGATGCCCTGGTCAGTGAAGGTGGCGGAGCGCTGCTTCTCGTCGATCTCGAAATCGCCCTCGCCGAGCAGCGGGATCAGCGTGTCGGCCATCTCATAGAGCGAGGAACGGTCGGCCGAGGGGCCGGAAATGATCAGCGGGGTGCGCGCTTCGTCGATGAGGATCGAGTCCACTTCGTCGACGATGGCGTATTCGTGGCCGCGCTGCACCATCTGGTCGCGGCTGTATTTCATGTTGTCGCGCAGGTAGTCGAAGCCGAACTCGTTGTTGGTGCCGTAGGTGATGTCGGCGGCGTAGTTGGCCTTGCGCTCGGCGTCGTCGAGACCGTGGACGATGATGCCGGTGGTGAGCCCGAGGAAGCGGTAGATCTGCCCCATCCAGCTCAGGTCGCGGCGCACCAGGTAGTCGTTGACGGTCACGAGGTGCACGCCCTTGCCGGGCAGCGCATTGAGGTAGACCGCGAGCGTCGCCACCAGGGTCTTGCCTTCACCGGTCTTCATTTCGGCGATGGAGCGGTTGTTAAGCACCATGCCGCCGATCAGCTGCACGTCGAAGTGGCGCATGCCGAGCACGCGTTTCGAGGCTTCACGCACGGTGGCGAAGGCGGGTTCGAGAATATCGTCGAGGCTCTTGCCGGCCGCGAGCTGATCGCGGAATTCCTGGGTCTTGGCCTTCAACTGCTCGTCGGTGAGCTTTTCGAACTCGGGCTCGAGCGCGTTGATCGCGGCGACCCTCGGGAGGTACTTCTTCACCTGTCGATCGTTCGCCGAACCGAAGATCGCCTTGGCGATTGCAGCCAGTACCATTCGTGTCGTCCTTTTGATTGTTCAGGGCCGGGTGGCGCAAAGGCGCTTCATGTCATCCGGCAGGCGGCGGGTCCTCACCCGTCAACACTCTTTGAAGTGGTGCGACATGTAAGAGCGGGTGTTTTGCTTGTCAACGGAACGCAAATGGGCCAAACCTGCGCCGCCGCGGGCCGGGGGCTCTGCGCCATCCGAGGAGAATTCTCAATGAATGTCCATGCCCCGCGGGGTTTCCACAAAGTTCTGAAGACCCTGGCCGGTGCGCTGCTGCTCGGCACGGCGCTCGGCTTTGCCCCCGTCGTCGCCCTCGCGCAGGACGCTGCTGCCCCCGCCGCAGCCGCTCCCGCAGCGCCGGAGACGGTGGTCGCGACCATCGGCGACCAGACGATTACCGAGGCAGACCTTGCGTTTGCCGCCGAGGACCTGCAGCAGGAGCTGCAGCAGGTGCCGCCCGAAGAGCGCCGCGCCTTCCTCGTCACCGTGCTGATTGACATGAAAGTGATGGCCAAGGCGGCGAAAGCGGCCGGCATGGCCGATACCGACCTGTTCAAGCGCCGGCTGCAGTACCTCGAGGAGCGTTCGCTGCGCCGCGACTACTTCACCCAGAAGGTTGCGACCGCGGTGACCGAAGAGTCGGTGAAGGCCGCCTACGACCAACTGGTCAAGGACTTCAAGCCGGTCGAGGAAGTGCACGCACGCCACATCCTCGTCGCCACCGAAGACGAGGCCAAGGCTATCAAGGCCGAACTCGACGGCGGCAAGCCGTTCGAAGTGCTAGCCATGGAAAAGACCACCGACCCCTCGGGCAAGCAGAATGGCGGCGACCTCGGCTTCTTCTCCAAGGGCATGATGGTCCCCGAGTTCGAGGCGGTGGCCTTCACGCTCGAGCCGGGCAAGATCTCCGACCCCGTGCAGAGCCAGTTCGGCTGGCACATCATCAAGGTCGAGGAAAAGCGCATGAGCTCGCCCCCGCCGATCGAGCAGGTGCAGCAGCAGCTTGGCCAGCAGGTGATGTTCAAGGCGTTCGACGATGCCGTCGCAGCGCTGAAGAAGGACGCCAAGCTCGACATTCCCGACGCAACGCTCGCCGCAGCAGTGAAGAAGCAGGCTGAGCCGCAGGCGGAAGGCGCCGCCGGCACCTCGCCCTGAGGCGTCCGCTCGAGGCACGAATTTATCAAAACCCCGGCTTCGGCCGGGGTTTTCTCATTTGACGAGGCCGCGCACCAGGATCGAGGTGACCTTGTCGATGATGTCGGCCTGCTCGGCGAGCCGGTCGGTCAGCAGCAGTTTCCAGGCATAGGCCGACATCAGGTCGGAGGCGGCGAGGCTGTCCGCGTCGGCGCGCATCTCGCCGCGCGCCTTGGCGCGTTCGAAGATGCCCGCGGTGTGCCGGGTGCGCTCGATCGAATAGGCCTGCAGCGCCTCAGCGGCCTTGGCGTCGGCCTGGGCTTCGGCGATCAGCGACTTGTAGACCCCACCGGTGTTGCCCGACCAGAAATGCACCAGCTCGGTGAGGAAGGTGCGGATGTCGCCTTCCAGCGTGCCGGTGTCCGGGTCCGGCATGCGCGAGGCCTTGAGCCGGGTATAGACGTCGAGCAGCAGATGCGCCTTGGACGGCCACCAGCGATAGATGGTGGGCTTGCCGGCGCGGGCCCGCCGGGCCACGGCTTCGATCGAGAAGCCCGCGTAACCGGCCTCGCAGAAGATTTCCTCGGCCGCGGCGAGGATCGCCTCATGGCTGTCCGGGTTGCGGGCGGCTCCGATGGATCTGCGCGGCTGGCTGTCGATGCTGGACATGGTTCTCACTGAGCCCCCACGGGCGTGCATGGCTGGGATACACGAAAAAGCACCATGCTTCCACTTGAACGTTACGTACCGTTTCGTTATGTAACGAGCCGTACCGTTCATATAGGGTCATCGAAATGTCCATTCAATCTGCTGCCACCGCCAGTGCGGCCGCTCCTGCCAAGCCCGCCAGCCCGTCGCTGGCGGCGCGTACACGCATGGCGCTGCTCGTGCTGGTCGCCGTCTACCCGGTCATTACCGGGATTATCTATCTCGTCGCGCCGTTCACCGAGGGCTGGCCGGTGTGGGAGCGCAACGTCGTCGTCGCCCCACTGATGGTGGTCGCCATGGTCTACTTCATCATCCCGACCATTCAGTCGCGTTTCGGCCGTTTCATCGCGACCGGCCGGCTGAACAAATGAACGACTTGCCTAAGAGCAAGGCTTGAGGCAAACGGATGGGCCTATTGTCGCCGTATAGGACGCAACATGGCCCATCCCGTTTCTCCCCTCGCGCCCAAGACTTACCCGGAACTGCCGGATGTCGCGGGAGTTCGGTTTGCGACAGCCGAGGCCGGGATCAAATACAAGAATCGCACTGACGTTCTGCTCGTCTCGATGGACGAGGGGACAGTCGTTGCTGGCGTGCTGACGCGTTCGAAGTGCCCTTCGGCGGCCGTCGACTGGTGCCGGCAGAATCTCGGTGGCGGCAAGGCCCGCGCGCTGCTGGTCAATTCGGGCAATGCCAACGCCTTCACCGGCCAGAAGGGCAAGGCCTCGGTAGCGCTTTCGGCCGACATTGTCGCCAAGGCCCTGGGCGTCGGACAGAGCGAGATCTTCCTCGCCTCGACCGGCGTGATCGGTGAGCCGCTCGACGCGCAGAAATTCGCCGGCGTCACCTCGGAGATGGCGACCCGCCTGGCGCCCGGCCCGTGGATGGACGCCGCCAAGGCGATCATGACCACCGACACCTTCGCCAAGGTCGCGACCGCTACTGTCGAGTTCGACGGCGTGCCGGTGGTGATCTCGGGCATCGCCAAGGGCTCAGGGATGATCGCGCCCGACATGGCGACGATGCTGAGCTTCGTGTTCACCGACGCGCCGATCGCTGCGGGCGTGCTGCAGGGACTGCTGCAGCCGGCGATCGATACGAGCTTCAACGCAGTGACCGTCGACAGCGACACCTCGACCTCCGACACGTGCCTCGTGTTCGCCACCGGTAAGGCCGGCATCGCGCCGATCGCCTCGGCCGACGACCCGCGCGCCGAAGTGTTCGCCGAGGCGCTGGCCGATGTGCTGCATGAACTCGCGATCCATGTCGTCCGCGACGGCGAGGGTGCGACCAAGATGGTGACCGTCACCGTCGAGGGTGCCGAGACCGACAAGAGCGCGTTCCGCATCGCGCAGTCGATCGCCAACTCGCCACTGGTCAAGACCGCCATCGCCGGCGAGGACGCCAACTGGGGCCGTATCGTCATGGCGGTGGGCAAGGCCGGCGAGCCGGCCGACCGCGACAAGCTCGAGATCAGCTTCGGCGATATCCGCGTCGCCACGCAGGGCGAGCGCGATCCCGCCTACAACGAGGCGGCGACCAGCGCGTACATGAAGAACGAAGACATCGAAGTGCGCGTCGGCCTTGGGCTCGGCGCCGGCACGGCGACGGTCTATACGTGCGACCTGACGCACGGCTACATCACTATCAACGGCGATTACAGGTCCTGATGGTCCCACTGAGCGTCAGTCAGATCGAGGGCGCAACCCTTACGGCATGGCCGGCACTGCGGCAGGCGCAGGATGGGCTGTGGCTGTGGCGCTACGCGCAGGGCTACACCAAGCGCGCCAATTCCATCCACTGCCTTGATCCGAGCGACGGCGGCTATGCCGAGCTGCGATTGCTTCGCCTCGCCGAACTGTCGAAGCGGCATCGCATTGACCCGGTGTTCCGGGTCACCCCGCTCACCGCGCCGGAGATCGTCGAGGTGCTGGACGGCCTCTTGTGGGAAGAGTTCGAGCCGAGCCTCGTCATGGCGATGGAAATGCCGCACGAGGACTATCCGCTCGACTTCCAGGCCCGCTATTTCGAGCCGACCGACCCGCAGTGGATACGGGCGCAGGCGCAGATGTCCGGTTACGACCAGCCGACGGTGGACGTGCTGAGCGAGATCCTCGGGCACATCCCCTGCGAGGCACGCGGCGTGCTGGTCTACCACAAGGCCGGGCTGCCGGTGGCGGCGGCACTGGCGGCGGTGGCGAGCGGCATCGGCATCTATCTCAATGTCGTCACCCACCCGAACGCCCGCGGCATGGGCTATGGCCGGGCGGTGATGGGCGCGGCGCTCAACTGGGTGCGCTCGAAGGGCGCGACCCATTCGGCCATTCAGGTGCTGGCCAGCAATACCCCGGCGCTTAACCTTTATGGCTCGCTCGGCTTCGGTGAAGTCTACCCCTACATCTACCGGCGGGCGCCGGACTGGGGCCGCGGGTGAAGATCCAGCTCGTCGTCGCCTGTGCGCTGATCGATGCCGACCGGCGGGTGCTGATCGCCCAGCGGCCCGAGGGAAAACAGCTCGCGGGGCTGTGGGAGTTTCCTGGCGGCAAGCTCGAAATGGGCGAGAGTCCGGAGGCGGCGCTGATCCGCGAGCTCGACGAAGAACTCGGTATTTCCACCCAGACGGCGTGCCTTGCTCCGTTAAGCTTTGCGTCTCACTCTTACGAAAGCTTTCATCTTCTGATGCCACTTTACGTCTGTCGTAAGTGGCAAGGAGTGCCGCAGGCTCGCGAACACGCCGCCCTGAAGTGGGTGCGCCCGCAACAACTGCGCGATTACCCTATGCCACCTGCCGACGAACCGCTGATCGCGCCGCTATGCGATCTGCTTTGAGGGTGGGCGATGACGGGTCTATGCGATCAGCTCAGATGCTTTCTCGCCGATGAGAACGGCGCGACAGCGATCGAGTATGGCCTGATCGCCGGCCTGATCGCGGTTGGCATGATCGTCGCGATGACCCTGACCGGCACCAGTGTCAGTTCGATGTTCCAGTTTGTATCGAGCCGCTCGAGCGAGCAGTTCGACAAGATCAACGGCATCTAGCTCTTTCCCAGCACGTCCTTGAGCCGCACCGTGGCGCTGCCCGGGCGCAGCGGCTTTTGCTGGCTCTCGTGCGGGGCCCAGCCGTTCAGCCAGATGATTTCCAGCGTGGCGCGCACACGCCCGTCCGGATCGCCCGCCAGCTCGGCATAGGCGGCGCTCGCCGCGGCGATCAGCGTCCTCGTCGCCATGCGGCCGGGGCGATCGGCCAGCGGGTTCTGCGCCCCCAGCTCCTTCAGCTCGCGCATCAGCCGCAGCAGGTCGGCATAGCGGATCGGATAGGTCTCGAGGTCGGTGACCGGCAGGGCGTAGCCGGAGCGCTGTAGCAGCGGTCCGGCATCAGCGAGCGGGATGAATGGCGCGACGCGGGCGAAGGCGCCGCCCGAGGTTTCGGCATCGGCGCGGAGGAACGCCTGGCGCAGCTCGGTGAGGCTGTCGCCGCCGAGCGCTGCGGCGATCATCAGGCCATCGGGCCGGAGGTGCGCGCGGATGCGAGCGAGAAAGCCCGGCACGTCGTTGATCACCTGCAGGTCGAACAGCGAGACGATCAGGTCGTACCCTTCGCGCGGCAGCAGCAGCGCCTCGGGGTCGACCAGCGGGGCATCGGGCGAGCCGAGTACCGTCGACACCCGCTCGAAGGCGAAGGCGCCGCTGGCCGAACGGCCCATCAGCGGTAAGCGCGAGCCATCGGGCGACATGATCAGCGCCTGCTCGAAATCGCGAGATACGGTGATCAGCCGCGAGGCCAGGTCATCGAGCGCCAGCTGGGTGACGAAGTCGTCCGGCTCGGTGGGTCGCCGGCCGAGATGCTCGGCGATCAGCGTGCGGTCGAAAACCTTCGGGGGCAGGGCCATAGTCAATCCGCACGGTGTTTCATAGACTGCCGCGTTATGGAATTGGGGCAGGGCAAAGTCAAAGCAGGATCGGCTGCCATGGCGCGGCTGGGGAGCGCTTTGCTCGACTTGGTCTATCCGCCGACCTGCCTCGATTGCGGCGCACCAACCACCGCGCATTCGGCGCTCTGCCCGCGCTGCTTCGCCAGGCTCAGGCCGATTACCCAGCCCTGGTGTCCGGTGCTGGGGCTGCCGTTCGAGGTGTCGCTCGGGCCCGAGGCGCGCTCCGCCGAAGCAATTGCCGATCCGCCGCCATTCGACCGGTCCCGCTCGGCCGTGCTCTACAACGAGGTGGCGCGGGCTATCGTCAGCCGGTTGAAGTACGGCGATCGGCCGGAGCTGGCTGAGTTCTGCGCGCGATTGATGCAGCCGGCCGGCGTCGAGTTCTGGAGTGAGCGTCCGGTGCTGGTGCCGGTGCCGCTCTATCGCTGGCGGCAGTTCGAGCGGCGCTACAACCAATCCACGGAGCTGGCGCGGGCGCTTGGTCGCGTTACTGGGCTCACCGTCGATCCCGGGCTCGTCGCGCGCACCCGGCGGACGCGGCAACAGGTCGGGCTCTCCGCTGATGCGCGCCAGCGCAACGTGGCCGGCGCCTTCACCGCGCACCCCGAAGCGCTGCGCCGGCTCAAGGGGCGCGGCGTGGTGCTGGTCGACGACGTCATCACCACCGGCTCGACCGTCAAGGCGATCACCCGCGAGCTGAAACGGGCCGGCGTCGCTAAAATCGATGTGATCTCGTTCGCACGCGTTGTGACAGGCGCGGAACTCCCCATATAGAACTCAACAAACCCCAGCGTTTTTGTAGGCGAGATGAAGAAGGTAGAAATCTATACGACCCAGTGGTGCCCCTATTGCCATGCAGCCAAGTCGCTGCTGGACGAAAAGGGCGTGAGCTACGACGAGGTCGATGCCGACGATCCCGACGTCCGCATGGCGATGGTGCAGCGCGCCAATGGTCGCCGCACCGTGCCGCAGATCTTCGTGGGTGAGACCCATGTCGGCGGCTATGACGATATGGCGGCGCTCGATCGCAGCGGCAAGCTCGACCCGCTGCTCGCCAACTAGGACCTTCTGATGCGCGTCGCTGCCCTGCAGATGAACTCTGGCACCCAGCCCGGCTCCAATCTCGATCAGCTCGAGCGGTTGGCCACAGAGGCGGCAGGGCAGGGCGCGACCTATCTGCTGTCGCCGGAAGTTTCGGTGGTGTTCGCCGAGAACCGCGAAGGGCTGAAAGCTGTCGCCGGGCCGTGGGAGAAAAACCCGGCGGTCGCCCGGGTCGGCGGCATCGCGAAGAAGCTCGGCGTCAGCCTGCACCTCGGCTCACTCGCCGTAGCGCTGCCGGACGGGCGCTTCGCCAACCGCTCGGTGCTGTTCCGTCCGGATGGCTCGATCGCGGCCACCTACGACAAGATCCACCTGTTCGATGCGACGCTCCCGGGGCTCAGGACCTATCGCGAGAGCGAGACCTATGCGGGAGGCGGCGAGGCCGTGGTCACCGATGCGCCGGGTTTCTCGCTCGGCATGACCATCTGCTACGATGTGCGCTTTCCGGCGCTGCACCGGGCGCTGGCGGAGGCCGGGGCGCAGGTGATCTCGGTGCCCGCCGCGTTCACCGTCCCGACCGGCGAAGCGCACTGGGAAGTGCTGCTGCGGGCCCGGGCCATCGAGACCGGTTCGTGGGTGATCGCCGCCGCGCAGGCAGGCACGCACGAGAACGGTCGCTCGACCTGGGGCCATTCGATGATCATCGACCCCTGGGGCAAGGTCGTCGCAGCGCTTGGCGGCGACGGTCCAGGCATCGCGATTGCCGACATTGACCTATCAGCAGTGGATGACGCCCGCGGGCGGGTTCCAGCGCTTGCCAACGCACGTCCGTTTTCGCTAACCGTCGACGCTTCGGGCCCGACGGTATTGGGCCGAGAGGACGTATCGGCGTGATCAGCTACTCGCTCATCTGTGACAGATCCCACAAGTTCGACGCCTGGTTCAAAAGTGCCGAGGCTTATGACGAGCAGGCGGCACGCGGCATTGTCACCTGCCCGGTCTGCAACTCGGTGAAGGTCGAGAAGGCGCTGATGGCGCCGGCGGTGGCGCGGATGAGCTCCGACAAGGTGTCGCTCTCCAGCGGCCACCCGCAGCAGGCCGAGATACGCGAAATGCTGCGCGTGATGCGGAAGAAGGTCACCAGCGAGGCCGACTATGTCGGCGACAAGTTCGCCGAGGAAGCCCGCAAGATTCACTTCAAGGAAGCCGACGCGCGCGGCATCTACGGCGAAGCCACCCGCGATGAAGTGGCCGAACTGATCGACGACGGCGTCGACTTCCTGCCGCTGCCGCACGTGCCGGACGAAGCGAACTAGCGGGCCAGGTACTCGCGGGCGAGAGTGCGGGCGCGGTGCAGCCGCGCCTTGACGGTCTCGCGGGTGGCGCCGAGACGGGCGCCGATCTCATCGATCGTAAGCTCCTCCAGGTCGCGCAGGACGAGCACCTCCCGGTAATGCGGCGGCAGCGACTGGATGGCCGATACCAGATCGAGGCGCAGCTCGTGGTCCGGCCGGGCCGCGAACTCGACATGGTTCTCGATGACCTCCAGCGGGGTGCCGCGACCGAACGCACGCTTGGCCAGCCTCGCGCACTCATGGCGCACCACGGCAAAGAGCCAGCCGGAGAACGCCGAAACCACGCGCAGCCGACCTATGTGGCGGTGCAGCAGGCAGAGTGCATCCTGCACCGCGTCGTCGACATCGGCGGTCTGGCAAGTCGCACGGGCGTAGCGGCGGATATCCGGCTGCGCCGCCGCCAGCAGCGAGGTGATCGCTGCGGCGTCGCCGTCCCGTGCAGATGCGATGAGGTCCCGTGGCGGCATCAGCTCTTGTCGATGTGCTTGCGGCCGATCATGGCGCAGGCCGGGCAATAGCCGAACAGTCCCGTCAGCGCGAGATAGAGGCCCATGATGGCGATGCCGTAGGCCAACCATCCGCTCAGGAACATCAACCCGCCTCCGATCATCATCGCCCCCGCGACCAGCCGAACGAGCTGCTCCCAGGCCCAGACATTCTTTCGATAGAACATGCGCCACTCCATTGCTGCATCACAGGACAAGAGGGCCCGTGACGGCAAAACGGTGCGCGCTATCGGGAGTTTATTTCGATGAACCGTGCCTGACACACGCCGTTCAGTCACGGTTCAAGCCCGGAGACGCAGATTTGCCCCCAGAGACGGCGCAAAGGCGCCACGACGGAGGATAGAATGCACCATTCCACCCTGACCCCCGCGGCCACTGCCACTGGTGGCGCCATCCGCGCCGTGATGAGCGACGCCGCTTCGGCAGCACTCAAGGCCCTGAAGCCATTCGATGTCGCGATCGAAGACGTGCTAGACCGCACCTACGGCGCCGGCCGCTGGTTCCTCTACTGGGACGAAGATCTGGCGGGTCACCCGATCCGCGGCACCATCACGCTGGCCTATGGCCGCGATACGCTGGTGATCGGCTAGTTGATTGCCGGCTTTGCCGCCAGCACCATGTAGTTGACCCCGAGATCGCGGCTGGGCCGCCACTCGTCGGCCAGCGGATGGAACACCACGCCGGTCTTGTCGATGACTTTCAGGCCGTTGCGCGCACACAGCGCCGAGATCTCGTCCGGCGTCAGGAACTTACTGAAATCGTGGGTGCCCCTGGGCAACCAGCCGAGCACATACTCCGCCCCGACGATCGCCAGCGCATAGGCGCGCGGTGTCCGGTTGATGGTGGCGGTGAACATCAGGCCGCCCGGCTTCACGAGGCTGGCGCAGCTCTTCATGTAGAGCGGCACGTTGTCGACGTGCTCCACCACTTCCATGTTCAGCACGACGTCGAACCGCTCGCCCGAGGCATCGAGCGCCTCCGCCGTCACGGCGCGATAGTCGATGGCGAGCCCCGACTGCTCGGCGTGATGCTGGGCGATGCGGATGTTCTTGTCGCCGGCGTCGATCCCCACCATGGTCGCCCCGAGCCGGGCCAGCGGCTCGCTCAACAGCCCGCCGCCGCAGCCGATATCGAGGATGCGCACGCCCTCGAGCGGCCGACGCACCGTGCCGTCCTTGCCGAAATGGCCGATCACCTTGTCGCGCACATAGCCCAGCCGCACCGGGTTGAACTTGTGCAGCGGCTTGAACTTGCCCTTGGGGTCCCACCACTCGTCCGCCATGGCGGCAAACTTGGCGATCTCGTCGGGATTGATGGTGGTGTCGGTCATGAGTGGGTTTATCGGCCTTGTGCGGAGGCGGGGCAAGGGCGATGGCGTCGCGGGCTCAGGCCGGCTGCATGCGAGCGCGGCACCGTTCCGCGTCGCGCGGGCGGCCGAGGTCGGCGTAGCGAGAGGCAGCTTCGTCGAAGGCGGCGAGGGCACGGATCTCTGCGCCCTGGGCCCGACGCTGCACGCCGCGCGCTTCCCACAGGGCAGCAGCCCACGGGCCGCCATGCCACATCCCGGCGATGCGCTCGGCATCGGCCAGGCGGCGATCGACCTGGGCGAGATCGCCTGCTTCACTGAGCGCAATGGCCGTCGCGGTGCGGAGCGCCATCGAGCAGGGCTGGCAGGCGCCGCTGGTGAGAAGGCGATCGCCGACGAGGATGGCCTCGGCGGCCTTGGCCGCGGTTGGCGCGGCGCGCACCGCGAGGGCCTGCATCCGCATGATGAGGTGCGAGGAAAGCCAGGATTTCTCCGCCTCGGCGAGGCCGCGCTGGATCAGCCGGCTCGCCTTCCACTTCTGCCCGCGCTCGAGCGCGATTTCGGCCAGCCGCTCGAGAGCGAGGACGCGACCGGAAGTGGCGCCAGCCTCGTGGTGGAGTTTTTCGGCATCGGCGAGCAGCAGCTCGGCCTTGTCGAGGTCGCCGGAAAACAGCGCGACTTCGCCAAGGAGCAGCGAAGCCAGCGCCTTCCCGGTGCCGGAATGTTCCTCGGTGGCGACATCGTACAATTCGCGGGCGGCATCTGCCATCTCGGCGTGACCCGAGGCACTGCAGAGGCAGAATTCGGAGAGGCAGAGGTGACCGTCGAACACCTGGTGCGCCGCCGAGGGACGCGAGCGGACCCACTCGGTGAACTCGGAGCGGAACAGCTCCGGCCAGCGCTGCTGCATGTTGGCGGTGAGCCCGAGCAGGGCGCTCGCTTCGCCCACCTCGCGGCCGAGATCGGCAGCCATCGCCAGTTGCCGCGTCTCGCGCGCGATCGCCGCGGCCTTGTCGAACTCGCCGCTCTGCAGCGCCACGAGCCCCCAGGCCAGCGAGGCTCGAACGCGTTCGGACGGGTTGTCGGGTGTGCCGCCGCCGAGGGCGAGGGCACTCTCATAGAGGGCGATCGTCGCCCGGCTGGGGCCGACGCCGAGCTCGGCGTGCAGCGTTTCGCGCAACTGCTTGAACAGCCTGATCGCCTCGGCGCGGTTGCCGGCATCGAGCGCCGCCTGCATCAGGGCGCATTGCGCCTGCTCGTCGGTGGGGTCGAGCGCGATCAGTCGCTGCCAGAGCTTACCGGCACGCAGCAGCTCGGCGTAGCGCTGGTGGAACTGCTGGCGCGGCGTATCGAGCCAGTCGACATAGATATCGTCGGGCAGGAGCGTGCCGCCATAGAGGTCCGCGGCGTGCTCGAATGCCGCCTTGCCGCCATCCCTCAGCGCAGACTTCGCCGCGATCTCGAACTGCTCCGCATCGATGCTGAGCTCGGTCGACGAGGCGAGCCCGACGATGTCGCCACTGGTCTCGATCAGTTCGGGCCCGCCAAGCGTCTTGCGGGCGAAGTGCACGGCCTTCCGGAGATTCGCGCCGGCCGCCTCGCCGTCGAGGTCGGGCCAGAATGCCTCCATCAGCTGCTCGCGATGCAGGCGATGTGACGGGGTGATGGCGAGAAGCTTGACCAGCGCGGCTGCGCGGTCGCGCCGCCACTCGGCCGCAGGGATGTGGCGGCCGCCAACGCTCACGCTGAAGCGGCCGAGAACGGCGATAGAAATCTGCATCACGCACCCGAAAACCGGCCCGCCATCCGAGCCGTCACCAACCGTTCCGTCGCGGGGAACGCTGGCGGAACGATCACGTCATAAAACCATCCTCAATGTCCAATCCCGGACCGCAGAGGACGCTGAAATGACGCTCAATATCAACACCTTGGTTCCCGACTTCAAGGCCGACACGACGATGGGCCCGATTGCATTCCATCAGTGGCTCGGGGCCGATTGGGGCATCATCTTCTCCCATCCCAAGGACTTCACCCCGGTCTGCACCACCGAACTCGGCCGGATGGCCAGGATGAAGCCCGAGTTCGACAAGCGCGGCGTCAAGATCATCGGCCTCTCGGTCGATCCGATCGACCGGCACGAGGGCTGGGCCAGGGACATCGGCGAGACCCAGGGCATGGCCCCGAACTTCCCGATGATCGGCGATCCGACGCTGGAAGTCTCGAAGCTCCTCGACATGCTGCCGGCCGAGGCGGGCAACAGCTCGGACGGCCGCACCGCCGCCGACAACCAGACCGTGCGCAACGTCTACATCATCGGGCCGGACAAGAAGATCAAGCTGGTGATTTCCTATCCGATGACCACTGGCCGCAACTTCGATGAGGTGCTGCGCGTCATCGACAGCCTGCAGCTGACCGCCAAGCATCGCCTCGCCACCCCGGCGAACTGGATGCCGGGCGATGAGGTGATCATCGCCGCCTCGGTGTCTAACGACGAGGCGAAGCAGCTCTACCCGATGGGCTGGAAGGAGCCCAAGCCGTACATCCGCATCGTGCCGCAGCCGGTGCTGACCTGATCGTTTGGCGGGAGGGCAGGGCAATAGCCTGGCCCTCCCGCCCCCTGCCTCTCCATCAGCAAGCTATTTGGTATCGGAGTTTCTCATGAGCGCTGCAGGCAAGCCGCGTATTCTCGTTCTGGGCGCCGGGTTCGGCGGCCTGGAGCTGACCACGCTCCTCTCCGAACAGCTGGGCGACGGCATTGACGTCACGCTGATCGACAAGTCGGACAGCTTCATGTTCGGGTTTTCCAAGCTCGACGTGATGTTCGGCTACGCCGAGGCGGACGCGGTGCGGATGCCCTACAGCCACTACGCCAAGCCGGGGGTGAGGCTGCTGAAGCGCACCGTCACCGCCATCGACCCGGTAGCGCGGCGCGTGACCACCGACGACGGCGTGTTCGAAGCCGACTATCTCGTCGTGGCGCTCGGCGCCGAGTACGATTTCGAAGCAACGCCCGGCCTTGCCAACACCACCGAGTTCTACTCTATCCCCGGTGCCGAACGGCTGCGCGAGCTGCTGCCCACCTTCACCGGCGGCCGCGCCATCATCGGTGTCTGCAGCGCACCCTACAAATGCCCGCCGGCGCCGAGCGAGTGCGCCCTGATGCTGCACGACTACCTCGTGGCGCGCGGCATCCGCGACAGGTGCCAGATCTCGCTGGTGCTGCCGCTGCCGAGCCCGGTGCCGCCCTCGCCCGAGACTTCGAGGGCGCTGATCGCCGCCTTTGCCGAGCGCGATATCGAGTTCATTCCGTCGCGGCGTGTCGCCTCGATCGACAACACCCGCAATGTCGCGGTGCTCGATGACAACAGGGAAATGGGGTTCGACCTGTTCCTCGGCGTGCCCAAGCACCGTGTGCCGCCGGTCGTGCTCGACAGCGGCATGTCGGAGAATGGCTGGATCCCGGTGAACCCGCGGACGCTCGAGACCAGGTACGAGAACGTCTATGCGGTTGGCGATGGCGCCGCGACCGGCACGCCCAAGGCAGGCGTGTTCGCCGAGGGGGCGGCGAAGGCCGTGGCCAGCGCCCTCGTCGCCCGCATCCGGGAAAGCGGCGAGGCAGTGCAGTACGATGGCTTCGGCACCTGCTACATCGAGTTCGGCGCTGGCCGCATCGGCAAGGTCGAGGTCGATTTCTTCTCGGGTCCGCAGCCGACCGGCAACTACTACGAACCCTCCACCGCGCTCCGCGGCGACAAGGAGCATTTCGGCGCGAGCCGCCGGGCTCGCTGGTTCGGGCTCTAGGCGCCGCGCCGGCCCATCCCTTCGGCCTGTTGATAACCCCGGCTGTTTGTGGCATGTCCCCGGCCGAATTCTGAGCGTACCGGCGGGTTCAGCCGGGCAACAGTCGGGGTAGGGGCCTTGGGCCGTATCGTAGTCAAGTTCGGCGGCACCTCGGTCGCCACGGTCGAGCGCATCCGTCAGGCGGCGCTGCATGTGAAGCGTGAAGTTGACGCCGGCAACGAAGTCGCCGTGGTGGTCTCGGCCATGTCGGGCAAGACCAACGAGCTGGTCGGCTGGGTCAACGAAGCGTCGAAACTCCACGATGCGCGCGAGTACGACGCGATCGTCGCCTCGGGCGAGCAGGTCACCGCCGGGCTGATGGCCGTGGTGCTGAGCGAGATGGGCATCCCGTCGCGCTCGTTCCAGGGCTGGCAGGTGCCGATCAAGACCGATGACGCGCATGGCGCGGCCCGCATCGTCGAGATCGATCCGACCGAGCTCGAGAAGCGCTTCGCCGATGGCGTGGTGCCTGTCATCACCGGCTTCCAGGGCGTGGCCCCGTCGGGCCGGGTCACGACGCTCGGCCGCGGCGGTTCCGACACCAGCGCGGTGGCTGTTGCCGCCGCGGTGAAGGCCGATCGCTGCGACATCTACACCGATGTCGATGGCGTCTACACCACCGACCCGCGGATCACCCCCAAGGCCAAGCGGCTCTCCAAGATCTCGTTCGAAGAGATGCTGGAAATGGCTTCGCTCGGCGCCAAGGTGCTGATGATCCGTTCGGTCGAGATGGCGATGGCGCACAAGGTGCGCCTCACCGTCCGCTCCACTTTCGACGATCCGAATGCGCCGCAGATCGCGCCGGACGGCACGCCGGGAGTTCCCGGCACAATCGTATGCGATGAGGAAGAGATCATGGAAAAGCAGATCGTTTCGGGCGTCACCCTGGCGCGTGCCGAATCCAAGATCACGCTGCGCGACGTCAAGGACCGGCCGGGCGTTGCCGCGGCGATCTTCGGCGCGCTCTCGGACGAATCCATCGTCGTCGACATGATCGTGCAGAACGTCTCCGAAGACGGCTCGACCACCGACATCACCTTCACTGTGCCGGACGCCGAGCACGACAAGGCGGTGAAGGCGCTGAAGGCCGCCGGCGAGGCCGGTCGCTTCGAGTATCGCACGCTGACCAGCGCCAAGGGCGGCGCCAAGGTCTCGGTGGTGGGCGTGGGCATGCGCAACCATGCGGGCGTTGCCGCCTCGATGTTCAAGGCGCTGGCCGACAAGTCGATCAACATCCAGCTGATCACCACGTCGGAAATCAAGACCTCGGTCCTGATCGACGATGAATATGCTGAGCTTGCGGTCCGCGCTCTCCATACGTATTACGGGTTGGACAAGCAGGACGCCTGAGACGCCTAGACCCCGGTCACGGCGCCCCTGGCGATAGGGCGGCGCCGGGCCGCCGGGCGGGAATCATGGCCATAGCGATCAGCGGGCC
>JAESFN010000468.1_pt1 | contig 37258 bp, 39 predicted proteins | sample 9269411 | NCBI WGS metagenome assembly JAESFN01 (sample SAMN14505399, study PRJNA617100) | algae metagenome | isolation source: Iphinoe sp. HA4291-MV1 and co-occurring heterotrophs from trail next to... | place: USA: Maunawili Falls, Hawaii | collected 2009-07-25
TCACCTCCACCTGCCGAAGTTTCGCAATGATCTCTTCAGGCTTGTGCCGCTTTGCCATCGTGGTCCCTCCAGTTGGCCTCTCAGGCCATACCTCAACTCGGACCACTTCGCCGTAGGCACCTCAATCGCATGGCGAGTTACTTCCATGACCCGGTCATTTTCGCCCGTGACGATAATGTCGATCAATCGAGAAAAGCCCTTCCCTTCCGATGCTCTCGGTGATGCGAAACTCCGCGAGTTTGATCAACATCGCCCTTGTTCGATGCAGGACCAGCACGCTTTGCTGTTCAATTATCTTCACCTCCGCGAACCGCATGTTCGGGCGGCTGACGGCTTCGCAGATCGCTTCGGCATCTGGTTCATCGTTCTTCTGGGTCTTCACGTAGGGCTTCACGTATGCCGGCCGCATGAGGCGAACCTGGTGGCCCAGCTTCTCGATTGTGCGAGCCCAGTGGTGCGCTGTTGCACAGGCTTCGATTCCGATTAGGCAGGGCGCGAGCCTTGCGAAGAAGGCCTCGACCTGCGCACGACGAAGCTTGCGGCTGAGGGACCTTCTCGCCGCGGGCACCGACGCCGTAGGCGTGAAAAACGTTCTTAGCAATATCGAGGCCGACTGTGACTGGCTGCATCATCTGACTTCCTCCATCGCATGCCCAAAAACCATACCGGTCTTCGGGCTGGGTGATGGATGCCGTCCACAGCATCAAGAGCTGACATACGCGAAGTCGCCTGTAACGACTCCTCAACGACCATCCGGACGTCTCTTCTCAGGTACAGCAGGAAGGGGTGAAGGTCCCGCGCCGATTGAAAATCTCGCAAATCCGGAACCTCGCCCGGCTGGACAGCATCAAAGCACTGGTCAACAATCTACGGCCTCGAAATACCTGGCGCTGATAAAGAGACGTCATGACCACATCCTGGCCCGGGCTTGAAAAAGGCAGCGGCATTCTGAAATCGGCGACGTCAGCCTGGCGTGACTTTGCAGTCGTGACGACGCCCTCGCCATGGGCGCTGGCCAAAGGGGTCCTGCCGGAGCCTCGCACGGTGATCCTTGCGACCGATCTGAAACGCAAGACGCTCGAATGCCTGCGCGAGCGCGTTCGCGGCGCAAGCATGATCGTTGGTGTCGGCAGCGGCTTGTCGATAGATACAGCAAAATATCTTGCCAAGACCGAGAATGCGGCGCTCGCGCAGGTGCTTACAACCTCGTCGAACAATGCCTGCTTCACACGAACGGCATGGACGTTCGAGGGTAACGCACGCATCCCCGAGCGCGACGTCCCATTTCCGCGCCAGCTGATCCTCGATTACCAGGTCCTGATGCAGGCGCCTGTCCGTATGAATCAGGCCGGCGCGGCCGAAATCCTTTGCAGCCACACCTCCCTATTCGACTGGAGGATGGCGCACGCGGCGAGCGTCGATGTGCAATGGGACGAAGAACTCTGCCGCTCGACACAGGACGAACTCGACCGGCTCGACGACTACGCGCCCGCCATCGGGGCCGGCGAATGCGACGCCTTCGTCGAAATCATCGAAGTCGGAGCAAAATTCGCACGCGGCTTCACAACCCATCCAAAGGCCCGATTTAATAGCGGTTCAGAGCACATCCTCGCGTGGGCGCTGGAACAGCAAGGCGGTCGGCACCTCATTCACGGCGAAGCGGTGAACCTCGGCGTCCTCTTGATGGCGCATATTCAGGGCAATAACCCCGAACGCGCCGCCGACATCATTCGGACCGCGAAGATGTGCTTTCAGCCCGAACAGCTCGGCATCACCTGGCCGATCGTGGAGACGATCGTGATGCGACTGCCGGAGTTTGCCCGAAACGTGCCCTGGCACACCATCATTACCGAATTCGATCGGCGCGGCGAAGACGGGCGGCACGACCTCGCAAGCCGCTTCTCTGCTGCGCGGGACTTCGTGCGGCGGCTCCGCTGAGACTAAGCCGCGAGCGTACTCGCCTTGACAGCGGGATTGGCGGCAATAGCTTTCAGTGCCTGATCGACTTCCTCGAGCGCTGCGCCCTCGAGATCGCGTAGAGGCGGGCGCACCGAGCCGCCCTTGAAGCCCTGCGCGTTCATCGCGGCCTTGGTCGTCTGCGGCTGGCCGTGCCGACGGACAGCCTCGCGAAGCGGAAACCACGCGCGATGCAGTTCGCTGCCGGTTTTCAAATCGCCCCGCTCGATCGCGCGATAGGATTGCAGGATCAGACTTGGCAAGGCGCAGCCGTTGGTCGAGCTGATCCCGTCAAAGCCGGCGGCCATTGGCCCGAGAAAAGCGAGATCGGACGCGCAGAAAAGGCGGATACGTCCGCGCAACCTGCCCGCAAGAGCATCGATCACGGACGGCGTGAGGTCACCCTGCTTGATCCCGATCACGCCGGGAACGTCGGCGATCTTTTCGATCAGCGGAGCGGACAGTGTGATGCCAATACCCGGCGCGTTGTAGATGACAATTCCGGTGCGCGAGTGACGCGTAATGTCAGCGAAGAACTGCGCGATCTGCTCGTAGGTGATCTCGGACACGAAAGGCGGTGTGATCATCGGAATGCCGCCGAGACCACTGGCAAGCTCAGTCAATTCGCGGACCACACGCAAGTCGCTCGAGGCGCTGCACAGAAGAACCGGCACACGCTTGTTCGCGGCATCCATTGAGCGCAGGAACAGCTCCGCCCGCTCCTGCGTCGTCATGACGGGGAATTCGCCGTAGGTGCCGCCGATCAGGAGGCCATCATAGCTCAACGAGATTACCCGCTCGATATGTTCGGTCAGACCTGCAAAATCGAACGCACCGTCCTTGTGAAACGGCGTGACCGCGATGCTGAAAATTCCTTTCAAACGCGATGCGCGTTCGTCAAGTTGCACCTGTGCTCTCCTAGCTCGCCTTCAGCATATCCATCGCCACGTCGCGATAGATCAGGCTGGCAGCCACAAATTCATCGATCGGCACAAACTCGTTGGGCTTGTGTGCAAGCGCGAGCGATCCCGGCCCGATCACGGTGCCCTGTGCGCCGACCGTGCGGAAATGCACGAGATCACAGCCGCCCTGGAAGCCTTGCGGCTCAGTGACCTTCGCCCCATGACGCTTGCTGGCCGCAAGGCTTGCAACCGCAATCGGATGACTCGCGACCGTCTCCGTAGCTCCGCCCGTCGTTGGCCTGTATTCTATGATCTGAGCGCGCACGCCCGCTTCGATCGAGGCGCGCTCCAGCAATCCGGAAATTTCCGCGATCACCTCCCCTTCGTCCTCACCCGGCACCATGCGGCGATCGAGCAGAAGGTCGCAGCGATCCGGCAATACGTTGTCGGCGATGCCGGCCTGCGCGCGCGTAATCGTGAGGCTTGCGCCGGCAACGAGAGGATGCGAGCGGTGGCGGATCACTTGGTGGTGAAATTTCTCCACCATCTCGATGAATCGCGCGGCCTTGTAGATCGCATTCTCACCGGCGTCGGGTGTGCCGGAATGCGCCGAAACGCCCTGCACGCGAATCCAGGGCCGCAGGCTGCCCTTGTGGGCGATGACAGTTGAATTCGAGGTTGGCTCCCCGATTACGGCAAAATCGACCTTCGGACGCGACGCGGCATAGTGCTTGGCGCCCTCGCTCGCCACCTCTTCGTCACCGACGAACACGCCGAGCAGAGTTCCGGCCCAGCTCCGGCGATCTTCCTTCAGAAGACGCATCGCCTCGACCATGGCCGCGAGCGGCCCCTTGGCATCACACGAGCCACGGCCGAACAGCTTTCCGTCGCTCTCACGCAAATCGAAGGGATCGGTCGACCAGCCTTCGCCCGCGGGCACGACATCCATATGCGTGTTGAACGCGAAGACCGGGCCTTCGCCGTTGTCGAGCTTTGCGATGATGTTCGCGCGCCCCGGCTTGTATTGATCGATCTCCGCAGAAAATCCCTCCTTGCGGAACAAAGCGGAGAGAAATTGCGCCGCCTCGACCTCTCGCCCGGGAGGGTTTTCGGTCTTGAACGATACGAGCCGTGCGAGATCGGCCTTCATCCTTGAGGCGTCTGGACCTGTCATCGGTACTCACGAACGGTTAAAAGTGGGCTAGCGACGCTGGTGACATCATTGCTCTTTTGGTTACAAAAAGTACAATATAAGTCAAGTCGCAGAGGCCCATGGGAGGCGCATGTCCAAAACCAAGAAGGCGCAGGGCCAGTTTTTGCTTGCCCGCCAGATCGTCGCCCATGTCTTCGAGCAGAAGCTTGATCGGGGTCATCATCTGGTCGAGACGGCGCTGGCCGAGCGTTTTGGGGTCTCGCGCACGCTGATCCGCGCCTCGCTGAAGCGGCTTGCCGACGAAAGCGTGGTCGAGCCACGCCCCAACCAGGGCTTTTTCCTGCTCAAGGGCTGGGATCAGCTCGACGGCGGCGTGATCGCCATCCCGCCGAGTGTCGAGGACACGCTTTACCGAAGGATCGTACGCGATCGCATCAGCGGGAAACTACCGGAGAAGATCACCCAGGTTGCGTTGATCGAACGTTATGGCGCTGACCGCGGCGCGCTGCTGCGCATCCTGGACACCATGGCCGACGAGGGCATCGTCACCAAGAACAAGGGGCACGGCTGGACCTTCCTGCCAACCATCAGCACCGAAACCTCTGTCCGCAACAGCTACGATTTCCGGCGCACGCTCGAACCCAGCGGGATCCTCCTGAGCAGTTTCCGCGTCGATCCCGCCGCGCTCGAGCGGCTTCACGCGCTGCACCTTTCCTTGCTCTCCCGCGCGGAAACTGCGAGCGGGCCGCACCTATTCGATCTCGACACCGACTTCCACGAGACGATTGCTTCGTTCACCAATAACATCTTCTTCATTCAGGCGATCCAGCAGCAGAACCGACTGCGGCGGCTCATGGAATATCACGGCTACGAAAACCGCCGCCGCGTCCGTGTCTGGGTGAAGGAACATCTGGCAATCATCGAGGCGCTCGAGGCGAACAAGTATGGCCGCGCATCCCAACTCATGCACGAGCATCTCGACAAAGCGTTCAGTGCCACGATGACCCGCTCGTGATCACGGCCGTTGAGCTTCCGATCTCGGATGCGACTGTTGCCATCGGATCTTGCATGCAGCCGCGGCGTGAACCCGGCAGCATGCAAAAGCCCATCGGTAACGGCGTGGATCGGCTGCACAATCAGGCAGACGCGTTCGCTGGCGCTCAACAAAAATCCTCGGTCCAGACCGTGCGGCAGCGCATCGGGTCGAAGGTAGTGCCCAACCCCGGCCCGGGTGGCGTATGAATCTGCCCACCAGCATAGCTCACGCCAGGCGTCACGTCGTCGAGCAGACCGTAGCAGCCGTAGAGCTCAGCATAGCGCGGCTTCAGCGCCATAACACAATGCGCCGTGATCGCAGTCGCGAGCGCGCCCTCGTTCATCTGGCCGATCATCACGCCGACGCCGGCATCGCGGAAGCGTTTCATCGCGACGATGACCTGCATCGGCCCCCCGAGCTTGACGATCTTAAGATGCGCCAATGCACGACTGCCGATGGCGCACAACTCGTCGACATCGGCATCGCTTGCGAGCCCTTCGTCGACCATTAGCGGAATGTCCGTGGAGGCTAGCGCCTTGCGAAAAGCCGGCCAATCACCCGGCGTGGTCGGCTGCTCTACATAGGACAGCCCGACCGGCGCGAGCGCGCGCAACCGTTCGGTTGCCTCGTTCGCATTCCAGGCACCATTGGCGTCAACGGCGATTGATACCGACGGCCCCGCGCGTTCGCGAAGCCGCCGCAGGCGTGAGAGATCACGATCGAAGGCGCCGACGGCAATCCTGACCTTGATCTGCCGGAATCCTTCGTTCAAGAAGCGCTCGGTGAGGAGATCGAACGTCTCGTCCGGACCCCAGAACAGGCATTGATTGGTGTCGACATCTGCGTTCCATTGCCCGCCGAGATACTCGGCAACCGGCGCATTTTTACTGCGCGCCAGCCCTTCGATCAGCGCATTCTCGACCGCTGCGGTTGCAACACGCGGAACTGCGGCATTCAATTCCTGCGTGGCGGCGAGAATCTCTTCCGGCGTCGCCCCCCATGGCAGACGGCAGCAAAGCTCGATGATCGCCGGATCGACCGCTGTTTCCGGGATGTGCGACAGATAGCTGATGTTGGCCCGCACCTCCCCAATGCCGCGGAATCCGTCCGAGCGTTCGATTACCAGATAGCGCGCGGACAGCGATGCAACGAGGCCGGACGCAGCGGTGTGGACCTGCAACTCGCGCGGATAATGCAGGTCCGCGGCGTGGAGCCTGAGCGACGTGCGGATGCTCATGGCGACGACCATTTAGAACAGCGCACGCGTGCCTCCGCCGTCGATCGCGATAACAGAGCCGGTCATGAAGCCCGCCTTGCGGCTTGCAACGAAACCGACGAGGTCCGCGAGCTCTTCCGCCGAGCCGATGCGCCCTGCCGGCAGACCGCCTGAAATCTCGGCCGACGCCCCCTCGTGCGTCATGCCTCTTTCCGCCATCAGCGCTCGCACGCGTTTGTTGACCCGGCCCGTATCGAAATACCCGGGCGCAACGACGTTAACGCGGATGTTGTCCGGCGCAAGCGATCGCGAAAGCGTCTTTGCGAGTCCGACGACGCCGAGCCGCATGACAGAGGAGAGAATGAGATTCGGCGGCGGTTCTTTCACCGTCGCAGAGCTGAGGATGACGATATCCCCGACCTTGTTCGCGCGCATTGCCGGGATGCACGCGCGCGTCAGGCGCACGACGCTCATAAGAATGAGGTCATGGGCGCTTTGCCATTGGGCATCGGTGAGGTCTTCGAGGCCGCCATAGTCGACATGGCCGGAATTGATTACCAGAATGTCTATGCGTCCAAACTGCGCGAGGGTCTGAGCGACGAGGTTCTCCACCTCTGAGGCATCCGTTAGGTCGGCCGGCACGGCCAGAGCCTTGTGGCCAACCGACGCCAATTTTGAGCGCGCCACTTCCAGCACATCCGGACGGCGCCCGCAGATCACAACCGCGCAACCTTCCTCGGCAAGACGAGCTGCGCAGGCGTAACCAAGCCCTTCGCTGGCAGCAGTCACCAGCGCGACCTTGCCAATCAGTCCCAGCTCCATGTCAGGACATCAGCGCCAGACCGTGTGCGAGAACGCGGGTCACGACGGCGAAGTCGGCCATTTTCATCTCCTCGTCGGGATTGTGGCTGCCATTTTGGTTGCGCACGAACAGCATGAGTGTGGGCACGCCTTGGCCAGCAAAGACTGCGGCATCGTGGCCCGCGCCGCAGGCCATCTCGTAGCGCGGCACCCCGGTCTGCTCCATTGCGATTCTGAATGTATCGAGAAGCTTTACGTCCATCACGGCGGGCTCGCTACCGGTCAGCGATCCAAGCTCCACCTTCACGCGATGCTTCTGCTCCAGGTCCTGAACGATCTTGTGCAGCCGCTCGCGCATGGCATCGAGCGTCCGCACATTGTGGCTTCGGACGTCAATCGAAAGTCGCACGTCCCCGGAAATCTTGCTGAAGGCATGCTGCGCCGCATCGGTCGACAGCATGCCTACCGTGTAGACCATGTCGTGACCTTCGGCGTCCAGGCGCAGCCACTCGTCCTGCAAGCGCATGATGAGATCGGCCGCGCCGATCACCGCGTCATGACGGTATTGCCGCGGTACGGCGCCGGAATGGGCGTATTCGCCGACCACTCGCGCCTCGCGATAGCGGAAGCTACCGCGAATGCCGGTGACCAACGCGACGGGGAGATCCCTCTCGATCAGGATCGGCCCCTGCTCGATGTGCATCTCGATATAGGCGCGGATGTCCTTGGACTTGATTTGCGGCACGCCCGCGCCCACCTCGTCGGGTTTGAGGCCCAGTTCCATCATGTGATCGGCGAGCGTCCGCCCGGTGTCCGAGCGCCGCACGTCCAGCGCGTAAGGCGGCAATAACCCGAGCGCGGATTTCGACCCGATATAGGAGTGCGGAAACCAGTTGCTCTCTTCTGCACGCGTGACCATCACGACGAAATCGTCCGCGAGACGGAAGCCCGCGCGCTTCCAGGCGACAATGATCGCAAGTCCGCTCAGCACACCCGCCGCGCCGTCGTAATTGCCGCCCATCGGCACCGAGTCGAGATGCGACCCGACGATGATCGTCTTGCGATTGGGCGCCGTACCTTCAAGACGCACAAAAAGATTGCCGCCGGCATCAACCCATGTCGGCAAGCCGACCTTCTGTGCCTCGGCGGTGACAAGGTCGTGCGCGAATTGCTCGCCCTTGCCATAGGCCGCACGCGTCACGCCCGCGGTGTCGGCCGTCTCCCTCTTCAGAATGTCGAACAGCCGCTCCGCGAGCGCGATGTCGGGCTCCGGGACATTGCCGGGAGCTGCGGTCCGGTCGAGCAAGTCAGCCTCCTTGGCGGCGCACGTCAGGCCTGCACCAGCTCGCGACTGATCGTGCTGAACGTCCTCGGTCCCTTCTCGGTGACCATGATCGTCTCGCTCACCGCCACCGTCCACTTGTTGTATTCGCGCAGCGTGATCGGCACATGGAACACCATGCCCGGTTCGAGCGGGACGTCGACGCCGCGGAACAAGCTGAGGATGTTGCCCTCGCCCCAATCCGGCGCAAACGAGATACCGATGCTATAGCCGGTGCGCTTGCGATAGCCGGCTGTGAAGCCGTTCTTGTCGACGATGGCCTGAACCGCGTTGTGGACGGCGGCGCAAGTGTTGCCGACGCGCAGCTTGTCGATCGCGGTCTCAAGTCCTTCCACGCAAACTTTGTACATGTCGAGCGCACGCTGCGGGATTTTCCCGCACGCGACGGTGCGGAATGAGGCGGCATGATAGCGATTGTAGCAGGCCGCCGTTTCAAGAACCGTCACGTCACCCGGCTTGATCACGCGGCGGCGCCAGGTCGTGTGCGGAATGCCAGAGCGAGGACCGGACGTGACGAACGGCTCCATACCGACATATTCGCCACCGGCTTTGATCGACGCCGCCATGATCGCGGATGCGATGTCGTTCTCGCTCGCGCCGGGCCGCGTCACGGCAAGACCGGCACGCATGCCGGCGTCGTTGGCGAGGCCCGCCTTCTCCATCTGCTCAGTTTCGAATTTCGACTTCGTCCGCCGCAGCGGCTCGACGACACCGGTGCAATCGAGCAATGGGCCACATTCGGCGACGAGACGGTTGTAGAGATTGATCGTCAGGAACCAGCCGCTTTGGTCGATCGCCACGCGCTTGCCCTGCCAGCCGCGCTTCTTGAGCGCCGCCGCCAGCACCGTTGCCGGATTTTCATCGTCTGCATAGCCGATGATATCGGAGATGAACGTATTGATCTTGGCGTTCGGCGCCTCAAGCGCGCGCAGGACGTGAAACGGCTCCCCGGTCGCCGGCACGCACAGCGATTGGAACGTATAGTAGCCCGGCGTCTGCTGCCCGCTCAGGTAGAATACGTTTTCCGGCCCCGAAAGCAGGAGAAGGTCAAACCCCTTTTCTTTCATTCGTTCGCGCAGCCGCACCAGCCGCGCGTCATATTCCGCCTTCGGAAAAACGGACTCGGCGCCCTGCGGTACCGCAGCCAAGATCGATTCGAGTGTCACTTCCGTTGTGGCCATGGCGGCTCCCTTCTTGTTCTGGCGCGGTGCAGGAATTGTACTTTACCAAGTTCGTCCCGTTGCAGGCGCTGCCGAGGGGCGACCCGGCCGCAACGTATCCGCGACGAAAGCGCGTTCGACATGATCCACAGAGGGCCGCGCCACGCGCTTATACTAGGCAGAACCTTGCTATTGTACAAGTTGCCGCTTAAAATACATCGGCGCTGGAGGCACATTGCCTAGAATTTCGACCATGCTGCGCGTTGAAGCGTCGGGCACGTTTGCGAGGCTATCACCATGCCGAATGCAATCGCCGATGGCTCTTGAGCCGGTCAGCCCAATTACGAGGTGTGTCCATGACCCATCATCCTGAAGCTCGCTCCGTAGAATTCCAGGCCCGGCGCTCGAAGTGGCCTGTGAGGATCACCAGCGTCGTGTCCGCGGCGGCGATCCTCGTCTCGACCAGCGTCGCCACGCTTGCGCAGGACGCGTGCACGTCGATGCAGATCTATCTGGCGATCGCACCCAATCACCGCGAAGATGTGATGGCGTACATCGCGCCGAAGTTGAAGGAGAAATTCAACGTTGAAGTCGTTGCCGAAGCGATCGGCTCGGTGATGATGGTGGATCGCCTCGCGGCCCAGGGCGCCAATCCCCGCGTTTCTATCGTGCAGTGGGACGTGCCGATCGGCATCTCCGCTTGCGACAAGGGCGGCTGCGCTCCGATCGACGTCGAGAAAGCGCCGAACCTGAAGAAGCTTCCGGGTTGGGGCCTGTCAAAGGGGCCGTCGGGCAAGCCGGAAACCTTGACGGCCGGCGTCGTTGGTGTCGGCATCCTCTACAACGAGGAGGAACTGAAGAAGCACAATCTTCCCGTGCCGAAATCCTGGACGGATCTGAAGAATCCTCAATACAAGGGCCGTCTCGGCATCACCGCTCCCCAGAGCAGCATGGGGACGGCAGCGCTTGTCATGCTGGCGCGCATCGACGGCGGCGGCGAGCAGAATATCGATCCGGGTTTCGTCGCAACCAAGCAGATCACGCCGGGCAATACGATCTTTACTTGGTCGTCCGAAATGTCGAACCTGTTCCAGCTCGGCGAACTTTGGATCGCAGTCAATTCCAACAACATCGCTCCGGCGCTGCGTGCCAAAGGCCTGCCCATCCGCTTCTCGCTGCCGACGGAAGGCTCGCCCACGGCTAATACAGGCATGTCGCTCGTTAAGGGCGCGCCGTGCGAAGCGGCAGCCTACGAATACGTCAACCTTTATTTCAGCGACGAATTCCAGGCAAAGCGCATGGAGTCCGGCACGCTCAGCGCGTCAAAGGATGCGTGGGGCAAGATCACGCCTGCGCTGAAGACCGAACTTGGGATGGGCGCGGAAGATCTCGACAAGTTTCTCGATCTTGACTGGCGATCCATCAACGCGGCGCGTCCGGGCTGGATTGAGCGCTGGACGCGCGAGATCAAGTAACCGATTATTCCGCTTGCATCGTATGGCGCGCCTAGGGAGTTCGGATGTGACCGGTGCCATTGCTGCTGGCCGCCTATCATCGGGCTTGTGACTATGCGGGCCGGCGCCGAGTCCATCCTGCGCTTTGAAAACGTATCCAAGGTCTTCCAAGGGCAGGTTGTGCTCAACAGCCTGTCCCTGGAAATGCGCCAGGGCGAATTCCTGACGCTGCTGGGCCCCTCGGGATGCGGCAAGACGACGTCCCTCAATCTCGTCGCAGGCCTCCTCCAACCTGACAGCGGAACGGTGTTCCTGCGCGGACAGGCCGCCAACGCGCTGCCGCCGCGCAAGCGTGGGCTTGGATTGGTATTCCAGTCATGGGCACTGTTTCCGCACCTCAACGCGTTCGACAACATTGCCTATGGCCTGAAAGTCCGTGGAGCCACGGAAACCGAGATCAAAACTCGCGTAACCGCCATGCTCGATCTCGTGCGTTTGCCGGGCGTCGAGCAGAAATTCCCCTCGCAACTGTCCGGCGGCATGCAGCAGCGTGTGGCGCTCGCCCGAGCCCTCGTGACGCGGCCGGACCTGCTGCTTCTCGACGAGCCCCTTTCGAATCTAGACGCGGCCCTGCGAAAGGAAATGCAGATCGAGCTGCGGCGGATTCACTGCGAGCTCAATGTGAGCACGCTTCTCGTCACGCACAGCCAGGAAGAGGCGCTCATCATGTCCGACCGCATTGCGTTGATGCGACGCGGCAGGATCGAATGCATCGATGCGCCCTCTGTCGTCTACAATCGCCCCCCCAACGAGTTCGTCTGCACCTTCGTCGGCGATGCCAACATTTTCCGCTGCGAGGTCGAGCAGGTTTTCGGTGAGGAAGCGATGCTGAAGTGGGGCACGATACGCTTTGCTGTCGCGGCGCCGTCGGGACTGGTCGGCGGCCAGATGCTGACCGTCGCCATCCGCCCGGAGAACGTGATCCTGCATCGCGCAGCCGCCGCCGATACTCATGATGGGTTGGTGAAAGATGCGATCTTCAAAGGCAGCCATTTTGATTATGTGATCTCGGCAGGCGCTGGCGATATGCATGTCATTGCGCTTCCGCCGGTCGATGGCGTGCCTTTCGCGCAGGGCGAGAGGATCCGCTTCTCGTTGCCCAAGAGCAGGGTGATCCCGCTGGCGGAGGATCAGGTCGGTGGCTGATACTGCGGCATCCCCTCACAATCCCGACCGCCGCCGCGCGCTGCTTTCTGCCCTTCTTTTGCTGCCGGTGTGCGCGCTGTTGCTGGTCTTCTTCCTCGCGCCGCTGATCCAGCTCGTCAATCTCAGCACATTCGCCCAGCAGCCATCGGCGCAGAATCTGAACCCTCAGCACTCGCTTGCGAACTATCTGAACATCCTGAGCGATCCATTCTACCTGCAGATCACTGCAAACGCGCTATTGGTTGGCTTTTGGACGACGATCGCGACCCTCGTCATCTCCTATCCTGTCGCCTACTACATCACGAAGATCAGCGGGTGGGAGCGGACGCTGATCTCGGTTGCTTGCCTCCTGCCGCTCTTCGTCAACGTCATCGTCAGCATCCTTGGCTGGTATATTCTGCTACTGCCTTACGGCGTCATTCAGCAAATCCTGTCCTCGCTCGGCCTCGTGGCCGGATCGTTGCAATGGCTGCGGACCATGCCCGCCCTGGTCGGCGTGCTGACCTATGAGCATATTCCCTTTGCGGTGCTCATCCTTGTATCGAGCCTGCAAGCCATCCCGCAGGACAAGATCAATGCCGCACGTCTGCTCGGCGCCGGCGTACCCCGCATCTTCTTCACGCTGATCCTGCCCCTGACGATGCCGGGGCTCGTCGCAAGCGCGATTCTGGTTTTCTCGCTGTCGGCTTCGTCTTACCTCGTCCCCATCTTGATCGGCGCACAGCGCATCAAGGTGTTGCCGCTCTCCATCTTCAGCTACGGCACCGAATTGCAGAACTGGCCCTTGGCCGCCGCTCTATCCATCGTTCTTCTCGTTCTGGTCGTAGCCATCACCTATCTGTTCGCGCGCACGATGAACCGGCTTTCCCGCCGCGGCGAGTGGGAGATGGTGTGATGCTCGGCCTGCGCATCTTCGTCTACACCGTGGTCGTGATGATGCTGCTGCCGGTTCTCATCACCTTTCCGGTGGCGCTCACTTCAGTCGCGCGTATCTCGTTTCCACCTGTCGGCCTGAGCGGGCGCTGGTTCATGGCGATCTTCAGCGACACCGTGCTGCTCGATTCGATCGTCCGCAGCTTCTGGCTCGCGACGGCCGCCGCGATCGTTGCAATCACAATCGCCCTACCCTGCGCCTTCGTGATCCAACGCAGCACGTCCCGCGGGCGCGAATTGCTGGAAACATGGATCACCGGACCGCGCATGATTCCGCAGATCGTGTTCGCGCTCGCGCTGCTCGCCTATTTCGAGACGATCGGGCTTGCCGAGACCTTCATCGGACTCGTGATCTCCCATCTCGTCATCACGATTCCCTTTGCGTTCCGCACGCTTCTGGTCAGCGTTTCGACTATGGACAGACGGCTGGAATGGAGCAGTGACGTTCTTGGAGCGACGCCCGCCCAGACATTCTGGCGCGTGATGGTGCCGCAACTAAAGACCGGGCTGATCGCGGCCTTCATCTTCACGTTCATCCTATCTTTCAATAACGTGACGCTCGCGCTGTTCCTGTCCGGCTTCGGACAGCGGACGCTGCCGGTTGAGATGTTCCAGCGCATGAATGTCGGCGGCATGACCCCGGTCATTCCCGCGATTTCGTTCGTGCTGGCGCTTGTCGGCGTCGTACTGTTCATCGTCCTCGATCGGACCGTCGGGGTCTACCGCTTCCTCGCCGGCCGGGACTAACCGCGCAATACTCAGGATTACCTCCAGGCACAAAGCCGGAATCCCTGTGGTCGCGCTGATGGGACTAATGCGCGACCACTGCACGTTTCTCAGTCATCTTTAGTGGGCCTGGGCCATTGAACGAGGTTATGCCGCAAGCATCGTTCCTGCACTGACGCGGCAGGCACTGGCAAACTCTCGACGCAGGCTCGACGGAAGGCAACGGGGTGCATCGACAGCCAAGGGCGCGGCGGCTATGACGGAGTCCGCTGATGACAGAACAGCGGCGACGCCACTCTCAGTCACATGTGGAAGTAGGGGTCGAGGACGCGCACCTCCGTGATCCGACCAACGGGCAAGCCGTTGCGATCAGCAACCTTGCGAATGGCTTCCGGCGATGGCGCATCGTAGATGCAGAACGTGCTCCTTTTGTCTGGGGTCACATAGGAGTGGATCCATGTCACCCCCTGCTGCGCGTTGTTATCGATGACAGTATTCGCGGCTTGGCGCCCTTGCGAATTGGGGGCGACTCCCAGACCATCTGGAAAGGTGCGCTCTATGAGGTAGCGGGGCATTTGTTCAACCTCCTTGGTTTTAGTCAGCTCGAAGTTGCGCCTTGAGCCTAAGCGGCGGCGTGGGTTGCGCGTATCGGGAGGCTCTCCCTATTTTTGGCCCGCGCTCTCCCCATTTTGTGCGACGAGGTGCCGCTCGTGCGCGATCCGTGCCGCCTCCCGGCGCGACGCGGCGCCCAGTTTGGCCAGGACTGCCGAAACATGGTGGTCGACCGTCTTGGCGGAGATGTTGAGCTTCGCTGCGATGTCGCTATTGCTGAGACCATTTTTGATCCCTCCCAGCGTCTCGAGCTCCCGGGTAGTGAGGCCGAACGGATTTTTACGCGTGCTGGAGCGACGCCCCCGCGGTATGCGGCTGACGCCGGCGGCACGAAGATGTTTGCGCAGGAGCGAAGCAGCGGGAACTGCGCCGAGCTCATCGAAGATACCAAGCGCGCGCATCTGTGCCGGCACATCGCCTTCCGCTAGGGCGCGTGCCTCCTCATAGGGACAGCCGCGGCACCTCCATTCGGTAGCCGCTCGATTCCAAATCCCCGCGATCTGCAGGGCGAAGGGGCGAGCAACCCACTTGGGCGTCTTCACCCGATCGTGTACCACGGTGCGCCAGTACGAGAACTCCCCCACATGCCAGCGATGGCGATGCCGGACTGCCAAATCGTAGACCGCGCGAGCCTCGGTTGTAGTCTTCTGTCGGTTGCCGGCCAGCCAGGCTTGTTCAGCCCGCGCGGCGCGGACAGGTGCGAGACGCTGTAGCGTTTCCGTTCGCGAGGCGAGTTCCAGAGCTTCATCGAGCACTTCTGTAGCGCCAGGATCGCCGCGCCTGGTGCGCACGCGGCCTAAGGCGACAAGCGCCATGATCTTGCTAACTGCGGCCAGGTTCGGCTCCGCGACGACAGCGGTGGCGAGGTCTCCAGCCTCGGCCCACCTGCCTTGATACAGCCGCGTCAGCGCCATCCAGGCGCACATGTAGTGACAGACATGGTCGAGATCGCGATTGCGCGCGAAAGCCATCCCTACGCCAAGTTCCCGATCCGCCTCGGCAAAACGATATTGCTCACCGTAGGACGAGCCGATGTTCAGGTATGCAAGGCCAACCAGGGAGTCCAGCCCATTCTCACGAGCGATAGAAAGGCATCGATCGAGATGCGGGCGCCCCCGATTGTCGCCCGTTACCAGGATTGCCGAGCCCACGACCATCTCCGCGCCGGCAATAGTCGCTTGGTCTTGTAAGTGAGCGGCGAGCTTGATGGCCTTCTTGCCCCATTCGACGGCAGCGCCGCGATCCCGATCGAGCATCCGAAGGTGTGCCTTGACACGATAGGCGGATGCCAGCTGCCTTGTTGGCGCCAACGTTTCCAACGCCGTTATCGCTTGTTGGCTCGCCTGCTCGGCGGCGGCATTCCGGCCGCTGCGTACAAGCGGCCAAGCCAGCGCGGCCAGAACCTCCCCCTCCTTCAAACGGTCTCCGGCCTCGCGCCGTAACTGGATCGCCTGCTCGTAGGCCTTAATTGCCTCATCGAGGTTGTCGATGGTGCCGCACTCTTCTGCGTAGCTCTCCAGGTAGCGCGCGCGCTCCGCTGCTGGCCGATCATCGGCAAAGCGCAAAACCCGCTCATATTGTGCAGCCGCTTCCCGATGCGCACCCAGCGATGCCGCCGCCTCAGCGGCCGCAACGCCGTATTGTATGACGGCACGCGCGTCTGCCGCGCCCTCTGCGTAGTGAGCAAGCTGCGCCAGCTCGCTCTTGGTAGGACCGACGGATTTGATCACGCTCTTGAGGGCCGTTCTATACAAACCGCGGCGCCGCAGCGGATCGATCGATCCTAGGATTGCCTGGCGCGCGAGTTCGTGGCGGAAGGCCACACCGTCGCTGTCCTCCTGCAGCATCCCAACCGCGATGCAATCGGCCAAGCCACCCGCATGAGTAAGCGCGTCGAGGACTCGGTACGCTATCCGGGTGCCGATCACGGCAGCCAGCTCCAGCAGCCTGCCGCCACGTGGCTTAAGCTTTGCCGCCCGCGCCAGAACGGCATCGCGCACAGTCACCGGTATGCCGTGGCCGGACGTAGCGACGATCTCTGAGATGAAAAATGGATTGCCGGCGGTTTGTCGATGTAGTGCCTCGACATCCAATGCTTTGCCGGCGACGAGCTTGCGGGTCGCATCGAGGCTGAGACGCGCCAACTGGATGCGATGCACTCCTTTTGTATTGGCCAGATCTCCGAGCAGCCTCTTGAGCGGGTGCTGCCGTCCAATCTCGTCATCTCGGTGGGTAGCAATTGCCAAGACGCGCAAAGGCGCAATTCGGCGACTTAAATACTTCATCAGATCCAGGGTCGCTTCGTCGGCCCAATGTATGTCCTCGATGACGAGAACGACGGGCTGAGCGCTGTCCTGCAGTCGGTCGAGAAAGGCGGAGAACAGGGCCGGTCGCCCAGTTCCGCTTTCGAGCTGGCTCAGCAGCCGTCCGCCTCCGAATTGGCGTGCGATGTCATGGAGGGGTGCCAGAGGCGATGGCGTGAAGAGCTCGTCGCAATTGCCCTTGAGAACGCGAGCAGAGCGCGCGTACTTCGCGACAAAGTATTCAACAAAGGTGGTCTTGCCGATACCGGCCTCTCCGCTGACGAGCGCGAAGCAGCCCCGCCCGACGGTCGCCAACGCGAGAGCCTCTGCCAGCCGTGCCAGATCGCGGTCACGTTCGAGCAATTCCATGCCTGAAACCAAACAGATGGGGCCGGGCGACCTATTCTCGTCGAGTTTGCCGCTAAGTCCAAGTGTTGCCTATCGGACCTCGTCGCTGTTGAAGCCACCCGGGATCGGAGCGGAGCCGCAACTCGTTCACGCGCCGATTAGTGTCCGTTCATGGCCCTTCTTGACCAGAGCCAGTTGTCGGCTTTCGAGCGACCAGCTGCCGAAGTCCCAGGCCGTCGCGAATGTAGAGTCAGTAGGAAGGTGATGGCCGCTTTCTCTGGAGGTTGTGTGAGAACGTCCTATTGGCATGTCAGTGCCGACGGTCGGTAAGGTATCCCGGTCCATTCGAGCCACCAGTGGCATTTGCGGTCCTCCCGCGCATCCGCGTCAACTTGAGCGCCGCTTCGAGTGCAATAGTGCACCCTCCTCACGCCCTCATCGCCTTCACCAGCCCAGGCACGCCGAGGATCGCGATCACCCTCGTCATGTTGTAGGCCAGCACGTGCAAGGCCATCTCGGTCATCACGTGCTTGAGTGTCTTCATCTTGAAGTGCGTCGCACCCATCCAGGCCTTGATCGTCCCGAACGGATGCTCGACCGTCTTGCTCCGCAGCGGAACCTTGTCGGGATCATCGTCGAGCCGCTTCTGCACGCGCTCCAGGATTGCTTCGTGCTCCCATCGTCGGATGCGGCGCTCTTTACCCGTGCAGCACCTGTGCTTGACCACGCAAGCCATGCACTCGTTCGTCCAGTAATTCCGTAGCGTCTTGCCGGCTTCCTCGTTCGTGTAGTGGTAGGTGAGCCATTTTCCGGCCGGGCACTCGTAGGCGTCTTTCTCCGAGTGATAGACGAAGTCGGCTCTGTCGAAGCGCCCGACCGCTGCCGCATTGGAGGTGTGCGGCTTGGAGACGGTGACGGCGATGCCGGCCTGCTCGCAGGCCACGATCTCCTCGCCCTTATAGTAGCCCTTGTCGGCGATCGCCTCGATCGTGTCGCCGGCCATTGCATCCCTCGCCATGTGCGCCATCATCGACAGGGCATCGCGGTCGTAGCCGAGATTCGTCACCTCGTGCGCGACGATCAGATGATGCTCGGTTTCCACGGCGCTCTGCACGTTGTAGCCGACGACACGCGGCTGCTTGCTCGTCGTCGCCATGGCTCGGCAATCGGGATCCGTCAGTGAGACTTGCGTCTCGCCAGCCGCGTCCATGTGCTCCTCAACAGCGCGGAGCGTGCGCGCCTCTTTGCGGTATTGCGCGAGCTTCTTGATGACGCGCGACAGCCGCGCTTCGATCGGATGCATCCCGGTCTTGACCAGAACCTCGTCGGCGCGATCAAGCTCCGCCATGTACCGATCGATTGCGGCATCGATCTCGCCCAGGCGCCGCCTGAGCTTTTCGCGCGTATAGCTCTTGGCCTTTGCGTTGACGGCTTTGAACTTGCTGCCGTCGATCGCGACGAGGCTCGCGTCCAGGAGATCGATGTCGCGGCAGAGAGCGACGAACTGCCGGCAGACCTTGCGGATCGCAGGGCCGTTGTCGCGTCGGAAATCGGCAATCGTCTTGAAGTCGGGCCTCAAGCGGCCCAACAGCCAGATCAGCTCCAGATTACGGGCACATTCGCGCTCCAGCTTGCGCGACGACTGTACCTGGTTGAGATAGCCGTAGACATAGAGCTTGAGCATCGTCGCCGGGTGATACCCAGGCCGGCCCGTCGCCTCAGGTTCAACATCGAAGCCGAGCGCTGCGAGATCAAGCATGTCGACGAAGGCATCGGCTGCACGAACCGGATTGTCCTCGTCGACATAATCGTCGATGCAATCCGGCAGAAGAGTGGCTTGGCTTCGGTCCAGCCCTTCGATGAAGCGCTTCATGGGAGCCCCCGCTCGCAATGCGGGAATCATATCATGCTTCGGTCACCGGCCCGCGTTTTCACACAGGCTCTCTGCCTTCTCGACGCCCATCTCGCTTGCCCGCTGTGATCAAATGACCCCCCCAAAGTTTGAGAAACCGCCAGAAACACTTTTCCATTTGTGAGCTGTGGCGGATGCACTACCGCCATGTTGCCGCAGGGTGCGCCCGTCTCGGAGTCGGCAGACAAGGTCAAGGCTAAGGCGAAGCAGAGTGCCAAGCCGGGTGCGCCGTCTCAAATCTTCGCGAGGGCGACCGGGGTGCTATTAGCCTGGTCGGCTAGCCCTGTGTCATCATCGGCATGAAGGCGGAAGAGATGCCGAGGCGTCACAGGCCATCAAGAGGGCTTCGCCAGAGATCGTTGTGCGGCGGTCGATCTCCTTGAAGCCGGCCTTGGCGTATGCACGGACGGCGCGGACATTGCGCGGGTTGGGGTCGGTGACAACCCGTGGTGCGCCGGCCTTGAACAGCCTCTCGACGAAGAGGCGGATGAAGGCTGTGCCGCGGCCCCGGCCAATCAATTCCGGCACGCCGATGAACTGGTCGATGCCGCGCGTCCCGAGCGGCTGATCGCGGCAGGGATGATCCGCTTCCGCGTGAGGGTCCCAGCTCTGGATATAGCCGACGGGCACGCCATCGCATGCGACGATGAACGGGTTGACTGCCGGGTCGACGATGCTTTCGGCAATCAAGGCCAGGCCGCGCACCGGATCTCCCCACCATTCCCGCACGTGATCGCGCGAGAGCCATTCCTCCAGCAGCGGCAGGTCGGCGGGGGTGACTGCGCGAAACCGGTAGGTTGGCAATGGTGACATAGAACAGGAGCGTGCAGATCAGCGTGGTGAAAGCGAGCATCTGACGGAGCGAGCCGCGTGTCACGTTCGGTTGTGCGGCCCGCCGGCAGGAGGGCTGGAGTTCGTCGCCATGCGATCGTGCCGGCCTGTGCGCTCGTTACGCCGGAGAGATCGCGACCTGCGTTCCTACTTGCCGACCTTCACTTTGTGCGAGCCCTCGCGGCCCTAGACGAGGGTTATGATGCTGTCGCCGTTATCATCCTTGGACATCATCACGGCCTTCACATCCTCGCTATCGAGCAGCTGCCGTCCAAGTTGTTCGAGGCAACTCTCCAATGCTTGTTTGCTAAAAACGTCCTTCTCCAGTCGAATCGATGCGATGTCTATTAGGCTTGGCTTGCGGCCCGCCATCAAGCCGCGCGGGCGAACTCCTCAACGAAGTCGATCTCTGAACGGCGCAGCATGCCGAGCCATTGGCATCGGCCGCTTTTCTCGCATGCGAACTCGACCATGTAATGCTGGCCCTTGTCGAAGGTGTCGACGAGCTCACCGACGGTGCCCTCTCTGAGAACGAAAGCTTGGGGCTTGTCGCGCAGTGCGTTGCGCCGTGAGCACTCGATCTCAGTCAAGGGAACGATGAGACGAACTTTCATGCTTTGACCTCGTGTTTCGTGAGCTGACCGACGATAAATCATCCGTGTGGCTCAACTCTGGCATGCGATGCAGCGGTAACGAACGTAAAGGCACAGGCCGGCACTCGGAAGCGCCGGAATCAAACGCGGGGCTAATCGGATGAGTCTGATGGCTTCTTCCGCGCCATGTCGAATGAGACGAACTGCACGGTCATCATCGGCGAGACAGGACGGGACGCGGCCGGTGTGTGAGCAAGGGGCGCGAGGGCCGATCGGAGTTCCGGGAGAAGGAACGGTTTGTGCAAATATCCAAGCGGTTGGGTCCGCAGCGCGCGCTGATAGGTATTGGTGTCGGTTGATCCCGTCATGAACAGGGACGCAATGCCGAACTTGTTCCTGATCTCGTGCGCGGCCTCGACACCGTCGCGAGGACCGTCGAGCTGAATGTCCATGAGCACGAGGTCGGGCCGTGTGCGCTCCGTCTCGGCGATGGCAATCCGGGCCCGGTTGGCCCACCCGACGATCTCGTGTCCGAGCTCTAGCAGCATCTCTTCCGCTGCGAGGCGAAGAAGGGCTTCATTCTCGACAAGAACAACCCGCAGCTTGGGTTGACCGGCAGTCATAAGGTGCTCCCAAGCGCTAGTTCCACCTCCCCAATTCGGTCCCTACCGGGACGAATTCGATCAAATAACGGGCTATGCGACAATATGGTTCCGTTCGATGTCGAACGAAGTTGGATGATGCGCAAAGGTGGGCTGGCGGCCGCCAACCGCCTCTTTCCGGGAGGATAAATCACTTTTCAGGGGATCGCGACAGCCCGCCGCGCGTTAGCGGAACAGCGTCAGCGTGGGGAGGGCCAGCCCATTCCGTCCTTCGAGCAGAACCGGCTTCTCGCCCTGCTGGCGGATGGCGATCTGCGGCCGCTGGCGCGGGACCTTGAGGAGGTCGCTCTCGAAGCCTCCGAGGTCCTGTACGAGCCGAAGGCACCGATCACGCATGTGTACTTCCCGCTGACCGGGATCGTTTCGCTGATCGTGGTGGGGGAGGATGGCGGGGATGCGGAAGCGGCAACCATCGGCAATGAAGGGGTGGTCGGCCTCGGCGGTCTACTGGCCGGTGACGAATCCTTCTCGCGTCAAATGGTGCAGATGACCGGCACCGCTGTACGCATCGGGCGCGCGCCGTTTCTGAGAGCTGTGAACCAGAGTAGCCGCATGCGGGCGTTGCTGGCGGCGCACGCGGATGCTTTCACAGCGCAAGTGATGCAATCGGCAGCATGCAATGCGCGCCACGAAGTCGAGCAGCGGCTGGCACGCTGGCTGTTGACCATTGCCGACAGGTCAGGCCAAACCAGCCTGCGGTTCACCCATCACGTTATTGCCGAGATGCTGGGCGTTCAGCGGCCGACTGTCACGCTTGCCGCACGCATGATGCAGTCAGCGAAGCTGATCGACACTCGGCGGGGTACATTCACGATCACGGACCGGCATGGCCTTACGGACATAGCCTGTGAGTGCTATGGCATCATCAGGCGAGCCTACGACGCGGCCCTGCAGGCAGATGCGGGTGGCGAGTAAGCTGCTGTGCCAGTCTGCTATCGCCGATGCTGCGCGCGCATGCGCGCGTAGTTCTTCTTGATAGCTTCGTAGCATTCGCAGGCGATTTGTTCGAGGCCCGGCCGGTCAACAATTGTAATCGTGCGACGCGTGGTCTCGAGGATCTCGGCTGCTTGCAAGCTGCGCACCGCCAGTGTGACCGTAGGCCGCCGCACGCCGAAGGCCACGGCCAGGTCATCATGGGTGAGGTTGATACGCTTGGTGCCGCAGCGGTCGAAGGCCATCAGCAGCCAGCGCGCCATCCTCTCCTCGGTTGAGTGCTGTGCATTGCAGGCAGATGTTTGCAATACCTGCGCCGTGAACGCGTCGGCATGGCTGGCGAGGAGGCTCCTGAGGGTCGCGCTCTTGTTGACCGCGGCTAGGAATGCCGCGCGCGGGATCTTGGCCGCGCGGCCGGGGAGCTGAGCCACCTGCCGGGTGTAGGACACATCACGGGCGAGGAGGCCACCGAGGCCTACCATGCCCTCATTGCCGATGCTGGCAGCCTCGACCACGGCGCCGTCCACGCCGAGGATTTGCAGGGAGATGACGCCCTCGTGGGGGAAATAGACATGCGTGATGGGGGCATCCACTTGGAAGAGGACCTGATCCTGCTCCAACGTGACGTCCTCGATGCCGGGCCTCAGGCGCGCAGCGTCCGAGGCGGCCATGCTGGCCAGTAGCTGATTGCCGGACAACGCATCGCCCCACAAGTGCTGCGGGGCTTCAACTAAGCCATACAGGGCGCCAAGTCGGTTCGATCTCGAACCCTCACGCGGGGCTGCGTGCTTCTTTGTCCGAGGCCGGGCCAGCGGCCACCTGCACAATGCCGGCCGCGCGTGGAACATGGCCGAGCCTTTCGCCATATGCCCTACTATTGCCAATCGTGCGCTTACGACGTCCGGTTGCGTACGGGCCCGACGGCCTGCCCGTTCAACGCCCTCTACTGGGACTTCGTGGCGCGCAACCGTAGCCGCTTCGCCAACAACCCGCGCATGGGGCAGATGGTGCGCGCCTACGAGGCTTGTCCGTCGTCGAAAAGTCCGCAATCAAGAAAAGTGCGTCGGCCTTCTTGAGCACTCTGCGCCCCTCCGCGGATTGGCCCTGACGGTGATCCGCTGGCTGGGTCCAAGCGTTGGATTGTAAGTCCAGAAGAAAGGTGCGCCCGTGACCTATGCTATCGCCTACACACTGTGTTTGGTGCTGTTCGTTGCAGCCGATGTCACGTGGCTGATGACCGTTGGCGGGCGGCTTTACAAGCAGACATTGGGCGATATCCTGCTCCCCGAAATCTACTTGGCGCCGGCGATCGCGTTCTATCTCTTGTATCCAGCTGGCTTAGTCATCTTCGGCGTGGCGCCGGCGCTCAAATCCGGCTCGCCGATGACTGCGTTGATGGGCGGTGCGCTGCTTGGCATGTTCGCCTATGCGACCTACGAGCTCACGAACTTCGCCACGCTGCGCAATTGGACCTTACAGATCACGGTCATCGATATCGTCTACGGCGTCATCGTATCAGGCCTAGTCGCAGCCGCGGTCACTGCCCTTGCGCCACACATGACGGCATGGCTTGGCAGCACGCACTAATGTGGTGTCGGCCGCAACAGATAGTGGCTGACACCCCATTCCTGCCCGTCGCGGAACGCGAACAAGCCGGCCGTTGCCAGAAAGAACAAGCGCCAGCGGCGGCGCCAAAGCCCAGCCTCGGCGCCGTAGGTCTGCAGGAGTATGGGCGCAATGGTGCCGGCGTGCTGATCGTAGTTGGCAAGCCAGTCCTGAGCCGTCCAGGCATAGTGGCTGCCTTCCCACAACCACTCCTGTTCGACCGAGAAGAGATCGGGGAACTGTCGCATCAGCCCGCGGCTGGGCATGCAGCCGCCGGTAAAGAAATGCTGGGCGATCCAGTCAGCGGGATTGGCGTGGTCAAAGCGATAGGGGGTCGTGCGGTGCGTAAACACATGCACGAAGGCAAGGCCGTCAGGACGGAGCCATCCGCGCATCCGCCACAGCAGAAGCCGCCAGTTGGCCATGTGCTCGAACATTTCCACGGACACAACGCGGTCAAATTGCCGGCCGGGAGCGAAGCTGTTCATGTCAGCAGTCACAATCTCGAGGTTCGCAAGTCGGCGTCGCGCGGCTTGTTGCGCAATGTAGAGGCGTTGCGAGACCGAGTTGGAGACGGCGACAATCCGTGAACCGGGAAACGCCTCGGCCATCCACAGCGACAACGACCCCCAACCGCATCCAAGCTCCAGGATGCTCTGCCCGTCGGCCAGGCCAGCGTGCTCGACCGTGAGCGAAAGCGCTTTCTGCTCGGCCTCGGCTAGTGTGGTCCGTGGCGCCGCGTAGTAGCAACAGGAATACTTGCGGCGGGATCCAAGCACCCGCTCATAGAAGGCAGCCGGTACTTCGTAGTGCTGCGCGTTGGCAGCTTCGACGTTCAGCGCAATCGGTAAGTTCTCAAGTTCGACCGCAAATTTCGCCGTTGCGTCCGAATCGGCTTGCGATAACGAGCGGCTGGTGCGGGCAACCAAGCCGGCAATGGCCTGGAGGATGATCGCATCTGGAATAGGCGCCCGCTCCGCCAGGTGAAACGCGGTTTGCCAAATGGTCATGCTTAGCCGCCTCCAGCAGCCCGCATCCGTGGCGGACCTGGGAAGAAAACGTTGGTGCGCGCTTGATACGCACGGTAGGCCTCTCCGCGTGAGCGCAGCATGTGCTCTTCAAGCGGCGGCACGCCCGATACGTAAGCGAGCAGCCAATACATACAGGCGGGCCCTGCAAGAGCGATCCAGCCGATGGGGTAGCTGCCCGAAAAATCAATAGCGAGCAGGGGATAAGCGAGCCAACCGGCCCATTCAAAGAAATAATTGGGGTGGCGCGACCACGCCCACAGGCCGGCGTCGCAGACTTTTCCGTGGTTGGCAGGATCCGCGCGGAAGCCACGTAGTTGCCGATCTGCCAGCGCCTCCCCCGCAATCGACGCGACTAGCAGGGCAATGGCCAGAAGATCCTGCGCGCGCAGGAGGGGCGCCGGATTATGCGCCGCGAGAAACACGGCGGCGGCGAGCGGTACCGAGACCAGCGCCTGTTTCTGGAGTAGCCAAAACATCTGCCGGCGCGCATCAGCTCCCCAGTCGTGAATCAGCGCAGCATAGCGGGGGTCGTCGACTATGCGCGTGGTCCGCTGCGCGATGTGCAGGCCGAGACGCAGGGACCACAGTCCGAGCAGCACTGCCACCACGACCTGGCGGCTGCCCGACACTTGAGTGTCGAGCGGCCAGAGGGCGGTTACTGCGCCCACAATCCCTAGGCCGAACGTCCAAACGGTATCGACCCAGCCCGAGTTTCCAGTTTTTTGCTGGATTGCCCACGCGCCAACCATGACGCCGGAGAGCGCGGCGGACTGGCAAAGCACGGCAAAGATGAAGTTGGAGAGGCCCACGTGCGCTCACAAACGAATGAAGGGCTGGAGGAGGCGCCCAAGTGGGCTCAGCAGCTGCAGCCCGCCTTGCATGGCGACCAGGCAGATGCATTCCTCACCAGTCTCGATGGTGGGTTCGTGAACGACGTCGCCATCCGCCTCGTCGAAATCGCCGACGCCGAAACGACCGCCGCCATGTATGAAGGCGCCCTTGAGAACGAGCGACAGCTCCTTTCCCGTGTGGGTGTGGTGAGGCAGACCCGTACCCGGCCGCGCGCGCAACATGAAGACCCGCGTCCCGCCCTCGTTCGATACCGATACCGAGCGCCAATGAACGCCCGGGCCAATCCACCGCCACGGACCGAGCTTGTAGCCGCCAAGCGCCTGCAAGCGGATTGGCAGGTCGTATGTCTGGCCTGTCCGGGTCGGTGCGCTTTGCGGTTCTCCATCGATCCGCACGAGTGCGCTATTCAGGGCGTGTTCGCCAAGCGGAGTCGGCGCCAGTGCCTCGAGCCGCGCGCCGCCAAGATGGTCGGCGGCGGCGATCATGCTAGCGCACGACGGACACATTTCGGTATGGGCGGCGACGAGGATATGCCGGCCCTGGTCCAGCCTGCCACCGACATAGGCCGCGATCGTCTCATCGCTCGGATGATGCACAATGCTCATGAGTCACCATCCAGCAGATGGCGCAACCGCTTCATCGCAAGGCGAATGCGTGATTTGACGGTACCGAGGGGAAGGCCGAGCAGTGCGGCAATCTCGGCATGAGGTTTGTCCTCGAAGAACGAGAGCGTGATCACACGCAATTGCTCGGGACTAAGCTGTCCAATCGCGGCCCGCACGCGCCGCTCCGTGTCACGCAGTGCCAAAGCAGCGTCCGGCTGTGGCACATCGCCGGGCAAATTTACTCCCGGCAACGCGATCCGCCTGCGCTCGCGCCGCAAGGCGTCAAGCTGTAGGTTCTTGGCGATGCGATAAATCCATCCCGACGCGCTGGCGCCCGCCGGGTCGAATAGACCCGCCTTGCGCCAAACGATGAGCATGGTGTCCTGTGCCAGCTCCTCGGCAAGGACAGGTGTCGCCCCAAATTGCAGCATCAGCGTCTTGATTCGCGGCGCAAAATATTCAAAGAGCTGCCCAAATGCAGCGCGATCCTGCGTACGGGCGATTGCCACGATCAGATCGGCAAAATCGATCTGTGCCTCTGGTTTTTGGTCCTGGCTACGCGTCAAACCGATTGCTGCCTTCCTGCTCTTGCTGCGCTCCGTCGCGCCGCTCAGCGGCAGCCGATCCGGCGGTTGCATGAAGTCCGACCGCAGTGATCTGATCTCGGCACGCATGTGGCGACTAACGTTCGCACCTTTCCTCTGGATCACTGTGTTGCGGTGATCCAACGGGGCGGCAGACCCGTTGGACCGGGGATTGCATCAATCGCGCGGAATCAAATGACGTTCTCACCGGCACCTGGCCTCCGCATTGCTGTCGTTGGCTCGGGCATCTCCGGTTTGGCTGCCGCCTGGCTGCTAAGTCGGCGCCACCAAGTGACCGTCTTCGAGCAGGCCGCCCGCCTCGGCGGCCACTCCAACACCGTTCGCGTGGAAAGTGCCGGGCAGAGCATTCCGGTGGACACGGGATTTATCGTCTTCAACCGCGACACCTACCCGAATCTGACCGCGCTGTTCGCGCTTCTGAGCGTGCCCATACGCCTCACCGACATGTCGTTCGCAGTCTCGCGCCACAATGGTCGCCTTGAGTATGCTGGAACCAGCCTTGGCTCGCTCTTCGCGCAACCCTTGAATACCCTCAAGCCTGGCTTCTGGTCGATGTTGCGCGATCTGCGGCGCTTCTATGCAGCCGCTCCAGCGGATCTGGAAGCCCTCGGCCGGTCCCCGCAAACGCTTGCGGAATACCTCGCACGCAATGGGTATGGCGAACGCTTCCGAGAGGACCACCTCCTGCCACTGGCTGCCGCAATCTGGTCGGCGCCAGCCTCAACCATGCTGGACTATCCAGCCGAATCCTTCATTCGGTTCTTCGTAAACCATGGTCTGTTCGAACTTCACGCGCGGCCAGCTTGGCATACGGTCATTGGCGGCAGCAAGGTCTACGTCGAAGCGCTGGTACAGGCGTTCGCGCGCGCGATACACAGGAATGCGCGCGTCGTCGCCATAAAGCGGCGCACGCGCGGCGCGACATTGCGCACGGCAGATGGAGCATCGCAGGAATTCGATCACGTCGTCATCGCCGCGCATGCGGACCAGGCGCTCGCCATGCTCGCCGATGCCAGCAACCACGAGCGACGCCTGCTTGGCGCGTTCCGCTACACGCGCAACCGGGCTTTGCTGCACACCGATCAGGGTTGCATGCCGAGGCGGCGTTCGGTGTGGTCGAGTTGGAACTATGTCGAACGCCACCAGGCCGGACGCCGCAAGGTCCATGTCAGCTATTGGATGAACCGACTGCAAGGCCTGCCCGGCGACGTACCACTCTTTGTCACCCTTAACGCCGATCCGCCTCCGCCTGACTCCATGATCCTGCATTGCGAAGACTATGCGCATCCGGTGTTCGACCTCGCTGCCCTGCGGGCGCAGCGTCTACTTTGGTCATTGCAGGGCACGCGCAATACATGGTTTTGCGGCGCCTATTTCGGCGCTGGCTTCCACGAGGACGGTCTGCAGTCGGGTCTTGCGGTGGCTGAGGACCTCGGTGGTCAGCGCCGTCCCTGGCGGGTCGATGATGAGTCGGGTCGCATTGTTCGGGGACCGCGCGTCGTGCTGCCCGACACGGAGTTCTCGTCTTGACACTGCGATCCGCCATCTACCGCGGCTGGGTCACGCACAGCCGACGCGTCCCCCGCGCTCATCGCTTCCAGTATCGGGTCTGGTGGCTGCTAGTCGATCTCGATGAGCTCTCTGAGCTTCACCGCTCCCTAAAGGTCTTTTCGTACTGCCGCTTCAACCTCTTCGCCTTCCACGATAGCGACTACGGCCACGGCACGGAGGGGCTGCGCTCGTATGTGGAGGCGCGTCTGACAGAAGCGGGATTAGCACACGCAGGGTGCAGGATTGGGCTACTGACCATGCCGCGCATGCTCGGCTACGCCTTCAATCCGCTGAGCATTTACTTTTGTTCGGACAGCGCTGGCTCCATCGCGGCGATCATTTACGAGGTTCACAATACGTTCGCCGAGCGCCACAGCTACGTGATCGGCACAGCAGGCAATAATGGTCACCGCATCCATCAATCGACCGACAAGGCTTTTTACGTTTCGCCCTTCTTGGACATGGCACTGCATTACGACATTCGCGTCCGCCCGCCAGCAGAGACGATTTCGGTATCCATTACCGGTGCCGATGCCGGCAACACGCTCATGCACGCGGTACTCCACGGCACGCGAATGCCGCTTACCGATGGCAACCTGCTCCGCCTGGCCGTCACGCACCCCCTGGTCACATTGAAAGTCATCGGCGCAATCCATTGGGAAGGCTTGCGGCTCTGGGCCAAGCGAGTCGGCGTCCGTCCGCGTACCCCGCACTATAATCACGCTGCCACCAAGGGTGGCCCGACACGCAAGCGAGAAAGCCCCCATGGCTAGGAGCCTTGCTGCGATCAAGGCCTCGTTCTCGGGGCTCCCCGCAAAAAACGCATTGCTTGCCGCACATATCGTTCATCGCTTGATCGGCACCTTCGAACGCGGACAGCTCGCTCTTGAGCTCCCCTCCGGTCACCGGGTCGTCCTGCACGGCAGGCAGCCCGGCCGCGAGGCGCACGTGGTTGTGTTGCGCTGGCGAGCGCTCCGTCGCATCGCGCTGAAGGGCGACCTCGGTTTTGCCGAATGCCTATCTGACGGTGACTGCGCAAGCAGAGATGTCAAATCGCTACTGCTTTGGGCTATCGAGAATACGACTAAGTCGACGACGATTGCGCAAGGTCTATCGACCGTGCATCTTCTCTCGCGTCTGCGCCACGGCGCTCGTGCCAATACCCGCCGCAATAGCCGCCGCAACATCGCGGCGCACTACGACCTCGGCAACGCGTTCTACAAGGCATGGCTCGACGCCGATCTGAACTACTCTTCAGGACTTTATCTCGCTTCCGACTTCACGCTCGCGGAAGCGCAGAAGGCCAAGGCGCGGCGCGTAGCGGCTCTTATGGAACTACGCGGCAGCGAGCGGGTGCTCGAGATCGGTTGCGGCTGGGGGGCACTGGCCCGCCACCTGATCACCTGCCATCAGAGCCACGTCACGGGTTTGACGCTCTCGGCGCGCCAACGGGACCACGCCAGACGGTACCTGAGCGGCTTGGAAGGGTTCGCGGATATTCGCTTGCAGGATTACCGCGACGTAGATGGCACGTTCGATCGCATCGTCAGCATCGAGATGTTAGAAGCGGTGGGCGAGGCCTATTGGCCGGTCTACTTCGAGAAGCTAGAGGCGTTGCTCGCGCACGACGGCTTAGCCGTGCTGCAGGTTATTACCATCGACGAAAGCCGGTACGAGAGCTATCGCCACCGGCCAGATTTCATACAGCTCAGCATCTTCCCCGGCGGCATGCTGCCAACCAAGAGGATCATCGGCGAGCAAGCGACACGCGCCAACCTCGAACTTACACAAATGGAGTTTTTCGGGAGCAGCTACATGCGCACGTTGGCCACCTGGCGCGAGCGCTTCAACGCAGCATGGCCGCGGATTGCGGAGCTGGGTTTCGACGAGCGCTTTCGCAGGCTCTGGGACTACTATTTGGTTTATTGCGAGGCGGGATTCGAAGCGGGGTGGCTGGACGTTGGCCTTTACCAGCTCCGTCACGCGCGATGAATCAATCTGACTGTTCCCACTTTATTGCGCGCACCCTGCTGGGTAGAGGTCGACCCAGCTTGATTGTACGAGCTCAGCGCCATTGCCGATAAAAGCGGCAAAAGCGAGGGTCAGTCACTGGAGGGTTCAGATCCAGATTCAGTGTTGTGCCTTGGTCACAAGGTCTTGGTCACTGTCTTCACAATCCAGCCAAACTCGGGTGTGGCCATCAGGCAGGTCGACGCGGCTCCCCTTTCGTTCACTTTCCAGCGCTTATCCTTGGACGCGCCAGCGATACCACTGGTCTGCCACGTGAGCAGGGAACGCCATTGCCAGAAACAATGCAATCCATGCCCAATCCCATTGTACCAGCGAGGCACGAAGCGCCAGCAGCAGCAGAACGCCCGGCAAGGCGCTCAACAGAACCTCAACGGTCGTCCTTGCGGGCAAGCGACGCCGGAACATGAACAAGAGAACGAGCTCAGCGATCAGGACGAAGAGTACAAAGTCCGCAGCCCGACCGCTACTGAAGAACTCCGACATCTCGATCCCTCTGGTCAAATAGCCCCTGCCGCGCGCGGCGTCAGGGCCGAAACGGCGCGTTGAGCTGCACGACGGACATATTGAGCACCAATGCCAACGTGACCCACGCCAAATTCGGAAGCAGGAGCACGCTCGCCGTACTCGATTATCGCCCTACCCAAATCATGGGCGCTACGATCGACACCAACAATGCCGCGACGCTGATCAATCCCAATACGGGGCGGAGGCGGTAAAACAGACAGGCTCCAGAGGACATTGAGAAACCCATTTAGGGCGTAAGATGCAAAAACGTGTTGGCGCTCCAGCCGGCCCGGCGCCTGTTGCCAGGCAGTGGTTGCCGAGAGCGCGGTCATCGCGAAGACACCGTCCAAACGGGTCCAAAATACCAGTCGGGCGACCGCCAGTCGGGTGTGCGTACCGTCTGACAACACGGATCAAGGTCCGTTGCTGCGGCGCCCGATACGGCAACACCGATTATGGCCAGCGCCTACCGCGGCCTCTTTCAAAGCGCGCCCGCGCTTCGAACTGATCACGGCCGCACCAGACCAAGGAGATGGCCGAGGTCCTTGAGAAAAATCCGCACGTGGGTCGCAGGACTGGCGCGCACGAGCCTCTTATTCATATAGGCGTCCCACGTCAGTTTTTGCACGTCAACATCCTTGCAGATCGAAACAAACCGCTCACGCCGCGTATCGCTGCCATACCAAAACCACTGCATCATGCCGAGGATCCAGAAAACGCGGCCATGCGTTTTCATGAAGGCTGCACGGGCTGTTGTGAGCGCGCGTGGGTCCCCGCTGGTCAAGTAGGAGTGCACGGCAGATGCCGCGAGCTCGCCTCCATGCATAGCGTAATAAATTCCTTCCCCCGATGCCGGCGCCACCATGCCGGCTGCATCTCCTGCCAGTACAACGTTTCGCCCATCATCCCATCTTGGCAAAGGTTTCAGTGGGATTGGCGCACCCTCGCGCCGGATCGTCGCGGCGCCGGCGAGGCCGGAAATGCTGCGTAACCTCGCGACCGCTTGGCGCAGCGAATAGCCCTTGTGAGCGCTGCCAATTCCCACGCTCGTGGTGTCTCCATGCGGAAAGATCCACCCGTAGAAGTCAGGCGACAACGAGCCGTCGTAGTAGATGATGCAGCGCCTTGGATCGAAGGTGTCAGTCTTAGCCGGTGAGCGCACGATCTCATGATACGCGAACACCAATGGAGTGCGTGTCACGCCCGGGATCGCCTGCCGCGCCACCGCGGAATTGGCGCCATCGGCTCCAATCACAGCTCGAGCCCGTGCTTCGGCGTAATGGCCATCCTTGCATCGATAACGGATTGTGGTAAGCCCGGTCCCGCCGCGCGTCAGACGCTCGAAGGTGCCGTCCCGACGCTCGGCGCCTACCTCGGTTGCCCGCGCCCGGAGCCATTCGTCAAAGACGTGTCGATCGACCATGCTCACGAAGCCACCCTCGATCGGCATATCGACATGCCTTGCCGAGGGCGACACGATGCGCGCGGCAGTGATTTGGGCAACGAGCAAATGATCCGGAATGGCGAAGTCTTGCACCGCTCTCGGCGGAATTGCGCCACCACACGGTTTGATCCGCCCGCTTCGGTCGAGCAACAGAACCCCATGACCGCGCTTGGCAAGCGCGGCGGCGGCCGTTGAGCCGGCGGGACCCCCTCCCACCACCGCGACGTCGAATATATCTGGCGCGCGCATGTTCAGCTTGTCTCTGATTGGGCAGAGTTGACGGTCGGCGCCGCCACGTGAATGCGTGAGGGCGACAGTCGACCATTGAGCTGTCGAGCAAGGCACGCGGCAACGAGGAATAGTGCAGCCTCCGCACTGAAGACGATCGCATAGGCCGTCAGCGGTTCTCCGAAAGCAAAGCGCGCGGCGTCGCTGGCTGCCGCACCGATAAAGCCGCCGAGCCCAAATGCGACGCCCTGCGCCGCCCCCCATAGACCCATGCGGACACCTTCGCGGGCTGGCCGACCAGCACTGGCCATCCCCATCATCGAGCCGATTGCTGCAACTGCGTAAATGCCGTTCGCCAAGCCCAGGGCAAACACGTTTGCCCGTAACGGCCAGCTCGGTACGGCGACTCCGGCAAATGCCAGCAACGCGAGCATCCCTGCTGACATAACGCAGCCGCCAATGGTCCAGGCCTGGAGCGACCCCACCCGCTGCTCACCAACCGCGCTCACCAGCACCGCTACCAAAACCATGCCGACCAACACGCCGCCATGCTGAAAGCTGGCAAGCTGAGTGGACTGTCCAGGGCTCATCGCGAATACACTGCCCGCGAACGGCTCCAGAATGAGATCCTGGGAGCTGTAGGCCAGCATCGAGATGAAGAGGAAAACAGCGAACTTTCGCGACTGCGGCTCGGACCATATCTCCAAGAGGGCGACGCGGAAACTTGCGTGGGCTCTCAAAGTCTGCCGCTCGCGCCGAGATTGCGCATCTAAGGCGTGACCTTCCAGTCGCCAAAGCGCGCCTAGAGTAACGGTCATCGCCGCCAGCGATACGGCGAGCGACACCGCCATCAGTCGCTCCAAAGAAAAGGGGTCGAGGAGGTGTCCGGCGATTGCCGTCGTCACGATGAACCCGGCGATCATCATCACCCAAACGATGGTCGCAGCGGCAGCTCGCCGTTTCGCCTCAACGCGTTTGGCCAGCACCACCAACAGTGTGGTGCCGGCAATGCCGACACCCATGCCGATCATGAGGAAAGCGATCACGGCAAGCGCAATGCCGTAAGCGAGGTGGCCGACCATGAGGGCGGTTGCCATGGCTGCGAGCACACCACCTACGGCAAGCACAGCCATGCCGGCGACGATCCAGCCCGTTTGGCGTCCGCCAACGTCTGAGCCGTACCCCCAGCGCGGCCGCAACACTTGGACAGCATAATGAAGGCCGACCAGGGCCCCGGGGAGCATTGCTGGCAGGGCAAGCTCTACCACCATGACCCGGTTGAGCAGGGAGGTTGTCAACACGACGATGGTGCCAAGCGCGGTCTGTACAAGCCCCAACCGGATGATCCCAAACCAGCCAAGGGGCGACATCGCAGTCACGGCAATACTCCTGAGCGCGAGAGCGCAAACGCGCTTGCCAGCATGCCGAGCACGTAGAGGCTTACTCCAGTGGCATTGTACCAAGGTGCCAGCTGCCGTGGATTGCCGAGCAAGCGAACCATCAGCACCAGCTGGACGAGTACGAGCCCGATGACAATGCCGCCGATCACAGGTGCTCCCCACAGCATCAACAACACCGCTGCCGCTGTTTGGGGAACTGCCATCACAGCGCACGCAAGGCGCGCAGCCCGGTCGGGCCCAAGGCGCACGGGTATCGACCCCACACCCATCTGGCGGTCTCCATCGATCGACTTGAAGTCGTTGAGGGTCATGATCCCGTGCGCGCCGACGCTGTAAAGCATCGCAATCGCCATGGTTCGCCAATCGGGCAGCGCCGAGGTTAGCACGGCCACGGCGGTCACCCACGGGAGCCCCTCATAACAGAGGGCGACAGCACTGTTTCCCCACCAGCCATTTCGTTTCAATCGCAATGGCGGCGCACTGTAGGCCCAGGCCAAAATCAGACCGCAGGCCGCCGCTGCCAAGGCGATCAGGCCGAGTGCCGCGGCCAAAATGAGCGAGGCAACGGTCCAGAAGACTGCGATATAGAGGCCCCAGCGGCCCGGCATGCGGCCCGACGGGATTGGCCGGCCAGGCTCGTTGAGAGCGTCGACATGTCGGTCGAACCAGTCATTGACCGCCTGACTGGTGCCGCAAACCATTGGTCCGGCCAGGAGCATCCCAGCCACAGCTACCGTCCAGCTGCCGGCAAGCGGAACTCCCGCAGAGATCAGCCCGCACCCATAGGCCCACATCGGCGGGAACCATGTGATGGGCTTGAGCAACTCCAGAACAGCCAATGGGCTCGGCATCGTTGCCCAAGGCGACGGCGACCCTAGCTTAAGCCTTTGCGATATCATCATCGAGTCCGTAGCGGCGCAGCTTCATGTAAAGGCTCTGTCGGCTCAACCCGAGCAGCTCGGCGGCAGACGCACGATTGTCATTGGTGAGCTCGAGCGCTGCCTCAATGCAGAGGCGTTCGATCACGTCAGTTGTTTCGCGAACCAGATCCTTGAGCGAGACCCGTCCAATGAGCTCTGTGAGCTGTTCGGAAGAACGGGGCAGGGAACGACCCGTCCGTGCCTCGGGCGTGCGCTGGCCAACCCTGCGCATCGTGAAGCCGAAGCAGGGTTTACCCCCATTCATGACCGACACGGCCGAGATCTCAATATCGGATCGCGGCTCCATCTCCCCGCTCAAGGTGGTGCTGAACAGTCGAATGGAGCCCCGTTGGCGCAAGTTCTTGATCAGGATATCGACATCGACGCCTGGACGCCCAATCCACCGCTCGAGCGGCTGGCCGCGTACATCCTCTTCCGCCCGCGCGTTCACCATATCAATGAAAGCCGCATTGGCCGCAAGAACCACGCCGTCAGACTGCGTCATGACGAATCCGTCAGGAGCGTTTTCGACGAGCTTCAGCATCTTGGACTTGAGCTTCGGGAAGCTTGCCGTGTCGCCAGGGCCTTTGGTGGACAACCGCATCAAAAATAATGCAGCATCGTCCTGCCGAAACAGGGAGGCAGATACCAGGACGTACTTGTTTGGCCTCCGTACGCGCCCTTCGACCTGATCAGGTCGGCCGCCAGCGCGCACCGATTCGAGGAGTGCACGCACATTTGTCTGGCTGCCTTCGCCGAAGAGCTGCAAGACATTGCGACCGACGGCCAGCGTCTTGACCGCATCTCCGAGCAATTGCCTGGCCGACGGGTTGGCCTCGATGACGCGCAGCGAAGCTGCATCGACTATCAGCGCGGCTTCGGCGGAGTGCTCGAATACCAAGCGGTAGCGCATCTCCAAGTGGCGAAGCCGCGTATAGTCACGCTCCATGGCTTCCTGCGCCCGGACGAGCCGCTGTTGCAGAGACGCAAGGGGCCTCAGATCTCGCCCGAAAGCAACAAAGCCGCCGCCTTTTCCTGCTTGGATGACGGAATAGAGAAGGGGCAAACTTGCGCCGTCCGCGACCAGATGATTGACGTGCCGCCACACCGATGAGACCTGCTGTTGCGCTTCGCGCATGAGCGTCTCGATTTTCGGCCTGCTCTCAATCGTCGTCAGTTTCGACCAGTGCTTGCCGAGCCAATTTTTTTTAGAAAGTTCGCGCGACAGATCCTCGCTACGGATCGCGACATCACGTACGATGCCGTTGGCATCGAGGATCACGGCCAAGTCGCCAGCGGCCGCAATGACCGACGCGGCCGCTTCTGCAGTTAGAGCCCCAATGTGCTCTCTTGGCGCCTTAAAATGCTTCACGGGAAGAAGGCTCCTTCGCCACGCAAATTCTGAGGCTTCGCCCATTCAGCGCCGACGTTCGCCTGACGCCTCGGCCAATCTTCGACTTAGGGCTGTGGCTTGCCTTGCATCGTCGGCCATCGCGTCCGCACCGATCCGCGCCACGTACTCGGGGTTTTCGACGAAGACCCGGCCACCGACAATGACCCGGATGTCGCGATTGCGAGAGGCCTTGCGCACGCATTTGATTTGAGCGGCGAGCGCATTGAGCCCGCTGTCACAGCTCAGGGAGAACCCGGCCAATGTGAGCCATTGCGATTCAACCAGATCCCTCAATTCATTGCTGCTTGCAAACGGTCCGAAGCTGACCACCCAGCCCTCGCGTCGCAGAAACTCACCGACAAGCGTCAAGCCGAAGCAATGGTGCTCGTTTCCGGCCGGCGCCAGCAACGCATGACGGCCGTTGCGTTGCGATGCCTTCTGGGTTTGGAAGGCGGAGCTGTACTCGCGCACGACGCGATGCATCTGGCAAAGGCCCAAGGTCACTGTTGCGAAATCCAGAGTGTCGTCGACCCACCGGTCGCCGAGGTGGCGTGCCGCAGGTTGCAGGAGCTCGAGGTAGATCGCCTCCAGAGGGAAGCCCGTCGTCAGGTAGCTTTCCACGCGCGAAAAAAGTCGGCATGGATCAACGTGCACGGAGAGTGCAGCAACCTCCATGATCTCGCGGGTGGAGAAAGCTTCCTTTGCAAGGCCTCGGGCAGCCTCCGCGCCGTGGGCCAGCGCAAGACGCGGTACGAGGTCAGACCTGACGAGGCGTTGTACCGCAGCCGCTCGGCGGTTTCCCGCCGTCGGCTCTCGGGACCGCCCTAGCGATGACCCCCGGCTGATGTCCCCATTTTCAACCCCCGTCCTCCACCTCATGACCTGAACTCCCGGTACTGGGCCATGGCGCTTCCTCCGCTCGTCTTCTACGCGTCTTGCGGCCTTGCTGTGCGTCAATCCAGATTGACGTAATGATTAATTGACACTGACGGTGCGCGACGATAGCCTTC
>JAESFN010000469.1_pt1 | contig 37252 bp, 32 predicted proteins | sample 9269411 | NCBI WGS metagenome assembly JAESFN01 (sample SAMN14505399, study PRJNA617100) | algae metagenome | isolation source: Iphinoe sp. HA4291-MV1 and co-occurring heterotrophs from trail next to... | place: USA: Maunawili Falls, Hawaii | collected 2009-07-25
GCCAATCGCAACCGTATTCTCGAGCGAGGCGCCGAGCGCCAGCCCGGCCTTCCAGAGCTTCTCGACGTCGCGCATGAAACCGAAGGTGCGCGCGCGGGACAACTCGTTACGAAAAACGCCCGGACTGATGTCGAGGTCCAGGCGCTGACGACCGATGAGCGGCGTTTCAAAGTCGATCTCGACATCGAGACGGAAGCTCGTGTGAGGCATCAACTCGCCCCAGCATCCGTTGTCCTCGACGCGGACCGGTTTGAGAACCTTGATGTATTTGCGCGGCTCGGACAGCTCGCGAATGCCAACCTCGTCGATCGCCTCGACAAAAGCCGCGGAACTGCCGTCCATAATCGGCACTTCTTTGCTGTCGATCTCGATGTAGCAGTTATCGACGGCGAGGCCGCGCAGGGCGGCGAGAAGATGCTCGACCGTGCCGACGCTCACACCAGCATCGTCGCCCAGAACGGTGCACAGCGTCAGGTTCTTGACGTAGCGGACATCCGCCGGGATTTCCGCAATAATTCGGCCACGTTTACTGACTAGGAAGCGAATGCCGACATCGGCCCCCGCCGGGTGCAGCACCAACGATACCGGTGCTCCCGAATGGACTCCTTTGCCTTGCAGCTCGACTTCATGGGCGATGGTGGTTTGCCGCGCGCCAATGAATCGCTTCGACATCGTGCCCCGTCCCCTCGATCTGTAGCTGGCGGTCGCACCGCGCCAAGTCCACGCGCGGCGCGACTGCCTCCCCCGTCAATCGCTTGCCGATACACTTGGCCACTTTGGACGTAGACCCGGAACCGGCGCGGTTAACGCTTTCCCTGATGAACGATAGCGTTCTGCTTCGACTGGGGACAAATCACGGTTTCTTACACTGTGTTACGAGTTATTTCGGGGCCTTCTGGACGGCCCCGCGCAGGCCATTTCAGCGACGCCGATCTCTACCCAAATATGCGGGCATATCAGCGCGTTGCTGAGATGGAGTCGACTCGGTGTGAGGATCGTCCGAGACGCCGTAGCCGGAGGTCTCGTCATCGTCTCTCAGGCGAGGGGCTAGCCGCTGGTGAACAGCCTGTGGATAACCCGACTCACTTTCATGCTGCGAATCACTTGTTTTGCGGCGCACACCGGTCAAGCGCTCGAACAGCGTGGGTTTGCGCACAGGTGATTCCGTAACACGGCCCGCGCGGGTTTGCGGATGGCCCGGTGGCGGAGCGGCATCGCCTTGCTTGGCGCGGTAGTCCCGCTGCCCAACGGGCGGAAAATCCTCGAGCCCCGGCATCCGGCGATGATCGCGCCGGACCGGAGTCGGCGCTGCAGGTGAAAACGATGCGCCGGCCGGCGCCGGCGGCGCCTGGCCCGGCTTGGCCACCGGCGCCATGGCCGATGGCGGCATACCATCCTCGATGACCACGCCGCCCGGTCCGCGCCAACGCGGCGGCGCGGTCGGCTCCAGCGGTCCGTCGGTGTCGATCGCCTCGCTCAGCGCACGCATCATCTCGTTGTGAGAGAGCGGAGAGCGCGCGGCAGAGCCCGGAACCGGCGGCGGGGCGCCATGCGCCTCTCTCGGGGCGCGCTTGTCGCCGTATTCGGGCGAGAGAACGCGCGGCATGCGTTGATCGTCCCTGCTCGGCATTCCAGACGCGACGATCGACACGCGGATGCGATCGCCCAGCGATTCGTCGAAGGTGGCGCCGACGATGATGTTGGCCTCGGGATCGACCTCCTGGCGAATGCGGCTCGCCGCCTCGTCGACCTCGTACAGCGTCAGGCTTTGGCCGCCGATGATCGACAGCAGCAGCCCCTTGGCGCCGCGCAGCGACACGTCGTCGAGCAGCGGGTTGGCGATCGCCTCCTCGGCGGCGACGCTGGCGCGATTCTCGCCGGACGCCTCGCCGGTGCCCATCATGGCGCTGCCCATGCCGCTCATGACGGTGCGCACATCGGCGAAGTCGAGATTGATCAGCCCTTCCTTGACGATCAGATCGACGATGCAGGCGATGCCCGAATAGAGCACCTGGTCAGCCAGGGCGAAGGCCTCCGCGAACGTCGTCTTCTCGTTGGTGATCCGAAACAGGTTCTGATTGGGGATGACAATGAGGGTGTCGACCCAGCGCCTCAGCTCCTCGATGCCGATCTCGGCCGCGCGGTGGCGGCGGGCGCCTTCGAAGTGAAAGGGCTTGGTGACGATGCCGACGGTGAGGATGCCGAGCTCCTTGGCCGTGCGCGCGATGACGGCCGCCGCGCCGGTGCCGGTGCCGCCGCCCATGCCGGCGGCGATGAACACCATGTGCGAGCCCGTGATGCGGGTGCGAATCTCGTCGACCGCTTCCTCGGCCGCGGCCTGGCCGATCTCCGGCTTGGAGCCGGCGCCGAGACCCTCGGTGAGATTGACGCCGAGCTGGAGATGCTCCTCGGCGCTCGAATTGGCGAGTGCCTGCGCGTCGGTGTTGGCCGCGACGAAACGCACGCCGGTCAGACCCGACGAGATCATGTTGTTGATCGCGTTGCCGCCAGCGCCACCGACACCGATGACCGTGATCCGCGGTTTGAGATCAGGCAACCCAGCCGGCTGCACTTTGATGTTCATGACGACCTCGTGCCGCTGCTGCCAGGTGTGGCGGGACATGCGGCGGATGCGCTTTCGAACCCGCCCATGCGGTGGCACCGCGTTCGCTCGATCATCGCCACCCCTAGAAACTCTCTCGGATCCACTGGCCCATGCGGCCCCAGTAGCTGGTCCCGTGAGCCTCCCCCTCGCGATACGCGAGAACCCCGTCGCCCGGCTCCTGCACGGCGTGCAGAAGACCCAGGACAGTCGCGAACGACGCACTACACAAACTTGCCGGCACGCCCGCCACCGGAGCCGGACGGGCCACGCGAACGGGGCGGTGCACCACATCGGCCGCGTACTCGCCGAGCCCCATGAGCTGACTCGTTCCGCCGGTCAGGACGACACGCTCGTCGGCATGCCGGCCCATGCCGCTGCGCTCGAGTCGCTCGCGCACCAAGGCCAGCAGGCCATCGATGCGCGGCTCGACGATGCAGCGCAATTGCGCCTTGGTCGCCTGATGCATCGCTGGCTCGTCCTCGCCCGCAAGGGAGTAGGAAAAGACCTCGTGCTCATCCGACCGGGCACCGACCAGTGTGCCATAAAGCGTTTTGATTCGCTCGGCTTCCGCAAGGGGAGCGGTCAGCGCACGGGCGATGTCGAACGTCACGTGGTTGCCGCCGACGGGCAGGGAGTCGACGAGCAGCAGCTTGCCTTCGGAAAACACCGAAATCGCGGTCGCTCCGCCACCGATGTCGATGCACGTGACGCCGAGTTGCCGCTCCTCCTCGCTGGTGACGGCCAGCGCGCTGGCATAGGCCGTCGGGACCAGGCCGGCGGTGGCGAGATAGCAGCGCTCGACGAGAGCCATGAGGTTGCGCAGCGGCGGCTCGTCGGCGGTAACCGCATGGAGATCGGCGGTGACGCGGCGGGCGGCCATGCCGCGGGGATCGCGGCCGCCGAAGGCGCCGTCGAGGCGATAGCCGAGCCGGTTCATGGCGATCAGCGAGCGGCCGTCGCGCTCGGCGTACTGGCGGGCCGCCGCGTTAAGGCGCTCGATGTCGGCATCGCCGACAATGCCGGTCGCGACCTCGGCGTGGGCCGAGAAATGGGAGGAGCGCTGGCGACCGCAGGAGACGCTGATCACCACTTCCTCGAGGCGCACGCCGGCGGCGCGCTCGGCCTGGCCGACAGCGGTGCGCACACCCTCCTCCGCCGCCGACAGATCGATCACCACGCCGGCCTTGATGCCGCGCGAGCGCTGATGGCCGATGCCGAGCACGCGGGCCTGCGCGGGGGCATCCGGGGCGATGATCAGGCAGCACACCTTGCTCGTGCCGATGTCGAGCACGCCGACCACGCCGGAGCTGCGGGTGCGGTCGCGGCGCCTCATCGCGAAGCTCCCCGCGGGCGCTCGGCCTCGATGGCGTCGGCACCGGCCACGCGCTGCGGCTGACGGCGCAGCGCCGTGCGGCCGGGCACGCGCAGATCGATCGCGGCATAGGGACGGTCAATGAGGCGCTGCCCTGCCTGCGGCGCCATCAGCCGATCGAGCGCGTCAACCTCACCGTACTCCGGGAGATGGACGAGACGATCGCCGCTCAACCGCAAGCTCCAGCGCCGGTCGGCGACGCGTTCGGCGACGATCAACTGGTCGGTCAGGTCGCCGTAGCGGCCGACCAGCGACAGGATCGCCAATGCGCGCGTCGGCGCGCCATCGCCGGCCACGCGCGGCAAGTGAGCGGCGCCTCCGGCCTTGACCGGGCTCAAGGTGCGCCCTTCCCGGTCGATCAGAATTTCGCGCGCGCCGTCCTGCCACACGGCAAAGGGCGCCCGTTCGGTCACCACGATGCTCACCACACCGGGGACCATGCGGGTGACGGCGGCGGTCTTGATCCAGGGCAGCCGCTCGATGCGCTCGCGCACGGCCACGCTGTCGAAGCGAACCAGGGAGCGGACATTGGTCAAGTCGAGGGCGGCGAATATTTCGGATTCGGAGGCCATCCGGTAACCACTGAGCTCGACCTGATCGACGCCCAGACCCACCGCCTCGGCGAGCCGGTCGAGGTTCTCCAGAAGCGGCCGGATCGGGCGGGCCTCGCGACCGCCGTGAGTGAACAGCAGAAAGGCGGCGGCGCCTGCGACGGCCGCGAGCGTCAGCGGGCGAGACAGGAAACGCCCGCGCTGATGGCGATTGGGGAGCGGCACGCCGATCGTCTCGCCGACGGCCGGAGCCGCCGGCATCGTCGCCGCGCGCCCCGGCGCCGAACCGATCCTCGTGCCCAACTCGCGCACCCGTTGCCTCGCCGCTGCAACGCCCGGTCGCGTTCCGGCCGCCATCGACCGAATCCGAGCCTTTCGTTAACGATTGACGAGAGCGGTTAAATTTTGGTTAGCGCGTGTTGCGCGGACAACCGGGCGTTAGGGTCTTTGCTTTGTCGTGCTTCTTATCGGAAAACCGCTTCACACTTTTCCGGAAGCACTCTAGCGATCGAGGGAGGCATCCTCGACCATCCAGGCCACCAGTGCCCCGAAGCTCATGCCGCGGTGGAGGGCCAGCTCCGGCACCAGCGACGTGCCAGTCATGCCGGGCTGGGTGTTGATCTCGAGAAAAACCAGCGCGCTGGTATCGGGGTCGTAGCGGAAATCCGAGCGCGAGACGCCGCGGCAGCCGAGTGCCTGATGAGCCACCAGGGTGTGATGCTGCACGGCTGCGGTGACATCAACGGGAAGGTCGGCTGGCAGGATGTGGCGGGATCCGCCGGGTGCGTACTTGGCCTCGTAGTCGTAGAAGGCGAGCGTCTCGGCCGGCACGATGTCGATGATACCGGTCGCCCGCCCGTCGATCACGCTGCAGGTCAGCTCACGGCCGGGGATATAGCGCTCGACCATGATCTGGTCGTTGAGGACCGGGATTTTGGCGATGGCCTCCGGCGGACGGTTGGCTCCCGTCCTGACGATGACCACGCCGACGCTCGACCCTTCGGAAACCGGCTTGGCGACATAGGGCGGCTCGTAGACGTGGGCGCGCAGCGCCTCGCTCGGCCGCACGAGGCAGCCTTCCGCGGTCGGAATGCCGGCGGCGGTCACGAGCTGCTTGGTGCGCTGCTTGTCGATCGCCAGCGCGGACGCCCTGACCCCCGAGTGGGTGTAGGGAATGGCCAGCATCTCCAGCAATCCCTGGATGCAGCCGTCCTCGCCCCAGCGGCCATGCAGCGCGTTGAAGCACACATCGGGTTTGACCTCGCGCAACCGCTCGGCGACGTCGCGGCCGACGTCGATGCGGGTCACGCGGTAGCCTTCGCCTTCGAGAGCGTCGGCACAGGCCTTGCCGGACTTGAGACTCACCTCGCGCTCGACCGACCAGCCGCCGAGGAGGACGGCCACGTGGCAACCCTTGCGATTTGCATCAGCGGTCACGTCAGGGCCACCTGCTCGGCGAGCGCCTCGCCGGTCGGCCGGCCGTCGCGCGGCAGTCCCAGCCGGATGATCTCCCACTGCAGGATCACGCCCGACCTCGCCTTGACGCGGGCCCTGACCGTCTCGCCGAGCCGCTCGATGTCCTCGCCGGTGGCGCCACCGGTGTTGATCAGGAAATTGCAGTGCATCTCCGACACCTGCGCGTTGCCGATGCGCAGGCCGCGGCCGCCGGCTTCGTCGATGAGCCGCCAAGCGCTGCGTCCCGGCGGGTTCTTGAAGGTGGAACCGCCGGTGCGGTCCTTGATCGGCTGGTTGGCCTCCCGGTACTGGGCGACCTCGTCCATCTGCTTGAGGATCTCTGCGGGGTCGCCGGGTGTGCCCTGAAAGAGCGCCTCGGTGAAGATCCAGTCGGCGGGAACGCCGCAATGGCGATAGGTGAGATCCATGTCGGCGAGGGACAGGACGTGGATGCGGCCCTGGCGATCGACGGCGCGCGCCTCGACGAGCACATCCTTGGTCTCGCGGCCGTGGGCACCACCGTTCATGCGCAGCGCGCCCCCGATCGAGCCCGGAATGCCGCGATAGAACGCGAGGCCTTCGATGCCGGCAGCGGCAGCGGCGCGCGCCACCTTCACATCGGGCACGGCGGTGCCGGCCCGCAGCCGGTGGCCGGGCTCGACCTCGATGGCGGAAAAGCCGCGGCCCAGGCGGATGACGACGCCCGGCACGCCGCCATCCCGCACCAGGAGATTGGAGCCCAAGCCAATGACGGTGACGGGCAGGTCGTCCGGTGCGTGCCCGAGAAAGTAGGCGAGGTCGGCCTCATCGGCCGGCGTGAACAGCACCTGCGCCGGCCCGCCGACGCGGAACCAGGTGATGTCGGAGAGCGGCGCGTTGGCCGACAACCGCCCGCGGAGCGCCGGCGCGCGTGCCTGCAGGTCGGCCGTGATGTCGGAAAAGCTCACCGGGTCGCTCCGGCCCGCTTGGGCTCGTAGGCCATCCACTCGGGCAGGGCGTGCGCCCATTCCGTCGAATTGCCGGCGCCGAGGCAGATCACGATGTCGCCCGGGCGGGCGCAGCGGCGCAGCAGCGGGGCGATGTCGTGCTCGCTGTCGACGGCGGTCACCGCGCCATGGCCATTGGCGCGGATGCCATCGGCCAGGGTGCGGGCGTCGATGCCGTCGATCGGGGCCTCGCCGGCCGAATAGAGCGGCGCCACGATCACGCTGTCGGCGTCCCTGAAGCAGCCGCAGAACTCGCCGAACAGGTCGCGCACCCTGGTGTAGCGATGGGGCTCGACCACCGCGATCACGCCACCCGGCGCCCCGGCGCGGGCTGCGCCGAGCACGGCCGCGATCTCGACCGGATGGTGGCCGTAGTCATCGAACACCGAGATGCCGTTCCACGAGCCGGTGAGCTGGAAGCGGCGTTTGACGCCGGAGAAGCCGGCGAGCGCCACGCGCACGACGTCGTCGGGGATGCCGGCTTCGGCGGCCACCGCGAGCGCGGCCAAGGCGTTGAGCGCGTTGTGCTGCCCCGGCACGGGGACGACCCAGTTGCGGATCGCCCGCGCGCCGCCGGCCACGCGCGCGCCGATGTCGGCGTCGAACAGAGTCGTGTGGCCTTCGAACCGCACCGCTTTCAGCACCATGTCGGCATCTCTGTCGACGCCGTAGGTGATGAGGCGGCGGCCGTCGCGGCGCAGCTCAAGGCGCTCGATCATGGAGCGCACCACGGGATGGTCGATGCAGGTCACCGCCAGCCCATAGAACGGAATGTTGCGGTAGAAGGCCTCGAACTCGCGATGCATGTTCTCGACGGTCTTGAAGTAGTCGAGGTGCTCGGGGTCGATATTGGTGACGACGCCGATCTGGGTTGGAATCTTGACGAAGGTCCCGTCGGATTCGTCCGCCTCGACGACCATCCACGGGCTCTTGCCGAGCCGCGCGTTGGAGCCCCACTCGTTGATGATGCCGCCGGTGATCACGGTGGGGTCGAGGCCGGCCGAGGCGAAGACATGCGCGATGAGCGAGGTCGTCGTCGTCTTGCCGTGGGTGCCGGTGACCGAGACGGTCGAATAGAGCCGCATCAGCTCGGCCAACATCTCGGCTCGGCGGATGATGGGCAGGCCCTTCGCCCGCGCCGCCTCGAGCTCGGGATTGCCGCGCTTCACGGCCGTCGAGATCACCACATAGCGGGCGCCGACCAGATTGACCGGGTCATGGCCGACGAAGACGCGGATGCCCTTGGCGCGCAGCCGCTTGACGTTGGCGCTGTCTTTTTGATCGCTGCCTTGGACGGTGAACCCCTTGGCATGCATGATCTCGGCGATGGCGCTCATGCCGATGCCGCCGATGCCCAGGATGTGGATGGTACCGATCTCGCGGGGCATCTGCATGCGTGTGTTCCTCGTCCCTACCCGCGATCCCGTGCGGCGTCCGCGTGCGGCCTTGCGCCGCCCATCAAGTCCTCGACCACGTCCGCCAGACGGGCGACCGCATCGGGCCGGCCGCTGGCCTTGGCCGCCGCGGCGGCCGCCTCGAGCGCACCGGGCGTGGCCGCGAGCCGCTCGATCTCGGCGGCCAGGCGCGCCTTGCCGAGCTCCTTTTGCTCGATACACCAGGCGGCCCCCGATTCGCCAAGCCTCCTAGCATTTTGAAGCTGATCGTTGTCAAGCGCATGGGGCAGCGGCACCAGGATGGCGGGGCGCCCGATCACCGCCAGCTCGGCCACCGTCGAGGCGCCGGAGCGGGCAATAACCAAGTGCGAGGCCGACATGATCTCCGGAAGATTGCGAAAGAAAGGCGCAACCTCGGCCTCGATCGCGGCGGCGGTATAGGCGGCACGGGCGCCGTCAATGTCCTCGTCGCGACACTGCTGCACAACTTTCAGGCGGCGGCGCAGGCTTTCCGGCAGGAGTGCGAGGGCCGGCGGCACGATCTCGGAGAACACCCGCGCGCCCTGGCTGCCGCCGAATACGAGCAGATGGAGGGGTTGGTCGGGGGTGCGGGCGGGATAGGGGCGCTCGGCGCAGGCGACCACCGCGTCGCGCACCGGATTGCCGGTCAAGCGGACCTTGGCGGCCAGGGCTCCGTCGAGATGCTTCACGCCCTCAAAGGAGGTGGCGATCGCCGTCATCCGCCCCGCCAACAGCCGGTTGGCGCGACCGAGCACCGCGTTCTGCTCGTGCAGAGCGGTCGGGATGCCGCGCATCCAGGCAGCCACCAGCGGCGGGAAGCTCGGATAGCCGCCGAAGCCGACCACTGCGGAGGGCCGCACCCGGCCGAGCAGGGCATAGGCCGAGACGATGCCGCGCGACAGCGCCCATCCCGTGCCGGCCAGGGCGGCCGCCGAGCGGCCCTTCAGCGTGGCCGAGGGGATGCGATAGGTGCGGCGCGCGGGAAAATCGCTGCCGTAGCGGTCGACGCGCTTATCGGTGGCGAGATCGACGGCGATGCCGCGGCGGGACAACTCCTGCGCGAGGGCGAAGGCCGGAAAAAGATGGCCGCCGGTGCCGCCGGCGGCGAGCATTACGAGAGGTTCCGTCACGCGCGGGGTGATCCGATCGATCCGAGGCCGTCAGATGTGGCCGCCAATCGCGGCATTTTCAAGCGTGCGGGATCGGCCCGGCGGCGGGTCAGCGCCAGCAGCATGCCGAGCGCGATCGACACGCCGAGCATCGAAGAGCCGCCAGCCGAGATCAACGGCAACGTCATGCCCTTGGTCGGGATGAGCCCGACGTTGACGGCCATGTTGATCAGCGCCTGCAGGGCGAACATCACGACCAGGCCCGAGACCGCCAGGCGGGTGAACGGCTCGGGCTCGGCGGCCAGCCGCGAGAGAGCGCGCAGCACGATGAAGGCAAACAGCGCGACCAGCGCCAGGCAGGCGAGGACGCCATACTCTTCGGCGATCACGGCGAAGATGAAATCGGTGTGGGCGTCCGGCAGCACCGACTTGATGGTGCCCTCGCCGGGGCCGCGGCCCAGGAAGCCGCCCTCGGTGAACGACTGGATCGCCCGGTCGAGCTGCGAGTTGTCGGTCGGCAGCGTGCCGAGATGGCGATCGACGCGCTGGCGGACATGAGGAAAGAGCACATAGGTCGACGCCAATCCAGCCAACGCGACGCCGGCCAGCGCCGCCGTGCGCAGCATCGGCTGGCCGGAGAGGAAGAACAGCACACCGAACACCGCGCTGATGAGCAGCGTCTGGCCGACATCCGGCTGGAGCACCAGCAGCGCGGCAAAGGCAACGTAGAACAGGGCTGCAAAGATCAGCCCTGGCATGTCAGACCGCCGCATGCCCTCGGCCAGCGCCCAGGCGACGAGCACCACGAAGGCCGGCTTGGCGATCTCCGAGGGTTGCAGCGAGACGGACTCGAGGCGCAGCCAGCGGCGGGCGCCGTTGACCTCGTCGCCATAGACCAGGACGCTCACGAGGGCAGCGAGGGCGCCCAGATACAGGACGAGCGCGAGGCGGCGGACGCCACGTGGCGTCAGCGTCGAGACGGCGATCAGGGTGAGTGCCGACAGCACCGCGAAGATCACGTGGCGCTCGACGAAGTGGAAGGCGGGCAGGCCCTTCTTGACGGCTACGGCCGGGCTCGCGGCGAGCGAGAAGACGACGCCGACCGCGATCAACGTCACGATCGCGGCGAGCAGCACGCGGTCGACGGTGAACCACCAGTCGGTCAGCAGACTGCGATCCGCGCGCGACAGCCGCATCAGGCGCTCCGGGGTCTCAAGGCGATGCCGGGCAAGGCGGACACGAGGTCACGGAAGACCTGGCCGCGATGCTCGAAGCTCTTGAACTGGTCATAGGAGGCGCATGCCGGCGACAGCAGCACGACGGGCTCGGGAACGGTGCTGGCAGCGGCATCGGCGGCGGCGGCGGCCAGCGCCCGATCGAGCGTGCCGCACTTCACGTAGGGGACGCGGCCGTCGAGCGTGCGGGCGAAATCATCGGCTGCCTGGCCGATCAAGTAGGCGCGGGCGATGCGCGGGAAGTATGCGGTGAGCGAGGCGATACCGCCCTCCTTGGGCTTGCCGCCGAGGATCCAATGGATGCCGCCGGAGAAAGCGGCGAGCGCCTTGTCGGTCGAGTCGGCGTTGGTCGCCTTGCTGTCGTTGATGAACAGGGTGCGGCCGAGGCGGCCGATCTCCTCGAGCCGGTGGGCGAGGCCCGGGTAGCTCGGCAGCGCAGCCGCCACCTGGGCAGCGGTGGCGCCCGCTTGCAGCGCGGCAATGGTGGCGGCCAGCGCGTTCTGGGCGTTGTGGCGCCCGCGCAGCGTGCCAATCCCCGCGAGATCAGCGTAGGGCCCGAACAGGCCCGCCCAGGGCGCGCGCGAGATCAGGCTGGTGCCATCGGCATACCAGCCGCTGGAGATGCGCTCCGCAGCCGAGAAGCGGTCGACCCAGGTGCGGTCGGTGAGCCGCAGCCGCTCCGCGATAGTGCGGCATTCCTCGTCGTCCTCGCCGACGATCGGGTGCGCGGCATTGGCGACGAGCCGTTCCTTGATCGCGGCGTAGCGCTCGAAGGTGCCGTGGCGGTCGATGTGATCAGGCGACAGGTTGATGAGAACGCCGATGCTGGGGCTCAGCGTCGGGGTCAGATCGATCTGGAACGAGGACATCTCGATGACGTGGAACCTGTCCGGCGCCGGCGGCTCGAGCGCAAGGATGGGCGTGCCGATGTTGCCGCCCATCTGGACGTCGCGGCCGGCGGCGCGGAGCAGATGGGCGGTGAGCGCCGTGGTGGTCGACTTGCCGTTGGTGCCGGTGATGGCGATAAATGGCGCGTCGGGGCAGCGCGCCGCACGCTCGCGTGCGAAGATCTCGATGTCGCCGATGATCTCGACACCGGCTGCGCGGGCGCGCGCGACGGTCCAATGCGGCTCGGGATGAGTCAGCGGCACACCGGGAGACAGAACGAGCGCGGAAAAGGCGCTCCAATCGTCGGTGGCCAGATCACTCACCGGTATGCCCGCGGCCTGCGCTGCCGTCCGGGCGTCGGGGTTGTCGTCCCAGGCCGAAACGGTCGCGCCGCCGGCGAGCAACGCCGCCGCCGTCGCCCGGCCGGAGCCGCCGAGGCCAAACAGGGCAACCGCCCGGTTCGCGAAGGTTTCGGCGCGAATCATGTGGGCCAATCTATCCCAGTTCGCGCTCTGTCGCCCGCCGCAGGGTTCAGCGCAGCTTCAAGGTGGCGAGACCGACGAGGGCGAGGACGACCGAGATGATCCAGAAGCGCACCACGACCGTCGATTCCTGCCACCCCTTCTGCTCGAAGTGGTGGTGCAGCGGCGCCATTCGAAACACGCGTCGGCCGGTCAGCTTGAAGGATACCACCTGGATGATGACCGAAAGCGTCTCGAGCACGAACAGTCCACCGACGATGGCGAGAACGACCTCATGCTTGGTCGCCACCGCGATCGAGCCCAGCGCGCCGCCCAGGGCCAGCGAGCCGGTGTCGCCCATGAAAATCATGGCGGGTGGGGCGTTGAACCATAGGAAGCCCAGCCCGGCGCCGATCAACGCACCGCAGATGATGGCAAGCTCGCCGGTTCCCGGCACGTAATGGATCTGCAGATAGCGGGCGAAGTTGGCGTTGCCCGACAGGTAGGCGATGAGCCCGAACGTTGCCGCCGCGATCATCACCGGCACGATGGCGAGGCCGTCGAGGCCGTCGGTCAGATTGACCGCGTTGCCGGCCCCGACGATGACCACGATGCCGAGCAGGATGAAGAACGGTCCAAGGTCCAGCAGCACGTTCTTGAAGAATGGCACCGTCAGCACGTCGGAATATTGCGGCGTGGTCAGCCGCACCAGCGCGAGCGTCGCGATGGCAGCGACCAGGATCTCGATCGCCAGGCGGAAGCGCCCCGCGAAGCCGCCGGCGGTGCGGCGAATGACCTTGAGATAGTCATCGTAGAAGCCGATGGCGCCGAACGCGAGGGTCACGCCGAGCACCACCCAGACATAGGGGTTCGACCAGTTCGCCCACAGCAGGGTCGAGACCGTCACACCCGACAGGATCATCAAGCCGCCCATCGTCGGCGTGCCCTTCTTGGACAGGTGCGACTTGGGGCCGTCCTCGCGGATCGGCTGGCCCTTGCCCTGCTTGATGCGCAGCAGGTCGATCATGGCCGGGCCGAACAGGAACACGAACAGCAACGCCGTCATGATGGCGCCGCCGGTGCGAAAGGTGATGTAGCGGAAAACGTTGAGCGGGCTGATCTGGTCGCTGAAATTGATGAGCTCGTAGAGCATTCGCCCCCCTCATGCCGCTGCCGACGAGCCCAGGCTCAGGCGGCGGCGGTGTATTTCTTCTTCAAGGCCTCGACCAGCGGCGCCATGCGGCTGCCGAGCGAGCCCTTGACCATGATTGCGTCACCGGCCCGCACCGCCGCCACCAGCGATGCCTCCAGACCTTTCGACTCAGGCGCCCAGAGCGCTTTCTGCTCCGGTTTCAGCGTTTCGAACAGACGCCCCATGTGGGGCCCGCAGGCAAAAACCAGATCGACACCGGCCGCGTCAATCACTTCGCGCAGAGCGAGATGATGGCGCTCCGCTTCGGCGCCGAGCTCCAGCATGTCGCCGAGCACAGCTATCCGCCGCCCGTAACGGGCCCGCGGGACGCCGCCGAGCGCAATGATCGCGGCCTGCACCGACGGCGGCTGGCCATTGTAGCTCTCATCGATCAGCAGCGCCGCACCTCCCGAGACCGCGAGAACGGTCCGGGCACCGCGGCCGGGCGGAGGCTTCACATCCGCCAGCGGTCCGACGGCCTCTTCGGTGCGAATTCCGACACACTCGAGGACGGCTAGGACGGCCAGCGAGTTGCGGGCCAGGTGGAGGCCCGGCGCGCCGAGGCGATAGGTGAGCGGCCGCCCACGGACGCGGGCGACAATCGTGCTGCCATCGGGCTCGGTCTCGATCCGCTCGGCGCGAACATCGGCCGCGGGATCCTCGCCGAAGCTGACGACCTCGGCGCCGCGGGCGGCCGCATAGGTGGCGAGACGCTCGTAGAACGGGTTGTCACGGTTGAGCAGCGCGGCGCCACCGGCTTCCAGCCCAAGGAAAATCTCGGCCTTGGCATCGGCTATTGCCTCGAGAGAGCCGAGCAATCCGAGATGCACGGGCGCAACCGTCGTGACCAGCGCCACATGGGGCCGCACCAGCCGGGTCAGCGGGGCGATCTCGCCAGCGTGGTTCATGCCGATCTCGAAGACGGCAAACCGGATCGTAGCGGGCATGCGCGCCAGGGTGAGCGGCACGCCCCAGTGATTGTTGTAGGAGCGTTCGGAGGCGTGTGTCGGCCCGAACGGCGCAAGGCAGGCGCGCAGCGCTTCCTTGGTTCCGGTCTTGCCGACGCTGCCGGTCACGGCGACGACGCGGGCGTCGGGGCCGAGGCGAGCGCGGGCGACGCGCCCGATCTCGCCCAGCGCGGAGAGTGGATCGCCGACGCGGATGAGGAGGCCGTCGCCACCGCGGCGCGCATAGTCGCGCGAGACCAAGGCGGCGGCTGCGCCCGCGTGAAATGCTGCCGTCACGAAGTCATGGCCATCGCGGGCATCCGTCAGAGCGACGAAAAGATCGCCGGGCGCGAGGGTGCGAGAGTCGATCGAAATGCCCGAAACGGAGGCCGGGCCGGTTCCGTCCGCCTCGCCGCCGGCGGCATCGATCAGCTCATGGATGTGCCACAGGGGAGCGGTCATGGGGCCGCCTTGGGGAGGGCCGACCGGATCGCATCCTGGTCGGAGAAGGGAATGACATTGGCTCCCACGATCTGGCCGGTTTCGTGTCCTTTTCCCGCAATTAGAATGACGTCACCGCGGCCGATCATCGCCATGGCGTGGGCGATCGCGGCACCGCGATCGCCGATCTCGGTGGCGCCAGGGGCCGCGGCCAGGATCTCGGCGCGGATGGCGGCGGGGTCCTCCGAGCGTGGGTTGTCGTCGGTCACGATCACCACGTCGGCCTGCTCGATGGCGATGCGCCCCATGATCGGCCGCTTTCCGCGGTCGCGGTCGCCACCACAGCCGAAGACGCAGATCAACCGGCCGGTGGCGAAGGGGCGGAGCGCGGTGAGCGCGGCGGCAAGCGCCTCGGGCTTGTGCGCGTAGTCCACCACGGCGAGGCCGCCCCGCGCCGCGCCGACGATCTCGAGACGGCCGTTGACGCCGGTAAGGCGCTCGAGGCTGGCGATCGCGCGGGCCGGGTCCTCGCCTGTCGCGATGGCGAGCCCGGCCGCTACGAGGGCATTGGATGCCTGGTAGGCGCCGAGCAGCGGCAGGCGAACGTCCCAACTCGCGCCGCCGTAGGCCACTGTCAACCGCTGCGAGAAGCCATCGGGGGCCAGCGACGCCAACCGCAGCGTCTCGCCCCGCTCACCTGTAGTCAGCACCCGCAGTCCGCGACGCGACGCGGCCGCGACGACATCCGCCGACCGTTCGCCGTCGGCGTTGATGACCGCCGGCTGGCCCGGCGCCAGCAGTGCGTCGAACAACCTGACCTTGGCGGCGAGGTAGTCCTCGATGGTCGGGTGGTAGTCGAGGTGGTCGCGTCCGAGACCGGTGAAGGCCGCGGCGGCCAAGCGCACGCCGTCCAGCCGACGCTGATCGAGGCCGTGCGATGACGCCTCGAAGGCGAGGTGGGTGACGCCCTTGCCGGCGAGGTCGGCGAGCATGGCGTGCAGGGCGACCGGATCGGGCGTCGTCAGTGCCCCGTAAATGGCGCCCGACGGCTCGACCACGCCAAGGGTGCCGAGCGATGCGGCCGGTCGGCCGAGTGCCGCAAGGACCTGCCTCGTGAACTCGGCGACGGACGTCTTGCCGTTGGTGCCGGTGATCGCCACCACGGTTTCGGGCTGACGGTCGAAGAAACGCGCGGCGATCAGCGCCAACGCGCGCCGCGGGTCCTCGGCGCGCAGGACGGGCACCGGCAGCGGCGGCACCTGGGCGTCGTGTCCGGCCAGCACCACGGCAGCGCCTTTGGCGACGGCATCAGGCACGAAGCGTGCCCCGTCGGTCCTGGTGCCGGGCAGCGCCACGAACAAGACGCCCGGCACGACCGCGCGACTGTCGGCGGTGACCGCAGTGATCCTCGTGCCTTCCGCCCCGGGCGGCGCGGCGACATCGGGCGGCAGAAGTGACTTGAGCTGCATGGCCTCCAGCGAACGTCTTGCACGACAGGCACCCGGCGGGATGCAACGCCACGAGTCCGCTCCCTGCGGTCCGACAGTCGGCTTCTTATTGGGGACGGGGCCGACCGTCAAATTCCGTGACCGCAACGCTGCCGTCAACCCTTTGTGCTGCCGGGACTATTCCGAGGATGGGCGCGATGCGCTCGATGATCCTGGCGGTGGCTGGTGCGGCGTTGAGGCCGGCCGTAATCTGGCCCTTGGTCTCATCGCTCGCTTCCGGCTGATGCAGCAGAACCAGCACGATGTACCGCGGCCGGCTCATGGGGAAGGCACCCAGAAACGAAGCGATCACCGCCTTCTCGCGATAGCCGCCGCGTCCGGGCATCTCGGCGGTACCGGTCTTGCCGCCGACCTGATAGCCCGGCACGTCGGCGTGGCGGCCGGTGCCGGACGGCGACGTCACGTTGCGGCGCATGAGTTCGCGCATCGCGTCGCTGGTCTCCGGCCGAAGCACACGGGGCCGTGTCGACAGGTCGGCGACCGGCCCGAGGAAGGTCGGCGTTACCTTGAAGCCGCCATTGACGATGGCGGCTGCGGCAGCGGCGAACTGCAGCGGAGCGACCGCCAGGCCATGGCCATAGGACACGGTGATGGTCTCGATCTGGCCCCATCGCTCGGGCACCCGCGGCGGCGCGATGGGACCGGCCTGCGTGCGGATCGACTCGAGGAGACCGAGCCGATCGAGGAAGGCGCGCTGGCGGTCGGTGCCGGCCTGGAGCGCGATCATCCCCGCGCCGACGTTGGAGGAATGAACGAAGATGTCGCGCACCGTCAAAGGCCGGCCCAGGGGGTGTAGGTCGCGGATCGTGTAGGTGCCCGACCGCAGCGGGGCGCGCACGTCGTAGACGGTGTCAGGGGTTGCCTGGCCCTGGTCGATCGCCATCGCGATCGTCATCATCTTGAAGATCGAGCCGAGTTCGTAGGTGCCGACGGTCAGCTTGTCGAGCCGGGTGCGCTCCAGGCTTTGGGCGGGGCGCGCGGGATCGACGGTCGGCAGGGAGGCGGCCGCCAGCACCGCGCCCGTTTCGGCATCAAGCACCAGCCCGGCCGCGCCAGGCGCGCTGTAGCGCGTGGCCGCGTCCGCCAGCTCGGCCTCGAGCGCGTGCTGAACGCCGAGGTCCAGGGTGAGCCGCACCGGCTCGCGCGGCGACGCGATGAAGCCGTTCGATGCCTCGATGCCGACGGTCTCGTCGATGTAGCCCTCGATGCCGGCTATTCCCTTATTGTCCGTATTGACGTGGCCGAGGACATGGCCGGCGACGCCGCCCGCCGGATAGACCCGTTTGGGCTCCATCCGGAAGGCAAGGCCCGGGATGCCCAGATCGTGGATCCTCTGAGCGACGCGGGGAGGTACGCCGCGGCGCAGGCGGACAAAGCGGCGCGAGCGATCGGCGAGCTGGCGGCGGAGATCCTGAACGTCGATGTCGGCGAGAACGCTGCTGACGCCTTCGATCACCTCATCGAGGTCGAGAATGAGCGAGGGATCGGCATAGAGCGTCGGCGCCTCGATGTCGGTGGCCAGCAGGCGCCCCTCGCGATCCAGGATGTCGGGACGCGTGAAGGTCTCGGCGAGCGGCCGGGTGATCGAGGCGCGCACCTCACCCTGACCGAGCACGGCGAGGCGCACGAGCTGGCCTCCGACGGCGAGGAATGCGAGGCACAGTGCGGCCGCAACCCCCGCGGCACGTAGCGGGGAGCGACCCGGATCAGCGTCGCGACGTGCGCCAGTGCTGGCGTGTCCGGCCATGGTCGATCACCGCGCCGAGGCGCGATCAGACCCGGCGGAGGATGTCGCGAGGTCTGCCGTGCTGACGTATTGATTAGCACTCACGGGGCGCATGTCGAGGCGGCGCGCGACGGGCTCGATCCGCTCGGGACGGGCAAGGTAGGCGCGCTCGGCGCGCAGCACTGCGATATCGCTGCGCGCTAACTCCAGCGCTCGTTCCTTGCTCTGGAGCGCTTGTTCCAGGCGGCGGCTGTCGTAGTTCACCGAGTAGAGCGCGAAGGCGCTCACTAGCGTGATCAGCACGGCGATGGCGGTCGACAGTCGGATCATGCCCCTCACCCCTCATCCGGCCAGGGTGGCGCCTCCAATCGTTCGGCCGCGCGCAATTTCGCCGAGCGCGCCCGCGGGTTGGCCGCCAACTCCCGTTCATCCGGTGTTAACGGACGAGGGTTAAGGATTCGGAAACTTGCCTTCCGAAACGAATCAACCGGCGGCAAATGGCGCGAGCCGCTCGCCTCCTTGCCCGATCGCGCCTGCAGGAACCGCTTCACGATGCGGTCCTCGAGCGAGTGGAACGTCACCACGACGAGGCGGCCATCGGGCCGCAACAGACGCTCGGCCGCCGCCAGCCCGCGGGCCAGCTCGCCCAGCTCGTCGTTGACGTGGATGCGCAGCGCCTGGAACGTGCGGGTCGCGGGGTGCTTGTCGCTGCCGCGTGCGCGGCCGAGCGTGCGTTCGACGATGTCGGCGAGCGCCTTGGTGGTGGTGATCGGCGCCTGCTCGCGCTGGCGGACGATGGCGCGTGCGATCGCGCGCGAGCGGCGCTCCTCGCCCAAATTGTAGAGAATATCGGCGAGCTCTTCTTCCTCGGCTTCGTTGACGAGGGTTGCGGCGGATGGCCCTTCCCGCCGCATGCGCATGTCGAGCGGCCCGTCGTGCAGGAAGGAAAATCCCCGAGCCGGGTCGTCGAGCTGCATGGAGGAGACGCCGACGTCGAACACCACGCCGTCGACATCGGCGAAGCCCGCCGCAGCCGCCTCCTGCTCCATGCGGCCGAAGTCGTTGCGGGCAAGGATCAGGCGGCCGGCGGCCGTCGCGAGTAGCGCGCGGCCGGCTTCAAAGGCCTCCGGATCGCGCTCGATGGCCAGGATCCGGCAGTCCGCGGCGGCAAGAATGGCGCGGGTGTAGCCGCCGGCGCCGAAGGTTGCGTCGATGTAGCGGCCGCCGGACCTAGGCGCGAGGCTTTCCAGGACCTGAGCGAGCAGCACGGGAATGTGACGAGCCCCGCCCTGGTCCGGAACCGGACCCGGTTCGCGCGGCGTCCTCGTTCCCCCACGAGCGCCGCGACCCGCCGTCATTCCCGTGCCCCTTCGCCGCCGTCTCCGCTTTCCCCAATATCGGAGCGGCGCCCCCCGCCGAAAAGCCTGCGATGGTCCTGCACTTTCTCGCGAGCCCGTGCGCGCCGTTCGGCGAAGCGCTCGGGCTGCCAGATCTGAAACTTGTCGCCCAAGCCGACAAACGTGACCTGATCGAGCAGATGGGCGTGGCGGCGAAGGCCCTCAGGAAGGACGATGCGGCCGTCCCCATCGATGGCGAGAACCTGGACGTCGCCGTAGAGCGCGACAGAGAGCTCGTCGCGCTCGTCCGAATAGTCCGGCAAGCCGCTGAGAAGCCCATCGATCTTTTTCGCAAGTCTTTCGCCACCTGCATCGAGTGCTGGAGCATCGAGCGAAGGGTAGCAGTAGATGCCGCCGGCATATCCGTCGCGCTCGAGAACGGCGCGAAAGGCGGCCGGCAAGGAGACCCGTCCACGGGCATCCATCTTGTTCGTGAAGGTCGAGACAAAGCGGTCCATCTCCGGTTTCGAAGCCTCGTCACTCGAACCGCGTGCCACTCACTCGTCTCTCACGTCTCGATTTCGCACCAACGCCCGCCGCACCCGACTGGGCCGTGGCGGTCGCTCAAGCCTCGGCCCTCACAAGGCCGGCGCCACGCCACGGACCCATGCCCGGTGCGGTCGGGCATTTATGGGATGTCATGGAATTTTATGGGCGTCAATGGATTGGTAAGGGTTTTTCCTGGTGCTTTCTCCCTCCGAGGCGCGTCGTGGCCGCCCGGACACAACGCCGAACAAAGGCTCCGAGCGAGGGTTCTCGGGCGCGGAACGAGGTGTTTCTTAAGTAGACGTAAACCGGCGCGGCCTAGGCGGAGTGGTCGCGTCAGCTTGGGGTTCGAGGGCGGTCTTCGATGCGAGGGTGGCATGCGCTGCGACGGGTAGCCCTGACCGGCGTGACCCTGACGGTGGCGGTTCTGGCTGCCGCGATCCCCGGTCCGCGCGCCAGCGCGCAGATGCCGTCGCATGCCGCCACCGACCCGCTGGCCTACCGCCTCGAGGTCTCGGCGCCGGGACAAGACCCGGTCAGCCTCTACATCGAGGAGCGCGGGAGCGGGCCGCCGCTGGTGCTGCTGCACGGCTTTGCCGCATCGAGCTACGTGTGGCGCCGAATCGCGCCGGAGCTGGCGCGCAGCCATCACGTGATCACCATCGACCTCAAGGGGTTCGGCCGCTCCGACAAGCCGTTCGACCTCGCCTACTCGGCGGCCGACCAGGCGGCGCTGGTGGCGGCGTTCCTGGATCAGCGGGGGTTGCGTAACGTGACGCTCGCCGGCCACTCGTTCGGCGGCCAGGTCGCGCTGGTGACCGCCATCGACCTCGACCGGCGCGACCCCGGCCGCATCACGCGCCTCGTTCTGATGGATGCGCCGGTCTACCCGCAGCCGTTCTCGTCGGTGATCGAATTCCTGCGCCAGCCGGTGCTGCCCTACGTGGCGCTCACCGTGGTGCCGGTGAACGTGCATGCCAACCTGGCCTTCGCGTTGCAGAAGGGCCGCTTCGATCACATGACCGCCGAGGACGTCAGCGCGTATGCGCGCCCCTACGAGGAGGCCGGCGCGCGCCACGCGCTGATCGCGACCGCGCGCCAGATCGTGCCGGCCAATCACCGCGAGCTGATGCGCGCCTACTATCAGCTCGCGCTGCCGACCCTGATCGTGTGGTGCCGGGAGGACGAGGTGGTGCCGCTGTCGACCGGATTGCGGCTCTCGCGCGTGCTGCCCAAGGCGCGCATGGCGCTGATCGAGCGCTGCAACCACGTCCCCCAGGAGGAAGCCCCGGACGATCTGCTCTGGCGCCTCCACACCTTCCTCGCGCAATAGTCGCAGCGCGGGCGGTCAAAGCCCGCCCTCGCCCGCCCTTCACGAGACGCCCCCATGGACCTTTGGCCGTTCCTTGTCGCCGTTCTGCTGCTGGAGCTGACCCCTGGCCCCAACATGGCCTACCTCGCCACGCTGGCGATGGGCCGGGGGCGCGCGGCGGGCCTGATCGCAACCGCCGGCGTGGCTCTCGGACTCGCCGTCCACGCGGTGGTCGCCGCCCTCGGGGCCGGCACGCTGATCCAGGAGTTTCCGTGGCTGTACGAGCTGCTTCGCTGGGTCGGTGTCGCCTATCTCCTGTTCCTGGCGTGGGAGGGCTGGCAGACCCAGGCCGAGACGTCGGCCGGCCGAGCCGATTTTCCCGCCGACGCCGGATCGCTGCTGCTGCGCGGCTTCCTCTCGAACGTGTTCAATCCCAAGTCGATCCTGTTCTTCGTCTCGGTCATCCCGCGATTCCTCGTCACCGCGCCCGATGCCCCCGCCATCCGAACGCAAATGATCGCCTTCGGCGTGCTCTACGTCGGGGTCGCGACGGCCGTGCATGCGACAATCGTCCTGCTCGCGGCACGACTGCAGCCGTGGCTGGTCGAGGGGTCGCGGCGAACTATCGCCCGCCGGGCGCTCTCGGTGGCGCTCGCCGTCGTGGCGGTGTGGCTCGCCTGGACGACGCAGCGATCCTAGCCAACGTGCCTTGCCGATGCCGTCTCCGCGTGCTGACGTAGGGTCCTTCCGCTTTTCGTTAGAAACGCGGGAAGACCGTACGTGTTTGTCTTGTCGTGCTTCGTATCGGAAAACCGGTTCCTACTTTTCCGGAAGCACTCTGGGCGTGCTTGCGCCATGAGGGAGATGCCGATGATCGGATTTCGCGCCGCCGTTCTGGGCGTGCTGCTTTGCGTGCAGCCGGCCTTCGGCCAGGATCTCATCACCAAGAAGCAGGTGTTCGAGATCGCCGCGTTCACCACCCAATCCGGCAAGACGCTGAAGAACGTCAAGGTCGGCTGGGAGAGCTACGGCACGCTCAACGCGGACAAGTCGAACGCCATCCTCATCTGCCATTTCTTCTCGGGCAGCTCGCACGCGGCGGGCAAGTACGACGCGGCGGAGAAGGTGGCGGGCTACTGGGACGCGATCATCGGACCCGGCAAGGCGATCGATACCAGCAAGTACTTCGTGCTGTCGGCGGACACGCTCGTCAATCTCGGCGCGGGCGATCCCAACGTCGTCACCACCGGGCCGGCCTCGGTCGATCCCGATACCGGCAAGCCCTACGGCATGAGCTTCCCGATCGTGACCATCCGCGATTTCGTGGAGGTCCAGAAGAAGCTCGTCGAAAGCCTCGGCATCTCCAAGCTGGCGATGGTGGCGGGTGGCTCGATGGGCGCACTGCAGACCTACGAGTGGGCGGCGAGCCACCCGCAAATGGTCGGCCGCATCATGGCGGTGATCGGCGCGGCGGAAGCGGACGCCAACCTCGTCGCCTGGCTCGACATCTGGGCCTCCCCCATCCGTCTGGACCCGAAGTGGAACAACGGCGACTACTACGGCAAGGAGCCGCCGAACGCCGGGCTCGCGCAGGCGCTGAAGATCGTGACCCTGCACGCGCAGCACCAGGACTGGGCCAACCCGACGTTCGGACGCAAGTGGGCCAAGGACGGCGAGGACCCGGCGACGGGATTCGACAAGCGCTACGCGATCGAGGCGGCCCTCGATGGCGCCGGCGCCGCGCGCGCCAAGACGTCGGACGCCAATCATTTCCTCTATCTGGTCAAGGCCAATCAGCTCTTCGTCGCCGGCGGCGGCACGGTGTCCGAGGGCCTGAAGAGGATCAAGGGTCCGGTGCTCTTGATCTCGAGCCCGAAGGACCTCGTCTTTCCGCCCGGCGCCATTCAGGCCACGCTCGACGGCCTCAAGGCGGGCGGCGCGAGCGTCGAGCACGTCAGCCTCGAAGGCAATCGGGGCCATCTCGACGGCGTTCTCAGCATGAAACAGGCCGAAAAGAAGATCGCCGAGTTCCTCGCCAAGTAGCGACCGGCGCGGCGCCGAAGCGCTACGAACGGGCAACGTGTGCCACTCGCGCTCGAAAGCCTAAATCGACACGAACCGGAAGCCGTCGCCCCATCGGGTCATGCGGCCCATGGACGGCGAGGCGAAATGAGCCATGCACATGAGCGTAGAGGTGTCGCAAACACGCTCGAACACTTTGCGCCGGGATTGCACGCCCTGCGCGGGGTCGTAGTCGATGAAATGAGTCACCTCGGGATAGCGCGCCTGAATCGGCGAGTGGATCATGTCGCCGGTGATGATCGCGTCTCGTCCGGGCTCGCCGACCTGGACGGCGAAGTGATCGATCGTGTGACCCGGGGTTGGTATCAGCTTCACCAGCTCGCTGAGGGTGTGGTCGCTCCTGACAACCTCATGCCGCCCGGCGGCCACGATCGGCAGCACGGAATCGGTCATCCAAGGCACTTTGCTGGCGTCCTCCCTTTCCTTCTGTGACCAGAATTCGAGCTCACGACCGGCGAATACATACTTGGCCTTTGGAAAGGTCGGTACCCAACGCCCGTTCTCGAGCCGCGTGTTCCAGCCGACGTGATCGCCGTGCAGATGCGTGCACATGACATAGTCGATATCGCCGACGCCGAAACCAGCGGCAGCCAGGTTCTTCTCGTACTGGTCGCTCTTCATCATGTGCCAGAAAGGCCGCGCCGGCCGATGCTTGTGATTTCCGACACAGGAATCGATCAACACCGTGTGGTGCGGCGTCTGCACGATGTAGCTTTGCACGCACAGCACGACCTTGCCGCCGGTAAAATATTTCGGCTCGAGCCAGGATCGATTTTCGTCGAGCATTTCGCTCGTGAGCGTCGGGAAGAAGTCGGACACCAGGAAGAGGGGTGCCTCCTGCTCGACGATCCGATGGATAGTGGTGCCGCCGAGATCGAGCTTGACCGTCATGCGTCACCCCCTGTTTGACGCTTTCCGTCGACAGAAAAGCTAACAGGCGCGGCGGCGTCTCGCTAGAAGAACCTGCCCGACGTGACGGCGACACCCCCGCGAGCGAATAGCGACGCGCCGCGAACGGGGCATGTGTGCCAGCCGCAGCTTCGCGGGTATGGCCTGAGCACCGAGCGTCAGAGCGTGCACAGGTCGGGCCCGTGTGGCATCAATGGCGATATCGAACGCGATGCTGGCGCAGGCAAACACATGCCCATACTCGACCCGGATTTGCGCCGTACGTGGCTGTTTGGGCCCGGCGCAGATTCGCATGCGCACGACGACATGCTGGCGAGCGGCGCCGACGCGCTCATTTCGGACCTTGAAGATTTTACGCCGCCGACGAGGCGTGACGAGGCCAGAAAGGCGTTGCCTCAGTTCGTTCGAGGATGTCGCGGGCGTGGATGCGTGGCTGCCGTGCGTATCAATGCGCTGGAGATGGATGGCATGACCGACCTTGCGGCGGCGATGCCGACCCAACCAGATGTGGTCCTGTATCCGATGGCGGAACGAGCCGCGCAAATGCACGCGCTCGACACGGCAATAGCCTACTGGGAAGGCGCGCTCGGCCTCGAGCGAGGCCGCACCGAGATCGTGCCCGTGTGCGAAACGGCGCTCGGCGTGCTGGATGTGCGCGAGATCGTCGGCGGCAGCAGGCGCATTCACTGCGCGCTGCTCGGTAGCGAGGATTTGGCACACGATCTCAATGCCGAGCGTGGAACGGATGCCGCGGAGCTCGACTACGCTCGTCGTCGATTCATTCTCGAGTGCCGGGCAGCGAAGATCGAGCCCATAGACGCGCCCTACACTTTCGGCGATGTCGACGGCGCCGTTCGCGAGGCGCGCTTTGCTCGTCGCTTGGGCTACCGGAGCAAGTCGTTGGTGCGGCCGGAACATGCCAAAGCCCTGAATGACGCGCTCACTCCCGATGCTGTCGAACTGAAACGCGCCCAAGCAATCGTAGACGGATTTGACGCGGCCCGAGCACGAGGCGAGGATCGAGCCCTGGTCGACGGGCTCTGGGTCGAGGTTCCAACCTATCGCAGCGCGCAACGCCTGATCGCGCGCGCCCGCCGGCTGGGCATCAGCACGTGACGGCTCTTTCGCGCTCCTAATCGGGGAACAATCCCCGCCTTCGCGAGGACAAGCCGCTTCCGGAAGGGCTCCAAAGCCCTGCGCGCCTCGTGCCGGAAAACCGGTTCCCACTTCCCCGGAAGCGCATTACAACAGCGCGGTCGCGGCGACCGGCCTGGGAAGCAGGCGCGGGAAAAACACGCAACAACACTCTAGGAGCGCCCATGATCTACGATCACCGCACGTACACCTGCCGCCCCGGCACCATCAAAGCCCACCTCGACCTGTACGTTGCGCAGGGCATGGCGACGCAAATCAAGCATCTCGGCCAGCCGGTGCTCTACGCCACGACCGACGTGGGCGACGTGAACAGCTACGTTCATGTCTGGCAGTACAAGGACCCGGCCGACCGGGCAGCCCGGCGCGCCGCCATGCAGGCCGACCCCGAGTGGCAGGCCTATCTCAAGAAATCCGCCGAGCTCGGCGCGCTCATCAGCCAAGACAACAAGATCCTGGTCGCCGCCAGCTTCTTCAAACCACCCGGGCGCTGACCGACAACCGCGCCTTCGCTTGCGGCCGACGTGCGCTGGCACGCGCCGCAGCGAGGGATGCATGCCTGCTCCGCGACCAACGCAATCGCAATGAGGCGAAGCGACGGGCATCGTTTGCGAATACGCCCTCGCATGCAAGGAGATCGCAGCCGTGGCGGCCAACAGTGAGACCGGGACAACCCGGCCCGCGAACGCGGACATCGACGGCAGCTATGCCTGGTTCCGTCTGACGATCTCGCTGCTGCTCGGGACGATCGGCGGCATCGGATTGTGGTCGTTCGTCGTCGTGCTGCCGGCAGTGCAGGCCGAATTCGGCATTCCGCGCGCCGATGCCGCGCTGCCCTACACCACGACGATGATCGGCTTTGCGGTGGGCGGCGTTCTGATGGGTCGGCTGTCGGACCGTTTCGGCATCGTGGCGCCGGTCGTGATCGGCGCCCTTGCGCTTTGCGCCGGGTACTTCGCCGCCGCCAACGCGACGAGCATCTGGCAGTTCGCGCTGGCGCAGGGCCTGCTGATCGGACTGCTCGGAACGTCGGCCACCTTCGGCCCGCTGATCACCGACATCTCGCTGTGGTTCGACCGGAGGCGGGGAATCGCGGTGGCGGTGGCGGCCAGCGGCAACTACCTCGCCGGCACGATCTGGCCGCCGATCCTGCAGCATTTCATCGATGCCGTCGGCTGGCGGCAGACCTACGTCGGAATCGCGATTTTGTGCGTCGTCACCATGCTGCCGCTCACCCTGCTGCTGCGACGTCCCTCGCCGGGCCTCGCCGCCTCGGCGGCCAAGCAGGACGCCAACGGGCTGGTGCGGCCGCTGCCGGTCTCGCCCAACGCGCTGCTGGCGCTGCTGGCGCTCGCCGGGCTGTCGTGCTGCGTCGCCATGTCAATGCCGCAGGTGCACATCGTGGCCTACTGCGGCGACCTCGGATACGGCCCGGCGCGCGGGGCGGAGATGCTGTCGCTGATGCTCGGGTTCGGGGTGGTGAGCCGGCTGGCGTCGGGCTGGATCTCCGACCACATCGGCGGCACGTGGACGCTGCTGATCGGATCGGCACTGCAGATGCTCGCCCTGATCTTCTATCTGCCGTTCGACGGGCTCGTCTCGCTCTACATCGTGTCGGCCCTGTTCGGGTTGTCGCAGGGCGGCATCGTGCCGAGCTACGCGATCATCATCCGCGAGCATTTCCCGGCCAAGGGTGCGGCCACCCGCGTCGGCATCGTGCTGATGATGACCGTGCTCGGCATGGCCCTGGGTGGCTGGCTGTCAGGCGTGATCTTCGATCTGTCGGGCTCGTACAGCGCGGCGTTCGTGAACGGCATCCTGTGGAACGTGATCACCGTGTCCGTCGCGCTGTGGCTGCTGTGGGTGCAGAGGCGGCCGCGGCCCCATCTGGCACCGGCGTGACAAACGAAGCGAGGGCGCGCAGAGCGCACCCTCGCAGATGACGTGCCGGAGCCGTGAGGCGCAGCGTCAGTTGGTCTGGCCGCCCGGCTTGGTCTGGCCGCCGGGCACCGGGGCCGGAGTTTTGCGCTGCTGCTCGACCTGACGCGCGGTCTCCTGGTCGGCCTTGGTCTTGAAGGCCTCGGCGTTCTTCAGGTCATCCTTGGTCGCGTTCAGGACGATGCGGACCTTGGTCGCGGTCTCGGGCTGGAGCTGGATCTTGCTCCATTGCACGGCGACGTTGCGCTCGCCGATGCCGAGGAAGCCGCCGACGCCGATCACGACGCCGTCGATCGTGCCGTCGGTCTTCACGATGACGTCGTTGATGCTGCCGATCGAAGCCCCGTCGGGGCCATAGACGGACGCACCCGTCAACACCGTTGCGAGGACGGTATTGTCACTCTGCATCATGATCTGACCCTCGACCGGCTTCGGCGTGGGCTTCACGGCCGGCGCCTCGGCGGCGGGCTTCTGAGGCGACGGGGCGCTGGTCTGCGCGCCCGCGGCATTCGACAGGCCGAGCGCCGCGATAAGCGCGATCGCACTCACGGTGGACCTCATTGTGGGCCTCCTTCGTAAGAACCTAGTTTGCTCATTGACCGGCGAACCGGCATGTCGAGGAAACGGCCTAGCCGGCCTGCGGTTCCGAAAAATTGATGGGCTGAACGCGCGTCAGCTAATTTGCCAGCCGGCCTGTAAGCCGGGTTCTGTCTGGAGGCTCGCGCCTCCGCGACGGCCATTCATCTGGGGCACGGATTGCTCCGTGCCTCGAGCAACCAACCCGGGTGACGGGTCTGAAGACGGACCTCGCGGCGCAGGTTGCCCCGCCCGCGTGGCCACCCCTATTTGGTCTTGCTCCCGGTGGGGTTTGCCGTGCCGCTCCTGTCGCCAGGCGCGCGGTGCGCTCTTACCGCACCGTTTCACCCTTGCCTGCGAGGCCGGAGCCTCGCGTCGGCGGTCTCTTCTCTGTGGCACTTTCCCTGAGGTCGCCCCCGGCGGCCGTTAGCCGCCACCGTGTCTCCATGGAGCCCGGACTTTCCTCCACCAGGACGCGCGACCATAAAGCCCGCAACCCCGGCAGCGGCCGTCCGGCCGGCTGGCAGCGCCACTAAGATGACGCAGAGGCGTTCCGTCAAGGGGCGGGTGAGGCGCGAGACGGCCAGTTCACGAGGTAAATACCGAGCGCCACCAGCGCCAGCCCGCCGACGACGCCGGCGCTCAGCCGCTCGCCCAGCATGAGAGAGCCGGCGAGGACGCCGAAGATGGGGGTGAGAAATGTGAAGGCGTGGAGGCTCGCCGCGGAATAGCTGCGCATGAGCCAGAACCAGGTTGTGTAGCCAATGAACACGACGGCGACGGCGGTGTAGAGGAAGGCGCCGACGACTGCCGGGCTCAGCGTGACGATCCCCGGCTCGCCCAGCGCGAACGCGGCTGGCGGCAGGATCACCGCGGACACGGTGAGCTGGTAGAGCAGCGTCTTCTCGGCAGGAGCTCGGCGCAGCGCGCTGGTGCGGATCAGAACGGTGGTAGTGCCCCAGAGCACGCCGCCAGCGAGGCAAAGGAGGTCGCCACGCCAGGTCGCGAGGGACATCGCGAGGATGCCTTCGCCCATCGCCACGAGGAGGCCCACGAACGCCGCCACGAGGCCCGCGACCTTGATCCGGGTCAGCCGGTGGCCGGGCACGAACAGATGCTCGCCATAGGCCGCGACGAAGGGGGCGGCATGGAGGAAGATGGTGCCGCGCGAGGCGGGAGTGAGCGCCAGCCCAGCATAGAGCAGGAGGAACTCCGCGGCGAAGATGACGCCGCAGACGAGGCCAATCGCGAGCGTACCGTCGCGGCCGAACAGCGGGACGCCGCGCAAGCGCGCCCAGGCGAACACCAGGATGCCGGCCACGACCGACCGCAGGCCGGCGTTCATCACCGGCGAGATGCCGACGTTGGATACTTTCACCATGACCAGGCCGATGCCCCAGATGGCGCAGCAGCCCGCGAGCACGAGCGCGGCGGTGGCGTCGAGCTCAGCCGCGCGGACGGGTTCTTGCGCGGTGGTCATCGGTCAGCGGCCTTCAGGACAGCGCTCCTTCACCGAGCGTTGCCAGCAGGCGCTCCAGGGTCAGCACCGTAGAGCGGTCGATGCGGCCATCGACGCGAGCCGGGCGGAAGTGGCGCTGGAAGGCGCCCACCACGAACGCGGTGTCGGCATCGACGATGCCGGTGGGCGTGATGCCGTAGCCATAGCGGGCGAGTGCGGATTGGGCGTGCGCCACGGCGGGCGAGGCTTCGCCGGCTCCGACGCCGGCGTCCTGGTCGGCGATCGGGGCAGGCTCGACCCAGTGGCCGATGCCGGCCTCGGCGAGGCGCCGCCAGTCGAACTTCTCGCCGGGGTCGATCTTGCGGGTGGGGGCGACGTCGGAGTGGCCTAGCACGCGCTCGGCGGGAACCGGGTTGCGGGCGAGGATGTCGCGGCACAGGTCGACCAGGGCGTCGATCTGGCGGGCGGGAAAGTCGGGATAGCCCAGCGCGTGGCCCGGATTGTGGATCTCGATGCCGATCGAGGCCGAGTTGATGTCAGTTTCGCCAGCCCAGGAGGATACGCCGGCGTGCCAGGCGCGCAGCGCCTCGGGCACCATCTGGGTGATGCGGCCGGCTTCGTCGACCACGTAGTGGCAGGAGACCTTGCTCTCGGGGCGGGCCAGCCAGTCGATCGCCTTGGCGCAGCTCTTGAGGCCGGTGTAGTGCAGCAGCAACATGTCGGGGGAAACAACGCCGCGGCGCGGCTCGCAATTGGGCGAGGCGTGCAGATGCGAGACGCACGGACTGTCGGCGCGCAGCGTCACAGGCCCCTCTCCCGGCGGATCAGATCGTAGGCGGCGTTGATCGCGGCGACCTTGCGGGTGGCGACGTCGATGAACTCCTCGGGCACGCCGTGGCCGCGCAGGGTGTCGGGGTGGTTCTCGCGGACGAGGCGGCGGTAGTGGGCCTTCAACGCATCGTCGCTGATGTCAGGGGCGACGCCGAGGATGGTGTAGGGCTCGTCGGGGTTGTGCACGAACAGCGCGGTGATGGCGCGGTATTCGGTGTCGGTCAGGCCGAACCGCTCGGCGACGATGCGTAGGAAGGTCTCCTCGCCCTCGTGGAAGACCCAATCGATGGTTGCGATGTGGAGAAGCGCCTCGAACACGTCGCGCTTGACGTCGGGCTCCTCGCCAAGCAGGCGCGCGATCTGGCTGGCGTAGGCTTCGAAGCCCGCAACGTCCTGCTTGGCGAGATCATAGACGCGCCGGACGTTGGCCTGCTCGCTTGGCGGAATGTGGAAGACCTGCGCGAAGGCCTCCGCCTCGAGATGGCTGGCGACGCCGTCCGCTTTCGACATTTTCGCGCACAGCGAAATCACGGCGATCGTGAAGCCGATCTCGCCGCGAGCGCGGTGCTCCTCGGGCTGATGCGCGTTCTTGGTCCACAGACCTTCGAGCGCCGAGTGTACACCCCGCCCCTCAGCCAAGCCGAGTGCGTCCGTTAGAATCCGCCAAAGCATGGGGTGATGCTTAGCCTCCGCCTCGGCGCTCGACAAGCGCCGCTCCTGTGTGGCTGCGCCGCATACCCCCTGCTCTCGCGTGGGCCAATTGCGTCCGACGTGTGGCGAAACGGGTGCTAGACTGCGGTCAAGGTCGCGAAGGACCGCCGACAACAACACGAACGAGGGAGTCGACGATGAGAACGCTTGCCTATTTTTGCGTCGCCGCGCTGGTGATTGCGCTGGCCGCCGGCTTCGCCAAGGCGCAGACGGCGGAGGATGCCCTGGGCACCTGGCGGCACCCCGAGAACGGCAGCCACGTCGAAATCTACAAGTGCGGCGAGGGGGTGTGCGCAAAGATCGTGAAAATCGTCGACGCCCAAAAGACCGACGACAAGAACCCCGACCCGGCCAAGCGCTCGCGCTCGACCACCGGCCTCGTCATCATGTCGGGGGCAAAAAAGACCGGACCCAACGAATGGAAGGGCTCGCTCTACAATCGCGCCGACGGGGGAACGTATTCGGGAACGCTTACGGTCAAGAGCAAGAATGCGCTCGACCTCTCCGGCTGCACCGCTGCGATCTTCTGCAAGACGGTGACCTGGACGCGCGTCAACTGAGCGGCAGACCGCCAGCGGTCCCGCGGTGCCGGACCCGAAGGGCCGGCACCGCAGCGATGCTCACTTGCGATAGGTATCGACCACGGCCTGACCTTCAGGGCCGGCCTTCTTGAGCCAATCCTCGGTCAACTGATCGCCGATCTTCTTCAAGCCCGCCTTAAGCTCGGGGCCCGGCGGCTCGACCTTCATCCCCTTCGCCTTCAGCTCGCCGACGTACCAGAGCGCCTTCTCCGGTGCGATCTTCCAGCCGCGGTCCTCGGCGGCCTTGGCCGATTGCAGGATCGCCTCCTGCTGATCCTTGGGCAGGGCCAGGAACGCCGCCTTGTTGACGAAGGTCAGGTTCCTCGGGATCCAGCCCTGGGCGTCGTACCAGTGGCTCATGGTCTCCCACACCTTGCTGTCGTAGCCGGTGGAGCCGGAGGTCATGAACGAGTCCACCGTGCCGGTGGCCAGCGCCTGGGGCAGCTCCGCCGCCTGCACGGTGACCGCCTGGGCACCGACCAGCTCGGCGATGCGCGTGGTGCCGACATTGTAGGCCCGCATCTTGAGGCCCTTCATGTCGGCGACCGTGTTGAGGTCCTTCTTGGCGTAGATGCCCTGCGGCCCCCACGGCACGGCGTAGAGCAGAATGATGCCCTGAGCATCGAGCTTCTTGGCGATATGCGGCTTCTGAGCGAGCCACAGCTTTTTGCTCTCGTCATAGCTCGATGCCAGGAAGGGGATGGTGTCGAGCCCGTAGACGGGGTCCTCGTTTTCGTGGATCGAGATCAGGACCTCGCCCATCTGCGCCTGGCCGGTCGCCACGGCGCGCTTGATCTCGGGCGCCTTGAACAGCGAGGCGCCGGGATGGACAACGATCTCGAGCTTGCCGCCGGTGGCCTTCTTCACCTCCTCCGCGAACCAGATGAGATTCTCAGTGTGGTAGTTGGTGGCCGGATAGGCAGCAGGCAAGTTCCACTTGGTCTGAGCCTGGGCAGTCGCGGCGAGGCCCGCCGACGCAATCACCACGGCCGTCGCTGCGAGATACGTTCTGCGGCTGATCATCATTCACTCACTCCCCTAGGTTAAGCGGTTCGTCATAAGGTTACCTCAGGCTGGAAACATCAGCCGCGGCAGAAACAGTGCGATCTTGGGAAATGCCGTGATGATCGCGACGGCGACAATCAGCAGCAGAAAGAACGGAAATGCGGCGCCTGCCACCGTCCAACTGTCCTTCCCGCTCATCGACTGCAGAACGAAGAGATTGAAGCCGACCGGCGGAGAAACCTGCGCCATCTCCACGACCAGCACGACAAAGATTCCGAACCATATCAGATCGAAGCCCGCCTTCTGCACGAGGGGTAGCACAATCGCCATGGTCAGCACGATCATCGAGATGCCATCGAGGAACATCCCGAGGATGATGTAGAAGACCGTCAGGCAGGCGATCAGCATGGCCGGGCTGAGGTTGAGGCGGGCCACTCCCTCGGCGACAGCGGCGGGGATCTGCGTGTAGGCCATGGCCGCCGACATGAAGGCGGCGCCTCCCAAGATCAGCATGATCATGGCCGTGGTGCGCGTGGCACCCATGACGCTCGCCCAAAACGACTGCAGCGTCAGCGAGCCCTGCCACCAGGCGATGACGAGGGCGCCGAACACGCCCCAGGCGGCACACTCGGTGGCTGTCGCCGTGCCCGAGATCAGCGCGGCGAACACGAACAGTATGAGAAGCAGGGTCGGGATGAGGTTGGCGGACTCTTTGAGCCCCTCCAGGAGGGTCATCCGCGGCTCGGCGGGCGGTTGTTTTTCGGGATTGAGCAGCGACCATGCCGCGATATAGCCGCTGTAGAGCGCCATGACGACACCCCCGGGCAGAAAGCCGGCGAGGAACATCTGCACCAGCGAGACCTCGGCCTGCACGGCGTAGACGATCATGATGATCGACGGCGGAATGAGCAGGCCGAGCGTGCCGGACCCGGCGAGCGAGCCAATGGCGATGCGCTCGTCGTAGCCGCGCTTGGCCAGCTCCGGCAAGGCGATCCTGCCGACGGTGGCGCAGGTCGCAGCCGAGGAGCCCGACACCATGCCGAAGATCCCGCAGCCGATGACGTTGACATGGACCAGTCGGCCCGGAAGCCATGTCACCCACGGCGCGAGCCCGCGAAACAGCTCCTCGGAGAGCCGCGTGCGGAACAGAATCTCGCCCATCCAGATAAACAGCGGCAGAGCCGCCAACGTCCAAGAGGCGCTGGCGCTCCATACGGTGGTCGCAAAGACGGCTGCGACCGGCACGTTGGCGACGAACAGCATGGCGGCCACCCCGCTCAGGATGAGCGCGAGACCAACCCAGACGCCGCAGATCAGGGCGAGTGCCATAACCGCGAGCAGCGCTGCGGCAACCTCGATCATTTGGAGCTGCATCAGAGGTTCCCCGTCGCTGCGCGTTCGATGATTTCCTCCTTGGTCTTGGGCGGCGCCTTCGCGTAGCGAGGAAAGCCGCCCGAGGCGACGTTGACCAACTCGTCCACGAAGGCGATCAGCAGGACGCTCGCGCCGACGGAGAATCCGAGCTGGGGAATCCACAAGGGCACGGAGATCACGCCGCTCGAGAGATCGTTCAGCAGCCAGCTATCATAGGTCATGGCAATTGCAGCGCGAGTCATGAAGGCCACGAGAGCTGTGCCGACCGAGAGCGCCACCAACTCCATGATCTGCCGGCTGCGGCCCTGGAGGCGCTCGACCAACAGTCCCATGCGGATCAGCTCGCCCGACTTGAACGTGTGGGCCAGTCCTAGAAAACCCAGGGCCGCGAGCGACCATGCCGTGAAGTCGTCGCCGCTCTGCACGTTGATGCCGACTTGGCGGCCGATGGACAGCGCCATCATGAGAAGGAAGATCGCGATCAGGAAGAGGCCGGCGAGATAGCCGGTGCCGAGATAGAGGCCGTCGAGGATGCGCCGCAGCATGGGTCAGACCCTCCCCTGCAGCGCATGTCCGGCAGGCACGACTTTGCAATGGACTGCGTTCATGGATCCCTCCCTGGTCCGGACTTCCTGCGGCGCATCCATTCTTTGCGGGATGCTTAGCCGCCGTCGCGCTCAAAATCTCGGCTCTATGCCCAAGCGTTGCTCGTTCCCGTTAGAGTGACGTGGCCGCGCGGGCGGCCTGATCGTAGTGGCCCGAAAGTGCGCGGAGAAGAGCGCCGAGCTCGGACAATGCCGGATCGGGAAGCCCCGTGGACTTGACGGGCTTGGCCAGCAGGCGCTCGCGCACCCGATGATAGCGCTGGCAGGCGTCGGCGCCCTCGCTGGTCGCGGCGACCACCTTCTCCTTACCCAGCCTCCGCGACGTCACCAGACCGGCCGCGGACAGCTTCTTGACCGCGTAGGTCACGACGTGGGTGTCGTCGATCCCCAGCACCAGGCAGATATCGGCGAGCTTCTTGGGCCGGTCGCGATGGCGGACGGTGTGCAGGACGAGAACGTCGACCGGGGACAAGCTCGGCACGCCGACGGCGGCCATGCAGCGCACCATCCAGCGCTCGAAGGCATGGCCGGCGAGGATGAGGCCGTATTCGACCTCGGACAAACCGGGAAGGGCGCCGGCGGCGAGATGGGCGGACGACACGATCGGGCCGATGGGGGGCTCCTGGCTCTCCCTTTTCGCAACGGTCTTCAACTGATCGCGGGTCATGGCGAGCGACTTGCCTCGTGCGACGGCTGGCATGAGCGTGGCTCAACGCTGATACTATGTCAATAAATTATTGACGTTTTGTGTTTTGCGACGCAAGAGTGAGGTGTGGACTGAGCGTTGCGCAAGCGGAGACGACCATGGCGGCGACGGGCGGCGAGCCTCAGAAGTGGCACTTCTGGATCGATCGTGGCGGCACCTTCACGGACATCGTGGCGCGTACGCCGGACGGCCGCATCGAGGCACGCAAGGTGCTCTCCGAGAACCCCGGCGCCTATGACGATGCAGCGCTGGAAGGCATTCGCCGCTTCCTCGGCGTCGCCTCGGACGCACCCATTCCGGCCGATCGCATCGCCTCCGTGAAGATGGGCACGACGGTCGCCACCAACGCGCTGCTCGAGCGCAAGGGCGACCCGACGCTGCTCGTCATCACGCAGGGCCTCAAGGATCAGCTCGAGGTCGGCTACCAGAACCGACCCGACATCTTCGCCAAGAAGATCGTGAAGCCGGAGATGCTCTACACGCGGGTGGTGGAGGCGCGCGAGCGGGTCCGCGCGAACGGCACGGTCGAGCAGGCGCTCGATCTCGCAGCGCTGCGCGGCGCGCTCGAGCGAGCGCTCGCCGAGGGCATCCGCTCGGTCGCCATCGTGCTCATGCACGCCTATGCGTATCCGGCCCATGAGCGGCAGGCCGCAGAGCTCGCGCGCTCGCTCGGCTTCGCACAGGTGTCGGTCAGCCACGAGGTGTCGCCGCTGATCAAGATCGTGGGGCGCGGCGACACCACGGTGGCGGACTCCTACCTGTCGCCGATCCTGCGCCGCTACGTGGAGAAGGTGTCGGGCGCACTGACATCGCGCGTCGGTGACGACGCTGCGAAGATCCTTTTCATGGCCTCGTCGGGCGGGCTCAAGGCGGCGGAGCTGTTCCAGGGACGCGACGCCATCCTGTCGGGTCCGGCCGGCGGCATCGTCGGCATGGCCGAGACGGGCAAGATCGCCGGCTTCGGCAAGGTGATCGGCTTTGACATGGGCGGCACCTCGACCGACGTGTCGCATTTCGCCGGCGACTACGAGCGCGCGTTCGAAAGCGAGGTGGCGGGCGTGCGGCTCCGGGTGCCGATGATGCGCATCCACACGGTGGCGGCGGGCGGCGGCTCGATCCTGTTCTACGACGGGGCCCGCTTCCGCGTCGGGCCGGAAAGCGCCGGCGCCAACCCGGGCCCCAAGTGCTATCGCCGCGGCGGGCCACTGACGGTGACCGACGCCAACGTGATGGTCGGCAAGCTCAAGGGCTCGCTGTTTCCGTCGATCTTCGGACCGGGGCGCGACCAGCCGCTCGACGAGGCGGCGGTGCGCGAGGCTTTCCGGATGCTTGCCGGCGAGATCGGCGACGGCCGCAGCCCGGAGGAGGTCGCCGACGGCTTCATCCGCATAGCGGTCGAGAACATGGCGAATGCGATCAAGAAGATCTCGGTCGAGCGCGGCTACGACGTCACCGAGTACGCGCTCAACTGCTTCGGGTCCGCGGGCGGCCAGCACGCCTGCCTGATCGCCGACACGCTCGGCATGGAGACGGTGCTGCTGCATCCGCTGTCGGGGCTGCTGTCGGCCTACGGCATGGGGCTCGCCAACATCCGCGCCAGCCGCGAGCAATCGATCGAGGCGCCGCTCGACGGCGGCACCATGCGCGAGATCGAAACGCGCGGACACCAGCTCGGCAGCGCGGCGACCGAGGAGCTGCTCGACCAGGGCGTCGATCACGACGAGATCGCGATCACCACCTGGGTGCACCTGCGCTACGAGGGGACCGACACGGCGCTGCCGGTGACGCTGGCCGAGCCCGGCCTCATGCGCCGCGACTTCGAGGCGCAGCACCGCCAGCGCTTCGGGTTCGTGTCGCCGGAGAAGCGGGTGTTCGTGTCGGCCATCGAGGTGGAAGCGGCGGGCGGCGGCGCGGCCCTCGACGAGCCCGAGCAGGCGCTGGCCGCCGGGCAACCGAAGCCCGCGGAGACGACGCGGTTCTTCTCGCATCGGAGCTGGCACGAGGCGTCGGTGTTCCAGCGCGCGGCGCTCCGGCCGGGCCATGCCGTTGTAGGCCCGGCGCTGGTCATCGAGCCGCATCAGACGGTGGTCATCGAGCCCGGCTGGCGGCTCGAGGTCAGCGCGCGCGACCATCTGGTGCTGCAACGGGCCGAGCGGCGGGCCCGCGAACGGCTCGGCGAAAGGGCCGATCCTGTCCTGCTCGAAGTGTTCAACAACCTCTTCATGTCGATCGCCGAG
>JAESFN010000470.1_pt1 | contig 37123 bp, 35 predicted proteins | sample 9269411 | NCBI WGS metagenome assembly JAESFN01 (sample SAMN14505399, study PRJNA617100) | algae metagenome | isolation source: Iphinoe sp. HA4291-MV1 and co-occurring heterotrophs from trail next to... | place: USA: Maunawili Falls, Hawaii | collected 2009-07-25
CACATCCCGAACCGTAGCCCATCGCACTTAAAATTCGGCTAAGGCATTACTTAAAATGCGTTAAAAGCCGGGGCTCTTCGGGTGTCTCGTCATTAACATTTCACTGAGGTGGGCGCGACCGATTCCAGCCACAAGGCTTGGTCGCAAGTTGCATGGAATGCATCTCTATTTGTCGCTATCGGCTAGATGAAAGGGGGCCTCGCCATGGCCAAGGACTTCCCCGCGCTCACTGCGCATCACCGTGACTTCATCAGCCGCCAGCACTTCTTCTTCACCGCCAGCGCCGCGCAGGGCACGCGCATCAACATCTCGCCGCGCTCGACCGACATGTTCCGGGTGATGGGCGATAACGCCGCCTGCTATCTCGACCGCACCGGCAGCGGCAACGAGACGGCGGCACACATCAAGGCCGACGGGCGGATGACCATCATGTTCTGCGCCGTCGAAGGCCCGCCGCTGATCCTGAGGCTCTACGGTCGCGGCCGCATTATCCCGCGCGGTGGCGAAGAGTATGCGCGCCTGTTGCACGAGCAGTTCGCCGATACCGAGCCGCTGGGCGCCCGGCAGATCACCTGGCTCGACTTCGACCTGGTGAAGACCTCATGCGGCTACGGCGTGCCGCTGATGAGTTACGAAGGCGAACGAGACACCATGGACCGCTGGGCCGAGGCCAAGGGCCAGGACGGGCTGGAAGCCTACTGGCAGGAAAAGAACATGGTCAGCATGGATGGCTTGCCGACCGGGCTCGGGGAGTAGGCGACTGATAGAGACGGCCCCTCCCGGCCTCCCCCACAAGGGCAGGAAAATCGCAACGACAAGCGACCGGCGGTGGAATGAGTGCCTTCTCCCCTTGCGGGAGAAGGTGGCCGAAGGCCGGATGAGGGGTATCTCTCCGCGTACCGGATCGCTCTTCGCTTCGCTCAGATCGCGCTACACTTCGTTTCGCGTACCCCTCATCGGCGCTGCGCGCCACCTTCTCCCGCAAGGGGAGAAGGCAACAGGTGCCCTCCACGGCCATATGCGATAGCCCTGCCCACAAGGGGGGGAGGTGAAGAGTCGAGACTTTGTCTTCGATCGTGCCAACCAGCAGGGCACCTCCCCCTTCATGGGGGAGGATGGGAGGGGGCCGTCTGCTTCGGTTGCCCCCTGCTTCAGTTGACCCGCGCCTAAGCCGTAGTCTCTTCTTCCGTCGGGGTATCCGCCGCCGTCTTGGCACGGACCGAGAGGATGGCGGAGAGGTTGACGCGGGCACCGCCGACGATCAGCACCGGCTCGGAGCCAGAGAAGTCGATGCCGGTGACTTCGCCGGTCATTTCGGTGGCGACGCCGACCAGCTTGCCGGTGGCGGTGTCGCGGGCTTCGATGCTCACCGAGTAGGTGCCTTCGGGCTTCTTGGTGCCATCGTTGCCGATGCCGTCCCAGGTAAAGACGCTCTCGCCCTTATCGACAGTGCCGGCCTTGGTGTAGACGACGTTACCCTTGGCATCCTTCACGGTGGCGACGATGTCGGCCTTGGCGTCGACGGCGAAGTGCCACTTGGCCTCGCCCTTTACCAGTTCCGACTTGACGCCGGAGGCGGTGACGATCTTGCCCACGTAGCTCACCGCCTGCGAATTGTTGGCGGTCTGCGTCGAGGTCATCATCGCCTCGAGGAACTCGTTGGTCTTCAGCTGCTGCTCGACGCCGGTGAACTGCACCAGTTGCTGGGTGAACTGGTTGGTGTCGAGCGGATCGAGCGGGTTCTGGTTCTTCAGCTGGGTGGTGAGGAGCTGCAGGAACGTGTCGAAGTTCTGCGCAATGGTCTGTCGAGTGCCGCTGAGGGCACTGTTGTTGTTAGAGCTGACACCGGTAACGGCCATCGGAAACTCCTACACGAACAGGTTGAGGCCACTGGCCGAAGCCGTGCCGCGATAGGTGGTGGTGGCAGCTTCCGCCACCGTGTCCTCGCCACCGGCGAAGCTGTCGCCGCGGCCGGCAAAGCCGGGATGGTCGCCGCGTCCGTCACCCATGCCGCCCTGCTGGGCGAAGGGGTTCTGGCGCAGCGAGAATTCGAGGTTGGTCTTCTGCCCGTCGAGCCCGGCCTGCTGCAGCGCCTGTTGCAGGGCGCGCTGGTCGCGCTGCATCAGGTCGAGTGTCTCGGGGCGTTCGACGGTAAGCCGCGCGTTGACGGCGCCGGACTTGTCGACGTCGAGCTTCACATCGATGCGCCCGAGCTCGGGCGGATCGAGGCGGATCTGGAAGCGGGTATTGCCGGCCTCGAACTGGCGCACGACCTCGAAGGCCACCTGCGGCAGGTTCACCTGCTGTAGTGGTGCCTGGTAGGCGGCATGAATGTTGCGGGCGACGGGAGCGGCGGCCGGCTGGGTCGCCTGCGTACTGGCGGCGGCCGCGTCGGTGACAGCGGGTTGCGGCTGCGAGGCCTGTGCCGGGGTGACCGTGGGTTTGCTGTCGGCGGTGTCGGGCTTTTCGGCTTTCGCGGTGGTGGAAGCTGCGACCGGCCGGGCGAGCTCCGGTTCGCCGGCTTCGAGTTTCGGCGTGGGAACCGGTTCGGTTGTGGCGGCAGGCGCCGTGGGCTCGTCCTTCTTTGCCGGAGCAGCGATGCTCTGCGGCAGCTCGAGCGCCGGCGTGGTGAAGGGCTTAGCCTCAACCGGCTTACTGGCCGCGGGTTTCGGGGTCGCCAAAGCTTCGACAATGCGCTGCAGTTCGCGCTCCGTCGCCGCCGCGTCGGGGCCGAGCGCCGCCTTCAACGCGTCGGGGAGAGTGCCGGCTTTCAGCGTTTCGGCGAGGGCATCGAGCTTTTTCGCCAACTCCGGATCCTGGGCCGCCAGCTTTTCGCTGAGCTTACCGATATAGAGGCCCATCTGGCGCAGAGCCGGCGGCGCCTCTTCGAGCGTCGTCGCACCCTTGGTGGCGGCGGGTTCGGTGGCTGTGGTAGCGGGCGGCTCAGCGGTATCAGGGGCGACGTCCGCCGCCAATTGCGCGAACTGCTCGGGCACGTCGGGCGTATCGGCGGTGGGCGCCGGCCCGGCGGCCGGGGGCACGACGTCAGTTGGTGCTGCTGCGGAAGGTGCAGAGGCGGGGGGTGTCGCCGGCGCAAGCGGCGGCGTATCGCCCGCGGCCGGGATGACACCGTCGCCGCTGGCCAGCGCGCTGATCCGCGTGGTCGGCGTCGCCGTCGGGGTGAGTGCGCCCAGATAGATGGCGAGGGCGTCGATGGCTTCGTTGAGCTTTTTCTCCAGCGCCGGATCGACCGGCTGGCCGGCCTCGATGCTGTCGTTGAGCGCGATCAGCGCGTCACCCAGATCCTTGAGCAGCGACTTGCCCTGCGTCTTGCTGGGATCGTCGAGCTTGCCACCGATGGTGGCGGCCTCCGAGGAGTCCTCTGCGGCATCGGCTTCCTGCGGCTCACCGTCGGCGGCCTCGGGCTCTTTCGCCGGGGAGGTGGCCTGGGCGGCGAGCGTCTGGATCAGCGCGCCGAACTCGGTTGAGGTAATCTTGTCGATGGCATCCGACCCAGCGGCCTCGGTTGCAGCGTCGATCGTCTGGCCGGGCGCCAGCATGGCGAGCAGCGCGGCGAACAGGCCATCCGGCGCGGCGCTATCGGCGGCGGCGGTGGTCGCGCCGGTTACCAGACCGGGCGTCGTCGCAGGTGCAAAACCAACCGTAACCGTCACAAACGCCTCGCGGGACACAATGCTCCGATGAGAGCAATGCAAGGGCCGTGCCGGATAGTGGGGCGAGGAATTTCAATGGGTTGGCTATCCCGTTGGGAGATTGTCGCGGCAGATTGCGCCGGCTGCGGCAGAATTTGCCGGGTGGCCGCTGAGCCGGTGCAGGCTGACCCCCACCCCTGCCCCCTCCCCCTAAACAGTGGGAGGGAGACCAAAACACTAGCGCGTCAGTATGGGTCTCCCTCCCCATTCTTAGGGGGAGGGGACAGGGGTGGGGGTCAGCCTGCACCGGATCCTCGGCACGTGACACCGTCACCCAGAACGACTATACCGCGCCCGATCCGTCGGACCTTGAACCCTTCTGGATGAGAGATATGGACCTGAATTCGCTTGATTTGCCCAAGCGTCCCGAAGACACGCGCGTCGTCGTCGCGATGTCGGGGGGCGTCGATAGTTCCGTGGTTGCCGGGCTGCTCGCCCGCCAGGGCTATGACGTGGTGGGCGTTACGCTCCAGCTTTACGACCATGGCGAGGCGACGCACCGCAAGGGCGCCTGCTGTGCCGGCCAGGATATCCACGACGCGCGCCGGGTGGCACAGGCGCTGGGCATTCCGCACTACGTGCTCGACTATGAAGAGCGCTTCAAGAACTCGGTGATGGAGCCGTTCGCCAATGCCTATCGGCAGGGCGAGACGCCGGTGCCGTGCATTGCCTGCAACCAGAGCGTCAAGTTCGTCGACCTGATGGAAGTGGCCAAGGACCTCGGCGCCGACGTGCTGGCGACGGGACATTACGTGCAGTCGAAGCTCGTCGACGGCAAGCGCCGGCTGTTCCGGCCGGTCGATGATTCACGTGACCAGAGCTACTTCCTGTTCGCCACCACCGGACAGCAGCTGGATTTCCTGCGCTTTCCGCTCGGCGGCATGACCAAGCCCGCCGTGCGCGAACTGGCGCGCGAGTTCGGGCTCGAGATCGCCGAAAAGCACGACAGCCAGGACATCTGCTTCGTGCCGCAGGGCAAGTATGCCGACGTGATCCGCAAGATGCACCCCGAGGCGCTGGCCGAGGGCGAGATCGTGCATCTCGACGGCCGGGTGCTGGGCAAGCACGAGGGCATCGTCAACTACACCATCGGGCAGCGGAAGGGCCTCGGCGTCGCGGCCGGCGAGCCGCTCTATGTCGTGAAGCTCGAGCATCGCACCGGGCGGGTCATCGTCGGGCCGCGCGAGGCACTGATGACCAAGACCGTGCGGCTGCGCGGCGTGAACTGGCTGGGCGAGCGCGAACTGGCGTCGCTGGCCGCGGGCAACGGCATGCCGATCGAGGTGAAGGTGCGCTCGACCCGGCCGCCGCAGTCGGGCGCCGTGCACATGGCCGATGGCGAAGTGTTCGTCACGCTGTTCGCCGGCGAATACGGCATCTCGCCGGGGCAGGCCTGTGTGTTCTATGCCGACGAGAGCGAGACCAGCGAAGTGCTGGGCGGCGGCTTCATCGCCGAAGCGGTGCCGCAGGCGCTGGTGGCTTAAGGCGTCGTGGTCTCGGCGGCCGGTTGCGTCGCCGATTCCTTCAGCTGCTGATAGTTGCCGAGCCCGCCCAGGCTCGCCGAGATGATGTAGGTCAAGAGCAGCGCGCCGAGCAGCAGCAAGATGATGCGGGCGCGGTTGAGGCGGAACGGGCTGTCGGGCTTTTTCGGGTCTTCGGACATGTTGGTGGCCTACGCTGGCGCGGTGGCGAAGGCAAGGCGGGAGGATGTCGCGGGGAGGCACTACTTTTCCTCAAACACCGGCCGTCATCCCGGCGAAAGCCGGGACCCACTGCTCGGAGGGTCGGGCGTCCAGGAACCGTGCCGGTCTATCACGGATGGGTCGGAGAGTTGGGAGCAGGCGGAACGGCTGGTGCACTGGGTCCCGGCGTTCGCCGGGATGACGGCCTGTGGGGTGGGAGCGGTCGAGCTTGTTCTGCACCTTGCGAGAAAAATCTCGCCCCCACCCCAAGGATCAGTCGGCGTTCATCGTCTCAGGTCTAGAACACCGGCTGAAAGCTCACACAGGTGCTACGGTCCTTGACGCCTGAATTCATCAACACCGGGGTGCTCGAGGCCCCCATCGCCGATGAAACGCTGATCGCGCGGGCGGTCGGCGGCGATCGGCGTGCCTTCGGCGAACTGGTCGAACGGCATTACGATTTCATCTTCCGCACGGCGTGCAAATGGTGCGGCAAGGTATCGGATGCCGAGGATGTGGCGCAGGAGGTGTGCATCAAGCTCGCCTCGGTGCTGAAGAGTTTCGATGGGCGCTCGGCGTTCACCAGTTGGCTCTATCGCGTTACGCTCAATGCGGTGCGCGACATGCAGCGGGCGCGCGCCCGGCGCGGACGCAATGCCGATCGCTATGCCGAGGTGGCGCCGGATGAATACCTGCCTGAGCAGGAAGACGCAGCGACGTCGAAGGAGTTGTGGAACGCAGTGCGCAGACTTCCCGAACAGCAACGGGATGCGGTGCTGCTGATTTATGCGGAGGGGATGAGCCACGCCGAAGCCGGCGTGATCATGGGGTGCAAGGAGGCAACCGTCTCCTGGCACATCCACGAAGCCAAAAAGACCCTGAGGGGGCTCCTATGAGCAACCACATGAACGATGACGACAAGCTCAGCGCGCTGCAGCAGGCGCAGACCCCGGCGCCCTCCGAGGCAGCGCGTCGCCGTGCCCTCGACGCCGCCATGCTGGCTTTCGATGCCGAGCAGGCGAACGCCAGACAGGCCGCCCAAGGAAATCCGATCATCCAGCGTCTCAGGTCCATCTTCGCCAATGCGAAAGGAACCTGGACCATGGACAACCGTCTCACTTACGGCCTCGGCACCGCTGCTGTTGCATTGCTGCTGCTGCCGCTGGGCTACCAGCTTTACACCACTACGGCGATCACTCCGGTCGGCGTGCCGCAAGTTGCCGTCAGCAGCAAGGATGCGGATCAGCCGGTAGCGCAGCCCGAACCGGCACCGGTGGAAATCGGTCGTGCCGACGAACTGAAGAAGGAAGCAGGCGGCAATGCCGCGGCTGCAACCACGGCCGCGGAAGCTCCGGCGACCGTCGGCGCCGATGCCGGCACCTCGAACCTTGCGGCCGCCATGCCGGAAGGCGAGGCGGACCTCGCGATGCGCGATGAGATGGTCGTGCAGAACAGCATGGCCATGGATGCCGCTCCGCCGCTAATGCCGGCGGCGCCGATGGCCGAGATGCGGATGGCCGCGCCCAAGCAGATGGCAGCGCCCGGTGGCGTGGCGCAGCTCGAGTCGTTCGCCGCAGCACCGGCGCCGGCCGATGCGATGCTGGCCAAGCCGACCGAGCCGAGCGGTGACGAGTTCACCAAGTTCTCGGAATCGCCGCTGAAGATCGTCAAGAACGAGCCGGTTTCGACCTTCTCGATCGATGTCGACACCGCCTCCTATGCCTATGTGCGGCGCTCGCTGACCGAGGGCTGGGTGCCGGAGCCCGATGCCGTCAGGCTCGAAGAGCTGATCAACTATTTCAACTACAACTACCCGGCTCCAACCGACGCTACGACGCCGTTCAAGCCGACGGTGTCGGTGTACCCGACGCCGTGGAACGGCAAGACTCAGATCGTCCAGATCGGCATCAAGGGCTATGTCCCCGCAGTCACCGAAGACAAGGCCTCGAACCTGGTGTTCCTGATCGACACTTCGGGGTCGATGGATGAGCCGGACAGGCTGCCACTCTTGAAGCGGGCGTTTGCCCTGCTGGTCGATCAGCTGGGCGCCAACGACACGATTTCCATCGTTGCTTATGCCGGTTCGGCCGGCGTGGTGCTGGAGCCGACCAAGGCGACCGACAAGGCCAAGATCATCGGGGCGCTGGAGAACCTCTCGGCCGGCGGATCGACTGCCGGCGCCGAAGGGATCGAGCTGGCCTATCGGCTGGCCGAGCAGAACAAGGTTTCGAACGGCGTCAACCGGGTGATCCTCGCCACCGATGGCGATTTCAATGTCGGGATCGACGATCCGGAAGATCTCAAGACCTACATCAAGGGCAAGCGCGACGGCGGGGTGTTCCTGTCGGTGCTCGGCTTCGGCCAGGGCAACCTGGGTGACGACACGATGCAGGCGCTGGCGCAGAACGGCAACGGCAATGCCAGCTACATCGACAGCTTCAAGGAAGCCCAGAAGGTGCTGGTCGAGGACGCCGGCGGCACGCTCGAAACCATCGCCAAGGATGTGAAGATCCAGGTCGAGTTCAACCCGGCGGTGGTCAGCGAGTACCGGCTGATCGGCTACGAGACCCGGGCGCTGAACCGCGAGGATTTCAACAACGACAAGGTCGATGCCGGCGAGATCGGGGCGGGCACCACTGTCACCGCGCTCTACGAGATCACCCCGGTCGGCTCGGGCGCCGAGCTTAACGATCCGCTCCGCTATAGCTCCGAGGTTACTGCGCCGCCCGCCAATGGCGAGATCGGCTTCCTCAAGATGCGCTACAAGCTGCCGGACGAGGAGACCAGCAAGCTGATTGAGCAGGCGATCGGTAGGGACCAGGCGGTCACCAGCCTGTCGGAAGCCTCCGAGGACTCGCGGTTTGCTGTGGCGGTTGCCGCCTTCGGGCAGAAGCTCAAGGGTTCGAACTATGGCGAGATGAGCTGGGCCGATATCCGCTCGCTCGCCCAGGGCGCCCGCGGTGCAGACGAGAATGGCTACCGCGCCGAGTTCATGCAGCTGATCGATATGGCGAAGTCACTGGTGCCGGAAACGGAGGAGCCGTTCTGCACGGCGCCGGAAGGCAACCGCAACTGCCGGTAAGGCACAACCGATAGCGCCGCTGCCCCCCACGGCGCTTATGAGCGCGGCCCCGCTGCTGACGGAGCCGCGCTCGACCTGTTGAGAGGACACCTTGGGCACGGGCGGCGAGGCCAATCCTCCCCCGCGGGGCGGGGGAGGGGAACCGCCGAAGGCGGTGGAGGGGTATGAACAGCCGATGGTCTTGCTGCCCCCTCCACCAGCTCCGCTGGTCCCCCTCCCCCGCCACGCGGGGGAGGATCACGGGGGGACTGGTGAGCTAGCCTTACAGCGGCTTCAGCCCCGCTTCGATCTCGGCCCGGCGGCCCTCGAGGAAGGGCGGCAGGGCCAGGCGCTGGCCGAGGGTTTCGAGCGGTTCGTCGGCGGTGAAGCCGGGGCCGTCGGTGGCGATCTCGAACAGGATGCCGTTCGGTTCACGGAAGTAGAGCGACTTGAAATAGAAGCGCTCGACCTCGCCCGAGGAGCGGACGCCGAACTGCGCCGTGCGCTTCACCCACTCGTCGAACTCTTCCTTGTTGGGGGTACGGAAGGCGACATGGTGCACGCCGCCCGCGCCCTGGCGGGCCTGCGGCAGATCAGGGTTTACTTCGACATGCAACTCGGCGGCGGCGCCGCCTTCGCCCATCTCGAAGACATGGATTTCGCCGTTCTTCTCGCGGGCCGGGTAGGAACGGACCTCGTGCAGGTTCATCACCTTGGTCAGCACCGGTTCGGAGCGGCGGAGATCGGGAACCGCGAGGGTGATCGGCCCGAGCCCGATGATCTGGTGCTCAGCCGGAATCGGGCTCTCGGCCCAGGGATGCGCCGGTGCGGATTTCGGGTCGGCGATCAGCCGGAAGCGCTGGCCTTCGAAATCCTCGAAATCGAGGGACAGGTGCCCGGCGCGCTCCTTGATGTTGCCCGAGGCGATGTCTTTTTCCGCCAGGTGTTCCTTCCACCAGCTGAGGTCAGCCTCGGAATGGACGCGCAATCCGGTGCGCGACACTTCGTGGTTGCCGCGCTTGTTTGGAGCGGTCGGCCAATCGAAGAAGGTGAGATCGGCGCCGGGCGAGGCGATCGCGTCGCCGTAGAACAGGTGATAGGCGCTGACATCGTCCTGGTTGACGGTCTTCTTGATCAGCCTGAGGCCAAGGGTGCGGGTGTGGAACTCGACGTTGCGCTGCGCCTGGGCCGTAATGGCGGTGAGGTGGTGGATGCCTTTGAGTTCGAGGGTCATGTGGACCTCCTGGTGAAAGCTCGTGCAAACCAGATAGGCGGTCTCGCCCTCCTGAGATAGCAGCCCGACACCGACGCATTGTCCAGCAATCGTGAACAATGGTGCGCGGGACGGTTCCGCGTTCGCGAGCTGGCATGTCTTTTTGAGTTGCCCGACGAAAGGCCTCGGGGACAGGGTCGCTTGAGAACATAAAGTGAACTAATGACTCATCTCACCCTCACGCGAAAACTGTCGATCCTGTCGGATGCGGCGAAGTACGATGCCTCCTGTGCCTCAAGCGGTTCGGTGAAACGCTCGAGCCTTTCGACCGGTGGCATCGGCTCGACCGAGGGGAGCGGCATCTGCCACTCCTACGCACCGGACGGGCGCTGCATCTCTCTGCTCAAGGTGCTGCTGACCAATTTCTGCGTCTATGACTGCATCTATTGCGTCAACCGCTCGTCCTCCAACGTGCCGCGCGCCCGCTTTTCGGTGGAGGAGGTGGTCGGGCTGACGCTCGATTTCTACAAGCGCAACTATATCGAGGGGCTGTTCCTCTCCTCCGGCATCATCCGCTCGCCCGACTACACCATGGAGGAGATGGTGCGGGTGGCGCGGGCGCTGCGCGAGACGCACAAGTTCGGCGGCTATATCCATCTGAAAGTGATCCCCAATGCCGCGCCGGAGCTGCTGGCGGAGGCCGGGCTGCACGCGGACCGGCTCTCCACCAATATCGAGCTGCCGACCGATGTGAGCCTTGAAGCGCTGGCGCCGGAAAAGAAGCCGAGCGCCATCCGCACGGCGATGGCGCATATCGAAGCAAAGCGCGAGGAGAGCCGCCCCGACCGCAAGGTGGAGGGCAAGCGCAAACCGACGAAGCTGGCGCCAGCCGGGCAATCGACACAGATGATCGTCGGCGCCGACCGGGCGACGGACGCCATCATCCTCGGGCGCAGTGCGGCGCTCTACTCCGGCTATGGGCTGAAGCGGGTCTACTATTCGGCGTTCTCGCCGATCCCCGACTCGAGTTCGAAGTTGCCGTTGGCGCCGCCACCGCTGTTGCGCGAGCACCGGCTGTACCAGGCGGACTGGCTGATCCGGTTCTACGGTTTTGATGTCGATGAGATCGTCTCGGGCGGGCAGGATGGGCTGCTCGACCTGAAGCTCGACCCCAAGCTCGCCTGGGCGCTCGGCAATCGCGGGCAGTTTCCGGTCGATGTAAACCGGGCGGCGCGCGAGCTGCTGCTGCGTGTGCCGGGGCTCGGGGTGAGCGTGGTGGATCGTATCCTCACCTCGCGTCGGCACCATCGCCTGACGCTCGAGGACCTGGCGCGGATGGCGGGCTCGATCGACAAGGTGCGGCCGTTCGTCGAGGCGGACGACTGGTCGCCGGGCGGGCTGACCGACGATGCGAAACTCAGGGGGAAGCTGACGCCGGCGCCAAAGCAGCTGGAGCTGTTTTGATGCGTTCGGTGCGGCTTGCGGCACTGAACGATTTCGATGAATGGCGGGCGGCGGCGCGGCGGCTGCTGCTCGATGCGGTGCCGCCCGACGAGGTGCTGTGGCTCGATCCCATGACCCCGCACGACCTGTTCGTCACCGAAGACCCCCTCGAGCAGGTGACCGGGCGCAGGGTCGGGGTGGTGCCGCAGCGCTTCATCGATTGGGCGGAGGCCGGCATCTGCCACACCGATCCAGAGCGCTTCGCGCTGCTCTATCGGTTGCTGTGGCGGCTGCAGAAAGACAAGGGGCTGATGGAGGCTCGCTCCGACCCCGATGTCGGCCGGCTCGACCGGCGGGTCTCGGCGGTCCGGCGCGACGCGCACAAGCTCAAAGCCTTCCTGCGGTTCAAGTCGATTGCCGACGCCTCCGGGCTCGAGCGCTTCGCGGCCTGGTTCGAGCCGGAACATTATGTGCTGGAGCAGGTGGCCCCGTTTTTCGTCAGGCGTTTCACCGGCATGATGTGGGCGATCGTCACGCCCTACCGCTCGGTGTTCTGGGACGGCGACAGTCTCGAGTTCGGGCCGGGCGGCTCGAAGGCAGACGTGCCGGCCGAGGACGCAATGGAGGACGCCTGGAAGAGCTACTTCGCTTCGATCTTCAACCCGGCGCGGCTGAAGGTGGCGATGATGAAATCGGAGATGCCGGTCAAATACTGGCGGAACCTCCCCGAAGCCGAACTCATTCCCACCCTGATACGCGGCGCCAAGGCGGCGGAGGCGGAAATGATCGAGCGGCAGGCCAGCATTCCACCCTCTCGACATCTGCGGCAGGCAGAGCGGCAGAGTATTGGCGAGGCGCCCGAGGTCGAGATCACCTCGCTGACCGCGGCCCGCGAAGCGATCGAGAGCTGCCGGCGCTGTTCGCTTTACGAGATGGCAACGCAGCCGGTGTTCGGCGTGGGCCCCGTTGATGCCGAGGTGATGTTGGTCGGCGAGCAGCCGGGCGACCAGGAGGATCTGGCCGGCAAACCATTTGTCGGTCCGGCCGGCAAGGTGTTCGATGCGGCAATGGCCGAAGCAGGTGTCGATCGTGAGCGCGCCTATGTCACCAATGCGGTCAAACACTTCAAGTTCGTGCCGCGCGGCAAGAAGCGCCTGCACCAGCGGCCCAATATGGGAGAGGTGAAGGCGTGCCGGTTCTGGCTCGATCTCGAACGGGAGTTCGTCAAGCCCAGGCTGATCGTGGCGCTCGGGGCCACGGCGGTGGCGAGCCTTGCCGGTAGCGGTATGACGCTTGGCTCAGTGCGCGGCAAGGTCACTGAACTTGCCGACGGAACGCGCATGTTCGCGACGGTGCATCCGTCCTACCTGCTGCGGATTCCCGACCGCGCTGAGGCCGAGCGCGAACGGGCGCGGTTTGTCGCGGACTTGCGGGAGGTCGGGCGGCTGCTGGGTGAACGACCTATGGGTCAGCCGGGCGAGAGCGGGCCGAAGACATAGACTGCGCCGTTGTGGACCGGTTTGGTCGTCAACAACGGTCGTACGCCAGCCAGCGGTGCGATGGCGGCTTCGGCTTCGCTGCTGGATTGCATGGCGAGGTAGATAATCCGGCTGGCGGCGGGAACGGTGGCCGTCGAGGTGGCACTCAGATCCGCCAGGAAGCACTCACCCCGCTCCGGCGCGTAGTAGTCGAGCAGTGTCTCGTCCCAAGGTGTCGTCAAAGCCAAGCAGTCGTTGGGCTGCATCACCGCCTGCAGTTCGGCCGAGATCTCCCGCCAATCCCCGCGCGGCTGTGGGGTGCCGAACACGAGAGTGCCGAGGCCGATCAGCAGGCCGGCGGTGCAGGCAATCACGACGCCCCGCTGTGTCCGCGCCGGCATCAGCAGCGCCAGGGCGAAGAGGATCAGGAAGCCAGGTAGCGAACCGATCAGGTAGCGATCGAAGAATACCGGTTCGATCAGGACCGAGGCGCTGATGCCCAGGATGCTGGGAAGCAAGGTCCAGGAGAGCAGCAGCGGCAGCATATCCGCGGCCGGTCCTGGGCCGTTGCGTCGGCGGAGGAAGATCAGGAACGGCAGGGCCAGCACCAGGAGGATGAATAGCGCATTGGTGACCTTGCGCCATTGCAGCAGAATGTACCCTGGGGTGGGCTGACCGATCCAGAATCCTGTGTCGGCAATGCTCCGGGCTCGCCCGATGAGGATCAGCCCCCAGGGGACGAAGCTCAGGGCAACGAACAGTTCGGCGAGGACGAGTTGCACGAGGGCGGACCAGTCGCGGCGCAGCAAGATCATCCAAAGCGCGCCCAAGCCGATGGCGACCCAGTTCAGAGCACCATAGGGGTGGGCATAGATAAGCGGGATGCCGGTGAGGGCAAGCAGCAGGGCGCGTGCCGCTCGCGGTCGATCGAGGAAGTGCAGCATCGCCCAGGCGTGTCCGGTCGCCGCGCAGGCGAGCAGCGTATACATCCGCGCTTCCTGCGAGTACCAGACATGGTAACCCGAGAGCGCCAGCAGACTCGCAGCAATCAACCCGGCGCCGCGGCCGCCGATGCGGCTGGCGAGGCCGTAGAGCAGCGCGACATTGAGTACGCCCAGGAGGGCGGCGGGAAGGCGCAGCACCCATTCCGCGCCGCCGAACAGCTGCACGGAAATCCAGGCCAGCAGGTTGTAGAGCGGCGGGTAGTTGTCGGTCGCGGTGCGGGAGATCACCTCGGCCAAGGAGCCGTTGACCTGCAGCCAGGTCGCGGCCTCATCGCGCCACAGGCTCTGCTCGCCCAGGCTGGGAAACCGCAGCACGATAGCGATCAGGAGGATGACCGCCAGCAATGCCCTCGATACCGAAGCCGGCGGTTCGTAGCGAACCAGGTTCACGATGCCTCCCTGGCGTTTGTGGGCAGTACTGACTGCACAAAAAAGGCCCGCGCCGATGCGCGGGCCCTCGACTGACAGGGACCGTTCAGTCCTTGGCGCGTTCGACGTAGCTGCCGTCGGCGGTCATCACCACAACCTTGGTGCCGACACCGATATGCGGCGGGACCATGGTCTTGACGCCGTTGTTGAGGGTGGCCGGCTTGAACGAGGAGGAGGCGGTCTGGCCCTTCACCACCGGCTCGGTCTCGACGATCTCGAGGGTGACGCGCTGCGGCAGTTCGATCGACAGCGCCACGCCTTCGAAGGTGCGGATGTAGACTTCCATGCCATCGGTGAGATAGGCGGCCTGGTCGCCGGTGACGTCGTCCGACACGGCGATCTGCTCGTAGGTGGTAGGCTCCATGAAGTGGTAGCCCTCGGCGTCGTTATAGAGGAACTGGTAGGCGCGCTCGTCGACATCGGCCTTCTCGACCATCTCGACGGTGCGCCAGCTGGCGGCGACTTTCACGCCATCCGAGATGCGGCGCATGTCGACCTTGGTCACCGAGTTGCCCTTGCCGGGATGGATGTTTTCGGCGACCAGCACGATGTAGAGCTTGCCGTCGTCGTGCTCCACAACATTGCCCTTGCGCAGCGACGAGGCGATGACCTTGACCATTAGTTCTTCCTTGTTCAACGGTTGGCGAGGGCCTAGAGAGCGGCAGCAAAAGGCCGGGCCGAACGCGCTAATCTGATGTATCGGTGCCGCCGATACCCTAATTCCGCGAAAACCGCCAGTCCCGAGCCGAAAGACGTCGCCGTGCCCGCTTCCCCTCCAGTCCCGCCGATCTCGCCGTGGTGGACGCCTTCGGTGCATGCCGACCGGCGCCCGGCGCTCCTGGCGCGCAACCGGATCGAGCTGGCGGTGCGCCGGTATCTGGCCGAGCGGGATTTTCTTATGGTCGACCCGCCGGGGCTGCAGCGCAGCCCGGGCAACGAAACGCACCTGCATGCCTTTGCCACCACGGCGATCGGCAATGACGGGGTGGGGGAGACGCTCTATCTCCACACCTCGCCGGAATTCTCGATGAAGAAGCTGCTGGCGGCCGGCGAGCGGCGGATCGCCAGCCTCGGCCATGTCTGGCGCAACCGCGAGCGCAGCGCCCTGCATCATCCCGAGTTCACCATGCTCGAGTGGTATCGGGCAGGGGAGCCCTATGACGCGGTGATCGCCGATTGCGTCAACCTGCTGCGGCTGGCGGCCGAGACATCAGCGGTGCCGGTGCTGCGCTTCAGGGGACGGGAATGCGACCCGTTTGCCGAGCCGGAGCGGCTGGGGGTGGTCGAGGCGTTTAGCCGCTTCGCCGGGGTCGAGCTGTTCGCAACGATGAACGCTGACGGCGAAACCAATGCGGACGCCCTGGCAGCCGAGATGCGGCGGGTCGGGTTGGACGTGCCGCGCGAGTACACCTGGTCGTATCTGTTCAGCCGCGTGCTGGTCGAAAAGGTGGAGCCGAACCTCGGGCTGGGGCGGATAACGGTGCTCGACCGCTATCCGGCCGCCGAGGCGGCGTTGGCGCGGCGGACGGCCGACGATCGGCGGTTGGCCGAGCGGTTCGAGCTCTATGGCTGCGGCGTCGAGCTGGCGAACGGCTTTGGCGAACTCACCGATGCGGCCGAGCAGCGCCGCCGCTTTGCCGCCGAGATGGAGGAAAAGCAGCGGCTTTACGGGGAAACCTATCCGCTGGATGAAGAGCTGCTGGCGGCGCTGCCGCTGATGGACGAGACCAGCGGCGTGGCGCTCGGCTTCGATCGGCTGGTGATGCTGGCGGTCGGGGCGCGGCGGATCGAGGACGTGCTGTGGGTGCCGGTGGTCGGAGGCGATAGATGAAGCAGGATCGCGCGATGCGGACGGCGAGGGACCTGGTCTCGGCCGGGTTGCTGCCGGCCGAACGGCTCGGCGAAGCTGAGAACGTAGCGAAGCGCTATGCCATCGCCGTGACCCCGACGGTGGCCGGGCTGATGGACCGCGACGACCCGAACGATCCGATCGCCCGGCAGTTCGTCCCTGATCTCGCCGAGCTCAGCACCACGCCGGAGGAGCGGGCGGACCCGATCGGCGACCTCTCGCACTCACCGGTCGAAGGGATCGTACATCGCTATCCGGATCGGGTGCTGCTCAAGGCCGTGCATGTCTGCCCGGTCTATTGCCGGTTCTGCTTCCGCCGCGAGATGGTGGGGCCCGAGGGGCTGGGGACGCTGGCGCCGGAGGCGATGGACGCCGCGATCGGCTATATCGGTGACCATCCCGAGATCTGGGAAGTGATTCTAACCGGCGGTGATCCGCTGGTGCTGTCGGCGCGCCGGCTCGAAGAGATGATGCTGCGGCTCAAGGACATCGCACATATCAAGGTCGTGCGCTTCCATAGCCGGGTGCCGGTGGTGGAGCCTGAGCGGGTCGACGACAAGCTGATCGCGGCACTGAAAGCCAGCGGCAAGACCACCTATGTGGCGCTGCATGCCAACCACCCGCGCGAACTGACCCCGGCGGCACGGGCCGCGGCCGGGCGGCTGGTCGACGCAGGCGTGGTGATGCTCAGCCAGTCGGTGCTGCTCAAAGGCATCAACGACGATCCCGAGGTGCTGGCCGAGCTGATGCGCGGATTCGTCGAGATGCGGGTCAAACCCTATTACCTGCACCATCCGGACCTGGCGCCCGGCACGGCGCATTTCCGGCTCTCGATCGCCGAGGGGCAGGCGCTGGTCAAAGGCCTGCGCGGCCGCGTCTCCGGCCTTTGCCAGCCGACCTATGTCCTCGATATCCCCGGTGGCTACGGCAAGGCGCCGATCGCGGCGAGCAATGTCGAGGCGAGGGGCGATGGCACCTACGCGGTGTCTGATTGGCAGGGCGGGGTGCACGCCTATCCGCCGGCCGGGAGTTACTAGGTCAGTCAGCTCGCCGATGGCGGAGCCCGGTGCATGCGGGCGTAGGGGCCATTGGTGGCGATGAGCTCATCGTGCCGGCCGTGCTCGACGATCCTGCCATGCTCGAGCATGACGATGCGATCGGCGCGCTCGATGGCTGACAGCCGGTGCGCCACGATGAGGACAGCCTTGTTCCGGGCAATGGCTTCAATGGCATCGAGGATGCCCTCTTCGCGCTGGGTGTCGAGGTGCGAGGTCGCCTCATCGAGGATCAGCAACGGACGATCCCGCAGCACAGCGCGGGCTATGGCAACGCGCTGGCGCTCGCCGCCGGAGAAACGCTTGCCGCGCTGCCCGACATTGGTATCGAGCCCCTCGGGCAGGCGAGCGTAGAGCTCGCTGAGCCCGGCAACCTCGAGGGCATGCACCAACTCGTCGTCGGTGGCGTCCTCGCGCCCGTAGTTGAGGTTGTCGCGGAGCGGCGCGTCCTTGAGGTAGACGTCCTGGCTGACCAGCGATACCGAGCTCCACACGTCCTCCTCGGTGAGATCGGTGGTCGCGACGCCGGCGACCCTGACGCTGCCGCGGCTCGGGCGAACGATGCCGCAGGCAAGGGTGATGATCGTCGACTTGCCCGACCCTGATTGCCCGGCGACAGCGACGGTTTCACCGCGAGCCACCGAAAACGAGACATCGTCGATGACCCAGGACGCGGCGTCTGGTTCGTCAGTGGCTTCGGCCTCGACCAGCCGGGTAAGCGGCACGCCGGCCAGGAAGCCGCTGGTGGTCGCGCCGGCGGCGGCAACATCGGAGAGGCTGTTGACCGCCACGTCCTGTCGCGCCGGGTAGGCATAGCCGACATGCTCGAAGGTCAGCTGCAACTCGGCGTCGGGCGGGGCGGAACGAGCGGTCGCGGCGACCGTGGGGAGCCCGGTATTGGGCGAGGCAAGCACCGCCTCGACGCGATCGAGTCCCATGCCGGCGCGGACCAGCGGATAGCGTTGTCCAACCACTTCGCCCAAGGGCTGGCGCACCAGGCCGACGAAGAACAATGCCGATACGATGCTGCCGATGGAGACCTGCCCGGATGAGGCCAGCAGCACGCCGATGCCGAGGAACAACACGGTGACCAGGTCGAAGCACAGGCGATAGGCGATGCTGATCACGGCGCGCCAGGTGTCCATGCGTGCGGCGATTTCGACCGAGCGCTCGGCGATCTCGGCGAAGCGCTGCTCCTCGGCGGCCGTCGCCCGCGCCTGCCGCACCAGGGTGATGGCGTCGGCGCTGGTGGTGCTTTCGATCTGCTGGGCGGCGCGCGCATTCACCTCGTAGGACTCGCGGATCGTCGCGTTGATCCGTCCTTCGGCGACGCGTACCGCCAGCAGCGCCAGTGGAACCAGCGCGAAGGCACCAAGGAACCACACGTTGATGAAGGCCAGCGCGATGGCCACGGCCGCGAGCCCGACCCAACCGTGCACGAAGGAAATCGGCACCGTGACAAACAGTGGGTCGACCATCCGCATGTCGTTGGTGAGGCGACTGTTGAGCACGCCGGGATTGATGGTGAAGTAGCTGAGCAGCGGCATGCGCAGCAGGCTGCCATAGAGCTTGGTGGCGAGCTGCCAGGAAATGCCATACCCGACCCTGGCGCCGAGGGCGTTGGCGGTCAGCTCCGCCGCGGCGCCGGCAATTGCCAACAGCGCGATCAGGCCGAGCAGGGGCAGCAGCTCGACGAGCCCGGCGCCCTGCAGGGCAGCGTCGATGGTGCGTCCGAGCAGCAGCGGCAAGCCGACCGGGAGGATTGCCGCGATCGCTGTCAGCACGAGAATGGGCGTGATGCGGAGCCAATCGATCGACAGGCCGAGCTTCAGAATTCTGCCGAGCATGATCGCCTCGCGATGCGCTCCTGGGAGGACAACAGCTCAATAGTTCTAGGGGGCTCGGCAGAGCACGTAAATGCAGCCAAGGAAAACTGCTGGCACCCTGCGCCAGCGGCCGCCATAAGCTCGGGTCGAACCATAACGAGACCCGCATGAGCACCGCCCCGACTTCGCCGTTCCCTTGGCCCGAGGACCGCATCGCGCATTACACGGCCCATCGCGTCGCCGAGCCGCCATCGATCGATGGCCGGCTCGATGAGGCGGCTTGGGGGCTGGCGCCGCGCTCGCCGCGCTTCGTCGACCTGATCAGCGGCATGCCGACAGTGCACGACACGCGCGCGGCGGTGCTGTGGGACGATACGCATCTCTATGTCGGGTTCTGGGTCGAGGAGCCGTTCGTCGAGGCCAAGCTCACCGAGCGGGACGCGCTGATCTGGAGCGAGAACGACGTCGAGCTGTTCGTCGCCGGCGCCGATGCCTATTACGAGCTCGAACTCAACGCGCTGGGGACGATCTACGAGGCCTTCTTCGTCTGGGACGATGCCTATGAGCGGCGCGGTTTCGGCAAGGCGCCGGAGTTCTCGCGCAACGCGCCAGGCGCCAAGCCCTGGAACGGGGTGGGCTTCGACAAACACCCCAGGGGGACGCGTCTGGGGCTGTTCAGCTGGGACATGCCGGGGCTCAGGGCCGCCGCTTCGATCGACGGGACGCTCAACGACAATTCCGACCGCGATGGCGGCTGGACGGCAGAGATCGCCATCCCCTGGACCAGCATGGGCCCGCTCGCCACCGACGGCCGCGCCCTGCCGCCGCGCCACGGCGACACCTGGCGGATGGATTTCTCGCGCTTCAACACCTACCGGGCGGCGAAACCAGCAGAGGATTCAGGCGGCTGGGCCTGGAGTGCCCACGGGGTGTGGGACTCGCACGTGCCCGAGCTGTTCCCGTATGTGCATTTTTCGACGGAAGTGGTGGGCGGGGAGTAGGGACGCTGATCTGCCTTCTCCGAGTATTTCCACCCCGTGGGGGCGCTACTGGGGATCTATCCAGCGCGTGGAGGAGCAGTTTTCAGCCAAACACTCGGTGTCATCCCAGCGAAAGCTGGGACCCATGTCACCGCCCGCGCCAGCCGAGAGGTGGGTCCCTGCTTTCGCAGGGATGACAGCCGGTGGTTGAGGGAAAACTCGGGCACACGTTCGGATCTTTTTCATGTGTGCTGTCGAAGCCGGCGCATGACGTTCGTCGTGACAGTGCAAGCGGCAAGGCCGCACCACGATGAGGAAGACCAAATGCTTCGCACTGCACTTATCGCCGTCGCCCTGCTGGTAAGCCCGGCGATCGCACAATCCGAACCTGTCGGCGCTCGCGTCGAGGTCAACGGCATGCAGATGTATTACGAGACCTCGGGCGAAGGCGATCCGCTGGTCGTCCTGCACGGCGCCTATATGAACATCGAGACCATGGGCGAGATCATTCCGCTTCTCGCGCAGTCTCGCCGCGTCATCGCGGTCGAGATGCAGGGCCATGGCCGGACGACCGATATCGACCGTCCGATAACCTATCCCAACCTTGCCGACGACGTTGCCGCCTTCATGGACGCCATCGACGTCGAGAAGGCGGACGTCTTCGGCTACTCGATGGGGGCAGCCGTCGGCCTCCAGTTGGCAATTCGCCATCCCGAAAGGGTCGATCGCGTCGCTCTCGCGTCGATTGTCTACGACTTCCAGGGCTGGCACCCCGACTATCGGGCCTTCGTCCCGCAGATCGTTCCCGAACTGTTTGTGGGCACGGCCATGGAGGATGCCTACCGCGAGCTGGCGGCCGACCCCGAGGGCTTTCCCGCGCTCGTCGACAAGTTGATCGCGCTGGAACATGAGCCGCTGGCATGGGAAGCCGACGTCGCCCAGCTGAAAACGCCGATACTCATCATCCAGGGCGATGCCGATATCATCGAACCCGAGCACACGGTAGCGATGTTCCGCCTGCTGGGCGGCGGAGCGATGGGAGACCAGGGCAAGCCGTTGCCGAAGGCGCGTCTTGCCATCCTGCCGGGAACGTCGCACACGGCCATCATGGACCAGACCGAACTGCTGTGTGCCCTGCTGGAGCCCTTCTTCAACGGCGAGACGCCCAAGGGCTGGTTCTAGCCACCCCGAAAGTCGGCGGCGGTGGTGCACCCCCCGCCGCCGGTGGGTGGAGAGAACCCCTGCTCAGTTCCCCCAGTACTCCGGATCAAGCAGCTTGCCGTGCGCCCAGGCCTCGATCAGCGCGCCGGCGATGGCGCCGGGGCGGGGGCGGTTGATTTGGGGGTGGGTGCCGGCGAGGATTTCGAGCACTTCGGCGCGGGTGACCCAGCGGGCATCGGATAGTTCCACCGGATCGACGGTGATCGCTTCGCTCAACGCATCGCCCTGGCAGCCGAACATCAGCGACATCGGAAACGGCCAGGGCTGCGAGGAGACGTAGCGGACCGGGCCGACCTTGATGGCGCTCTCTTCCAGCGTCTCGCGGCGCACGGCCGCCTCGATGGTTTCGCCCGGTTCGACGAAGCCCGCGAGCAACGAATACATGCGGTCGGGCCAGCTCGGGCTGCGGCCGAGCAGCAGGAGGTCGCCCCGGGTGATGGCCATGATCACCACCGGGTCGGTGCGGGGGAAATGCTGCGTGCCGCATTGCGGGCATTTGCGCACCCAACCCGTGCTCTCGACGGCGCTCGGTTGCCCGCAATTGGCGCAGAAGCGGTGGCTCGAGTGCCAGCTGATCAGCGCCCGCCCGGTGGCGACAGTCTCGCCTTCGAGCCGGGTGAGCGTCGGCATCAGGCCGCGGATTTCCATGAACTTGCAGTCGGAAAAGCCCGGGTGGACCTGCTGGGTCTGGTCGATGAACTGGCCGATGGTGGTGGCGTCCTCGGGCGGCGACCAGAGCGGCAGGTCAGCGGCAAAGCGCGGACCATCGGGCGTCAGGCCGACGAACAGCGGCGCCTCGCGGCTGTCGGAGAGGGCAGGGTGATCGAGCGGCACCGCGGCAGGGCGGCCCTCGGCATCGGCGAGCAGCTTGCCACGCCAGAACACCAACGTTCGGGCGCGTGGATCGTTGCGGGTCTCCTCGGTGGTGCGCAGGTGCGCCACACGATCGAGCTCACCCGGCTTGAATGCAAACGCGTAGTCCACGGCCATCCCCTCAGCTTGGTCCGGAGGGTGTAGGGGGATGCGGGGCGGGCCGCAAGCGGGGAGCGGTTCTGATTGAACACGCCACCAACTCGATGTCATTCCCGCGAAGGCGGGAACCTAGTGGGATGCTGCCCCGCCGGTGGAGGCTGAAATATCCTACTGGTTCCCCGCCTTCGCGGGGATGACGCCGGTGGGTAGGCGGGAGAGAGGGGCGGTTATCGGAGAATGCCCCACTCACCCGTTCCACTTCATCCCCATGTACACCCCGCCCACCTCCAGTTCTTCGAGCATCTGGGCGAGGTGCTTGTACTTGGTCGACTCGCGCTTCACCTTGTTGATCCACAGCAGATAGTCGTTGCGCTGGTAGGGTGGGCGGGCGTCGTAGGCGGCGCGGAGGCCGCTGCGCTCGAGCGCGTCGCGGACGAAATCCGGCATCTCCTCGCGCTTGCGCAGCGGCCGCAGCGCCGGGCTCATGCGAGCACTGCCTGGGCTTCGATCTCGATCAGGTAGTCGGGATTGGCGAGACCGGCGACGCGCAGCACAGTGACTGTAGGCGGGTTGCTGCGGCCGCCCCAGAAACTCATCCAGGCACCGAAGGCGGCCCGCAGGTCAGCGTGCTGGTCGATGACGACGGCGACTTTCACGAGGTCCTCGAGCCTGGCTCCAGCGGCATCGAGCACCGCCTTGAGGTTACCGAGCGCCTGGGTCGACTGGGCCGCGACATCGCCCTTGCCGACCACTTCGCCCTGCCGGTTGACGGCATTCTGGCCGCCGATCAGCAGGGTACGCGCCCCTGACGGCACTAGGATAGCCTGGGTGAACACAGGATTGGAGTGCAGGGTCTCGGGATTGAGGTGCTGGACGGGCATGGGGTGTCTCCTTGGTTGGACGCCTAACCATGCCGCCCGCTGCTGACACCGTCCGTCAGCAGTTTTCGCGGTATTCTATTACCGCAAAAGGTCGAGGCTGTAGAATCGCCTGCCCGGACGACCCTACAGCCCCCTGATCCGCGATTGCCACCGGCGGATCATTTCCTCTGCAGCGGCCTCGGCGCCCTGCATGTTTGCACTCTGATAAACATCAACCTCGACACCGTTATGCGACAGCTGGTCGACAGCCTCTGCCAGAACGGTGTTGAGAATGAACACCCCGGCGATGGTCGAGGTCGGCCCCATGCGGATGTCGTGGCCAACGCTGAGGCTCGCATCACCGTATTCGCCGCCATTGTCGAGCACCAGGTCGGTGACCTCGAAGAGAAGCTTGCCGGATTGGTGCCGCGAGGTGATGGCGCGCGCGTGGCGCAGCGACGTCAGCGCGATGGTGGTGGCGCCGCGGGCCTTGCAAGCCAGCGCCATCTCGATCGGATAGGCGTTGCGCCCGGAATTGGAGGCAATGAACACGACGTCGCCGGCTTCCACCGGATACTCGGCCAGTACCCGCTCGGCACGACCGGTTTCGCGTTCGAGCAGGGTCGAGCGCTCGGCGCCGAGGTGCAGCATCAGGTCGGGATCGAGGATGGCCTGGGCGGCGGCGATGCCGCCAGCACGATAGAAGGCCTCCTCTGCGATGAGGTGCGAGTGGCCGGAGCCGGCGACATAGACCAGATGGTCGCTGCCGAGCGCCGTGGCGACGGCGTCACGGGCTGCATCGAGGGCGGCCGACTGTTCGCCGAGCACGCGGTCGAAGATGATGGCGAGCTGGTCGCGATAGCGCTGGCGTGGGGTGGTCATTCTAGCCTCTGATCTCGCCGACATACTTGTACCGATCGCCGCGATACCAGGTCATTGCGTCCTCAACCACGGTGCCGGAGAGGCCGTAGCCGAGCTGTGAAACTTCGAGCACTGCGGCACCCGGCCGGATGCCCAACTGGGCGGCAAGCGCCTCGTCCGCCTCGGTGGCGGAAAGGCTCTGCAGCACACGGTGGGGGCGGGCGTTGCGGGCGTCCATGCGCTCGTAAAGTGAGCCCGAGCCATCGTAATCGGCACCGACCGCCTCGACCGGCACCACGGCGCGCTCGAGGGCAATGGCCTCGCCGCCGGCGAAGCGCAGGCGGACCAGGGTGAGAATGGGCGAGCCGAGTGGCAGCCCGGTGCGAAACGCGGCATCGGCGCCGACCCGGCCGATCGAGCATTCGAGTACCTGCGAGGTCGGCTCGAGCCCGCGCTGGCGCATATCCTCGGTAAAACCTGACAGGCGCGACAGCGCCTTGGGGATGCGGCCGACCACCACCGTGCCGGCACCCGGCCGCGTGGCAATGATGCCCTGCTGGGCCAGTTCCTTCAGTTCCTGGCGCAGGGTGGAGCGCGAGACGGCGAGCGCCTCGGCCATCTCGCGTTCGGAGGGCAGCGATTCACCCGGCGCGATGGCGCCGGAATCGAGCACGGCAGTCAGCGCGTTGCGCAGCCGCTCGCCCAAGGGGCCGTGCCGGGCCTCCATCCGTTCGCGTACCGCCGCGTAAAAGTCCAAGGGTCCTCCGACCGCTGTGCCCCAGTTGTTGTTGTGGCAACTGGTATGATTTTGGACTGGCGTTTGCAAGGGGGTTTGCGCGAAGACTTGCAAACGGCTTGCGCGGACGTCGCAGGAATTTTAGGCGCTGGACAAACTGGTTTAAACCAATAACATACCAGTTGGCAGGGGAGATAACTGCCGAGAGATTTGGGGCAAAAACAGGGTGTTACCGATAATGGCCAAGAGATTCACGCTGGCGACCAGAAGACTGGCGCTGATGACAGCGACTGCATTGTTGCTGCTGACGACGGCCGCGATGGCGCAGACCGAAGTGCGCTTCACGCACTCGATCACCGGCGGCGCGAGCCGCGAAGCGCTCGATTCGATCATCGCCGATTTCCAGGCGGCCAACCCCGATATCAAGATCAAGGAGATCGTCTTCGACGACGATCAGTATTCCAACCAGGGCCTGATCACGCAGCTGAAGAGCAATGAGGTCCCCGACATCTTCTTCGAATGGGCGGGCTTTCCGGTGCAGCGCGATGTCGCCGCCGGCTATGCCTATGATCTGAGCGAGGCGATGGCCGCCGATGGCTGGAAGGACAGCTTCTCGCCGGCAGTGTGGACCGATGGTGCCGGCACCATGGTCGACGGCAAGCCGTACCTCGTGCCGCTGTCGCTCGATCTGACCAACACCATCTGGTACAACAAGAAAATCTTCGCCGAGCACAACCTGACGCCACCCAAGAGCTGGGACGAGTTCGTCGCGCTCAACAAGACGCTGGCCGAGGCGGGTGAGACGCCGATCGTCGAAGGCAATAACGAGTTCTGGCCGCTGGGCAACTGGGCCGGTCACATCGCCGCCATGGTGGTGCCGCCCGACGAGTATGTTGCGGCGTTCAAGCAGGAAGCCAAGTTCGATACACCGGCTTTCGAGAAGGCGCTGAACCTGCTCGTTGATCTGCACAATGTCGGTGCGTTCAACAAGGATATGCAGGCGCTGGGCGCCGATCCGGCAATGGCCACCTTCTTCCAGGAAGGCGCAGTGATGCACCCGATCGGCTCGTGGCTGGTTTCGGAGACCGCAAACCTCGCCGAAGAGGGCTTCGAATATAGCCAGTTCAACACGCCGCCGATCGATCCGGCACACCCGAACGCCAACAGCGTGATCGGTACGATCACCGGGCTGGTGGTGCACAAGAATGCGCCGCACCCGGCCGAAGCGATCAAGTTCCTGAAGTTCCTCACCTCTGAGCAGAGCCAGATCAAATGGGCGGAGAGCGGGCAGATGAGCCCGGTGCAGGGGGTGAGCGATAAGGCCAAGCTCGACGAACAGACCGAGGCGATGCTGGCGTTGATGAGCGGCGCTTCGAGTATCGTGCCGCCGCCTGACAACAAGTACCCGGTGCCGGTCGCCGAGGCGTTCTACCAGGCTGCCGCGTTCGCGGCGTCGGGCGAAAAGAGCGCCAAGGACGCGCTGGTCTGGCTCGATGAGACATTGACCGCGATGGGCAAGCAGTAAGCAGGCGCCCTATCTTGCAAGACCGTTCGGCCCCTATCAGCACCGGCGCCGCGAACATATGGTTCGCGGCGCCAGCGATGCTCCTGTTCTCGACCTTCGTGCTGCTGCCGCTTGGCGCCTCGGTCTATTACGCTTTCACCTTCTGGGATGGGTTCAGCGCGCCGCGCTGGGCCGGGTTCGCCAATTTCGCGCGCGCCCTGACCGATACGACGTTCCTGCTCTCGTTCCTGCATGTCGTCCTCTACATCGCCGCGACGCTGGTGTTCGAGGTGAGCTTCGGGCTGTTCATGGCGGTGCTGCTCAACTCGGATCGGCGTGGTTTCTCGCTGATGCGCGGTATGTTCTTCGCGCCGGTGGTGCTGTCGATGTCGGCGGCGGGCGTCCTATGGAAGTTCGTGCTCGACTACCGCACCGGGCTGCTCAACTCGACGTTGCGCTCGGTGGGGCTCGGCGACTGGGCGCAGCCCTGGTTGGCGCAGCCGGAGACGGCGCTGCTCTTCATCTGCATCGTCTCGGGCTGGAAATATGCCGGCTTCTACATGGTGATCTTCTTCGCGGCGCTGCGGCGCATTCCGCGCAACCTCTATGAAGCGGCGCGGCTCGATGGGGCCAATGGCATGCAGCAGTTCACCGCCATCACCCTGCCGATGCTGAAGCAGAATGTCATCGTCTGCATCCTGCTGGCGGTGACCGGCGGCTTTGCCGGGTTCGACCTGTTCTTCACCATGACCAACGGGCAGCCGTTCGGGGCGACCGAGGTGCCGGCGACCTGGATCATCAAGCAGGCCTTCGACCAGAACCAGATCGGCTATGGCGTGGCGCTGACCGTGGTGCTGACGCTGGTGGTGTCGCTGATCTCGATCGCCTACCTCAAGATTTCGGAGCGCGGCAATGTCACGCGCTACTGAACGGCGCCGCAGCACGGCCGAGTGGCTGCAGTTCGGGGTGGCCGGCGCCATAGTGCTGGTGATGTTCTATCCGGCGATCTGGATGGTCTACTCGTCGTTCAAGTCGAACCGCGAGATCTTCCGTTCGCCCTTCGCGCTGCCGGCGCAGTGGCGCTGGGAGAACCTGATCGAGGCCTGGCAGGTCGGTGGGCTCGGCACGCTCTATTTCAACTCGGTGTTCGTGACGCTGGTGGCGGTCAGCATGTGCGTGCTGTTCGCCACCGCCGCGGCCTTCGCCTTCACCCGGCTGGAGTTTCCGGGGCGGAAGCTGATGTACCGGATCCTGTTGATCGGGCTGCTGCTGCCCCCGCCTTCAGTCGCCATTGCGCTGTTCACGCAGCTGCGTGACATGCATCTGCTCAATACGCCGTGGGCGCTGATCCTGCCGGGCGCGGCCTGGCAGCTGGCCTTCACGGTGTTCCTGATGCGGGCCTACTTCATCTCGATCCGTCCCGACATGGAGGAAGCGGCGCGGCTCGATGGCGCCAATACCTGGGAGATCTTCTGGCACGTCTCGGTGCCGATGGTCTGGCCGGCCATGCTGACCATGGTGGTGCTCAACACCATCAGCGTGTGGAACGAACTGTTGTTCGCGCTGCTGTTCATCACCGACGATGCACAGCGCACCCTGCCGGTCGGGCTGGTGCGCTTCTCGGGCTACCACAGCACCGACTACTCGCTGGTGTTCGCGGCGCTGACCATCACCACCGTGCCGATCCTGATCCTCTACTTCATCCTGCAACGGCATGTGATTGCCGGGCTCACTGCAACAGCGATGGACTGAACCAGATGGGAACTGTTCACGATTTTCCGACTGTTACCGCGTCACCGCCGGGGCTTTCCGGCTGGTCGCTGGATGTGTTGCTGGATCAGCCGGAGCGCCGAGGAGCAGGCGGGGGAGTGTCGACCACCTTCCTCAGCGGCGTCATCGAGGGCTTTTACGGCCGGGCCTGGACGCATCCGCAGCGGGTCGAGATGCTCGACTGGATCGCCAATGCCGGGATGAACAGCTTCGTCTACGGCCCCAAGGACGACATCAAGATCCGCGCCCGCTGGCGCGAACTCTACAACGCGGCGGAAGCCGCAGCTCTCCAGGAGCTGGTCGACGCGGCACGCGCGCGGAAGCTCATTTTCATGGTGGCGATCGCCCCGTGTCTCGATGTCGTCTATTCGGACGCAAGCGACCTCGAGGCGCTGAAGCGCCGGCTCGACCAGCTCCTGGACCTCGGGGTGACGCATTTCGCGCTGCTGTTCGACGATATCCCGCGCACCATGATGCCGGCCGACGAGAAGGCCTTCCCCTCCTTCGCTGCGGCGCAGAGCTATTTCGCCAACGAAGCGTTCCGGCATGTCCGGGCGCGGGCGCCGGGAGCGGCAGTGCTGTTCTGCCCCACCGAGTATTGCGGGGCCTTTGCCGGGCACGACGTGCCGGGCTCGGCCTACCTCAACACCATCGGGGCCGAGCTCCACCCGGAGATCGGGGTGTTCTGGACCGGGCCGGATATCGTCTCGAAGACGATCAGCGCCGAGAGCCTCATCGAGGTCGGCCGGGTGCTGCGCCGCAAGCCGGTGATCTGGGAGAATTTCCACGCCAACGACTACGACATCCGGCGCATCTATGCCGGCCCGCTCGGCGGGCGCCATGCCGATATCCTGCCGCTGATCGACGGCATCATCACCAACCCCAACAACGAGTTCGAGGCGAATTTCGTGCCGGTGCATGCCACCGGCGCCTTTGCCGCCGGCTCTGACGACGAGGCGACGGCGTTCGCGCTGGCGCTGAAGGCCTGGCAACCACGCTTCCGGCTGGCCTTTACCGGGCAGACCGAGACGCTGACGGTGGAAGAGATCCGGCTGCTCGGCGAGCTGTTCTACCAGCCGTTCCGCTGCGGCCCGCAGGTCGAGAACCTGTTGCAATCGGCGCGACGGCTGATGAGCCAGAAGCGGCCCGATGTGCGCAGCGAGAGCTGGCAGGACGGGCACGAGGCGCTGGTGCAGTTGCGCGATCGCATCACCGGCCTGTTCAATCGGATGACCGAGCTCGAGAACCGCGACCTGTTCTATGCCTTCCACCCGTATCTGTGGGAGGCGCGCGAGGAGATGACGCACCTCGTCACCTATCTCGACTGGCTGGCGGGCGATCCGCCTGTTGGGGCCGAGTTCCCCGACAAGGACCGGATCTACAACTTCTACCGCCAGGGCTTTACCGTCGCGGTGCAGGAGCTGCTGCCGCGCGATCGCAGCGGGCGCTACCGGCATGGTGCTTGATTTCGGCGGTGGCTACCGGCTGAGGGCCGCGCTCGCCGAAGATCATGCGGCGCTCAACCTGGTGTGCCTTCGGACCGGGGATTCCGGCAAGGATGCGACGGGGAAGGAAGACGATCCCGACCTGCTCGGGCTGATCTACGCCGTGCCGTATCAGGTCTACGCACCGGATTTCGCCTTCGTGGTCGATGGGCCGAACGGGGTCTGCGGCTATATTTTCGGGGCGCCGGATACCCCGGGGATCTACGCGCGGGTGAGCGCGGAATGGTTCCCGCCACTGGCCGCTCGGCTTCGCGATCCCGGTCCGGACGAGAGCAAGTGGCGCGGCAGCGACTGGGCGCGCCATGCGATCCACCATCCGGAATTCGTCTACCCCGAGGTGCTGCACCGCTATCCGGCGCACGGGCATATCGACCTCTTGGAGGAAGCGCGGGGCAGGGGGATCGGCCGGCGCGGCATGGAGCATGTGATGGCCAAGCTGAAACGTGCGGGAGCCAGGGGCATGCACCTGCAGGTGAGCCCGGTGAACCGCGGTGCGCAGACGTTCTATAAGAAGCTCGGGTTCGAGGTGCTGAAGGACCCGGTATTGCCGCGGCATACGACGTTCATGGTGACACGGTTGTAGCTACGCTTTCGCCGTGCATTTATTGGCTCTCACACTATGGGGGCTAATGTGTCACGTTTGATCGTTGCAGTCTTAGTTGGCAGCGTTGTCCAGTTCGTCTTGTCATTCGTTGTATTCTTCGTGCTGACCATCATAGTCGCGCGCATCGGCGTGCCGCCTTATGCTGAGGCGGTGGGTATGGTGATCAATCAAGTGATATTTGCGATCGCGATCGGGATCGCCGTTCTGTATTCGCACCGCTGGAAGCGGCCTACGGTCGATCCGGCATAATCCTGAAATCATTCCCTTCCGGCAGCAGCTGCCCGCCATCCACCACGATCGTCGTGCCGGTGATGTAGCTGGCCTCGTCCGACGCGAGGAACAGGAAAGCGTTGGCGACGTCGCGGGTGCTGCCGAGGCGGCCCAGGGGGATGGCGTCCTCCATCGATTTGAGGAACTCGGGCGAGCGGTGTTGCTGCACCGCTTCGGTGAGGATGTTGCCCGGCTCGACCCCGTTGACGGTGATGCCGTAGCCGGAGAATTCGAGCGCTGCGGCGCGGATCAAGCCGTTGATGCCGGCCTTGGTGGCCGAGTAGTGGCCATGGCCAGGGCTGGTGACGTGCGGGCCGGTGATCGACGAGGTGAAGAGGATACGGCCACAACCCTGTGCCTTCATTGGCGTGAGCGCAGCGCGGGCGGCGATGAAACTGCCGCGCAGGTTCACCCCCATCACTCGATCCCAATCGTCGACGCTTGTCTCTTCGAGCAATTGCCAGGGATAGATGCCGGCATTCTGCACCAGGATGTCGAGCCGGCCGTAGCTGGATAGCGCCAGCGCCACGGCGGCCTCGGCGTCGGCGAGTTTCGAGATATCCGTGTAGATGAAGGGCGCGCCGAGCTCGGCGGCGGTAGCTGCGCCGGCGTCGCGCTCGGTGTCGGCGATGACCAGGTTGGCACCTTCTTCGGCGAAGCGCAGCGCAATGGCCTTGCCGATGCCGCGCGCCGCGCCGATGACGAGCGCGGTCTTGCCTTCAAGTCGTCCGGTCATGCGAGTTTCTGCCTGATCGAGAGTTTCAGTGTGTCGAGGAGCACGGCCGCCAGCACCAAGAGGCCATGGATCACCTGGGTGGAGGTGGCGGGCAGGCCCATCAGATTGATGGCGGTGTTGATGGCCGAAAGCAGCAGCACGCCGGCATAGACGCCGGGCAGGGCGCCGACGCCGCCCTTCAAACTTACGCCGCCGATCACCACTGCGGCGAAGGCGTTGAACAGCAGGCCCATGCCGAGGTTGGCGGTGGCGCCCGAGGTGCGGATGGCGAGCAGCCAGCCGGCGAGCGCCGCGATGGCGCCAGCGAGCACGAATGAGGTGATGAGGATGCGGTCGACCTTGATGCCGGCGCGGAAGGCGGCGTTCTGGTTGCCGCCAATGATGATCAGGTGCCGGCCGAACCGGCTCTTGGCCATGATCAGCGAGAACACCACAAAGCAGGTGATGGCGATCCAGGCGGTGAGCGGCAGGCCGAGCAGCCGCTGCACGCCGAACCAACGGATGGCTGGCGCCAGGTCCTGCGCCGAGCGGCCGCCGGAGAGCGCCAGCACCACGCCGCGCACCCAGATGTAGGAGGCGAGGGTGACGATGAAGGCGTTCATCTTCAACTTGACGATCAACAGGCCGTTGAAGGCGCCGATGGCGGAGCCGACGGCGAGGGCGATGATCAGCGAGACCGGCACGCCGAGCCAGTCCGGGGTCAGTTGCACCCCCATGCCGATGCCGGCCGAGCAGAAGACGATGCCGACGGCCATGGCGGCGAGGGCGGCGACGGATTCGACCGAGAGGTCCATGTGGCCGGCAATGATCACCAGCGCGAGGCCGATCGACATGACACCGAGCACCGAGGAGGCCTCGATGATGTTGGCGAAAATGCCGGGCTGGAAATAGTTCGGCACGAAGGCGGAGAACACCAGCAGCACGAACAGCAGCATGAACCAGACGAGGTTATCGAGGATGAACTCGAGGGTGCGGCGGGTGTTGGGGTTCATGAGGCGGTTGGGCTCCAAAGCGAGGGTAGGCACTTGGTCGCTTCTCCCCTCAGGGGAGAAGGTGGCGCGCAGCGCCGGATGAGGGGTGAGGGCCTTCCGCAGGCGCTCTGTTGCAGCATCGCTGGATGCGGCGAACGAGAGCGCGTGGAGCCGCCTCACCCCTCACCCTGACCCTCTCCCCTGAGGGGAGAGGGGACACAGGCTACGGTGAGTTGCGCCTTACTCCACCGACTTCACGGTATCCGTCGGGGGCTTCAGGTTGCCCCAGAAGGCCGGGTTGTCGATGTTTTCCATGGTGATGGCGGCGCCGGGGATCTTGATGTTGGGGCCCCAGGCTTCGATCGTCACGGTGGAGGGGAGGCCCAGCACGTCGTAGGAGCCGGCCTTGATCTCCGCCTTGTTGACGATCTTGTCCATGAACATGGCGACGGCGGCGGCCTGGGCGTAGAGCGGCTGCTCGACTTCGGCCTGCATCCAGCCCTTGCGGATCAGGTCGAGGCCGACCGGTGCACCGTTCGACGACAGCATCAGCACATCGCCCGGCTTCTTGCCGGCAGCTTCGAGCGAAGCGGCGGCGGCGACCGACAGGTGGGCGGCGTGGTTGAAGATCAGGTCGATGTCCGGGTTGGCCAGCAATTGGTCGTTGACGATGGTGCCGGCGGCGTCGGCAGCCCAGCCGAGGGCAGGCAGCGAGATGATCTTGACATCAGGATAGGCCGCCATCTTCTCCTCAAAGCCCTTCTGGATATCGAGGGTGTAGGGGTCGCCCGGATCGCCGAGCACCTGCAGCACCTTGCCCTTCACCGCGCCGTTCTTCTTGGTGAGGAGGCCTTCCACCACTTCGGCGGCGACATAGCCGATCTCAACGGTGCCGGCGACGGAGGTGAAGGAGGATGGGGTCGAGGTGATCTGGCGGTCGAACTCGACCACCGGGATACCGGCCGCCATGGCCGCCTCGATCGAGGGCTTCAGCGCGTTGAAATCGACGGCGGCGAGGATGATCGCCGCGGGCTTCAGCGCGATGACGTCGTTCATCTGGGATTGCTGGACGTCGGTCTTGTTGTCGGCGTTCAGCGTCTGCATCTCGTAGCCGACCTGCTTCAGGAACATCTCGAGCGCCGAGACCGAGCCGGTCTGGAACTCGTCGAGCAGGGTCGGCACGAGGTAGTAGACCTTGCCCTTGGTCTGGGCGAAGGCCGGCGTCAGCAGGGCGAGCGCCACTGCCAGAACGCCCAGGAGAGATAGAAGTATTCGCTTCATTTTCGTTCGCTCCTTGGTGCCGGATTCCCTGTTCTGCCCCTCAACCAGCCGCTCCGGCAGCGGCCAGGGTTTCCCCGGTGATCATGTTGACCACCGCATCGGGGCTCGTATCCTTGGTTGCAACATCGCCGGCCACGACGCCCTGGCGGATCACTACGATCCGGTCGGCGACCTGGAAGGCCTGCTGCATGATGTGCGTGATGATGACGACGCCGATGCCCTGGTTGGCGACGGCGCGGATCATCTCGAGGCCGCGGCGGGTCTGTTCGACGCCGAGCGCCGCGAACGGTTCGTCGAGCAATACGAGCTTGCCGCCCCAATGCACGAACCGGTTGAGCTCGATGGCCTGGCGCTGGCCGCCCGACAGATGCTCGACCTTGGTGCGGAGCGACGGGATTTTCGTCCCGGCGCTGGCCAGCGCCTTGGCGACGACAGCCTCCATCGCCTTCTCGTCGAGCACCTGCATGCCGAGCACGCGCTTGGTGATCTCGCGACCCATGAAGAAGTTGGCGACGACATCGACATTGGTGGCGAGCGACAGGTCCTGGTAAACCGTCTCGATGCCGGCAGCCTTGGCCTCCGACGGAGATTTGGCGAGAAAGTCGCGACCATCGAATGTCATCCGGCCGGCGCTGGGTTCGAGCCCGCCGGCGATGATTTTCACCAGTGTCGACTTGCCGGCGCCGTTGTCGCCGAGCAGCGCCACCACCTCGCCCTTGCCGATGGTGAAGCTGATGGATTTCAGCGCTTCGATGGCGCCGTAGTTCTTCTTGATATCGTCGAGGACGAGCAGCGGTTCGAAACGGGTCATGCGGCAAGTCCCTTGGGCTGGGTGTTACCGGGGCCAAAAAGCTGGCCGAAGCGGGGCGACAGCACGCCGGCCACCGCCAGCGCTGCGGCGCCGCGCAGCACGGTATGCGGGCCGCCATCGGAGACGATGAGGCGCGGCACCTTGCGGTCGCGGCGGGCGGAAACCGAGTTGGGCAGCTCAGTGGCGACGCGGGCGAGCTCGGTGGTGAGGCCGCGTGGCGCGATGCCGCCGAGGATCACCGTTTCAGGATCGAACAGGTTCTCGACGGTGATGAGCGCGGCGCGCAGCTGCGGGCCGATGGCATCGGCATAGGCGGCCTCGCTGAGGCCGCGGCGGCCGAAGGCTTCGAGCGAAACATAACGTTCGAGGCAACCGCGATTGCCGCATGGGCACAGCTCGCCATCGGGGACCACCGGGATGTGGCTGATCTCGCCGGCATTGCCCCAGGCGCCGCGCTGTGCCACGCCCTCATGCACCATGATGCCGCCGAGCCCGACGCCGACGAACAGATAGTAGAAATCGGCGAACTCGGCGCCGCGGCCATAGAGCCGTTCGCCGAGCGCTGCGGCCGCCATGTCGGATTCGATGAAGGCGGGGAGGCCGGTGACGTCGGCGAGTCGCTGGCGCAGCTCGACATTGTCCCAGCCGACCATGGTGGTGGGGCCGACAAAGCTCATCGACTCGACGCCGAACGGGCCGGGCAGGGTAAGGCCGATCCCCAGCATGCGCGCGCCGGGCCTGAGGGCGCTGAGTTCGCCGACCATGGCGCCGATCAGGCTGAAGGCTTCATCCGGGCTGCTGCGGACGGCAGCACGATTGACGCTGCCGACGACATCGCCGGCGAGGTTGATCAGCGCCGCATCGATGCCGAACGGGGTGATGTAGACGCCGATGGCATAGCCGCCGTCGGGGTTGAGCCGCAAAGTGGTCGGCGGCAGGCCACGGCCGCGCGGCTCCTCGCGGTTGGAGAGGACAAAGCCCTGCTCTTCGAGTTCGCGGATGATGGTGGAGACGGTCTGCACGGTGAGGCCGACCTCCGCCGCGATGCGGCCACGGGTGGTCGGGCCAGTCGCGCGGATGGCTTCAAGGACGATGCGCCGGTTGTACGGCCGTCCAAATTCCTGGTTCGTCCCCCTCAGGCCCAAGGCGTCCCTCCTGAGCAACGGATCGAAATTGAGGCCGCTACGTCCGCCCCATCCACCGATGTCATCCCTGCGAAAGCAGGGACCCATTTCACAGCCCGCACTAGCGGAGGGTTGGGTCCCTGCTTTCGCAGGGATGACATCGAGTGGGAGGTGGGCGAGGTGGCTCCCCCAAATTCCAGCCCTCGGAGGAGACTGTGACGACGGATTTATTAAGTCAAATGGAATTCAGAAATCGCCGCTGAAATGATGGGCAGGGATGCAAAACCGGCGCTTGATTGTGCAGCTCGAACATGCCGATAACAGCCAGATGCCGGTGCAGGACCTCGCCATTCTGGTGATCGACGAGAACCGCATCCGTGCCTCGATCATCGAGGACGGATTGCGCGAGGCCGGGCATTCCCGGGTCACCGTGGTCAACGAAATCAACGAAGTGGCGCGGGTCATCGAGCGCGACATGCCCGACGTGGTGGTGATCGACCTCGAGAACCCCAACCGCGATCGGCTCGAGCATTTCTTCACCCTGAGCCGGGCGCTCAGGAAGCCGATCGCCATGTTCGTCGATCGCTCCGACGCTTCTGCGATCGAGGCAGCGGTGGAGGCGGGGGTGTCGGCCTATGTGGTCGACGGGCTGAAGAAGGAGCGGGTAAAGCCGATCCTCGATATGGCGGTCAGCCGATTCAATGCTTTCGCGCGATTGACGCGTGAGCTCGAGCAGGCACGCAGCGAGCTCGAAGATCGCAAGATCATCGACCAGGCCAAGGCGATACTGCTGCGCACCCGCGGGCTCGGCGAGGCAGAGGCCTATAAGCTGTTGCGCAAGACCGCGATGAACCAGAACCGCCGCATCGTCGATATTGCCCAAAGCCTGGTGACGGCCGACAGCCTGCTCGGCCCAGAGGAATAATCATGTCGCTCATTGCCCTCTCCGCCGGTTTCCTGCCCTTGCTCGACAGCGTGCTGCTGGTGCTGGCGCGGGAAAAGGGGTTTGCGGCGGCCGAGGGGCTCGACCTGCACCTGGTCAAGGAAACCTCCTGGGCCAATATCCGCGACCGAGCGGCGCTCGGGCATTTCGATTTCGCCCAGATGCTGGCGCCCATGCCGATTGCCGCCACGCTGGGGCTCAACCCGCTGTCGGTGCCGATGATCACCCCGATGATGCTGGGGCTGGGTAACAACGGCATCACGGTGAGCGCCGGGCTCTGGACCCGCATGGCCGATGCCGGGGCGCCGGCGACGCTGGCGGCCGGGCCGGTCGGCGTGGCGCTCAAGCAGGTGGTAGCGGCGTCGGAGCGAAAGCTGCGCTTCGGCGTGGTGCACCAGACCTCGTCGCACAACTACGAGCTGCGCTACTGGCTGATGGCGAGCGGCATCGTGCCGGATCGCGACATCGAGATCGTGGTGCTGCCGCCGCCGCTGTTGCCCGAAGCGCTGGGCTCGGGCGGCATCGATGGCTATTGCGTGGGCGAGCCATGGAACACCGTCGGGGTAAAGAATGCCGGGGCGCATATCGCGACGGTGAAGGCGGCGATCTGGCGCTCGAGCCCCGACAAGGTGATCGGCATGCGGGCGCATTGGGCCGAGGCCAATAGCGAGATTGTTGCCGGGCTGATCCGCGCCGTGCACCATGCGGCGGTGTGGTGCGACGAGCCGGCCAACCATAATGAGATCGCCGAGATCATGGCGGCGCCGCACTATCTGGGGTTGCCGGCCGAGTTGATCCTGCCGGCGCTCAACGGTCAGTTCGATATCGGCGGTGGGATCGTGGCAGCGGTGCCGGACCACTTCGTGCCCTATGCCGGGGCAGCCAACTTCCCATGGACCAGTCACGCGGCCTGGTTCTACAGCCAGATGGTGCGCTGGGGCGAGGTGGAGCATAGCGCCGAGCGGGCCCGCGCCGCGGCGATGACCTTCCGGCCCGACATCTACCGTTCGGCCCTGACGCCGCTCGGGGTGCCGATGCCGCTGGCGGACAGCAAGATCGAGGGGCTGCTGGTGGTGCCGACCACGGTGGCGGCGACTGTGGGCGAGTTGATCATCGGGCCGGATGGGTTCTTCGACGGCGTGGTGTTCGATCCGGACCAGGTCGGCGGGTATATCGCGGCGCAGCAGGCGAGCGCGTAGGCTCCTCCTCGCACCCACGAAC